>Ga0209343_10007066_pt1 | contig 13310 bp, 14 predicted proteins | sample RifCSPlowO2_02_FD_184026 | JGI IMG/M metagenome (GOLD analysis project Ga0209343, IMG submission 184026) | Groundwater microbial communities from Rifle, Colorado - Rifle CSP2_plank lowO2_0.2 (SPAdes) (version 2) | ecosystem: Environmental > Aquatic > Deep subsurface > Groundwater | place... | reverse complement strand
ATTTGCTTCACCGTGATCAGCGAAGCCTTGAATTATGACACACTTTTTAAGAATCTGTCAAACTCTACGAAAAACTTTTTCGCTTTCATCAGCACTCGCTTTTACGTAAGCGCTGATGAAAACGCCCAACCGCTTGGCTGGGCGTTTTAAACTGGCGGAGTGGACGGGACTCGAACCCGCGACCCCCGGCGTGACAGGCCGGTATTCTAACCAACTGAACTACCACTCCTGGTAGTGGCAACATTCGCTCTTTCGAGCCAAGTGCATCTCTTTTCAGATCTGCCGTTACCAACTTGCGCTTCGATCATCTTGCGACGAATCTTGGCGACCCCACGGGGATTCGAACCCCGGTACTCACCGTGAAAGGGTGATGTCCTAGGCCTCTAGACGATGGGGTCAAAACCTTGGACTAATCCGTTTTCTTGAAAACTTTGGTGGAGGTAAGCGGGATCGAACCGCTGACCTCTTGCATGCCATGCAAGCGCTCTCCCAGCTGAGCTATACCCCCTAAACCACTAAATACTTTTAAAAGTATTCGTTATTTCCAAGCCTCAAATTATAGCGTCAAAAATTAGGCTTTGCCAAGTCTTTCAATTACTTTTTCTTTATCGCAAAGTTCAAGCACCAAATCCAAGGATGGAGTCTGGGGAGTACCCATGACCAAAACGCGCACTGGCATCGCCAATTGTGGCATTTTCAAACCGGTGGCGGTCAGCACTTCTTTAATAGCGGCTGCAATGCTGACCTTGTCCCAGGAGCAGGTCGCCAGCTTGTTCGCCAGCATTTCCAAAGCAGGTTTCACTGCATCGGTCACGTGCTTGGTTAGCTCATCCGGGTTGAGATCGACGTCTGCATAGAAGCGCGCCACCCAATCGGTCAACACAACAGTGGTGTCACACCGATCCTTCAGCAAATCACACAAACGTGCCAAGCGCTCGTCGCTAGCAATGCCGCGTCGCGCCAACTGGGCTTGCACCAGCGGTGCCAAGGCCTCGCCAGCCATCGCTTTTAGGTGTTGCGCGTTGACCCAGCGCAGCTTGGCCTCGTCAAATTGGGCCGCGCTACGACCCAAATGGTCCAGGTTGAACCACTGCAAGAATTGTTCGCGGCTAAAAATCTCATCATCCCCATGGCTCCAGCCCAGGCGGGCCAGGTAGTTGATCATGGCTTCCGGCAAATAGCCCTCGGCTGCGTATTGCGTCACGGGCTTGGCGCCATTGCGCTTGCTCATTTTTTCACCCTGCTCATTGAGCACGGTCGGCAAATGGGCGTACACCGGAGGTTCTTTGCCCAAGGCGCGGAAGATATTGATCTGGCGCGGGGTATTGTTGACATGGTCGTCACCGCGAATGACGTGGGTGATCGCCATGTCAATATCGTCAACTACGACGCAAAAATTGTAGGTGGGTGTTCCATCCGGCCGGGCAATCACCAAATCGTCCAGCTCATCGTTGCGGATCTCAATACGTCCCTTGACCTTGTCCTCCCACACGACGGAGCCACCTTGTGGATTTTTGAAACGCAGCACGGGCTGAACCCCTGCAGGAATGGCCGGCAAGGTTTTGCCTAGCTCGGGACGCCAGGTGCCGTCATAACGGGGCTTTTCCTTGGCAGCCATCTGTTGCTCGCGCAGGGCATCCAGTTCTGCCATGCTCATATAGCAGGGATACACCAAACCGGCGGCCTTCAGTTCAGCCAGCACTTCCTTATAGCGATCCATGCGCTGCATTTGGTAGAACGGGCCTTCGTCATGGGCCAAACCCAACCAGGCCATACCTTCAATGATGACGTCCACTGCCGCCTGGGAGGAGCGCTCTACGTCGGTGTCCTCAATGCGCAAAATGAAATCACCGCCGGTGGCACGGGCAAAAGCCCAAGGGTAAAGAGCCGAGCGGATATTGCCCAAGTGGATGAATCCGGTGGGAGAAGGCGCAAAACGGGTGCGTATTTTGGTTGTAGTAGTCATTGCATTGCTTTCAGGCCGGCCAGGCCACGGGCCAGATCGGCCTTTAAATCTTCGATATTCTCAAGCCCCACCGCCACGCGGATCAGGCCTTGGCCCACACCCGCTGCTTGGCGCTGGGCTTCGTTCAGGCGCCCATGCGAGGTCGTTGCCGGATGGCAAATGGTGGTTTTGGTGTCACCCAGGTTGGTGGTGATGGAGCACACCCGGCTACTGTCGATGACGTGGAAGGCTCGGGTACGGGCCTGCACAGGGTCCTCAGCCACTACGTCGAAGGACAGCACGGCGCCGCCCATGCCCGACTGCTGGCGCAGGGCCAAAGCGTGTTGCGGATGCGAAGCCAGACCAGGGTAATAGACGCGCGCCACGCCAGGCTGAGCCTCCAGCCAGGTCGCCAGTGCCAGCGCGTTATCGCATTGCGCTCGCATGCGGATGCCCAAGGTTTCCATACCCTTCAACACCACCCAGGCATTGAAAGGCGACAACACCATGCCAGCCGTGCGGGTGATGGGCAAAAACAGCTCATCGATATAGCGCTGGTCACAGCAAATGGCGCCAGCCATGACCCTCCCCTGGCCATCGAGGTATTTCGTCCCGGAATGGATTACGAAGTCCGCACCCAAGCGCTGTGGTTGCTGCAGCGCTGGCGTACAGAAACAGTTATCGACCGCCAGCAAAGCGCCCGCTGCATGCGCCACATCGGCCAAGGCCTGGATGTCGCACACATCGGTCAAGGGATTGGTGGGCGTCTCGGCAAAGAGCAATTTGGTATTGGGCCGCACAGCCGCTTTCCAAGCTGCCACATCGGTCTGCGAGACATAGGTGGTTTCAATGCCAAACTTGCCAAACTCGCCGGAAAACAGCCGGATGGTTGATCCGAACACCGACTGCGAGCACACCACATGGTCACCCGCACGCAACAAGCCCATGCCCAACAACAAGATGGCCGCCATGCCCGTGGAGGTGGCCACCGCGCCCTGGGTTCCTTCCAGTGCGGCCAGCCGCTGCTCCATGCTGCTCACCGTGGGATTGCCCACGCGGGTGTAGGTGTAGCCCTCTTCTTCCATGGCAAAACGGCGTGCCGCCGTGGCAGCATCCGGCTGTACAAAGCTGCTGGTCAGGTACAGGGCTTCGGAGTTTTCACCGTATTGGCTTTTGTCGATGGCGGCGCGCACCGCCAGCGTGTCCAGGTGCAGTCCGTCAGGTAGTTTGCGTTGCGTCATGGTCTGTATCGCCGTTTCAATCCCCGTGGTTCGGCAAAGCCAGGCGGGACTTGTCTTCCTGCCCCTCATCGCCTGCCACCCGGTTTTCATTGAGGCGTGCAATGTCGTCCGCCGTGATATCACCCGTGACGTAGACGCCGTCAAAACAAGAGGCATCAAAGCCAGCCAGCTTGGTATTCAGCGAACCCACGGCCTTCTTCATGCCTTCAACATCCTGGTAAATCAGGGCGTCGCAGCCAATGATTTCACGGATTTGTTCGACCGTGCGGTTGTGTGCTACCAACTCGGTGCTGGTGGGCATGTCGATGCCGTACACATTGGGATAACGCACCGGGGGCGCGGCGCTGGCCAGGTAGACCTTGCGGGCACCGGCATCACGCGCCATCTGCACAATTTCCTTGGACGTGGTGCCGCGCACGATGGAGTCGTCCACCAGCAGCACGTTGCGGCCCTTGAATTCGCTGGCGATCACGTTCAGTTTTTGGCGCACCGATTTTTTCCGCACGGCTTGCCCCGGCATGATGAAGGTGCGGCCTACATAGCGGTTTTTGACAAACCCTTCGCGGTAGGGCAGTCCCAACAGATGCGCCAGTTGGGCGGCGCTGGGGCGGCTGGATTCGGGGATGGGGATCACGACGTCGATTTCATTGGGCGGCACAGTGGAGATCACACGCTTGGCCAGGGTTTCGCCCAGGTTCAGCCGGGCCTGGTAGACCGATATGTCATCCATCACCGAATCGGGTCGGGCCAGATACACGTATTCAAAAATGCAGGGGTTGAGCTTGGGCGCATCGGCACATTGCTGCGCATGGATGTTGCCTTGCAGGTCGATGAAAACCGCCTCGCCGGGCTCGATATTGCGTTCGAACTGGTGCGATGTGCCCTCCAGTGCGACCGATTCGCTGGCCAGCATGACATTGTCTTCGCTGCGGCCGATACACAGGGGGCGAATGCCGAAGGGGTCACGAAATGCCAGCACACCGTGTCCGGCAATCATCGCAATGACCGCGTAGGAACCCTTGACCCGGCGGTGCACATTGCGCACGGCGGCAAACAGATCGGCGGACTGCAGGGGCAGACCGCGCGTGGTTTTTTCAATTTCATGGGCCAGCACATTGAGCAACACTTCAGAGTCGCTCTCGGTGTTGATGTGGCGGTGGTCGGTGCTGAAGAGCTCATTTTTGAGCGCATGGGCGTTGGTCAAATTACCGTTGTGCACCAGCACAATGCCAAAGGGCGCATTCACGTAAAAAGGCTGCGCCTCTTCTTCACTGAAGGCATTGCCCGCCGTGGGGTAGCGCACCTGGCCCAGACCGCAGTTGCCGGGTAAGGAACGCATGTCGCGGGTGCGAAACACGTCCTTGACCATGCCTTTGGCCTTGTGCATGAAGAACTTGCGTTCTTGCTGGGTCACGATGCCAGCCGCATCCTGGCCGCGGTGCTGCAACAGCAGCAGCGCGTCATAGATCAACTGGTTTACAGGTGCATTGCTGATAACGCCAACGATTCCACACATAGTTTTTCACTCACTCAGGGTAAATATTTTCCAAATTCTTGGGGCAACACGGGCTTCAAACCCGACAGTACGACCGTCGCCACACGCGGGCCGGAGGCTTCTTGCCACCACTGCGCCGTGTGCAAGGGGGTCATGCCCACCACCACGGTCACGGCCAACAACAAGACCGTGCCGCGCACCAATCCAAACGCTGCGCCCAGCAAGCGGTCCGCCGGGCGCAAACCCACCGCCGCCACCAGCTTCTTAATCAAAAATGCAATCAAGCTTCCTGCAAATACCGCAGCGATGAATACCAGCACAAACCCTGCCGCGTAGCGCACCGCCTCCGCCGAACCCGCCATGGGCAGCCACTGGGCCGCCTGCGGGGCAAACCACTGCGCCACCACAAACGCGGCAATCCAGGTGCACACCGACAACACTTCATACACCAAACCGCGCCAAGCCCCCACCACCAGGGAGATGAGTAACACAGCCAGAAAGATCCAGTCCAGTGTGGGCATGGGCAATGACTGCTTTTTACAGTTCCAAGATGGCGGTAGGCAGGTTCAGCTTCTTGATTTTTTCGGCTGTTTTGTCCGCCAGCGCCTTGGACTCGAAGGGTCCCACACGCACCCGCGTCCGCTTGCCGTCTTTGGATTCAATCACCTGGGCGTAGGTCTTCAGTCCGGCTTTTTCCAGCTTGGCCCGCACATCGCGCAGCTTCTGCGCATCGGTAAACGCTCCCACCTGCACCACAAACCGGCCCGGCGCGGCATCAGGCTTTTTGCTGACCTCTTTGCCTTCCAGCAGGGCCCGGACTTTGGCGCCCTCGTCGGTTTTGGCTGCTGGTTTTTCAGCGGCTTTTTCAGGGGTCTTTTCAGGCGCTTTTTCCACCGGTTTGGCGTCGGGCTTGCTCTCGGGCTTGGCCGCCGCTTTGGCAGGCTCGGCCACCGGCACCGCTGGGACCGCAGCCTTGGGTGCGGGGTCGGGGCCCTCTTCGATCATGCCGCCGGTTTGCGCGCCTGGCGCAACAGCGGGCGTGCGGCCCAGCGGCTTGACCTTGCTCTTGTCAGGAATTTCAATCGGGATATCCACCGCAATCGGGCGCGGCTGGTTATCGAACAACAAGGGAAACCCAATCACCCCCGCCAGCACCAGCACCGCAGCGCCAATCAGGCGGTGCTTGGCGCGCTTGCGTATCACCTCGACACTCTCGGGGGCCGGAGGTGGGGTGGGATGGTCGTCGCCACCTTTGCGAAACTTGAAAAAGGCCATGGATGGGGTGACTCAATGGGGTGGCTTAGGGGCTCAGATGTTTGGCATGCAGGCGGGGCACGCCCTGCTGCAGAACGCCTCCCACGGTGTAGAACGACCCAAAGACCACGATTCTATCAGCGGGGTCTGCTGCAGCAATGGCCGCCTGCAGCGCCGCCATCGGGTCAGCAAAGGTGTGGGAAACCACGTTCTTGCGGGTATTTTGGGCCTGCCACTGGGTTTGCAATGCCCCTGCACTGGCCGCGCGCGGGGTGGGCAAATCGGTGAAATACCAGCGGTCGATCAGCGGGTTGACGCGGGCCAGCATGGGCTCCAAATCCTTGTCGGCCATGGCGCCGAACACGGCATGGGTGGTGGGGAAGTAGCCCATGGCGTCCAGATTGGCCGCCAGCGCCGCCACCGAATGGGGGTTGTGGGCCACGTCCAGCACCAAGGTGGGCTGGCCCGGGATGATCTGAAAGCGCCCCGGCAGTTCCACAAACGCAAAACCGTTGCGCACCGCCTGCGCGGTGACCGGCAGGCGTTCGCGCAGGGCGGCCAGGGCGGCCAGCACGCCGGCGGCGTTCACCAACTGGTTGGCGCCGCGCAGGGCCGGGTAGGCCAGCCCGCTGTAGCGCCGCCCCCGGCCCGCCCAGCCCCATTGCTGTTTGTCGCCCGACACATTGAAATCCTGCCCCACGCGCCACAGGTCGGCGCCGATCTCCAGAGCATGGTCCAGCACACTTTGCGGCGGCATGGGGTCGCTCACCACCACCGGGCGGCCGGTGCGCATGATGCCGGCTTTCTCCCGGCCGATGGATTCGCGGTCGGGGCCCAGCAGCTCCATGTGGTCCAGGTCGATGCTGGTGATGACGGCGCAATCCGCGTCGATGATGTTGACCGCGTCCAGCCGCCCGCCCAGGCCCACCTCCAGAATCACCGCATCCAGCCCGGCGCGGGCCATGGTGTCCAGAATGGCCAGCGTGGTGAATTCGAAGTAGGTCAGCGAGATTTCAGCCTCATTTTGGCCTCTAGCGCTTTCTACACGGGCGAAGGCAGCTATCAATTCAGTAGCAGAAACAGGGTCACCCGACAGACGCAGGCGCTCCTCAAAGTGCACCAGATGCGGCGAGGTGAATACGCCGGTGCGGTAACCGGCCTGCATCAATATGGTTTCCAGCATGGCGCAGGTGGAACCCTTGCCGTTGGTGCCTGCCACCGTGATCACCGGGCAAGCAAAGCGAATTTGCATGCGCTGGGCCACGGCGCGCACGCGCTCCAGGCCCATGTCGATGCTTTTGGGGTGCAATTGCTCGCAGTAGGCGAGCCAGTCGGGCAGGGTATTAGGTGTTTCCATAGAGGCCCACATTGTCGCAGGCCTGTAAATTCTTGGATCAGGCGGGCTGCTCCTCTGCTCCTCAGATCAGGGTGGCTGGATGCTTTGCTCCGTGTCCCCCGGCCACGCACGGCATTAGCCGTGCCTGGCCTATTGCCACAAGGTGAGCGCATCCGCGACAGCGGATGCGTAAGCCTCCTCCTTTACCTACGCAAAGCATCCAACCACCCTGATCCGCCACCGACTTGGCGTTCAGTCTGGTTTTCAGACTGTCAGCAAGAAATACTGTTCGCAGCAGCAGGGCTGGGGTGAGCACCAAAGTGAGGTAAAGGAGGAGGCTCACGCATCCGCGACAGCGGATGCGCTCACGTTGTGCCAACAGGCAATGCACGGCATTGAGCCGGGCGTTGCCGGGGGACACGAACGGCGGTGCTCACCCCAGCCCTGCTGCGGGCTCAGAAGTGAAATGAAGCCCCAAGAAAAGCAGCCCGTCCGTTCATCCCTACAATAAAACCATGAGTACCCCACACATCACCGTCTACGGCATCCCCAACTGCGACACCGTCAAAAAAGCCCGCACCTGGCTCACCGAGAACGGGGTGGACTATGTGTTTCATGATTTCAAAAAACTCGGCGTTCCCGAGGCCCTGCTGCCAGGCTGGATCGCCGCCGCAGGCTGGGAAAAACTGGTGAACCGCCAGGGCACCACCTGGCGCAAGCTTGATGCCGCCACCCAAGCGGCCGTAACCGACGCAGCCAGCGCCAGTGCCCTGATGCTGGCCCAGCCCAGCGTGGTGAAGCGCCCGGTGGTGGTCTGGCGCGATGGCCGCATCACCGTGGGTTTCAAGCCGGAAAGCTTTTCCGCCCACCTGTCCTAAAATCGAGGGCGACGCTGGCATCTTGCGACGCCAGCTCTCGCACCTTCACCCCAACACCTGACCAGCCCTGCACACCATGAGCACAACCCCCACCGCACGTATCGACGGCGTGTCCGTCACCACCACCGCCAGCGTTTACTTTGACGGCAAATGCGTGAGCCACGGCATCACCTTTGCCGATGGCACCAAGAAATCGGTCGGCGTGATTCTGCCCGCCACCCTGACCTTCAACACCGGCGCGCCGGAAATCATGGAATGCGTGGCCGGGAGCTGCGAATACAAACTGGCTGGTACCGATGCCTGGGTGAAGTCCTCGGCGGGCGAGCAATTCAGCGTGCCGGGCAACGCCCAGTTCGAGATCCGGGTGACCGAGCCCTACCACTACATCTGCCACTTCGGCTGATCCGTTGCATTCTTGCTACTTTTTTTATAGCTGCTCACGCTTATTCCGCGGGGGCTACAGCCACATTTAGGCAATAACATGTCAAACACCATCCTGCAAAACACCCCCGTCGGCCAAAAGGTCGGCATCGCCTTCTCCGGTGGCCTGGACACCAGCGCCGCCCTGCACTGGATGAAGCTCAAGGGCGCCCTGCCCTACGCCTACACCGCCAACCTGGGCCAGCCCGACGAGGCCGACTACGACGAAATCCCGCGCAAGGCCATGGAATACGGCGCCGAGAAGGCGGTCTTGGTCGACTGCCGCCCCCAACTCGCCGCCGAAGGCCTTGCCGCCCTGCAATCGGGCGCCTTCCATATTTCCACCGCCGGCGTCACCTACTTCAACACCACGCCGCTGGGCCGCGCGGTCACCGGCACCATGCTGGTGGCGGCCATGAAGGAAGACGACGTCAACATCTGGGGCGACGGCAGCACCTTCAAGGGCAATGACATCGAGCGCTTTTACCGCTACGGCCTGCTGACCAACCCCGCGCTCAAAATCTACAAACCCTGGCTGGACCAGGCCTTTATCGACGAACTCGGCGGCCGCGCCGAAATGTCGGCCTTCATGACGCAGCACGGCTTTGGCTACAAGATGTCGGCCGAAAAAGCCTACTCCACCGACAGCAACATGCTGGGCGCCACGCACGAGGCCAAGGACCTGGAGTTTTTGAACTCAGGCATGAAGATCGTCAACCCCATCATGGGCGTGCCCTTCTGGAAAGACGACTGCGTCGTCAAGGCCGAAGAAGTGTCGGTGCGCTTTGAAGAAGGCCGCCCCGTGGCGCTGAACGGTGTCGAATACCCCGACCTGGTCAGCCTGATTCTGGAAGCCAACCGCATCGGTGGCCGCCACGGCTTAGGGATGAGCGACCAGATCGAAAACCGCATCATCGAAGCCAAGAGCCGCGGCATCTACGAAGCCCCCGGCCTGGCGCTGCTGTTCATCGCCTACGAGCGCCTGGTCACCGGCATCCACAACGAAGACACCATCGAGCAGTACCGCGACAACGGCCGCAAGCTCGGCCGCCTGCTGTACCAGGGCCGCTGGTTCGACAGCCAGGCCATCATGCTGCGCGAGACCGCCCAGCGCTGGATCGCCCGCGCCATCACCGGCACCGTGACGCTGGAACTGCGCCGGGGCAACGACTATTCGCTGCTGAACACCGAGTCGCCGAATCTGACCTATGCGCCTGAGCGCTTGAGCATGGAAAAGGTGGAAGACGCGCCGTTCTCGCCGCTGGACCGTATTGGGCAACTGACCATGCGCAATCTGGACATCACCGATACGCGCGCCAAGCTGGGCATTTATGCGCAAAGTGGTTTGCTGTCGCTGGGTGAAGGGGGCGACTTTTTGAAGCTGGGTGGGGGCAAGTAAATCGCGCTTCGTTTTCGGGGGTTTCGCGCTCCGGGGCCAGGCGAGTTGGGCCTGGCAGCCTGGCGCTCATACGCTGGGTTTTTTTGAAATCGCGCCAGCCTGCTACCAAATACCTACTGATCAAACTCAGTCTGCACAAACTTTAGAGTCTGCTCGTGGCGCAACTTGCACACCACATTTTGGTTTGCGAAAACTCCGACGAAGGTCTTGGCCTGATTCTTCGGGATCGCTTTGATCCAACGGACACCAACAGCCCATTCCGACAACTCCTCATCATTGGCATTTTCGTTCGGACGCTCAGCTTTCAATCCGGCCGAGAGCAACGGAACATTGTCGTTGGTTACGAAATTGCGAATCATCACTGCTGGCTTAGTCACTTCCCCACAGCCGACATAACCAAGCCCCTTCATGTAAGCAAAGATTTTGTCGCCGACAGCAAGGCGGTTGAGTGCGGATGAATAGCGCTTCCCTTATCCCGCTCCGACAAATCCGAACTTCATGTTGTCTTCCCAAGTTCGGTGCGGCCCCTCACCTACATTCACAAACCAGTTGCCGGCCCATTCGGTCTGATTGGTGGAGGTTGTTCTTTGCTTGACCTCTTTTCGCTCGATGTAGTCTTTAGCCTCCGGCAATGGGATGATCGTTTCCGGTTTGATGAACAGTTCACCATCAGAATCGACAAACGGAGCAAGTCGGGTGCATTGGATATCCACGCCGAATTCACGCAACCAGAGCACTGCGGAAATAACTTCTGAGTTGAACTCCCGTGACGCCAAAATGATCCGTTGATTCGCGTTTAGTGCCTCAATGTCAGTATCAATGAATTCCTCGATTGATTTCGTTGCATCAAACTCCGACTTGTTCAAGTAATTCCATTTACAGATCAATAGGAGATGAGGCGCCCCGACGCAGGCAGTGCTTTAGCACGACCAGGAGGGGCAACGATGTATCTTATTGATATGGAATTGGAATAAGACGCATACTGCTTGAATATCTCACCCGGCAAGAGGCTGGAGCAATAAGAGGCGTACTTGATCGCCTGCCATTCGACAGATGAGCCGGAATCGTCCCGCTTCAACTCGACCACGACAAGTGCCGCCGATTTATCGACACAAAGCAGATCAAGCCGCTTGCCAGAAAAAAGGATGACATCCTTGCCAATGACGAGCAGCTCTTCTCCCAAAATAATCGGACTTTTTTCTATCCATTCTTGGATATCAAAACGCTCTTTCAACCCAAGATCAGAAAAGCCCGTAGCCTTAAGTTCGATCAGAGTCTTGTTTTTTTATGTCAACACGAAACATTGGCATATCCTCCCATCGCTGTTGTAGTAGTCAGAGTCAGGCCAGCATTTCCAGCAGAACCCCATGCCAGGCTTTCTCATCAATCTTGCCCATCTTCTTGCCCAACCGCACTTTATCCACGCAACGAATTTGATCGAGCAGGATGCGTGCTTTTTTCCTTTGAAAAACCACTTCGGGGCGGCAACCCATGGGCTGCCCGGCGCTAGTGATGGGCGCAATGATGACGCGGGGCAATGCGGCGTTCATGTCGTTGGGTGACACCACGAGCGCCGGTCGTGTCTTTTGAATTTCCGTGCCGATAGTCGGGTCGAGGTTGACCCAATACACGTCACCGCGTGCGATAGTCCGGCTCACCATACCCACTCGCTGTCATCCGCCACGGGCACCGCTTCCCAAGCCTTGGCCTCTGCCGCCTCTTGTAGCCGCACGGCGTCAGACGCAGGCTGAGCAAACCAGCCGTCGCGCAGTTTGCGCGTGACGGGCTTGATCACAATCTGACCGTCTTGCAATTGCATGTCCACCTGGTCTTCGATGCGGCACGACGCAAGAAAAGCCGCAGGAATCAATACCCCCCTGGAATTCCCGATTTGACGCATGGTTGTCAGCATGACCGCTCCTTTGAAAATAATAACAATATTATAACAATTGACCATCTACCTTGTCCGCTACGAGCGCCTGGCCACCGGCATCCACAAGGAAGACACCATCGAGCAGTACCGCGACAACGGCCGCAAACTGCGGCCGCCTGCTGTACCAGGGCCGCTGGTTCGACAGCCAGGCCATCATGCTGCGCGAAACCGCCCAGCGCTGGATCGCCCGCGCCATCACCGGCGCCGTCACGCTGGAGCTGCGCCGGGGCAACGACTACTCGCTGCTGAACACCGAGTCGCCGAATCTGACCTATGCGCCTGAGCGCCTGAGCATGGAAAAGGTGGAAGACGCGCCGTTCTCGCCGCTGGACCGTATTGGGCAACTGACCATGCGCAATCTGGACATTGTGGATACGCGTGCCAAGCTAGGGATCTATGCGCAGGCCGGTTTGCTGTCGCTGGGTGAAGGCGGGGATTTCCTCAAGCTGGGGAGCGATGGGAAGAAATGAGGGTTGCTTGTGGGTAGGAAACTAAAGGCCGGGGTATCCGACCTTTTTTTTGGTTGCGATGGTCGGGAGCAGACCCATTGCAGTCATTTCCCAGAAGGCACGCAAGACGCAGGGCGGCATGGCGCTCAACTCCGTTCGTGTCCCCCGCCCTGCGGGCTCCTCCTTTACCTCACTGCGCTGAACGCCACGCCGCCCTGCGTCGGCCAACATTGCTGGCTGCCGTTGCCATTGGGGTGGATGGTGCAGCGAAGTAAAGGAGGAGAGCCGGGCGCAGCCCGGTTCGGGGGACATGAGCGGAACCATCCACCCCAATGGCATCGGCCCCCCGCAAACCTGCGCCAGCAAGGTCTGCTTTCGCAGCCAAACAGTCGCTGACACTGGAGTTGAAACCACCCTGCGGCCCACCGCCAACTCCAGAATCAGCGCATTCGAAACCTGGAATCGATCCAACCCAGACCCCTACACAACGCCAGAATCACTTGCCGGTTTTGGAGAATCCACCCCGTTAACGTTCTCACACCCATGCACCCTCGTCTACTCGCACTTTGCGCCGCCGCCCTGCTTCTTACCGGCTGCGCGACGCCTCCTCGACCACCGGAGTCCGCCAAGTTCTTGCAGCGGGACGAATGGCCGAAATCCATGGATTCAACCGTCAGCAACACCAAGCTCACGGCATCTGCATGTGGGCAACCGTGCCACCCGGACCAGGCCTCCTTGGTCATACTGCGTGCGGCATGGACGCAAATCCGATAACAGGTCTTGCTGACATGGTGTTTCCAAGGCATTTTGGCCGCTAACCCTCATGGAATAAGCGCAATACGCTACCAATCGGCATAGGGGACAGCCATCACTGACTGCGCCCCTGCCACACCACCCGGCATGCGGGTCCGCACCGGGCGGTTCAAGAAGTTGAGGTCATGAGAATCGGGGAACTCCAAG
>Ga0209343_10007065_pt1 | contig 13310 bp, 12 predicted proteins | sample RifCSPlowO2_02_FD_184026 | JGI IMG/M metagenome (GOLD analysis project Ga0209343, IMG submission 184026) | Groundwater microbial communities from Rifle, Colorado - Rifle CSP2_plank lowO2_0.2 (SPAdes) (version 2) | ecosystem: Environmental > Aquatic > Deep subsurface > Groundwater | place... | reverse complement strand
CGGGTGTTGAAGGGACTGCTCAAGGCAGAGTTGGAGCGATCGGCATGAGCAACGCGGTGTTCGCAGCGGTGGCGTGAGACGCAAAGGCCCTAGCAGTAATACAGTAAAACTGCTATTCTGTATAAATGTCGAGCAAAGTGACGCTCAACGACCGGGGGGTCATCACGATTCCGGCCCAACTGCGCCAGGCCTACGGGCTGAAGGCCAACGACGAACTCATCCTCGAAGATACCGAGGCGGGCATTCTGCTTCGGCCGTCGATCAGCGTGCCCATCGAGGTCTACACCGAGGCGCGCATTGCCGAGTTTGCCCGCGACGAGGCCGCGATCGGGAAGCTCCTGCCCAAGGCCAAGGTCAAGAAGACTCGTAAGCCCAAGTAATCCATGCGCGTCTTTCTTGACGCCAACGTCCTGTTCTCCGCGAGCAACGCGGGGAGCAACATCGCCCGGCTGATCGCATGGCTCGTCGATAAAGACGTGGCCGTGTCGAGCGACCTCGCCGTCGAGGAAGCTCGCCGGAATCTCACGCTGAAGCGCCCGGCCTGGCTGCCCGCGTTCGGCGACCTCCTGGCGCGCGTCGAACTCGTGCCTTCGGCGCTCTTTCCCCTTCCGGTGACGCTGGCCGACAAGGACGCGCCACTGCTCTGTGCGGCGATCCGCAGCCGATGCCGACTATTCGTGACCGGAGACAGGCGCGACTTCGGCCATGTGATGGGGCAGACCATCGAAGGGGTGGAGGTGGCCTCGCCGCTGCGACTGGCGCAACTACTCGCCGCTCGACGACGGTAGGATCGTCACGGACAGCGCGCTGCGACGATCTCTGACCTCTTCTTCTTGAACACGCGCACCCAGTCGTCGACCGTGACCGGACGCTTGCGCCCATCGGCGCCCTCAATCGTCTCGCCCCGCCGCTCCACGTTCGACACCGTGAACAGGTCGCGAATCTGCCGGTCGCGCAGCCGCGTCAGGCGCAGCGCCAGGAAGCGACGGCCGGCTTCGCCGATCTGCGGATTGTCGAGGCTGCCGGTCATCGATCTCGGCAGGTCACCGATGCACTGCCGCGAGTCTTTCCAGATCGCGACGCTCTCCCAGTCGGCCAGCGTCATCTTGCTGGTGTTGAACCGCGTCGCCTTGCCAAACGAGCCGCCGAGGTCCTTGATGACGAGCCACGCGGCCGCGCATGTTTCGTTGCCCTTCACGTCCTTGCCGCGCCGCCCTGCGGCGCACACAATCTCCTGCTGACCCGGCTTCGAATCCGAATGCTGAATGAAGACCGCGACGAGCTTCAACGCGTCGATCTGCGCGCGTGTCGCCCCGCCGCCGCGCTCGCTGATCTCGTCGAGCTCGGGCCACGCCCATCCTTCGTATCCCGGCACCTCGATTGGGTCGCCGGCAAACTGGCGTTCGATCACCGCCGGCTCGAACACCACCGTCGACACGTTGGTCGGGCTGCCGCGCTGCCAGTCCGCCACGCTGACGGCAAACGGGTCCTCAGGGCAATTGCGGCACGTCACGCGAGTGGGAGACATCACATCCGCCCTGAACCCCAGCGCCCACAGCAACCGGGAGCCGGCGACCTCGGCGTAGACCTCGCCATTCTTTTCGCCGTACTTGACCTTCACGACATCGCCCTTGCCCTGGTCGCACAAGAACTTCGGCGTCATGCCACCGAGCGGCTTGTCGGGAAAGAAGAAGGTGCAGGTGGTCTGGGCGCCGATGCGCAAGGCGGCCGGCACGACGGGGCCCCTGATCAGATTCAGGGAAGATGTGTCGATGGCTTGCCACACATGAGCACGTTGCAGCAGGCGTTGCCGCTCCTCGACGCTCAGCTTCTTCAGCGTGTGAGGGCCCGTGGGGACCTCGGTGTCGGCGGCCGGGCCAAAGCGTCCGCTCGCGCATCCCGCCAGAAACGTCAATACGACGACGACGACCGCGAGAGTGTGCCGGTGCATTTCTACCTCATCAGCATCCTGCCTGCAATTCCCGGGCCCGAATCAGCCTTCAGCCTTTAGACGACGGAGTGGCAGGAACTGCGTGCTCAGGCGCCGGTCAGAATCCGCTTGAAACGACGCGCGACTCTGGCAGAGGCGAGAATCTTTGCCATCAGTTCGGCGAGGTGTGAGGCGTCAAGCACACCCTTGTAGACGACCGCATCGCTTTCATAGAGCGCGACGAACTCATCCCGGCCGATTTCGAGCTGTCCGGCATCGCCGACGTCGATCAGCGTGTCAACCGGAAGGAAGTCGTACGATGCTGCGGGCAGATGCTGGAGATCGGCAGGGAAGGGATGCTCCGCGTGCTTCGACTTCTCCGATGTCGTGAGGATGTAGACGAGCGGATCGTCCCTGGGCGAGCCGCTCAGAATGACGATGAACTTCGGCTTGGTCTGACCGGCAAGAGCCGGATCGTCGAGCTTGTCGTATCGTGTCCAGAGGAAGATGACGCCCCGCCGAAGAACGACATCGAGTGGGAGGCGCATCCCACGACCGCTCAGCGCTCAGCCGCGGCGGAGTTCGAACGCAGGGCCACGCGGCCAGCACGTTCCAGAGAGTCCGCGAAGTCACGGTCCTCTTGTCCGCAGTGTGCAAGGCCTTGGATGGCCTTGACGCCATCGGGTGCATCCTCGAAGAAGTACTCGTAAGGCAAGTGAGTGCTACTCCCCGGCGTTCGTCCAGCGTCGGCGCGTTTATAGGCGCGATGTTCGTGAGTCAGGTCCACCAACACTCTCGCCGACTTCTGGCCGAACTCCTTGAGAGTGGCCGCCAACGCTTCGACCTCGGAGTCCGAAAACACATCCATGTCGGGCCCGGACCGCGCCCGGAGCACAGGGTAAGCGTAGCGCCGCAGGAATCCGCGATACACATCCAGCCGCTCGAGCGCTCGCGTCCGTTGAGGGTCGGTGACCTCCGCCGGCTCAATGAGTCGGCTGATCAGCTGGAACGCACCTTCCGGCACGGGCCCCAGGTCCATCGCGATGTAACGGTCGCCGGTGATCGGTCGGCCATAGCGAAAGAGGTGATACTGATCCGCCAGGTACAGGAGCTTCGCCGCCTTCAATTTCGTCAAGTCGTTGATGCCCTGGCAAGCAAAGTAGGCCAGAGCATTGATGAACTTGTCGAGGCTGAACCGAAACGTCAGAGAGGATTGATTCGACGTCATTCGGGATACTACAAACGGATTATGCCCCGCGGCAGTCGATGACGCAAGCCGTTTTCAGACAACGGGTTGCGTCGTTGTTAGGTGGCAAATTCTGCGATCTTTCTGTCATGAGCCTTCACCACCGGAACGCGGTGTTCGCGGCGTGCACCGACAGCCGCTCGGCCAGCCGGCGGGCGACCTCGTGGTCCAGATAGGGAATGTCGACTCGGTGCGAGAACTCGCCCGCACCAGCCGTGTCGACCCGCACGCGCGCCATCGCCGCGCGGCGATCGAACGGGGACTGGTGCATCGCCACCGCCTGAATCTTGTTCACCCGCGCGAGCGTCATCTGCTGCCAGATCCAGCCGCTCCGCATCGCCACCACCTCGTCGCCCTCCGCCCATCCGAGGTGCGCGACGTACTGGCGGGTGCCGAGGACCATCCAGAGCAGCATCAGGAGGAAGACAGCGATGGCGGCCCAGCCGATCGTAAGGGCCGCGCCGAGCGTGACGATGGCGGTGATCACGAGCGGCGGCTTGACGGCCCGCGCGAACGCGCGCGGGTGCACCGGCTGCCACGCGACCGCAGCCAGATCGAAACCGGGCAGGACCTGCTGCAGCAGACGGGGTAACCCGGCCCGCCGAATCAGCGGCGCCAGCCATTCGCGCACGTGCGCGGCCGACTTGGCTCCGGCGCCGCCCGCCGTCTCGACACGCACCGTCGCGCGATTCAGCCACCGGTGCAGCGGCCCCGATCGAACGGTGATTGTCTGCACGCGCCGGATCGGCACGGTGGCGGTCACCCGGGTGAACAGCCCGTACTCAGTGCGAAGATCTTCACGCACGCGCGTGAGCCGGAAATCGTAGAGGCGCACCAGCGCCCAGACCATCGAGACGACGCGCACCAGCACCAGGAACGCTGCGACGCCCGCGAGGGCGATCCCGATCCGTCCGACCGGCAACGGGCCGTCATCGACGACCGCCCGGATCAGATCCCGAAAGAAACCACGGCCGATGAATTCGGTGCCGCCGGAGAACCGATCCCAGGCGCCGCCGAGAATGCCAGTCTCCCAGAGCGCGCCGTAGGCGGCGCCGACAAGGACCATTCCCTTGTTCTCGAGAAAGCCGCAGAGCAACAGCTCCCGCAACGGCAGATGCACGAGCGTCTCGCCGGTCGGCTCCGCCTCCGCCTCCGCCTCAGTGTCCGGCATGGCCGCCGGCGCGCGCTCGCCGAACACGTGCCGCCGCATATCGTCGAACGCCGACCGCGGCAGCACGCTCAGGCGCGCCTCTTCCTCCTTGCCACCGCCGGTCTCCACGCGGATCTCGACCACGCCGAACAGACGATGAACCACGTTCTGCACGGCATCGACGTTCTGGATCCTCGAGAACGGCACGTGGCGCTCGTTGCGGAAGATCAGGCCCGTCCGGATCACCAGCTCGTGATCGTCGTAGCGAAGACGGAACGACAGGTAGCGGGCGATGGTCGTGAGCATCGCGGGGACGAACAACACCAGCAGCCACGCTTCCCAGCCGGCCGGCATGCGGCCGAACATGCCGCCGGGCCCGCTCGACGACTGCGACGCGCCCACGATCACCAGCAGCGACGGCAGCGCGAAGCGCTTGGCGTGCCGGGCCATGTCGAACAGCAGGGTCGCCGGATGCAGCCGCTGTTCAGACGGCATCGCCCGCTCCCAACGGCAGCAGGTAATCGCGGATGCGCAGCGCGCGGCCGTGCTCGAGACCCTCGAGATCGACCTTCGCATGATCGGTGCCGGCGGTGTAGATCACGAGGGCGCCGAGCCCGTAGCGGCGATCGAGCGGCCCCTGCGACACGTCGATGTGCTGGACGCGCGAGCGCGGCACGTTGATCACGACGCGCCAGAAGACGCCGGTGCGGATCTCGATGCCCTGCTCGTCGACGCGGTAAGACGTGTGTCGATAGTGCCGAGCGGGCCAGGTGTAGGCGTGCCAGGCGCCGAGCAGCACTAGCGCCAGCCAGACCACCGGTTGCAGTGCCAGCAACCATCCTGGCGCGTCGTCTTCGGCCAGCATTCCGATGCCGAGGCCCAGCAGCGACCCGGCGGCGATGACGGCGATCACGATGCCGCCCACGATCCGCTGCATCGGGATCACGCGCGGGTCGAGGGCGTGGTCCACGCCGTCGGCCACCGGTGCGTCTTCGGCCACGCGGCATCGTAACACCCGGCTCCCGGAGCCCGGATCCGGAGCCCGGCAGGCTACAATGCCTCCCATGGCCGACTGGACCGCCGCCTTCACTTACGCCTTCCGCACCCTGCGCCGCCAGCCGACCTTCGCCCTGGTCGCCGTGCTCACCCTCGCCCTCGGCATCGGCGCCAATACCGCCATCTTCAGCGTGATCAAGACGGTCGTCTTGAATCCGCTGCCGTACGAGGATCCCGAGAGAATCGCGGTGCTGTGGGAAGTCAATCCCGAAGGCAACCGCGGGCCGGTGTCGATTCCCACGTACGAGGATTGGAAGCGCGAGGCGAAGAGCCTCGAGTCGCTCGCGGCGTATCGCCATGTCGACTTCTCTTACAAGGGCAGCGGCGACCCGCAGAACGTGCCCGGCCTGCGCGCGACTCATGACCTGTTCGCCGTCCTCAAGAGCAACGCCGCCCTCGGACGCACCTTCACCAGCGACGAAGCCACCGTCGGCAACGACCGCGTCGTCGTGCTCGGCCACGGCTTCTGGTCGCGCGTGCTCGGCGCCGATCGCGCCATCATCGGCAAGACCATCCAACTGGATTCGGTCCCCTTCACCGTAGTCGGCGTGATGCCGCCCGTGTTCGAATTCCCCACGAGCACGAACGTGGAAGTGTGGACGCCGCTGGCGTTCGATCCGAAAGACATGCACGGCCGCTCGCGCCGCGCGCGCTCGCTCACGGTGGTGGGCCGCATCGCCGGCAACTCGACGCACCAACAGGCGCAGGAAGAGGTGAACCTGCTGGCCGGCCGCATCGCCGCCGAATTCAAAGACAGCAACGACGGCTGGACCGCGCGCGTGGTGCCGGCCCACGAACAACTCGTCGCCGCCTCGCGCCCCGCGCTGATGGTGCTGATGGGCGCCGTCGCGTTCCTGCTCCTGATCGTCTGCGCGAACATGGCCAACCTGCTGCTGGCGCGGCTATCGAGCCGCCGCCGGGAAATTGCCGTACGCGGCGCGCTGGGTGCCAGCCGCTGGGAAGTGGCGAAGCCGATCGTCGCCGAAAGCCTGGTGCTGTCGATCACCGGCGGCGCGCTCGGACTGCTCGTCGCCTATGGCGGACTGCAACTGCTCGCCACCCTGCCCGAAAGCCAACTGCCGCGAATGGATCGCATCCAGCTCGATGGCGGCGTGCTGCTGTTCACCATGGTGGTCTCGATCGGCGTCGCGATCGCCTTCGGCCTGCTGCCCGCGCTCCACGCCTCGCGCCAGGACCTGCGCGACAACATGAACGAATCGTCCGGCACCACGGGCAGCCCGTACGCACGACGGCTGCTCAGCGGGCTCGTTGTCATCGAAGTCGCCCTCGCGCTCGTGCTGCTCGTGGGCGCGGGATTGATGACACGCAGCTTCTCGAAGCTGCTGCAGGTGAGCCCGGGCTTCGATTCGGCCAACCTGATCGCCGCACGCGTGCTGCTACCGGCCACGAAGTACCAGCGAACGACGCAGGTGCGCTTCTATGAAGATGTGATCGAACGCATGCGCCGCGCTCCTGGCGTCACCAACGCCTCCGCGGTGTCGGCGATGCCGCTGCACGACGTGGGCACCGCCGGCGCCCTGCCGTTCAACGTCGAAGGACAGCAGCCGCCGCCCACCGAAGATCCCCTCGCCGACGTCCGCATCGTCGCGCCCGGCTACTTCGAGACCATGAAGATCCGGCTGATCGCCGGGCGGTTCCTCGACGAGCGCGACTCGCTTACCGGCCCGCGCACGAGCGTGATCAACGAGACGATGGCGCGGAGATATTTTCCTGATCGGAGCCCGCTGGGCCTCATTATCCAGAACCCTCACGGGAAGAGCGAAGTGGTGGGCGTGGTCGGCGACGTGCGCAATCAGGGGCTGGACCGCGAGCCGAGGAAGCAGGTCTACCTGCCGATGACGCAAAGCCCCACCGCCGGCATGGCGCTGGTGGCGCGCACCAACCAGGACCCGATGGCGGTCGCCAACACGATTCAGCGTGTGATCTGGGAGGTCGATCCGAGTCAGCCGATCTACGAGCTGAGCACGATGGATCAGATTCTGGCCCGCGCCGTCTTCCTGCCGCGCCTGAGCACGACGCTGCTGGCGGTGTTCGCGCTGGCGGCGCTGCTGCTCGCCGCGCTCGGCATCTACGGCGTGCTGTCGTATTCGGTGACGCAGCGGACGAAAGAGATCGGCCTGCGCATGGCGCTCGGCGCCTCGGGCGGCGACACGGTGACGTTGATCGTCCGCAACAGCGTGATGCTGGTCGCCATGGGCGGCGCGCTGGGCCTCGTGGCCGCCATCCTGCTGGCGCGATCGATGGCCGGAATCCTCTACGGCGTCGGCCCGTTCGACCTGCCCTCGTTCGGGATCGCGGCGCTGACGCTGATGATCGCGGGCGTGGTTGCGAGCCTGCTGCCGGCGCTGCGGACCACGCGCGTCGACCCGATGGTCGCTCTCCGAGAGCAATAACCAGCAAAGAGACCACGAAGCGCACGAAGATCATCACGAAGATCACGAAGAATTCTTTTTCAGAAGGAATGGGTTTGTGGCCTTCGTGATGGTCTTCGTGGTCTTCGTGGTTTCGTTTTGAGGGACGGTCGTGCGGGTCGCAGCGATTTACGACATTCACGGCAACCTTCCGGCGCTCGAGGGTGTGCTCGACGAGATCCACGAGGCCGCCGCCGATCGCATCCGCGCGATTGGGGTATCCGCCGGCGGAGGAGTTCGCTGCGGTGAACGTGCTGAAGCCCCCGACGGAGGCGGCGATGCTGGAGGCGTTTTCCAGAGTCGAGTTGAGCTGACCGCATCCTCATGTAAGCTGTGAAACGGTCGGACCAGCCGTATGCCACCTCTGGAACAGATTCCAGCCCCACGGGTCACACCAGGCCATGTAAGTTGTTGATTTCAGGTCAATTCCGGCTCATGTCCAGCCAACGGCCCGGCCCGGCACAATCATTCCGATGAGTAAGGGGCCGTCTATTACAGGCAGCGTTCCAGCGTCGTTGGATGAGGTCTACGAAGCATTCACTCCAATGCTGCTCTCGGCTGTCGGCAGCCTTGCTCGGAGGGGTTATGGAATCAATCCCGGTGAGGCGCTTGATGTCATTCACGACTTCTACCTCGAGGCTCTTCCCGGCCTCTTCGAGCACTTCGATCCGTCGAAGGGCAAGTTCTCTACGTATCTGTACGGATCGTTCCTCCAGTTTGCCCGGCCACGAATCGTCCGCGGCATCCGGTGGAAGGCGATTCTTGTCCCATTCGACGAGGCGATCGATCATCCGGCTCCGATCCTGGATGACTACCCTCCAGTGGAACTGGAAGCGAGCGTGCTCCTCGCGTACAAGCGACTACCGAAGACGCTTCGCGCCACGCTGGATGCGCGCCTCGATCAGGGACAGAGCGAGCGCGCCATTGCCAAGCGGTTCAGGGTTTCTCGCTATGTCGTTCGCCAGCGGCTGGCGGAGGCGCTGGGACGCATTGCCGTGGCCATCAGTCACGACGAGACCTTTCCGGAGGACCTCCGTCCCCTGGCTATCCGGTTGTGGAGAGATCAGCAGCCCCTGATGCGCGTGGCCGCCGATCTTGGCCTGTCGCGGCAACAGGCCCGACTGCAGTACGGCCGGCTGATTCACAGTCTCAGCGCAGCCGCTGCGTCACTTGGAAACCCCTAGCGATAACCGGAGCCAGTCATGTCGACGAATCTTTGCGAAATCTGGGCGGCGCTGGCGGCCGACCCGGCCAACCCATCCGCGATCGAGAAGGCACGCGCCGAGCTCGTGGCAATCATGCAGCACCTGGAGGACTGCGAGGCCTGCCAGCAGATCGACGACGGCATGGCGAATCCGCAGCAGGTCTACGACGCCCTGAGCGGCGGCGGGGTCACGCTGTCGAAGGACGAGCGCGAGACCATTGCCAGGATGGACCAGGTGGTCGCCGACGATCGCAAGTCGATCGCACGGGCGGTGGAAGAGGTGCTGCTGCCCAGTCTGCCGATGGACCTCGCCGAGCTCCGAACGGTTGAGGAGCGCATCGATCGTGTGCAGCTGTTTCGCGCCATCGATGCGGTGAATCTCCTGGTGTTCAATTACGCATCGCGTGAGCCCAGGAAGCGAATCGTCCTGTCGCCCGAGGGACTGCGACTGGGCAAGACTGTCGCGGCGGAGCGAAAGACCATGCTGGCCGAGATCGTCCGGCGTGCGCGAGTCGGCCAGGACTCGGCCGGGCCCTTGTTTGACTGGACGATCGATGTGGCCAAGATCTGCCGGCAGCTGTTTTCTGACTTGAGGGTGTCGAAGGTCGAGGGCGACTCGCTCGTGCTCTTGCTCGATCCGCAGGGCCCCGGCGCCGACTTGCTCGAGCGCTGGCGCCCTGACGTAATCGAGCCTCAACGGGCGCCGATCGAGACGCCAGTCGAGATCTACATGCAGCTGAACGAGATCTACTTCGTCAACGAGCAGCAAGTGGCGATGCTGGTGGCCGCAAAGAAGGGCGCAATACAGCTCGGCCGCAGCGGGCTAGGCAGAAAGATCGAGGCGCAACTCAAGAAGAGCCGATACGAAGCCATTACGGTGAAGAAGCTCCTGGGCCAGATCCGGGCCGGCATCGGCAAGATCGATCCGGAGCAAGTCATCATGGGCGCGTTCGATGCCGCGGCCATGAAGAAACAGCTGTACGGCCGGATTCTGAAGGTCGGGCGCGCGCATGCCAAGTCCTTCAAACCCGTCATGACGTTTGCCAAGGACCGCTTGAAGCAGGATTACCTGGGCCAGACGACGACAGGGTCGCACAAAGGGATGGCATTTCGTTCGAGGAAGCCACCGTCAGTACGAGGGACCGTGTGAGCACGCCACTCGATGGCCTTGCCCGTGTCGTAGAGGCGATGCAGCAGCACTGAGTTGGCCGGGAAACGATCCCTGGAGATCGGGGTCTTGCTGGCGGCGGCCCATCCGGGCGGGACCTCGTCGGTCTGACAAGTCGTGCCGCACCGTGCTTCGAGCACGGGCCACGTCTTGTCCTTGTGGGTCACGTCCGTCACGCTGCGCGCGGCGACGTGCACGTGGCCCGTCAGCATCACCGACACGCCTCGCTGCTCGATGAAGGTCCAGAGTCCCTTGTTGCTGTAGGACTTGATGGAGAGGACCTCGCCGCGATGCATTGACGAGTGATGCACGAGCAGGACGCGGATCTCCTTGCGATGGCATGAGGGGATCGCGAGCCGCAACGCGTCGAGCTGGGGAAAGAACTGGCCGCGTGCAAACTCCCGATCTTCGCTGAAGGGTCCGACGTCCGAATCGGAGTCGATGCCGAGGATCGTCAGCTTGCGTCCCTGGCCCAGGTAAATCGGCTTTGGTGCGATCGGCGTCGGGCGCAGCGTCTTCAGGCCCGCGGTGGGCCGGCCGTAGATCACACGGGCCCCCGGCCACTGGTCGTGATTGCCGGGAATGGTCCACTCCAACGCGTCGGCCACCTCGAGTCCGGTGAGCCGGCCGCCGGCGAGCTGGATGCGGCTGGTCAGGTACTGCTTGGCGAGCGCGAACTCCGCGGGGTTGCCGCAGGCGGTGAGGTCGCCCGTCACCACCAAGCGGGGTTTCTCCCGTCCGAGCCGGAGAAAGAAGGCCTCCAGATCCTCCAGCGCGTCTTCGGTGTGTCCCAGCAGGCCGTCGAACACCGTGCTGCGGCGCCAGAACCGCGGGGGCGCGCCGCCCTGGGACGGCGTCGGCACGGCCAGGTGCAGATCGGAGATGTGCACGAGCGTCAGCAGTCGCTTGCCGACAGGGGGATCGGTCGCCATCACAGCAATAGACGGACAGAGGCCGCCGGACCTCTCAGGTAAGCAGCCACGACCCCCTTAGCGTATGCCTGCCATGGAAAAGATTCTCGGCCCCCACAGAGCGACCATCTTCGCCCTCCTCCGCATCGCCGCCGGCTTCCTCTTCATGCAGCATGGCCTGCCCAAGCTGTTTGGCGGATTCGGCCGGCCGGCGCCCGCGGAGCTGATGTCGCAGATGGGGCTGGCGGGGATCATCGAAGTGATCGGCGGCGCGCTGATCGCGCTGGGCCTGTTCACGAGTCCGGTGGCGTTCATCGCGAGCGGCGAGATGGCCGTGGCCTACTTCCAGGCCCACTTCCCGCGCGACTACTGGCCGATCGTCAACGGCGGCGAGCTGGCAGCGCTCTTTTGCTTCGTGTTCCTCTACTTCGCGGCGGTCGGGTCCGGGAAGTGGAGCATCGATTCGCTGCGGAAGTAAACCCAAACCACGAAGATCACGAAGATCATCACGAAGGCCACGAACCAACCTTCTCACTGAGAAGAGAGATTTCGTGAGCTTCGTGGTTGTCTTCGTGTTCTTCGTGGTTTCGTTGAGATCGGCGTGGTAGAAGTACCCATGCGCCGAGGGGCCCTGCTCGCTCTGTCGTTCGTGGCAGTGCTCGCCACGGGTTCGCAATCCCAAACCATTCCCCAGAACACCGGTGCCGCGGCGGCGTGGGAGAAGATCCTCAAGCTGCGCACCACCGCGAGCGTGATGCACATCACCGCGCATCCGGATGACGAGCACGGCGGCGTGCTGGCGAAGTTGAGCCGTGGGGATGGCGCGCGGGTGGCGCTGTTGACGCTCAATCGCGGCGAGTCGGGCGACAACGCGATCGGTCCGCAACTGTTCGACGCGCTCGGGTTGATCCGCACCGAGGAGCTGCTGCAGGCCGGCCGCTACTACGGCATCGACGAGCAGTACTTCACCACCGTCGTCGATTACGGCTTCTCGAAGCGGCTCGAAGAGTCGCTCGACATGTGGGGGCGCGACACCGTGCTGCGCGACGTGGTGCGGATCATCCGGATGAGCCGGCCCACGATCATCCTGTCGCGGTTCCAGGGCAACGAGCGGGATGGGCACGGCAATCACCAGACCGCGGGGTTGATGGCGGTGGAGGGGTTCCGCGCGGCGGCGGACCCGGGCCGGTTTCCGGATCAGATTGCCGAGGGGTTGCGGCCGTGGCAGGCGAAGAAGGTCTACATCGGCGGCGTTCGCGAGAATGAGGATTGGACGGTGCGGATCGACAGCGGGGAATACAGCCCGCGGCTCGGCGATTCGTACGACAACGTTGCGCGCTATGGGTTGAGCTTTCAGCGATCGCAGAACAGCGGCCGGTTCACGCCGAGCTCTGGAAGCGTCTACGGGTATTACAGGCTCGTCGCGGGTGCATCGGGTGCATCGGGTGCATCTGGTGCATCTGGTGCGACGCTGTTCGACGGCCTTGCGGCGACCATCGAGGCGGCGATCGGGGAGGACGGCCAAGCAATAGACGGTGCCGTGGCGAAGGCGATGGCGGCGTTCTCGATCACCAACCCGCCGGCGAGCGCGCCCGCGTTGGCAGAAGGGCTGAAGCTCACGCGCGAGGCGATCGCGGCCGCGACCGACGCCGACGCACGCTTCCTCCTCACCATCAAGGAGCAGCAGTTCCAGGATGCGATCAACGCCGCGTTGGGACTGAAGCTGATCGCCGAGACCGAACCGCCGCTCATGGCAGCGCCGGTTCCCGGGCAGCGCTTCACGGTGCACACGCGACTGGTCGCGTCGGCGCGCGACGACAAACCTGAAGGTTTGTCGCCACAATTGATTGGCGACCCGCAATTGATTGGCGCTCGCGGCTGGAACGTGTCGGGCTCGACCGTCACGCTGGCAGACGATGTGGCGATGAGCACGAAGCCGTATTTCTCCCGCAGGGGTTTGCAGGAGAGCCGCTACACGCTGAGCGATCCGGCGCAGTTCGGGCGGCCGGTCTCGCCCGCGCCGCTGGTGGCGGTGGCGCGATACACGGTGAACGGCGTGCCGGTGGAAATTCGCGAGACCGTCAAGCGGCGCGAGTCGAAGCTGCCCTATGGCGAAGTGCTTCGCGAAGTGCGAAGCGTGCCCCGGATCGCCGTGACCCTGACCCCGGCAAACGCGATCGTGCCGACCGCGGCCGCGATTGGCGGGTCTTCCG
>Ga0209343_10007064_pt1 | contig 13312 bp, 20 predicted proteins | sample RifCSPlowO2_02_FD_184026 | JGI IMG/M metagenome (GOLD analysis project Ga0209343, IMG submission 184026) | Groundwater microbial communities from Rifle, Colorado - Rifle CSP2_plank lowO2_0.2 (SPAdes) (version 2) | ecosystem: Environmental > Aquatic > Deep subsurface > Groundwater | place... | reverse complement strand
GCAGTAAAACGCCTGGTGAAGAAAAAAGGGGAATCGGTTATCAAGGAATTGATAAACATACACCCTGAGAAAAAACTGATACTGGAAGTAAGTGGGCATAAAAGCGATGAAAGCAATTATTGTGGTTGCCACAGTTCCTATTCAGGGGAAACCAAAGAGCTGCTTGACAAACTCTCTGAGCTATCAGTTGATGATTTGACCAAACTATATGATGATACCAAGAAACAGTCGAAAGAGAATCCCGAAGACAAAACCCTGATGGCGCAGGTAGAAACAGTTTGGGATGAACTCAAACGCAGAAAAAAGCAGACGGAAAAAATTGAAAAGAAGCAAGAAGACAATCTATGGCTCAAAATAGCATTGGGAGTTCTTGCCGGAGTAATCATTGGAAAAGCACTTAGCTAATGGTAAGGATCATTAATAAGGAAAAACAAAAGGAGCCGGAAATAAAGCTTGATGAGAAATCAAAAGCCCTGCTTCAGATTATCGGGATCATCATTGCCGATAATCCTAAAGCTATTCAGGAGCTTTTGGAAGAATACAGTGTTGAGCTTACTGAAAATTCAACAGATAAGGAGCTTACCGAAAAATTGCTTTCTGCTATTGGAGAATGCAATAAACAATTTAACAATGATCTGACAAGGATTATCCTGGATTGTACACTCGAAAACGGTTACGATAGTTTCGACTTTAAATCTCTCTTTAATAAAGGCGGTGATTCAGGAGCAGAAGAAAGCGAAGGGTCTTCCAATGGCGGAGGTGGTGGTTTGTGGGCAGGAATAGCCAATGCTGTTGGAGGAATTGCCGGTTCCATTGGTTCGGGAAAAAGAGCAAGAGAGGAAGCAACTTCAAAAACACTCCAGGGAATATATGCTTACAAAGCTCAAATGGCTGCCAATCAACAAAGCAAAGGGAAAAATAAAATGTATATGCTCATTGCCCTTTTTGTTTTGCTTGGCCTTGCAATCGCAGCCCTCGCTTTTTTCAATAAAAAAGAATTACAGCAACCTATACCATTAAAAGCCTAATAACAATGAATATACAAAGAAACAATTTCGGTCTTATTGGTCTTTCCAATTATGTCAGCTATGATGATGGATACGATAACCTTTTCAAACGATTCAGAGAAAAACGAGCCGAAAAAAAAGAAGAAAGGCAGGAAAGAAAAGCAGATAGAAGATCAAGAAAGGAAGAAAGAAAATCTGAAAGACAAGAAAAACGTGAATTAAACAGCGAAAAGAAAAGGCTGAAAAACGAGCTGAAGCAAACACAGATTGAAGAAAAGAAAGCACAGCTTACAATGCTCGGTCAAGCTGGCGCAGCAATGCCTCCCGGACCACCTCCAGGGGGAGGTGATAACACCATGATGATCGTTGCTGCGGTTGTGGGAGTAATATTCATTGCAGGCGTAGGCTATGTAATGATGAATAAAAAACAAACTCCGGTAATAGCTCCGGTATTAAAAGCAGCTTAATCACTAACAATTTAAAAACCAAAGCCATGATTATAGGAGAAACCTTTAACCCAAACGACTACGGATATGAAGAAGACAGCTACGACTATCTGTTCAAACGCAAAACAAAAGAAGAACGTCAGCAAAGGCGCACCGAGCGAAAAGAAAAACGTCAGGAGAAGCGAACTCAAATCCCTGGATCCGAAGGAAAACGTAGGCTTCCGATACTCGGAAATTTCGGTTTGTTTGATAAGAACAAAAAGAAAAATACCACAGGTACTTCCGGTGTTTCTACCAGCTCGTCTGCAAAGAGAGAGCCTGGTGGCACTTCTGAATCCTCAACAAGCGAAGAAAAAAAGATAGTTATGGCAGGCGCAGCAGCAGCTACTCAGGATAAATCCGAAGGAGGCACTCCCAGAAGTGAATCCGCTACACCTGAAACTGAGGCAGCAAAACTGGAAGCAAAAGAACTTGACAAAAATGCAAAGCCTAAAGAAGCTGGTTTCGGGCCAATGGTGGGTTTTGCTTTTCTCGGTATTGCCCTTTTGCTGGCCGGGATTGCAGTTGTCAGAGGAGGAAAGAAACCTATTTCGGAACTACAACCAATGAAAGTCGCAGCATAATTAAAAAATAAGACACATGGACATTTTAGCAGAGCCAATTGAACAGGAAGTAAACGTTGACGGGGCAACACCACAAGGAGCTTTGTTTGTTTCGGTAAAAAATACCGGAGCTAACATTGCCACTTTTAATGGCGTTTCCCTTCCTCCCGGAGAAGCCAAAAGCTATTCTTTTGTGGGTAAAGGTTATAAGGCATTGCCTTATATAGTCAACGGTTCTACCCTAAAATTACTTTACATCCTTTAAAATTTAAACGCAATGATAAGAGCCGAAAAAGCACAACGCATCATGCAGCTTTACGAAGATGATTACGACAATTTTCTCGACAAGCTGAAAGCGAAACGCAAAGCAAAAAAAGAAGCGGCAGCGAAAACAAGAGCTGAAGCGGATAAAGCTGATAAAACAGTAACCGAAGCAGAAGGCCGAAAAAAAGGCCATCTAAAGGAAAAAGCGCAAGGTCTGCTTAATAAAGTTGGCGGTATTGAAGGCGCTCAAAGTACTATTCAAAATGTGATGAAATACTTTAAGAGCGATACGCCTTCCGATTACGACATCAATATGGGAGGCCAGGGTGAAGAAGATCCAAAATCTGAAAAAAAGATTATGGGACTTCCACCGGTAGCAGTATATGTGGGCGGTGCTGTTCTCCTGTTAGCAGGGCTTTACGGTTTATCGCGCTTTATGAAAAATAAAAACCAACAAGCACAAACACAAATCCCGGCAGCTCCAATTGTAGCTCCGGCAGAACCAGTTTTACAAGCAGCAGCATAATCAATATGGTTATTCCCATTCCATCACAACAGCAGCGTTTTAAAGTCAAGGTGGGCATCCGTGCTTTTGAACCTTGCGCTTTAGGCATAAAATGCTATGATGCTACTAAGCCCAATACTGATTATATACGCAGGCGAGTTCCTTTTACACAGGAATTGTTTAAAGGCAAGAATCCTGGATACAAAGAGTTCACCCTTCCTTTCCCGCTTTCCCCCGATCAGCTCATGGTGGAGATCTATGATAAGTTGTATGGAGATGACACAAACTTTCGGGTAGAAAAATTCGAGCTTGAAAAAATGGAACCAAGAAATGTTTGGGCGGAACCGGAAATGCATCGTTTCATTGACTTTGCTCAGGATTTTGCTGTTAAAGCAGGATACCTTCCTACCGGAGTGTATGACAGCAAAGACGGTGATTTCCTTATTCAGTATTTACCAATTATTGAGGATGAGGAAGGAAACCCAATGGTAACTCCTGCACGGACCAACCGCAAATCGGGAAGGATACAAATTGCTCAATCAGCGTTTGCAAAATACACCATTCCGGTAAGAGTGGTTGTACTGTTTCACGAACGCTATCATTTTCAGATACCAACCAGGTTAGAAAAACCGGCAGATCTACATGGCTTACGCTTATACCTGGACTTAGGTTTCCCAAGAACAGAAGCGGTTTACGCCACTACAAAAATTTTCACTTCTCATCCTGAATCTGTCGGAATAAGGCATAGGGACAGGGTAAAGGACATCGTGAATTTCATTGACAATTATTCAGGCAGAGAAAATTTAAAAATGCACACCAGCTAATGAAACGTAGTGGTAACATAGGAATAAATGGGTTGGCACAAAGCCTCAAAAAAATTTTTGCTGAAAAGGAAAAATCTAATGAGGACAACTTTGTTGGAAAAATCTATGAAGGTGCTGAAGATAACTTCATTGATGAAACCAATAAGAACCTTCGTGCAGCACTCAACCTGGATAAAAAGAAAGAGAGCTACGAAAAAGATTTAAAGCGTTTCGGCACTAAAATGAAATTGATTGAGGTTGCGGACGATGCAATTCCGAACAAACGAATTAAGGAAATTTTACCACTTAAAAAGCCTGCCAGATCTCCAAGTGAAAAATTTGAAGAAAAGTATGAAAAGGATTTAAAACGCTTCGGAACCCATCAGGGTATTATCCGTGTATCGAACGATGATCCCACAAAAAAGAAAAAGCAAAAACCTTTTCCCACTGATTTCAGCAAAGCAGTTTACAAGGCAATGATGAGTAAATGGAAACCTCGTAAGGTAACTCCGTTTTCGGTTAATCCTTATTCAGATATATTTCGGGAGTTTCCAAAGGCCCAGGTAACTATTCAAAATAAATCTACCGAAGAAAAAGAAGTTGTGCTGTGGGGAGCTAATCAGAATATTAGTGTTAGTTCGCCCGCTCCCGGAGATGTTCAGGATCATACCATTGTTGCGCAAGTCAGTGTCCCTGCCGGGGTACATCCGCAAGGTATCGTGGTTAATCCTGCAAATCAATTAGTATATATTGCTAATCAACTAAGCGGAACTATCACTGTTTTAGATTCCGCCAACCAGGTAGTAAAAGTTATTCAGCTTCAACCAACCTTTCCGGGTTTCTCATCACCTGTTGCATTAGCTGTAAATAGCAAAAGCTCCAGCAGCAAATATGGTTTTGTATATGTAGTATGCTCTGTTGCAAACACACTTGCTGTTATTGATTTAGCATTAAACGTTACAGCTACCATACCAGTAGGCACACGTCCAGTTGCGGTAGCCTTTAATCCGGTAAATCTTAAAGTTTACGTAGCTAATCTTGTTAGCGATAACGTGAGTGTTATTGATGCCGAAGCCTTAGCGGAAATTATCGCCTCTCCACTTCCATCCGGCCAGGATCCTATTGGTGTTGGTGTAAATCCTGTAAATGGAGACATCTATATTGCCAATTCACTGGCGAATAGCATTACCGTTTACGATAGTGCCAATATTCTTGTAACAACCATTCCGGCAGTCGGCCAATATCCTGTATCCGTTACTTACAATGCGGCTAACAACTCCATGTATGCAGTTGCGACTAATAACAATTTTGTTTATCAGATTGAAACACTAACGCATACCATTGTTGCAACAATTGCAACCGGTAGCAAACCATACAATAGCTTCTTCGATTCTTACAATGGTTTTCTGTATGTGCAAAATAGAAATGACAACACATTTACAATCATACGACCTGATAACAGTAAAATTGACGGTTTAAGTTTCGGTGAACAAAACATTGGTGGAGCTTTCAATAGTTTCAATAATTCAATATACGTTTCCGATACCAGTAATAACACGATCAATATTATTGGCTATTTACAGGTAAGCAGCACAATCTCCTTTAATTCCGATTATCCTGAACTGCGGGAGGATTTTCAAAGCAATCCGGCTGTTATACAACATACAAAATTTGTTGTAACAGGATTGGAACGCCTGAACAGTTTTCGTGTGAACAAGTTTACTCCAACTGGAAGCATCCGAAGTAAACCCATCTCATTTGAATTATATGCAAGTCCTCAAAGCAAGCTGAATGTGGCTGAAGTAACAGAACTGGCCGGAACTGTCATTGACGGAAAAATGAACTGGCGATTTAAACTCCCTGGGCTGCATACAGTAAGTATCCTGGTATGGTATCGCCAGTTTGAAGTGCGAGAAATTTTAAGCCCCACAAACAATAAATCAATAATTAAAAATCAATAGCCATGAACAACAAATTAAATTATTTAGTGCTTCATTGCACAGCAACGCCTGAAGGCAGACCAGTTAGTAAAGATGATATTATTCGCTGGCATACAAGTCCGGTAAACCTGGGAGGACGTGGCTGGAACCGTCCAGGATACGCTGACCTCATAGAGCTTGATGGAGATTTGGTAAACATCATTCCTTTTAACACAGACGACTTTGTGGATCAATGGGAAATCAGCAACGGTGTTGTAGGATTGAATGGTAACGCCCGCCACATTGTTTATGCAGGTGGAATGGATACGGAAAACAAAAAACCGAAAGATACCCGTACCAAAGAGCAATTGGCAACCCTTGAAGTGTATGTAAAATACACCATCAAACGCCATCCAAAAATTTTGGTATTGGGACACAATGAAGCTCCCAATGCTCATGGTAAGGCTTGTCCAAGTTTCAACGTTGGCGAATGGTTGCGCTCCATCGGTGTTTTAGATGCAAACATCTATCACAAACCTGTGACTGAAAAATCGTCTGCCGTAGCTTCAGTGGAAACAGAAAATAAGGAAGAAGCAACAACCACAACAGTAGAAACAAACAAAAACACAGAAGCAGAAGCATGAGAACAATACTAATACTGGCAGCAGGAGTTTGGATTGGCAGGGAAATATTCACAACAATCGCCAAAAATCAGGCGAGGGAGCGTGAAGTGAAGGTTCGCAAGAAATTAGAACAATTCATAAAAGAAAGACTGCCAACCCTTCAACCCGCAGAAATGCAAAAAGAGGTTGAAAATATTTTAGGTCAGCGACCTTCCTAATTAAAAGTAAATGGCAACCATTATACAAGACATTATTATCCCTGAAAAAAATTCCGAATGCTCGGAATGGATAAGCTATTTCAAAAAGCTGGAGGAAAAGTTTGGAGCAGAGAATGCCAAAACAATATGGTTAAAGACCTGGCAGGTGAATGGATCCACAGCTTCTTGTACAACACGACCTGACTTTAATGCCTTTTTCAAAAAGCAGGACATTGACGTTACCAACCTGGCAACAAGTGCCGTTGCATCGGCTGCTGACTTAGGTGGTAGTATCATGGGCCTCGGCAAAGGAATTACCAAAGTGCTGACCTATGGAGTTCCGATTGTTGCTACTGCAATTATTGCTGCTATCCTATATGCTATTGTTAAGGTGGCGAAAAACACAACTGCATCCGATGTTGTAGCATTAACACCGCAAGGGAGGGCGGCTTCTTTACTCAAATGAAAACTGCCGCTATAAAACTTGCACAAAAAAATACTAAAGTCCTCATTATCGGGGGAGTTGTAACCATTGCCGGAGTGTGGATAGGAGTTGCTGTATTTAACAACAAAAGAAAGAAAAGAGACCAGAAAGCAATTGCCTTTTTCAGTGAACTCCAAAGAGACATTGCCCCTGATTCAGTTGGCCTTGTTGAAAGCAATGCTTTTGACATTCGCTATTGGGAAAATATTGGGAAGAAATTAAAGAAACCAATGTACATGCTCACTGTTGCCGGGTCCAAGGGATTTGCAAAAGACATACGTGATTCGTGGGGAGTATTTGACGATGATGAAGACAAAATCAAAAGCGTATTCCGTGCATTAAAGGATCAGGTGCAAGTATCACAGGTGGCTTACCAATATTACCAGGCATCAACCGAAAAGATAAACCTGATTGATGATTTAAAAAGCCGGTTAAGCAAAGAAGAAGTCGGAGAAGTACTTGACATTGTAAAGAAACTCCCTCAATACCGATTAGCTGAACCACCAAAAAAGAAATAAATAATGGCAGAGACAACACAAGATAAAGAACAGAAAAAAGGTTTACTGAAAAAATACCTTGATAACACCTTTGGTGATGAAGGTTTACGCACTGATGTAAAAATCACACTCACCAACGAAACGATTTTCAAGTTTGTTGCTGCGGTAGTAGTGGCTACCGGATTAAGTACTGCCACTTACTATGTAATAAAATCAATGTTCACAGGCAAAGCCTGAATAAGAAAGGAAACAAAAAAATGAAGAAGGCATTAATAGCAGTTTTTTCAATATCCATTACAGCAGGAACACTTTACCTCACGTATTCCCAGCTCAAAGACTATCTCATAAAGAAACTGGTGAAGTCCTGGATAGAAGAAACAAAAAAACAAAAAAAGGAATTGAGTGAGGAACAGATAAAGCAGCTCAAGGAGGAACTGGATAAACTCTATCTGTGGGAAGTAAAACAGCTTGCAAGCTATTCAGAGAAAGTTATTCAGCGAGCACCTGAAAAGGAAATTAGCCCTTTGATAGCAAAGCTCAAAGAAAAAAAGATACTGGAGAAAGCAGATCTGAAGGCTATGGACACTATTCTCTTCGGGACATAAAAGAAATGTTTAATCAATAATAAAAACAACATGGAAACACTTACAGAAATCATTTCGCACATTCAAAACTATATGACATCTCTGGACTGGTCATACATTATCACTTTCATTATTATCTGTTATGGCATCAACCATTATAAGGTAAAAGAGGGCTTACAGAGAGCAACCGGAACACAAACCCGCACACGTTACCGTGTTATCATTATCGGTGTATTGTATGCAACAGGGTTGTATTTCCTTCGGGGATACAAATTGCAGCACATTGAAAATCTTTTTCAGTCGTTCATTTTCGCACTGGTCTTTCACAAGTTTATTGTAGAAGCACTTCTGTATTGGCTGGCAAAGCACGCTTTACCGGAATCAATTTCCAAACATTTACTGGACGAAGAACAATTACAAAAACTAAATCAAACTAAATAACATGGAACATTATAGAGTGGAATCCGAACTATCAGGATTAAGGTCTGATGTGGTAATTATCGGTGGTGCTATCGTAGGCGCTTTGCTCCTGAATGCCTTTCTTCTTTTACAAATTTCAAACGATTTGCATGAAGTACGAAAACGGAAAGAACAAAAGCCTTTGGAAGAAGAAGACGAGACGACAATTATTTCTGAAAAGGTTTCGGAAAAACAACCAGTTAGTGAACAGCAAGCTGTGAAGGAAACTAAAAAAGAGGGCGAAACAGAAAATGAAAAGCAATAATATTTTCACTTCTATTCTTTTATTTATCTGCTTCGCTATGTATGTGGCGATAGAGTTAAAACTTCCATGTAAAGATGTGGAGAAAGAATGTGGGGCAAACACAAAACGGCTGGAAACTGAGAATGATTCGCTGAAGCAAAATAATAAGATACTGGATGTAAAGTATGAAAATCTTCAGACGAAAGCAGATAGTCTTCAGGACAAGCTCTCCAGCACCAAACAAACTATTGTCCAATTAAAAAACAAACAACATGAAAAAGTTAATGCCATTGATGCTCTTACTAATGATGAGCTGTTCGGTTTTTTCTCAAAGTTTAACACCGAAAGTACAGGTACAAAATAAGGATACGCTTTTCTGTTTTACTATTCCGCAAAGCAAAGTGATTGCAAAGCATTTGGAGAATAGTACTTATTGTGATTCTGTTTTAACACAAACAGAAAATGAAGTTGAACTATTGAACCAGTTGCAAACTGTAAACGATAGTTCCATACTGGTACTTAGAATGAAAACAGAAAATCAGCAATTCATTATCAGCAATCAGGAAGGTGTTATCGCAAATCTGAATGAGGACATAAAACGATCCGAAAAGAAATACCGGAATGAGCGCTGGCAGAAAAGATTATTCGCTGCCGGCACATTCTTGTTTGCAGCTTTGGCGATTTTAAAATAAACATTAACACTAAAATCAAAATACATGAGCTTCATTGGAGGTTATCAAAGCGATGTAAATCTCAACGATATTAATTATGTTGGAGATTTCCCTGCCGATCATTCACTCGGAGGATACGGTATTGCAACCGGAACAAACGGTTATGTACTTACTCTCATTCCTCCATTATCTCAATACCGTGATGGGCAAAGGCTTGAAGTTAAGTTTCAAAACGCTAATACCGGAGCTTCACTTATCAACGTAAATGGAAAAGGTGATGTTCCAATTAAAAAAGTAGTTGATAATAATTTAGTGGATGTTGATCCGAATGATTTAAAAGCAAATCAACAGTACATATTAATTTATGATGGAGCTACATTTCAGGTTGTTAACCTGGACGATAATTCTCCTTTACCATTAGCTACCGAAATTAAACCTGGTGTAACGGAGAGAGCTACGCAGGGAGAAATAAATGCTGGCGTAGATGATGAGAGGCATATTACGGCTTTAAAACTTACCAATTGGTTCTTAACCAAAGTAGCAACCGAAGCAGCCCCCGGTATTTCAATCATTGCAAGTCAGGCAGAAGTAAATGACGGTGAAGACGACATGAAATTCGTTACACCTGCTAAACTCGCTTCATACGTTGCAGATAAACTCACTGGCTTATGGGAAGATAAAGGACTGATAAATGCCTCCATTAATCCCAATTATCCGGCTGGTCAGGTTGGAGATGCTTATACGATCAGTGTGGCGGGTAAGATTGGTGGTTTATTTGGTGATGACGTACAGGTACGTGATGTTATCTATTGTATTGCTAATAATCCCGGAGGCGATAAAGAAACAGCAGGCTTTGCTTGGAATATCATCCAGTCTAATTTGGTTCAGGCAACCGAAGCTATTGCAGGTTTTGCTCAAGTTGCATCACAGGCAGAAGTTACAGCAGGAGTGAATAATTCCAAATTCTTAACTCCATTAAAACTTGTAACATGGTTTGCTTCTCAACTTGCAACGGAAGCGCAGGCAGGTATTTCAGAAAGGGCAACACAAGCGGAAATAAATGCAGGTGCGGATGATCTAAGACATATCACTCCTTTAAAATTAGTTACCTGGTTTGCATCACAGCTTGCTACGGAAGTTCAGGCAGGGATTTCAGAAAGAGCAACGCAGGCAGAAGTAAATGCAGGCTTTGATGATGCTCGTTATGTATCACCACTTAAGTTGGCCACTCACTTGGCTGTTATTGTCCAACAAGCAACTGAAGCAATAAAAGGTATTGCAGAAATCGCTACACAAACTGAAGCAGATGCAGGTGTGGACGATAGCAGAATTATTACTCCGCTTAAATTGCAGGTAAGGCTGAATAATTATCTTAACCGTGAATCTATTCTCTTGCTTCCTGTTGCAAACGTTAATCCTAATTTCTATTTCACTCCCGGAAGAAACCAAATAGCATTAGTTAACGGGAACCTTATTATTGTGAGAGATTTTCGGTTTAAACCAAACGCAGTTCCTGCGGTTGTGGCCACTCATGTATTAAACTTCCCAAAACCTGTAAATGGCGGTCCGGGTTTTTCGGGAATACTCATAAGCAATGCGGGTGAAAGGTTCCAATATAGTATTGACAGTAATGGCAGAGTATCATTATTTGGAACATTCAACCAGGCGAATGATGAGTTGCTTTTCAACATCAATCCTTACGTTGCCAAATTTCCGATAGAGTATTATCCAACACAACCACCATCTTAAAAAACAGATAATATCATGGCAGGAGGCGGATATGATAGCGACCTTAATCTCAATAACGTTAGGTTATTAGGAGATTTTCCGATAGAGCATTCTCTCGGAGGTTATGGTATTGCTAATAATCAGCAACCAAATAAATATCGTGTTACGCTCAATCCCCCTATTACTCAATACAGAATAGGCTTACCGCTTCACATTATTTTTCCTGCTACCAACACAGATAGCATTACTTTAAATGTAAACAACCAGGGAGAAATTACAGTAAGGAAAATTGTGGGTGATTTATTAGTAAATCTTTCTGCCGATGATATATTGCCCGGCAAGGTATATATACTTGTTTATGATGGCCAGTATTTTCAAATTGTCAATCATGATTCTCCAAGTCTTGTTGCATTTCCCATCGCCTCTGAATCAGCAATGGGATTGGTTGAAATTGCAACACAGGCAGAAGTAAACATCGGAACCGATAATCAAAGGGCTGTAACTCCGCAGAAGCTCGCGCAATACGTTGCGGATAAAGTAACAGGCTTATGGGAAGACAAGGGCTTAATAGACTGTTCCATTAATCCCAATTATCCCCCGGCACAAAAAGGTGATGCTTTTACTGTTAGCATTGCCGGTAAAATTGGTGGACCAACAGGAACAGACGTACAGGTCAGGGATGTGATTTATTGCAAGATAGATAACATTGGAGGGGACGAAGCCACAGTTGGTATTTCCTGGAATATAATACAGGGGAATTTAATTCAGGCTACTACTGCATTAGCGGGTATTGCCCGAATAGCCACTCAAATGGAAGTTACTGCCGGTATAGATGATACCAAATTCATTACCCCTTTAAAACTAATCACCTTTTTAAACAGTAAAAAAATGAGGGTACAAATACGCTTCCAATCTGATTCGCTTCCCGAATCGCAAGTTGCTTCAGCAGGATCAACGGACTATCATTTCGGGATTATACCCGTTACCGGTATTCCGGCAGGATCTACTATCAGGCAGGCATCCCTATCATGGGAAGGTTATGTAAGGAATTTGGATACTGCCAATGCAAACAGCTTTGATACAGGAAATTTTGCCATGCAGAAAGACGGCAGTCCATTCAGCAATTACTTAAATATTACAACTAAACTTCAATTAGGGCCTGGCCAGATAACTTTTTTCCGGTACGTTGAAGATGATGTAAAGAACCTTGCGACCGGTAATGGTACATACCTGGCCAAATTTGCCAATTTAAGCGCATTAGCAGCCAGTATTGCAATTGCTGGACACTGGACACTTGAAATTGATTATGAAACCCCTTAAAGCCCTGTATTATGGATTATTTAAAACTCATAGTTGTATTATTTAGTGCAACCGGCTTTTGGAAACTGGTTGAGCTGATCGTTAAGTTCCGGTCGGACAAAAGAAAGCAGTCCGCAGAGATCAGAAACCTGGAGGCACAGGCTGAAAAACATATAATAGATAATTGGGTACAATGGTCGCAGAAATTGGAGGCAAGAGTGAAGGAACTGGAAGCGGTGGCTGAAGAAAACCATGAACTCAAAAAGCAAATTGAGAGCCAGCGTGAGCGAATAGTTGAGCTGGAGGGCAAAGTAGAACGTGTAGAAAAGGAAAATGTCCAGTTACGTAATCAACTGAAAGAATTATCTAAAACACATGACCATGAATGAGCAAAGTAAAGGAATGAAGGTGCTTTATACTGTTTTCCTTCTTGCGATTACTGCGAGAACTGTAATTGCTTTGTATGACCGGTTTGTGCCAAAAGAAAAAGAATGTAATTGTACAAAGTAAAAAAGGACAATGGGTAATTTCTCCCAAATATGGACGGGTACTAAAGGTTTTGAAGGAGGTTATCAGCAATTAGCAAATGATGCTGCTAATTACTGCCCCGCCAAAGGGAAACCTGGCAGTAAACTGATTGGGACAAAGTTTGGTATCTCAGCTATTGCCTATGGCGATTATTTTAAGCGATGTCCGACAGCTGAAGAAATTAAAAATCTTAGTCCGGAACTTGCACAAAAGATTGCTAAAACAAAATTCTGGGATCCCGTTCAAGGAGATAAAATTAAAAGTCAGCCTGTTGCGCACCTTGTATTCGATAGTGTGTATGGGTCAGGCAGCTATGGACCACTTCATGTTCGCCAGGCTATAAATAAACTAATGGGTGAGAATACAGTTCAAGAATACAAATCATTCAAATTATCAGATGACGAAGTAGCGAAGATAAATAGTCTTCCCGATAATAAATTCTTTAATGCCTT
>Ga0209343_10007062_pt1 | contig 13313 bp, 7 predicted proteins | sample RifCSPlowO2_02_FD_184026 | JGI IMG/M metagenome (GOLD analysis project Ga0209343, IMG submission 184026) | Groundwater microbial communities from Rifle, Colorado - Rifle CSP2_plank lowO2_0.2 (SPAdes) (version 2) | ecosystem: Environmental > Aquatic > Deep subsurface > Groundwater | place: Rifle... | reverse complement strand
GCGAGGATTTTTTGCCGATCGGCGCGATAGCGGGACGCGATGGCGGAAAGCGTTTCTCCTTTTTTGACGGTATGCAGCACGCCGTCCATGGGAGGAATGACTAGCTCATCGCCCGGACGGATGAGCGCGGTCGCCCGCAGGTTATTGGCCCAGAGAATGGTGTTGACGGCAAGGGTGAAACGATACGCGATACCGCTGATGGTGTCGTTCGCTTGGACGACGTAGGTGACGATGCCGTCGCGCGGACGGGTGCCGCGGAGCGTTTCCACGGGATTCGGCCGGAGGAGCGCACCGCTTGAGAGTGCCAGTGCATACGGGTAATCGGCCGTCGCGTCGTCTTCCGCGAGGCTGTCTTCGCGTCGAATGACGTCGCCCGCCTGGAGCGGAGAAGGGCGCACGGAAGCGGGTACCGCGTCCACCACGATGGCATGCGCGTCGGCGGTGACGATGGTATACAGGAGGCTGTCGCGCCCCAAGTCTTCGGCGGCGCGGGTGCGGGCGTGGAGATTGGTGACGATGACCACCAGGATAATACTGACGAGGATGCCGCGCAAGGATGAGGGATGCGCCAGGAGGCTGTGCATTTTACCGCCGGGATGGATCGCGCGCGCCGATTTACGGAGCGTCAGGAGGAGATCGTAGCCGCTCACGAGGGTGCGTTTCAGGACGCCCGCGAGGCGCGGCGATGTACGCGCCCACGCATGCACGGCACGCGCGCCGCCTTTGAGCGCGTTGCCGACCGCGACAAGCGCGCGGATACACGCGCGCAGAATAATGAGGAGAAAATTGTTTTTCCAGAATGACATGGGCTACTCTTTGGTATACCCTGGAAATTCGGCGGTGTCAATGTTACACTGTGAGAGAGTTCATAAAGTTCATCAAGTTGAAAGTCCGCCTCGGTCCGCGTGACGTTATTGACTTTAAGGACGTTATGGATTTTTGATTATGTTACAAAAGTACGATCACAAAACAATCGAACCTAAGTGGCAGAAGCACTGGGAAGACACCCGTGCTTTTCACGCGGCCGACGATGCAGCGGGGCGAGAGAATTTTTATCTTCTGGTGGAATTTCCGTATCCTTCCGGCAATCTACACGTCGGCCATTGGTATGCCTTTGCCATGCCCGATATCTTCGCGCGTTTTCAACGCATGCGCGGGTTCAATGTCCTTTTCCCAATCGGATTCGATGCGTTTGGACTCCCGGCGGAGAATGCGGCGCTGAAGCGCGGCATTAATCCGCGCGCCTGGACCCATGACAATATCGATTACATGCGGGAGCAGTTGAAGCGCATGGGCGCGTCGTTCGATTGGACGCGCGAGGTTGTGACGTGCGAGCCCGCATACTATCGCTGGACGCAATGGATATTTCTCGCATTTTTCAAAGCGGGGTTCGCTTATCAGGCGGAAGTGGCGGTGAATTGGTGTCCGTCGTGCAAAACGGTGCTCGCCAATGAACAGGCGAAAGAGGGGACATGCGAGCGATGCGGAAGCGCGGTGGAACAGCGGAAAATGAAGCAGTGGCTTTTGAAAATCAAGGATTTTGCCGAAGAATTGCTGCAGGGACTTGACCGCCTCGCGTGGCCGGAAGAAATCTGCTCGGCGCAGAGGAATTGGATCGGCAGGAGCGAAGGCATCACGATTACCTACCAGATTGAGGGCGTTGATGATACGGTCACCGTATTTACCACGCGCCCCGACACCAATTTCGGCGCCACGTTTGTCGTACTTGCCCCCGAACACGAATTTGTTACCCGCCACCTGAAGGAATTTCCGCATCAAAAAGACGTAGAGGCATACATGGGGCAGTCGATGAAAAAAACGGAACTCGAGAGGATGGCGGAGGGGAGAAAAAAGACGGGAGCGTTCACCGGCTGGTATGCGTTCAATGATCTGAATCAGAAGAAGATGCCTATCTATGTGGCCGATTTCGTGCTGGCCTCCGTCGGCACGGGTGCGGTCGTGGGCGTGCCGGGGCACGATATGCGCGATTTCGAGTTTGCGCAGACGATGGGGCTGGAGGTCGTGCGGGTGGTGGTGGGGCCGGATGGCGACGCGTCGCCAATTACGCGGCCTGAACAAGTGCAGGAAGAGAAGGGCGTCATGATCAACAGTGATTTTTTGAACGGCCTTGCAATCCATGACGCGATAGAGAAGATGAAGGACTATCTCGAAGAAAAAGGATGGGGGAAGCGCGTCGTGATCTACAAACTGCGCGACTGGCTTATTTCGCGTCAGCGGTATTGGGGCTGCCCCATACCCATCATCCATTGCCAGATCTGCGGGGCCGTGCCGGTGCCGGAAAAAGATTTGCCGCTCGCATTGCCGGCATTATCAGACTATCAGCCGCGCAGTGACGGGAAGTCGCCGCTTGCAAAACTCGAATCCTGGGCGTGCGTGCCGTGTCCGCAGTGCGGGGCTGATGCGGAACGCGAGACCGATACGCTGGACACCTTTATTGATTCTTCCTGGTATTTTTTACGTTATTGCGATCCTGCAAATGAGAAAGAATTTGCGGCGAAAAAAATATTGTCGCAATGGATGCCCATCGATCTCTATTCCGGCGGCGCGGAGCACACCACCATGCACCTTCTCTATTCGCGGTTTTGGATCAAGGCAATGCATCGGTTGGGACTGGTGCTCTGGGACGAGCCGTATGCGCGGCGGATGAATCGGGGAATCATTCTCGGCCCTGACGGGCAGAAGATGTCGAAGTCGCACGGGAACGTGATTGACCCCGATGAGCACGTCGCGCGGTTGGGCGCGGATACCGTGCGTATGTACTTGGCGTTCATTGGGCCGTATGCCGAGGTGGGCGCGTATCCATGGTCCATGGACGGCATTGTCGGCATGCGGAGATTTTTGGAAAGAGTATGGTCCTTAGGGACCCGCATTCAGACGCACTCACGACGCATTCACACGCACGCGTCTCAAAGCGTTGCGTATACGTTTGAAAGCGGCGCGCGGGAGAGGTTGACGCACGAAACGATAAAGAAGGTCACGGAAGACATTGAAGCGTTCAAATTTAATACGGCCATCGCGCAATTAATGATCTACGCCAGTGCGTTGGCCGCGCGCGATGCGAAGGACCCCGACACGCAGGCAGCGTATCTGCCGTTGCTCGTGCTTCTGTCTCCTTTTGCGCCGCATATCGCGGAAGAACTCTGGGAGCGAAGCGGGCATACGCATTCGATTGCCGAGGAATCATGGCCGCAGTTTGATGCCGCGGTACTCATCGCGGCCGAGGCGCATGTGGTGGTGCAGGTGAATGGCAAGAAACGCGCGCTCGTGACGGTGGCGGCGAATGCGTCGGAAAGAGATGTCATTGCCGTGGCCGAGGCGCTTCCCGACGTTCAGCGGCATGTGCAAGGAAAGAAGGTGGTGAAGAGAGTGTATGTGAAGGGGAAGCTCATCAACCTCGTTACGCGAGGTTGATAAATCCTAATTCCCAATGTCCAATGGCCAATAAAATTCCAATGCCAAACTTTGATTTTAATTTTGGGTTTTATTTGGCATTTGAAATTTGAGCTTTGACATTATGACGAAGGGAATGGAAGTATTATCGGTGAACGCTTCAGACATGATTGAACGCGCGCTTACCGTGTTACGTCAGGGAGGAGTCATTGTGTATCCCACCGAAACCGCCTACGGGTTGGGCGGCGATTGGACCAAACCCTCGGTGCATCGGAGGGTGCGACAGATTAAGGGAAGAGGAAAGAAAAAACCCTTATCCGTAATTGTCTCCGACCTGGCAATGGCGCGGAAATTCGTTCATTTTTCTCGTATTTCTGCGGTGTTAGTACGACGATATTGGCCGGGACCTTTGTCGCTCGTGCTGCCGTTGACGGCATACGCGCTGCGCGCATATCGCGGACACGCGCGGAAATTCACGCGGACGGACGCGGAAAAATTGAGCACGGACGATACGACATTGTCGCTTCGCATATCTTCTCATCCCGCGGCGCAACGTTTGGTGCGTGGATTAGAGAAGCCCCTCATCGCCACGAGCGCGAACCTGTCAGGCAATGCTACGCTCTATGACGCGCGCGCGATCGCGCGCGCGTTTGCGAAAAGGAAATACCAACCCGACCTGATCATTGACGCGGGACGTTTGTCGCTCGTCAGGCCGTCGACTGTCATCGCCGTACAAGGAGACAAGGTTGAAGTATTGAGGGAAGGACCAATTACGATAAATCCCAATGACAAATTTCAAATGTCAAGTAAATGGCCAATGACCAAACCCCAATGGCCAATCAATGTTTGAGAGTTAGGATTTTGAACTTTATTGGAAATTGTCCCGCCGCAGCGGGATCCCGCCATGGCGGTGAGAAATTGTGATTTGGGATTTCTCAAGATGTACTCTCCGTATTCGATTTCTGACCTAAAAAGAATCTGCGCGCAGTATCGCATTCGTCCTTCGAAATCCCGCGGGCAGAATTTTTTGATTGACGAGCGCATCGCGATTGCCGCAGCGGCGCATGACGGAGGCGGGCGCGTCATTGAAGTGGGGCCGGGGTTGGGCGCGCTGACGTTCAAGCTAGCCGCGCGGGCAGCGGAGGTGATCGCGCTGGAGATTGACGCGAAGATCGCGGCCGCGTTGCGCGCGGAGTTGACGGCGCGGGGGATCGCCCACGTGACATTGATCGAGACGGATGCCATGCAATGGTTTCGTCAGTACGCGATTGCGAAATTTCATCATGCCGACAATTCGATCGTGGCGAATTTGCCGTATGCGATCACGTCAGATTTTTTCTCCTGCATACTCCAGGACGCGCTCCTTCCTCGCGCGCTGACGGTGATGGTGCAGCAGGAAGTGGCGGAGCGTCTGGCCGCCCGCCCGCCGCACATGTCGCTGCTCTCGGTGGTGGCGCAATGGTACGGTGCCGTGCGAATCGTGCAGCGGGTGCCGCGTTCCGCTTTTTGGCCGCAGCCCGGCGTTGAGAGCGCGCTGGTGCACATTGATACCGCGGACGCAGGCGCGCGCGCGCGGCGCGCGCAGATCGAGAGCGCCGCATTCCTCTCGTTCGTGCGGCGCGCGTTCGCGTTTCCGCGCCGCAAAGTCAAAAGCTCGGTGCCGTCTCACGCGCGGGATGCGCTCGCTCGCCTGCAGGAATTTTTGGAGCGGCGCCCGGCGGACTTGACCGCAGACGATTGGCTTGCATTATATCTTGCATGTCGCGACGCAGAGGTACGGAAAACACCTTATGCACTTTGACAGATAGGCGATTCTGTGCTATATTTTTATCGTCTTGCGTGACCTTTTTCTTCATAAAAAAAAGATCTTCTCAAAATCAGGATTATCCCCCATGCTCACTGAATAATCATGCCTGATCTTTTCCTGCCACGCACAGAAGATGAGGCGGACGGCGAAGTGCGCCACACTCTCAACCCAAAGCTCGTATTTGGGTCTATTTTATTTTTCGGGATTTTTACGCTGGGGTACGGCATGATGAAAATATGGAGCGATATTCGCGCCCCCGGCTTGGCGCAGGACCGCGCGCGGCAGTCGGCCGAAAACCTGGCGGCGCTGAACGTGCCGGCGGTGCCCACCGAAGCGGAAATGCGCGCGCGGGACACGGACGGCGACGGTCTCAACGACTGGGACGAGCTCAACCGTTTCGGCACGTCGCCGTACCTCAAAGATTCCGACGCGGACGGCTATCCGGACAAAACCGAAGTGGACTCGGGCAATGATCCCAACTGCCCGCGCGGCCAGAATTGCCGCATCGGGAGCGCGGCTCCCGCGCCGCCTGCGGGAGGGTTGTTTTCCGATCTGAACCCCGATGCCGCTCTCGACGCCGCACCGTCTCCTCCGCCGGATTTGGCGAGCCTCACGCCGCAGCAGGTGCGCGATCTCCTCCTGCAGACCGGCGAGGTGACCAAAGAACAGCTGGATCAGATAGACGACGCTACTCTCATGCAGATGTATCGGGAGACGCTTTCGCAGCAGCAACCACAGCAGCCGTAATGGCAAAGTCCAAGTAAAGCTAAGTGCAATTTTCAATTTTCAATTTTCAATTAATTTTCAATGACGCAATTTTCAAATAAGAAATATGATCTTGAGGAGCGAACAGAGAAGTTCGGTGAGGCCGTGATCGAATTCTCCAAAACGGTGCCATTGAATGCGATCACTACGCCGATTGTCTCACAGTTAGTGCGTTCTGCCACGAGCATGGGCGCGAATTACATGGAGGCCAATTGCGCGAGTTCCAGGAAAGATTTCCGTAATAAGATTTTCATCTGCAAGAAAGAGACCCAGGAGACCAAGCATTGGCTTCGCATGCTCGCGGGGGCTGTTCCTGGGAAGAAGGGGGAAATACGCACGTTGTGGAAAGAATGCCACGAACTCAATTTGATTTTCCAGAAGATTACCTCGTCAATGGACAAGCAGGTTTGAACATTGAAGTATTGGGTCATTGATTGAAAATTGAGCATTGGAAATTGAAAATTCTCAATAATATCATTTGAACATTGAGTTTTGATTTTTGAATTCCCTCCATGCTTCTCCGTCATCGGAAACAATTCGCCATATTCGGTGCTGCCATTCTCCTCATCGGCATGGTGTCCGTGGGCATTTTTTCGCATCCAAAGCCTGCGGCGGCATTTCCCACCCTGACGGCCATCATTGCCGACCCCTGGCGCGAGATTAAGTCTTTCGTTGACAAGGCCTTGAAGACCGCGATCGCGGTCGCCTACAAGAGCGGACTTTCGTATTTCCTCAATCGCGTGGCGTACGATACGGCCTCATATTTGGGAAGCGGAGGCAAAGGCGCCAAGCCCGCCTTCATCACCAAAGGCTGGGACGAGTATTTGAAAGACACGGGCGACGAAGCGCTGGGGGAATTTCTGACTACCGGCATTGACGTGGCGGTGGACACGCAGATTGCCACCAAACAGGCGCAAGAAGAATGCGCGCAGTATTGTCTTGCAGGGGAGATGGAAATGTTCGGTGGATCCCAACGATGCCTGAACGGTTTTTATAAAGATGTAACCATACCCCCCGTATTAGGTCCTGATGGATCTATCATTAAAGAATCAGCGAAGATGCCAATGGAAGAGGAATTTGAGGCTTGTTTAATGCGCATGAATAGCAAGATTATAGATAATGCCGCTGAAAGAACGCGCACCGGGGCCGGGAGCAAAGCAAAGGAAGTGCTCAATCTCTGCGCGCCGATTTCCGTGGACATTGAAGCCCAAATCCAGCTCACGGCGCGCGAAATACTCGAACCCAGCAGGCCGCGCTGTTCGTGGAGCGATATCAAGAAAAAACTGCCGCAATCCTCCGTCCGCATCAATGGCGTTGACGTGTTCCGCACCGATTACTCGGCGCTGAAACTGTCCGACCTGCCTTCGTTCGCAGCCTATTACAACCCTTCGGAGAATGACATCGGCGCCATTCTTACCATCGTAGCCGAGGGGCAGCGAGTGTCGAGTGAAAGGAAGCTTGTCGCCCAGTATGACCGGGAAGAGAACAAAGGATTCCAGCCGGTCGAAGACTTGGTGACAGGCGAAATCAAGACGCCGGCCGTGGTGCGGGAGGAGGCGGTGAAAGATGCGCTCACGAAAAAGCCGGGCGAGCTCGCGCTGCAGTTCACTGGCGACGCGTTTGCGGACGCATTCAAGATTTTCAGCAACACGCTCGTGAGCAAGCTCTTCAAGCGCATTACCGAGAAAGGATTCAATCCCCGCATCGACCGCTCGCTTGCTTCCGGCCAGGGCGGCGCGCTCGGGGGCACGGCAGGAGCGCGGCTCGCGTTTGCGGATTTATTGAAGACTGATTTCACCACGGATACGGCAGTGGACGTGCTGGTGGAATTGGCTTCGACCGCATGCGACGCAGGAGGGCCCGAGACTTGCGCGATTACGGAGCAATTCCGCATTGCCATTGAAAATAAATTGACGGTGCGGGAGGCGGTGGAGGCGGCCGGCACGGCGAATTGTCCGCGTTGCCAGGGGCTTCTCTCTCCCAATCTTGTCTTCGGGTTTGACGCGTCGGATTTCCGCACCGGCATTCCCTATCGTTCCATCGTGATTTTGCGCAAACACCGCATCGTGCCTGTCGGATGGGAGCTTGCGGCGCGGTATCGTCAGCAGTTTGACGCGGAAGCGGCGCCTCTCACCTTGGGCTATCTTATGCGTCAGTATGATGCATGCGGGCAGGACGGAAGCGCGCCGTCGCCGTATTGCCGTTTGGTGGATCCCCAATGGGTATTGAAAGCGCCGCTCTCGCATTGCTATCGCGAAGGATTTGGCGAGAAGAATACGGCAGTGCTTACCACGCCTGTCTGCGATGATCCGCGCGGATGCCCTCCCGGCGTTGCCGCGCCGCCGGTGGAGCGCGCCCAGGTCTGCGCCGATGAGCGCTCATGCATTATCGAAGGCGGGGCCGAGGGCTGCAACGCGTTCGGCTACTGTACGCAGGAAAAGGGCATTTGGCGCATCGAAGGCGAGTCGTGTCCGGCGCAGTTTGCGTCGTGCCTTGCGCTTACCCACGCGGCCACGGGCGAAAACCACGCCTTCGTCATGAACACCACTGACGCGACCGGCTGTACGCGCACTGCATCCGTAGGCTGCCGTCGGTATGCGAAGGCGTTTGACGCCGCTACCGGCGGATGGAAGGACAGTCTCCAGCCGGATATGAATTATTTTTTGAATCAGGATGCGCGCGATGCGGCGGAGCGTTCGTGCAAGGACGCGCGCGCGGTCGGCTGCACCGAGTATCTGCGCGTGCGGCATTTGGATGCGGCGCGGCGCGCGTTTACGGTCGCGGAGTATGAAAACTTGGTGGACGATGCGCAAGGCGGCGAACCGTACGCAGATCTCGAGACCCGCGAGGCGACCCCGGTGTATTTGAACGCCTCGGCGCGCTCGTGCGAGGGGCCAGCCGCAAATCCAGGACAGTTTGTGGGCTGTGCGCTCTTTGCGCCGCGCGATCAGAATACGCTGCAGGCGGGCATTCCCGCGCGCCCCGTTCTGGCGTCGGTGAACGCGGATAATCAGATCAGCGCCTGGAATGACGAATGTCCGGCCGAGTGCGTGGGGTATGCCCAGTTCGAGCAGGCGGCGACCGAGTTTGAGGATGGCATTTCCCTGTTGCCCGACGGCGTGCGTTTTATCCCGTCAACCGCCCGGCAGTGCCCTGCCCAGGACGCAGGGTGCGACGAATTCACCAATCTCGACGAGGTGGCGCGCGGCGGGGAAGGCAAGGAATACTATACCGCGCTCCGGCAGTGCGTGAAGCCGGGCGCGGGCGGCGGCGAGCAGACGTATTACACCTGGCAAGGTTCAGATACGACCGGATTTCAGCTGAAGGCATGGTCGCTGGTGCGGGGGTCGGGAGGCGCGCCGGAAGTGAGCGGGGCTAAGGCCGAGCGCGTGGATCCTGCGCAAGGCTGGGACGGCATTGATTGCGAAGGAGATTTCAATTCTGCCAATCCCGATCCTGACTGCCGCGAATTTATTGACGCGTCGCTCAATTATTATTACCGCTACTGGTCAAAGACCGTGGAGGCCTCTGATAATTGCCATCCGTATCGCCGCACGCTCGACCAGACGATCCATGACGCCATTCCTTCCCAGGGCGTGACCTGTGCCGCGTCTTCCGCAGGGTGCCGCGAATATCGCGGCGGGCAAGGCGGGAGCGTGGAGACAGTGTTTGCCGACACGTTTGAAAACGGGTCGTTTGATCCGTGGAGTGGAGGCGGGGTCGCGCTTTCCAACGAATCGGTATTGCGGGGAGGGCATTCGTTGAAGATTGTCGGTACCACGGCCGCGCGTGTCGGCATCACGGTAGAGAACGGCAAGACTTACATCTTGCGGGTATGGGCACGAAGCGAGAACGGTGCGGCGCTTAATTTCACCCTCGGGGCGGCGCCGAACGCGACATCGTTGGGTTGGCGTACGGTCGGTACCGCGTGGGAGCAGTACACGTACGGACCCGAGACCGCGAGTAATCTTCCCTCCGATGCCATGTTGCAAGCGTTTTTTCCCGTCGGATCCACGGTGTACCTTGACAACGTGGTGCTGCAGACCGCGCAGGTATATGCGATCAAGGACTCATGGACTACGCCCGCGTCCTGCGACCAGGATCCGCCGGGTACGACCCTCGCAGGCGCGCACGTGGGCTGCGCCGCCTACGGCAAGGAGGGAAGCGGCGATACAGGGTATTTCAGGCGTTTTTCAAACCTCTGCCCTGCGGAGTATGTCGGCTGCGAAGCGCTCATTGACACGCAGAATTCCAACAGCGCCGCGGGCAGGACGTTTTATCCGAATACGGCGTCTGCAGTGACCGTGCCTGCGGATGAGTTGGCATACCTCATTCCCACGGATGCGGCGCGCTGCGAAAGCACGCAGGCCGGCTGCACAGTGTTGGGCCAGGCATCGCTCGCGTTTGCGCGCGATCCAAAGAAGGCCGCGGATGTTGAATTTAACGACACGGTCATTATGGCGGATCCTGACGCGTGGGATGATACGGTCAATGAGAGCACGAATTTGTGCAAGCTCGAAGAAGAATATTGCGCGCAGTGGGCCGTGACCGAGGTAGGCGGCACGCGCACGTTCCGAGACCCGACCGGCATTACCTGCGAATTCAAGACCGAGCAGAACGTGACGGCATGGTATAAGACCGGCACGTCCGAGTTTTGTCCCACGGCGGCGGCGGTGCGCACGTGCGCGAACGCGCCGTATATCGCGTGCGCAAGCGACGGGGACTGCCCGCTCGGCAGCGAACAAGGCGTATGCCGCGTCTTGGGGCATTGCATTGGCGGCAGGAGCATGAATACTGCGGTGGCGGGCGGTATCTCCTACCACGATGCGAATCTCTGCATCAGCGACGCGGATTGCCTTGATTATTCGCGGCCCGGCGCGCAGGGGTTGTGCTCGAACGCCGTGGGGCGGTGTGCGCCGGAACATTCCACCTGTGCGGAATTTCAGGATCCGCGGCTTCCGGAAGGATGTGACACTTCGCTTGTCTACGGGGAGAAGCGGTGTACGATCGGGAAGGCATGCTCGAATATGCCCACCAGAAGCTGCAACACAAATACAGAATGTCCCACCGGCGGCTTTTGTGCGGCTGCCCTTTGCGCCACCGAGAACGATTGTGTAGGCGCGGGCAATGAGTGTGCCGCAGTGTCTTGTGATTATTACTATGTGCCCCGCCGCGAGATCCAGTCCGCGCTCACCGCCTGCACCGGACTCAATCCGGAAGACGGCTGCGTGGGATTCCATGAGACCGGAGGAGGGCCTGACAACGTGGTGACGCAAAAGCGGTGTTCGAATTCCCCCAATCTCGCGCAGCCCATTGTCTGCACGATTGACGCGGACTGCATGCGTGAAGGCCAGAAGGGGCGGTGCGAATATCAGCAAGGCCGCAGTTTGTAATCGTATGTATGTATTTATGGTAAGGTAATTATTATCGCCTATGTCCGACATTCCGTCTTCGACACCCACGACTCCTTTCGCGCCGCGCGCACACATGCGCATGATCGCGGCGATCGCCGGTATCGTTATTGCCGCGGTGATCGCATTATTGATTTGGTCTTCGCGTCCGGACAGCGGGCCGGCAGATGCGCCGTCCGCTCCGGCACCTTCTGCGCCGTCCGCGGAGACTCCTGCGGCCGCGCTTTGGCTGGCGCTGCCCGAGGACGGGGCATTGACGGCAGGCCGGGAAGGCATCGTGGAAATCAGATTTGACACCAAAGGGCAGGCGGTGAATGCCATGCACGCCGTGGTTACGTTTGATCCTGCAGCGGCGGAGGTGGCGGCCATTGACGGCGACGGGTCGAGTTTTCCCATGGAAGCGGTGCCGCCCAAGGCGATTCAGCCCGGCAGAGCGGAACTCGTGCGGTTTATCGTCAATGAGACGCAAGACCCGGACTTCCGCGGCGTGTCCGGAGAAGGACTGCTTGCGCGGCTGCGCGTACGGCCGCTCCTGCCAGGGCCTTTCACGCTCTCCCTCTCTCCCGCCGACGCGCAGTACGCGCCCAAGGGGAGCGTGGAGGTGTACGAGTTTACGGACATCACGGATGGGAATTTTGTTGTGCAGTAAGGCAATAATGCCCCAACCCCAATGGCCAATGCCCAATCAAATTCCAATTTCTGAAATAATGAAGAGCAAATATGGATGAACAACCCCATATGACCATCGAGCCTCGCGATCTCTGGGCGCAGTTCAGAGCGTGGTGGGGAGTGCTGCGCCTCTGGATAAAGATCGCGCTTGCCCTTGCGGTCGTGGCCGGCATCGGGTTTGCCGTGGCGCAGTTTGTCGGCCTTCCTTCTTCCTCGGTCGCGCAGCTCCGTCTTTTCCCTGACATCGCGGGCGTGCAGGCAGGCGGCGCGCTGGAGGTGCAGGTACTCGTGGGGAATCAGTCTCAAAACGTTCAGGAAGGAATTTTTGCCGTCGAGGCGGAGATTACCTTTGACGTGAGCCGGCTTGCTATCAGCGCTGCTGAATGTTCAACGGCCGTGACGAAGGCGTGCATCAGCGGTGCCGGCAGCGCCTTCGGCACGCGGGTGGAGCAGACCGTGTCGGGCAATACCATCCGCATCATACGCGGCGCGCCGGCGCCCGGGGTGACTGCCGCATCCGCCACGCTGGTAACGCTGCGGTTTAGCGTGAACGGCGATGCTGCGGGAACGGCAGACGTCGGCATTACGCAGAGCAATTCCCACGTGGTCATCGTGCGCAGCGGGCAGGCGCAGGACATTCTTGCCGCCGTGCAAGGCGGGAGTTATACGATAGGCGCGCTCACCTGCGGGCCGTCCGGAATCGGAGGGTTTGAGTGCGGCGCTGCTGTCGGAGGCAATCGCGTGTGCGGCGATGGCGTCAACCGAGGAAGGGCGTGCGCGCAGAGCGATCCTGATTGTCCGCTGTATGCAAGCCCGGACTGTAATGCAAGCCCGGGTATAGAACGGTGCACGAGCGGCGCGGGCGACGACCGCGCCTGCCAAAAGGACGAGGATTGCCAGGAGTTCGCCGTCTGCGGCGCCGCGTCCTTGTGCCTGGGCAGCGAGCTGCCTGACGATGAGCCCGCGACCGTGTGCTGCTCCATTCCGTGCGGCGTGGCTGATCCTCTGCAGTTGTATATCCAGGGCGTAACCGTCTCCACGGACACGTCGGATGAGACGGAAGGCGCCGAGCGCATTACGTGGACGACGTTTCCCGCCACGGCCACTCATCCTGTGTGCAACGTCCGGGTGGATGGCGGGACTGAAATAGCCAGCGGGGGGGTCGGTGCGGCGCATTCGGTCGTGGTAACCGACCTTACCGTAGATGAGCTCCATCGTTTCAGCATCATCTGCCGCTTGAGCGGCTACAA
>Ga0209343_10007059_pt1 | contig 13314 bp, 11 predicted proteins | sample RifCSPlowO2_02_FD_184026 | JGI IMG/M metagenome (GOLD analysis project Ga0209343, IMG submission 184026) | Groundwater microbial communities from Rifle, Colorado - Rifle CSP2_plank lowO2_0.2 (SPAdes) (version 2) | ecosystem: Environmental > Aquatic > Deep subsurface > Groundwater | place... | reverse complement strand
GTGTGGTGCTGGTCTACAACGAGTTCAAGTCGGTGATGTCTCAGCGGGTCGTCGTCGATCAGCTCCTGCCGATCGCGCGCGGGGATATCGAGGACGCGGGAGCGGTGGCCCGCGCCGTCGACTACCTGTACGAGCCGTCGCCGCAGGAGATCTTCGACCGCCTGCTGCCGCGCTACATCGATGTCCAGATCTATCGCGCGCTGCTCGAGTCGAACGCGGCCTTTTTTGCCGCGCAGATGACGGCGATGGATACCGCGACGAAGAATTCGGCCGACATGATCGCCACCTTGACGCTGTACATGAACAAGGTGCGCCAGGCGGCGATCACGCGAGAGATCATCGAGGTGGTGTCGGGCGCTGAGGCGCTGTAAGGGGAGTAGCGGGACGCCTATGGCTGAGAAGAATATCGGAAAGATCGTTCAGGTCATCGGTCCGGTCGTCGACGTCGAATTCGAGGCGGGACACCTGCCGGCCATCTACAACGCCCTGCGGATCACCCTGGAAGATCGAAGCGGGGCGGAGCGGGGCAGCGGGGCCCGCGGCGCGACGTTCGACGTCATCGCGGAAGTCGAGCAGCACCTCGGCGAGAACCGGGTGCGGGCCGTCGCCATGAAGCCGACCGACGGCATGCAGCGCGGGATGAGCGTTCTGGACCTGGGCGAGCCGATTACCGTGCCCGTCGGCCCCGAGACGCTCGGCCGTGTGCTCAACGTGCTCGGGGAACCGGTCGATTTTCCCGATCGTCCCGTGATGTCGAAGGAGCGCTGGCCGATTCACCGTCCGCCGCCCACGCTCGAAGACCAGTCAACGGATCTGAAGATGTTCGAGACGGGCATCAAGGTCGTCGATCTGCTCGAGCCCTACCTGCAGGGCGGCAAGATCGGCCTGTTCGGCGGCGCCGGCGTCGGCAAGACCGTCATCATCATGGAGCTGATTCACAACATCGCCGTGAAGCACGGCGGCGTGTCGGTGTTCGGCGGCGTCGGCGAACGCACGCGCGAGGGCAACGACCTCTGGATCGAGTTCCAGGAAAGCGGCGTGATCGACGTGAACGACTCGAGCAAGTCGCGCGCGGCGCTCGTCTACGGACAGATGACCGAGCCGCCCGGCGCGCGCCTGCGCGTCGGCTTGACGGCTCTCACCGTGGCCGAATACTTCCGCGACGCCGAAGGCAAGGACGTGCTGCTCTTCATCGACAACATCTTCCGGTTCACGCAGGCGGGCTCCGAAGTATCGGCCCTGCTCGGCCGCATGCCGTCGGCCGTCGGCTATCAGCCGACCCTCCTCACCGAGATGGGCGAGCTGCAGGAGCGCATCACGTCGACGAAGAAGGGGTCCATCACGTCGGTGCAGGCCATTTACGTGCCGGCCGACGACTACACCGACCCGGCGCCGGCGACGACCTTCGCGCATCTGGACGCGACGACGAACCTGTCGCGATCAATCGCGGAGCTCGGGATCTACCCGGCCGTCGATCCCCTGGCCTCGACCTCGCGCATCCTGGACCCGCGCATCATCGGCGACGAGCACTACAACGTGGCGCGTCAGGTGAAGCTGATCCTGCAGCGGTACAAGGACCTGCAGGACATCATCGCCATTCTCGGTATCGACGAGCTGTCGGAGGACGACAAGCTCACGGTCTCCCGGGCGCGGAAGCTGCAGAAGTTCCTGTCGCAGCCCTTTTTCGTCGCGCAGCAGTTCACCGGCCTCGACGGCAAATACGTGCCGATCGCCGATACGATCCGCGGATTCAAGGAAATCGTCGAAGGCAAGCACGACGAGATTCCCGAGCAGGACTTCTACATGGTGGGCACCATCGACGAAGTCATTGAGCGATGGCGGAAACGGCAGGCGGCATAAAAAGGGCTGAGGGCGAAGGGCTGAGGGCTGGGCGAAGGGCTGAGGGCTGAGAGCGAAAGGCTGAGCGAAGGGCTGGGGCTGAACCGTGGCGCTGCCGACGCACCTGCAACTGCACATCGTCTCCGGCGACCGCGCGCTCGTCAACGAGCGGGTGGACGAGGTGGAGATCCCCGGCTCCGAGGGGTACTTCGGCGTCCTGCCGGGACACACGCCGCTCCTGGCGCTCCTCGGCGCGGGCGAGCTGTGGTACCGGCAAGGCCAGGAGAAGCGGTACCTGGCGATTGCCTTCGGATTCGCCGAAGTGCAGCCCGACCAGGTGACCATCCTCGCCGAAATCGCGGAGCGGGCCGACGAGATCGACCTGGCCCGGGCTGAGGCGGCGAAGAAGCGGGCCGAAGTGCGCATCGCGAAGCCGACGACCGACCTGGATTTCGAGCGGGCGCGAATCGCGATGCTCAAATCGCTGATCCGCCTGCAGGTCGCCACTCGCGCTAGAATTCGTTCGTAGCGCTTGCTGTCCAACCTCGCAACACTGGTCCGGTACCGCGGTCTCATCCAGAGCCTCGTCGCGCGCGAGCTGAAGGCGCGCTATCGGGGGTCCGTGCTCGGCTTCTTCTGGTCGTTCATCAACCCGCTGCTGCTGCTCGCCATCTACTCGTTCATCTTCACCAGAATCATGCCGAACCGGGTAGAAGGCGTGCAGCCCTACGCCCTGTTCATGTTGTGCGGCATCCTGCCGTGGACGTGGCTCTCGGCGGCGCTGACGGAAGCCTCCGGCTCGCTGATCGCCGGCGGCAACCTGATCAAAAAGGTGCTCTTTCCGGCCGAAGTCCTGCCCATCGTCAGCGTGCTGGCGAACATGGTGCACTTCTTTCTCGCCCTGCCGATCGTGATCGTGTTCCTGTTTCTGTACCAGCGGCCGCCGGACGCCTGGGATCTGGCGTGGTTCCCGGTCGTCGTGCTGGTCCAGCTCGTCTTCACGACGGGCCTGGCCCTGGCGCTCGCCGCCCTGACGGTGCACTTCCGCGACATCCGCGACATCCTGGCGAACCTCCTGATGCTGTGGTTCTTCTCGACGCCGATCATCTACCCCTGGTTTCAGAAGGAAGTGCTGCCGTATAAGCTGTTCTTCGATGTGAATCCCTTCACACACCTCGCCATCTCGTATCAGGAGATTCTGTTTTTCCCCGGCCCGTTCGACCACTGGCGATGGCTCGCCGCGCTCGGCGTGGCGTCCGTCGGCTTGTTCCTGGCCGGCTATTGGCTGTTCGATCGGCTGCGCGACTCGTTCGCGGAGGTCGTGTGACCCCGGCCATCGATCTGCGGGACGTCACGAAGATCTACCGTCGCTACGGCGGACGCCAGTTCGCCACGCTGAAAAGCGCGCTCTTGCAGCGCAGCATCCTGCGCGACTTGAGCCCGACGGAGACATTTCCGGCGCTGCAGAACGTCACCTTCAGCGTCCCCCCGGGCCGCACGTTCGGCGTCATCGGCAGGAACGGTTCGGGCAAGAGCACGGCGCTCAAGCTCGTCGCCGGGATCACGAAGCCGACGAGCGGGACGGTGGCCGTCCGCGGTCGCATCTCGGCGCTCATCGAGCTGGGCGCCGGCTTCCATCCCGAGATCTCCGGCCGCGAGAACGTCTTCATCAACGCCGTCATGCTCGGTTTGTCGAAGCGCGAAATCACCAGACGCTTCGACGACATCGTCGAATTCGCCGAGCTTCAGAACTTCATCGACGCGCCGGTGAAAACGTATTCGTCGGGCATGTACATGCGTCTGGGCTTTGCGGTGGCCATCCACGTCGACCCCGACGTGCTCCTGGTGGACGAGGTGTTGGCCGTCGGCGACGAGGGCTTCACGCACAAGTGCCTCGACAAGTTCGCGGAGCTCAGGCGTCTCGGAAAGACGATCCTGCTGGTGACGCACTCGTTGGGTCTCGTCGAACGCTTCTGCGACGAGGCGCTCTGGCTGGACGAAGGGCGCGCCCGAGCGAGCGGGGATCCCCGCCGGGTGGTTGACGCGTACCTGACGGCGGTCGAGAAAACCGAGCAGCAGCAGCTGGCGGCGACAACCGCCAGAGCTGTCGCCGCGACCAGGTCGGTGGCGTCAGCCGTGGCGGGGGGCGCTTCGGCGCGTGAAGCGGTGCCGCTCGTGGTGCCGGCCGCCGAACCTCCTGAGGCGAAACCCGACGGCGAGCTGCAGGACATGTTCAGGGTTGTCGAGGGTCGCTGGGGGTCTCGGGAAATTGAAATCACCGAGGTGACGCTGCTCGACGGCGGCCAACAGCCGGCCTTCGTGTTCCATTCCGGTGATCCGATGGCCGTGCGCTTGAAAGTGACGGCGCACGCGCCGGCAACCGATTTCGTGTTCGGCGTGAGCCTGTTCAACGCGGACGGTGTGTGCTGCTACGGCACGAACACATTCATTGAACAGATGGACCCGCAGAGTCTGAACGGAGACGCCGAAGTCACGTTTGCCGTCGACAGCCTCGATCTGGTCGAGGGCACATACAAGCTCGACGTCGCCGTCCACACCTGCGACGGATATCCTTACGACTACCACAGGCTTCTGTATACGTTCCGGGTGAAATCGCGAACGCCGGATGTCGGCATCTATCGGCCACGGCACAGCTGGACGTTCTCGGCCGGCGTGCGCTTCAAGGGCGGCCCCGAGCGGAAATAGCGCAGGCCCCCTTTTTTCTGCATGTTCACGACACGCGAAGCGCTCGCCCTCGTCGAACGGCGTCGCGCCGATCGAAAGGCGATCGTCTTCACCAATGGTGTCTTCGATCTGCTGCACCCGGGACACCTCCGCTATCTCCAGGCAGCGCGCCGGCTGGGTGACGCCCTGGTCGTCGGCGTGAACTCGGATCGATCCGTTCGGATCAACAAAGGACCGGATCGGCCGCTGACCCCGGAAGCGGAGCGTGCCGAGATTGTGTCGGCCCTCTCATGCGTGGATGGGGTCGTCATCTTCGACGAAGACACGCCGCACGAGCTGATCTCCGCGCTTCAGCCTGATGTCCTGGTCAAAGGCTCTGACTGGGGCGAGAACGCCATCGTCGGCCGCGACCTCGTCGAGGCCAGAGGCGGCAGAGTTGTTCGCATGCCGATCGAGCCGGGATACTCGACGACGGCCGTTATCGAGAAGATACGAACGCGGTGACGACCTCAACCTCGCTCAACCTTCGGGCCCTGCTGAAAACCGCGATCGCGCGCAGCGGCATGGATGTGCCCGCGCGCGAAGTCTCGGGGCTCACGCCTTCTGCCAAGGCCCTGTTCGTGGCAGGCGTGGCCCACGCCCTGCCGCACGGCGTCGTGCTGTACGTGGTGCCCGGCGACGCCGACCTGGAACAGGCCGTCGGCGATGTCGGCCTGTTCCTCGCCGCCCTCGAGGGGCTGTCGGGCGCCGCGGCGGACCGGGCCGTCCTGCCCTTCCCCTCGCACGAGATCGACCCGTATCGCGGCCTGGCGCCGCACGTCGGCGTCACCTCCGCGCGCGCCCGCGGGTTGCACGCGCTGGCTACTGCGCGTGCCCGCGTCGTGGTCGCTTCGGCGGCAGCGCTGCTGCCGCTCGTCAGCTCGCCCGATCGTCTGCTCGGCGCGTCAATCGAGCTTCGGGCCGGGCAGGACATCGCTCCAGCCGACCTGGCCGCGCTGCTGCTGGAGGCCGGTTTCAGCCGCGAAGATCCCGTGGACGAGCACGGCGAGTTCACCGTTCGGGGCGGGATCCTCGATGTGTACCCCGCGGGCGCCGCGCAGCCCGTCCGGCTCGAGTTCGTCGGCGACACGATCGAGTCGCTACGCACCTACGATCCCGCGACCCAGCGATCGGTGCAGGCCGTCGATCAGCTCGCGCTCATTCCGCTGCGCGATATTCTGTCGGTCGATCGCGCGGCAGGCCTGAAGACCCGCGCTGCCCGGGATGTCGTCGCCCGGGACCTCGGTCCTGCCCGGGGTTCCGGCGAAAGGACCGCGCAGGATCGCGCCGAGGCGCTGGATCGATCAGCGACGCTGTTCGATTACCTCACGCGCGCGAAGGAGGTGCGCATCATCCTCTCGGAGAGCGACGAGGTCGAAGCCGCCGCCGTCAAGTTGACCGAACAGATCCAGCGCAGTTACGAAGAGGCGGCCGCGAAGTCGGCGGTGGCCCTTCCGTCGGCGCTCTTTGCAGACTGGGAGGAGCTGCAGGCGCGGCTGCTCCACGCGACCAACCTCACCCAGCTGGGCCTGGACCACGACGCGCCGGATGCCGCCGGCCCGAAGACCTCCGCCGCAGCCTCCGGGCCGCCGACCGTCTTGCCGGCCGCGCACGTTCGCTGTCAGCCGACCGTGGAGATGCACGGCCGCGTCCCCGATTGGGTGGCGGACATCAGGCGGCAACGGACGGAGAGCGAGGCGACGCTGTTTGTCGCCGAGACGCCGGGTCGGGCCGAACGAACAATCGAGCTGCTCAAAGAGTACGACCTGCTGGCCGTCCCGGTCGAGCGGGCCGAAGACGCCCGCTACGCATCGGTCCTCGTCGCGGTGGGCCACTTGTCACGCGGCTTCCGGCTGCCTGATGCCGCGCTGCAGATCTATGCAGAGGCGGACGTCTTCGAGGAGGAACGCCGCGCGCCCGAGCGGCGGCGATCGATCAGCAAGGCGTTTCTCTCGGACTTGCGCGACCTCAAGATCGGCGATCTCGTCGTCCACGTCGATCACGGCATCGGCGCGTTCGCCGGCCTGACGCCGATTGGCGTGGCCGAGAGCACGCAGGAATTCCTCGAGCTCCGCTACGCGGGGGACGACAAGCTGTTCGTGCCGGTCGAACGGCTGGATCTCATTCAGAAGTACTCCGGTGCGACGCGGCCGCCGCTGGACCGCCTCGGCGGCGCATCCTGGGAGCGCGCCAAGACGAAAGTGAAGAAGGCCATGCGCGACATGGCCGAGGAGCTGCTCAAGCTCTACGCCGCGCGCAAGGCCGTGCCCGGACACGCGTTCAGCGCCGACTCTCACTGGCAGCAGGAGTTCGCAGACGCGTTCGAATACGAGCTCACGCCCGATCAGCGGACCGCCATCGCCGACATCACACGCGATATGGAATCGCCTACGCCCATGGACCGGCTGCTGTGCGGCGATGTCGGTTACGGCAAGACCGAAGTCGCGATGCGGGCCGCGTTCAAGGCGGTGATGGACGGCAAGCAGGTGGCGTTTCTTGCGCCGACCACCGTGCTGGCCTTTCAGCATCACAAGACATTGACGGAGCGGTTCGCAGGGTTCCCGGTCCGGATTGACATGGTGAGCCGGTTCCGCTCGAAGGCCGAGCAGAAGGATGCGCTGTCGGACCTGGAAGCCGGCAAAGTGGACATCGTGGTCGGCACGCACCGTCTCCTGTCCAGGGATGTGGCATTCCGGGACATCGGCCTGCTCGTGGTCGACGAGGAACAGCGGTTCGGCGTGGCGCACAAGGAAAGGATCAAGCAGCTGAAGCGCAAGGTCGATGTGCTCACCCTGACCGCGACGCCGATTCCACGCACGCTGAACATGTCGCTCGTCGGGATTCGCGACATGTCCATCATCGAGACGCCGCCCAAGGATCGGCTTTCGATTCAGACCCACGTCGTCAAGTTCGACCAGCAGGTGATCGGCCTGGCGATCAGGAACGAGCTCGCGCGCGGGGGCCAGGTGTACGTCGTCCACAACCGGGTCGAGTCGATCTTTTCCATCGGCAACCTGCTCCAGCGCCTGACGCCGGAGGCCAGGGTCGTCATCGCCCACGGGCAGATGGGCGAAGACGCGCTCGAGCGGGCCATGCTCGATTTCGTCGCGCGCAAGTTCGACATTCTGCTCGCGACGACCATCGTCGAGAACGGGCTCGACATTCCGAACGCCAACACCATCATCATCAACCGGGCAGACCGCTACGGGTTGTCGCAGTTGTACCAGCTTCGCGGCCGTGTCGGGCGATCGGATCGGCCCGCGTACGCGTACCTGCTGATTCCGCCCGAGGACAACCTCTCGCCCGTGGCCAAGAAGCGGCTCGCGGCCATCAAGGAATTCAGCGACCTCGGCAGCGGATTCCGCGTGGCTGCGCTCGATCTCGAGATCCGGGGAGCCGGCAGCCTGCTCGGCGGCGAGCAGAGCGGGCAAATCGAAACCGTCGGGTTCGAGATGTACATGAAGCTGCTCGACCAAACCGTGCGTGAGCTGAAAGGCGAGGAGCTCGAAGACGACGTCCGCGCCACGGTCAACCTGCGCGTCGACCTGCGAATTGACGAGTCGTACGTTCCCGACACGAATCAGCGCCTGATGCTGTACCGGAAGGTGGCAGCCGCGCGCCGCGAGGAGGAGATCGATCGCGTGCTCGAAGAGGCCGCCGATCGCTACGGTCCGCCGCCGGATTCGGTGCTGAATCTGGCCGACTACGGCCGCATCCGCGTGATGGCGGACCGGCTCAGGGTCGACAGCATCGACCGCGAAGGGCGATCGATCGTCATCAAGTTCAGACCGCTCGCGAGGGTCGATCCCGTACGGCTCGTGTCGCTGGTGCGTCAGCGAACCGACCTCACGCTCGTTCCGCCTGCGGCCCTCCGACTGTCGCTTGACAGCGCCGACGGCCGTCAAAGTGCTCAGGGCCCTCAGGCCGCGGCCCCCAGCCAGAGACGAGGCGCCTCGCGGTCGCAGGCGGCCGCTCCCAGCTGGTGGACCTTGCGCGCTCGCGCCGGGGAGGTCAAGCCCGGCTTCACGAAAGAGGAAATTCTTCGTCCGACCCGAGACGATCCCCGGACGCCCGGGGGGGTCTTCGAGCGGGTCGGTGCGTTGTTGAGCACGTTGCTGGATCGAGTGTAAAATATTGGCTTGCCTGCAGTTATAAAGCCATGACTCACCATTTTCGATCCACCGTTGCCGCGATCCTTCTGCTGGCGGCCGCCGGGGCCGTCGGCCGCGCAGACGTCATCGAGCAGATACTGGTCAAGGTGAACGGCGAGATCTTCACGAAGAGCGACCTCGAGGCGCGCCAGGTACTGGTGCTCCGGCAGCAGATGGGTCAGCAGGTCGACCTGAAGAGCGATCCAACCGACACGCAGCTCCGCAAAATGCTCGACGAGGTGACGCCCGACCTCATCGTCAACGTGGTCGATGAAATGCTGATCGTGCAGCGAGGCAAAGAGCTGGGGTACCGGCTTGGCGACGAGCAGTTTCAGAGCGTCGTCGAGAACATCAAGAAGGACAACAAGATCGAAGGCGACGAGCAGCTTCAGGCCGCCCTCAAGCAGGAAAACATGACGATGGCGGATCTGAGGCGGAACCTCGAGCGGCAGATGATCACGCAACGGGTCCAGCAGAACGAAGTGTTGGGACGTATTGCCGTGTCCCCGGAGGAGGCCCGCAAGTATTACGACGCGCACGTCGGCGAGTTCACGACGCTGCAGACGATCACGCTGCGCGAGATTTTTGTGTCCGTTCCCGGGACCGGGACCAGCATCAATGTGGGCCTCGACGAAGAGGCGCGGGACAAGGCGACCCAGCTCCGGCAACGCGCGCTGGCCGGCGAAAGCTTTGAAAAGCTCGCCGCCGACCTGTCCGACGGGCCGTCGCGCGCGAATGCGGGGCTCATCGGGCCGTTCAATATGGGCGACCTGGCCGGTGATCTCCGGAAGCTGGTCGAAGGCATGAAAGTGGGGGACATCAGCGAGCCCCTGCGCTCGCCGACCGGGTACCAGATCCTGAAGCTCGAATCGTCGACCCCAACAGAGATCCTGCCGTTCGAAGAGGCGCGCGAGAAGATTTCCGATCGCGTGTTCGCCGACAAGCGGCGGGTCGAGTTTGCCAAGTATCTCGAAAAACTGCGCGCCGAGGCCATCATCGAGTGGAAGAATCCGGAGATCAAGAAGGCGTTCGACGTCGGGCTCGAGCGGCTCAAGAGCGGCCTGGCGCCGGGCGCCTCTCAGTAAGGACCAGGGGTCAGGGACGCAGGCCAGGGACGAGGGAATCGGGGAACAGGGACGGGATCAGAACGTCGAGATGAATTCGATACCCGCCGATTCGCCGGCCTCCCTCCTGCAGCCGGCCCCCGGTGCTCAGTGGTTCGCGATTTGGACGCGGTCGCGCCACGAACAGGTCGTCCGCGAGCAGCTCGAAAGGAAGCGGATCGACGCCTTTCTGCCGACCATTACCCGGTGGAGCCGCTGGAAGGATCGCAAGAAGAAGATCGACTGGCCGCTGTTCCCCGGGTACTGCTTCGCGCGCTTCGATCCGACCGACCCGCTCCCGATCCTCAAGTGCGCCGGCGTCGTCAACATCGTCTCGTTCGAAGGGAAACCCGCCTCGATTCCCGAGTATGAGCTGGAGAGCATCCGGGTGCTGATCAGCAGCGAGCTGCAGTACGATCCGTGTCCGCTGATCCGGGAAGGCATGATGGTCGAAGTGGTCCATGGTCCGCTGCGCGGCGTGATCGGGCGCCTGATGCGCAAGGACGCCCAGCGTGCACGGCTCGTGCTGTCGGTCGATCTGATTGGACAGGGCGTCAGCGTTGAGGTCGACGCGGCGGACGTGAAACCGTATTAGGAATGAAAATCGGATCCGTTGAGCTCGCCTCGCCGTTCGCCGTGGCTCCGATGGCCGGCATGACCGACACGGCGTTCCGGCGTCTCGTGAAGCGCCACGGCGGCTGCGGTCTCGTGGTCACCGAGATGGTGAGCTCGGAGGGGCTCGTCCGCGGCATCGATCGCACGCTCGAGTACGCCGAGTACACGGAGGAGGAGCGTCCGATCTCCGTCCAGATCTTCGGTGGCGATCCGGCGAAGATGGCCAGCGCCGCGCAAATTGTCGAAAGCATGGGCGCCGATGTCGTGGACGTCAACATGGGCTGTCCGGTGCCGAAGATCGCGAAGCACAACGCCGGCTGCAGCTTGATGCGCGAGCCGGCCCACGCCGCAGCGGTCGTCGAGGCGATGGTGCGAGCCGTGAAGATTCCGGTCACCGTCAAGATGCGCGCCGGCTGGGACGACTCCGAGAGAAACGCGCCGGCGCTGGCCAGGATGGTCGAAGACGCGGGCGCCGCCGCCGTGGCGGTTCACGGACGCACCGCCGCCCAGAGCTACGGCGGATCGGCCGATTGGGAGCTGGTCGCGGCGATCGCCGCCGGCCTGAAGATTCCCGTCTTCGGGAGCGGCGACTGCCTGGAGCCCGCCCAGATCATCGAGCGGCTGCAGGCTGGTGTAGAGGGCGTGCTGGTCGGCCGTGGCGTGCTGCGGAATCCCTGGATTCTGGCGCAGGCCGCCGATCTGGCCGCGGGCCGCGCGCCGCGAACGGTCACCCTCGACGATCGCGGACGCTTCCTGCTCGAGTACGTGGAGCTGCTCCTGACCGAGCGTGTCCGCGAACCTGAAGGGTTCCGGCACTGCGCGCCGGGACCAGCCGCCCCGTACGACGGTAACCTTCGCCACGCCACGGGTGTCGCGTGGGACGCAAGTTCTGCGGGCGGTCCGGCCCGCAGGAGCCACGAACGGTGGGTGATCAACAAGCTGCGCGCGCTCGGTTCCTGGTACACCAAGGGGCTCGACAATGGCTCGTACCTCCGCACGGCGATCAATGCCGCCGAGTCGATCGACGAGCTCCGCGACACGATACACAGCTTCTTCATCGCTCCAGCCGCGTCGCGCGTCTCAACGCTCAGTCCTGAGGTGGTTGGGACCTGAGCTTGTGACGTTACGGCTGAAGGGTCATCCGTGAGACGGGCCGTGTTCCTCGATCGGGATGGCGTGCTGAACCGGGCGGTTCACCGCGAGGGCCAACCCTTCGTGCCTTCATCGTTGGAGGAGCTGGAAATCCTTCCGGGAGTACCCGAGGCCCTCGCACGCCTCAGGGAAGCGGGGTTCCTGCTGATTGGTGCGACCAATCAGCCGGACGTCGCGCGGGGCCTGGTCTCGCGCGAGAGCGTCGACGCGATTCACGATCTCATGCGACAACGTCTTCCGCTGGACGATATTCGCGTCTGTTATCACCTTGATGCGGATCGGTGCGCCTGCCGGAAACCGCAGCCGGGGATGCTCTTTGCCGCCGCCGTCGCCCGGCACGTCCAGCTCCACGACAGCTTCATGATCGGCGACCGGTGGCGCGACATCGGCGCCGGAAAGGCGGCCGGCTGCACGACGATTCTCGTCAACAGATTCCCCGAGCGGACGGGTCCGCGTCCCGATCCTGATATCGAGCTGCCGGGTTTGCCCGAGGCTGCCGCGTGGATTCTGCAATCCGCACCTCAGCCTGCGGCCTGAAACGGCCGGTGTTCTTGTTGACACACCCGACCCCCCGTGTAGAATCGATTGGGTCCCCTCCCATCATGAATTTGGGCACACGCCATAACGCAAGGGCACATAAGGCCGCGGCCGCCGGATCCGTTCTGCTGTCTGCCCTAACATCAATCGCCTGTGGGCCTTCCACCGCAGACCAGAACATCGAGCCGGTCTACGACACCCAGACGGGCCGGCTCCGGATGCTGAAATACGACTCGGATGGCGACGGTCAGCCGGACACGCTCAGCTACATGGACGGGGCTCGTGTGCTCCGGATCGAACTCGACAGGGACGAAGACGGTCGCGTCGAAAGGTGGGAGTACTACGACGCCGACCAGAAGCTTGAAAAAGTCGGTTTCTCCCGGGCGGGCGATGGCAAGGAAGACGCCTGGTCGTATGCACGATCGGACGGGTCCATCGCGCGCATCGACATGTCGCTGGCGCGGGACGGCAAGGTGACGCGCAGGGAATACTACGAGAACGATGCCGTCGCCCGCGCTGAAGAAGACGGAGACGGAGACGGCGCATTTGACAAGTGGGAAACGTACGCGGACGGACGGCTCGCCTCGGTCGCCTTCGACACGCTCCAGCGCGGAAAGCCGGATCGGCGTCTCCTGTATGGCCCCGACGGCAGCGCGCTCCTCGAGCTCGATCTCGATGGCGATGGAACCTTTGTTGCCGCACGGTAGCGGAGAACGTTCTCGTGGATTGCCGGTCTCGCCCGTGAAGCGTCGAGCGTGTTGGTCGGCGGTCGTCCTGCTGTTATGCGCGGGCACCGCGCACGGACAGATCCCTCCTGAGCCTGATCCATCCAACGCCCGTGTGCGCCTGGGGCCCCTCTGGCTGAACCCGACGGTGGCGGTCACCGACGTGGGCATCGATACGAATGTGTTCAACGATGCCGACGAGGACGAGCCCAAGCGCGATTTCACGCTCACGGTTTCTCCCCAAACGGACCTGTCGCTTCGGATGGGACGAACATGGCTGCTGGGCAACATCAGAGAGGACATTGTCTGGTACGACAAATACGAGAGCGAACGATCGGTGAATAACAGCTACAGGGTGAATTGGCTCGTCCCGCTCACGCGCCTGTCGTTCGTCGTCGGCGGCGACTGGGTGTTCACGCGCGAGCGGCCCGGGTTTGAAATCGACCTTCGCTCCGGCCGGACCGAGCG
>Ga0209343_10007054_pt1 | contig 13320 bp, 15 predicted proteins | sample RifCSPlowO2_02_FD_184026 | JGI IMG/M metagenome (GOLD analysis project Ga0209343, IMG submission 184026) | Groundwater microbial communities from Rifle, Colorado - Rifle CSP2_plank lowO2_0.2 (SPAdes) (version 2) | ecosystem: Environmental > Aquatic > Deep subsurface > Groundwater | place... | reverse complement strand
ACAACGAGCTTTTTAGTCCTTACCTGCGCGGCTAATACTTTAAGATAATACAGCGCATGGGCCGGCTCAAGCGCGGGAATAATCCCTTCGCTCTCAGAAAGCAGTTTCAGGCCTTGGAGGGCTTGGACATCGGTAACGGCTGCGTATTGAGCCCGTTTTATCTTTTTGTAATAGCTATGCTCTGGCCCCACCCCGGGATAATCAAGCCCGGCGGCTATTGAATGGGCAATGGCAATCTGTCCATCCTTATCCTGCAGGAGGAAACTTTTTGAGCCGTGCAATACCCCGATCCTTCCTTTATTTAAGGTAGCCGCATAGCGGGAGGTATGTAATCCCAATCCGCCTGCCTCAACTCCGATAAATCTCACCTTCTTATCTTTAAAAAAAGTATGAAACAAACCCATTGCATTGCTTCCGCCGCCCACACAGGCAACTAAGTAATCCGGAAGGCGGCCTGCTGATTTTAAGATCTGCCTTCTTGTTTCTCTACCGATTATACTCTGGAAGTCCCTGACCATCATTGGATAAGGGTGGGGCCCTGCCACCGAGCCGATGATATAATGGGTATTTCGGACATTGGTTGCCCAGTCCCTGATTGCCTCGTTCATCGCGTCTTTTAAGGTCTTGCTTCCGGATTTTACCGGAATGACCCGCGCCCCTAAGAGTTTCATCCGAAAGACATTTAACTCCTGGCGCCGGATATCTTCCTCACCCATAAAGATATCGCACTCAAGCCCAAAAAGGCCGGCGGCAGTTGCCGTAGCCACGCCATGCTGGCCGGCGCCGGTTTCAGCAATCACCCGGCGCTTACCCATCCGGACAGCGAGTAAACCCTGGGCTATGGTATTATTTATTTTATGCGCTCCGGTATGCAAAAGGTCTTCGCGCTTAAGGTAAATTTTTAATTTTCCGCCCAGGGCCCTGCTTAAATTATCAGCCGGATATAATGGGGTGGGCCTGCCGCAATAGGAAGCAAGGTAACCGCTTAGTTCTCTCTGGAATGCTTTATCCTTTTTTGCCTTGTGGTATTCTTTTTCTAAGCAATCCAGAGCAGAGATTAATACCTCGGGGACAAACCTTCCCCCGAAGCCGTTAAAATGTCCGGATTTATCGGGAAGCATATTGTGTACTGTAGTAATGATAAAGAATTCTTTTAAGCGAGCATACGGAGCGCAGGAGCACGTTAAGGCTAACCTTTCTGTTGGTATGCTGATAATTGCTTGATTCGTTTAAGCATATTCGGGTGGGTGCTCATTACTTCTAACAACCGCTCGGGGAAACCAATGTTCAATCTTTTTGAACTTAAGACGGCCAGCTCATCAGTATCTATTGTTCCTGACTTATCCAAATCTAACTGGCGCAATTCCTTAATTTCATTCAAGGCGCAGGAAGGGTCGTTAACAAAAAAGGCCTTTAGCCCTTCAACCTGCCTTAAACTCTCTTTATCAACCCGCAGCGAACCATAGACTAACTTATACAAAGCTGAAGCCAAATTGTTTGGCGCGCATCCTAAAGATACAGCGCCTCTATCGGCAAAATACTCCCTGATTCTTGAACCGTAGAGAACCAAAAGATTGGTGATAAAATAAAAAAGCATTGCCGCCATCCCGATAAGCGCTGCGCTATTGCCTTCGCCTCTCCTTTGCGCAGGGCGTCTATAATAAAGGTTGCTCACCGCAATATGATAAAGCACCAGCGGTATCACTGAAAGCAGAGTTATGGTAAGCACATCCCTGTTTTTAAGGTGAGAGAGTTCATGAGCCAAAACCGCGCGCAGCTCATCTTCGCTTAATAAATTCATAATCCCCCTGGTAACGCATACCCTGCCGTCTGATTTCCATCTGCCAAAGGCAAAGGCATTGGGGATGCCGATATCGGCAATGCCTATCCGAGGCATCGGTATCCTGGCATGGTCAGCTAACTCTTTCACCATTGAGTAAAGCTCAGCTTCTTCCTTGTCTGAAACATACCTTATGCGCATCTGCCATTCTATAAGCTTCGGCCCTACCATATACTGGATGAACATCATTACCAGCGCAATCAATAGGTATGTCCAGAAATTGACAATACCCAAATGAGCCGCTACCATAACCACGAGCCCATAGACAATGCTAAACAAAATTGCCACTAACAGCCACATCCTTAATTTTAACCAGAATACCGACATATCAACCACCTCCGTGTAGATTCATTATAACAAAACCTCACATAATTTCAAGAAAATCGCCTGATTTCATCCATTGGTTTTCTTTTTTTATCCCGCGCAACCTGGGCCTCCGGATAGCCAAGGCTGAGCATTATATCAACCTTTTGAGCTTTTGGAATGCCTAATACCCGTTTTACTGCTTTTTCGTCAAACCAGCCAAGCCAGCAGGCGCCCAGGCCTTCTTCCTGCGCCTGCAAAATCAGATGTTCGCAGGCGATGCCAATATCAACCAGCGCATATTGCATACCCCTGAAATAGCCGCCCAGGCGGCAAAGATACGACGAGCGCTCCGTAACTACCGCAATGATTACCGGCGCCTTCCCGGCAAAAGAATTTAAAGAATAGATTCCGGAAAATGCCTCACCAGCAAGCTTATTTTTTAATTTCTCATCCTCAACTATAATAAATGACCAGGGCTGGGAATTGCAGGCTGAAGGAGCAAGGCGGGCCGCCTCAAGGCATCTATCCAGAACTTCTCTGGGGACTGGATTGGGCAGGTATTTTCGGACGCTCTGTCTTCTCTTTACTAACTCAAGAAATGTCATTAACTAATGTCACTCGCCTAAAATTATCCTTACCGAGTCCAAAAGAGCCTTTGGGCGCATTTTATGCTTTATCAGACAGACCTCAGCCCCTAATCTCTTTGCCGTCTCTATGTCTTGCGGAGAATCCCGTATGGTTAAGACCGCTACCGGAATATGCTGGGTCAGCGGATTCTTCTTACAGAGCTTAAGGAATTCAAATCCGTCAATGCCGGGCATAATCAGGTCCAGAATAATCAAATCTATTTTTTCCTCTTCCAGCTTCTTAAGCCCCTGGCTGCCATCGCCTGCGCTAACGATTTTATAGCCGGCCTGCTCCAGGACAGAGCCGTTGATTTCTCTGGTCAGGCGATTATCATCTATAAGCAGGATCTTTTTTGCCATAACAAAAAAGCACCCAGAAAATTCCGGATGCCTTATTTCCTTATAATTGCGGCCGATAAAGGTGAGCTTTTTCTTTTTCGCATCACCTTCTTACCTCTCGCAGCTCTTACGGTTTACCCGCTGGTTACCTGCCAGGGTAACCTTTATCGGCTGTTTTTTAACCTTTTCCTTCCTAATAAAAGTATACCTCAAAAATCACCGCTTTTCAAGCAGAATCGCTTTCGCCCAATAGTCCCGGGAGATTTTGCGCAGTCCTCCGCAGCCCTGCCATCGTTTTTTTTCCCTATTTTCTAAATTCCTCTTAGGAATCGCTTAACCGCGTTATGGCCGCCTGCAAAGGCGAAATTTATGGTATTAGCCCTTAACTCAAAGATTATCCTGTTTCTGATATCCAGCCTTATTTCCCAGTAATTCTTATAGACCTTTTTTAAACCCAGGCCCTCTGGCTTCTGACGGGTCTTTATAAAATCCAGGAAATTATCAATCGCAAGAATGGTTTTTTCTTGAAGACGGCCGTTGAGTTTCCCAAAAGAACGGTCGTAGCTCTTTAGATAGTTTATAACCATTATCGCAGATTTTCTGCGGTTCTTTTACGCCTTAGTCCGGGTGAGTGTTGTTTGGCCTCTTCTAAATCGGTATAGCTTGTGCGTTCATCCTTTTTCATTTGTTTCTGTACTAACCTGTCAAATCTTTCCCAATCGCTGCTGCTCATAAGAGCTTCCTCTTCCGAATGTTTTACAATGAGGTGTCTTAAGACAATCCTATCCCTCTCTGGCTTAAATTCAATTAAATCGCCGGGATGTATATGCGCCGCCTCCCTGATCGGCTCAGGGATAGTCACCGTTCCTCTCTCAGATACAACCGCCCTATTCTTCATCTACATATCCTCCAGCCTGCTCATCCTCTGTCTTACTGCCTTTCCGTAAATAAGTATAATCTATTATTCTGCAATTGTCAAATATTATTTTAGAAGCATTCCTGGATTTTTGGAAATAAGAAAATGGTCGCTGTCCCTATTTATCTTAATCCAGCAGAGATAGTCGCATCTGGCATAGGCATTGTAGGAGGCGGGCTGAAATACCCGCAGTCTGTCCGAATTGCAGTATATCAGCCGATCCCCGTTCCAATCGCTTCCGCTAATCGCCCTCATGCTGTTGGCATACTGGGAGGGTAATTTCGCCACCCCGCCGCAATCGCCGCTGGTCCAGATACGTTCAGCCCACCCCCCTGGGTGCGGTGTCCATGAAAAACCACACGTTATAAGTATTAAGTTTCCTTTATGAAAAACGGTTTTGTCCGCTGCGGAACCGGCATTGATTTCTCCTGCCACCGCCAACTTCGCCCCCGGGCTCGCCGTCCCAATGCCCACGTTGCCGGTGGTTGTTATATATATTCTGTCTGCATTACTTGTTTGGAAAGTCAAGGGAGAAAAACCTCCAGTTGCATCAAAAGTAGTCCTTATTATGCCCTGTGTGCCGTCATGTCCAATCCATACGCCTTTATTTGACGTGGTTTCAACTGCGGAAAGAATGTTCTGACTTGGCGCACTGCGTACATCCAATCTGTTTATTGGACTCGCCGTCCCGATGCCGACGTTGCCGCCGGATCTGCTTTGGAGAACCAGCGGGACACCATCAATACGAGTATCTGTAAATGATGTTGTAGCAACGTTAAATCCCCCAAACTGTACAATGCCGTCATTATCAATCCCCCGCTCCATAAAGGCGTAGGCGCCGTTTGTCTCAAAGGCCTGAAACGCCTCAGCGTTAACCGTTCCTATTACATGTAGGGGAGAATTAGGGCTTGTGGTCCCGATACCGACCTTGCCCTGCACTACCAGGTCAGCATTGCAGATTTCATTACCCACACAGCCGCCTCCGGTATCCCAGGGATAAGCGCTGCCGTTATAATAGTTGGTTCCCACCGCCATCCTCTTGGCGCGCATCTCATTATAGACCCCGTAGGGAGCGGGGTAATAGGTGGTGATGGTCATAGTTTCTTCTTCGGTCTGGGCAAAAGAAGAAAGAGGAAAAATGAGGTTAATGAAGAGGGGGATTGTAAGAGGGAAAATAATTTTAGCCATTGGATGCCTCCTTGATTAATCTAATGTTACCGTCTCAAACTTCCTGGGGATATAGGCCCTGAAGCCTTTGCTCCTTAAGTTAAAGGCCAGGGCCTCTGACTGGTCCATATCGCCGTGAACGATAAAAATCTTCTTGAGTTTCCCTTTAGTCCTCAAAACATAATCTGCCAATTCATTCTTATCCGCATGGGCGGAAAAGGCGTTAATTACCTCAACCTCTGCCTTCAGTTCAAAGCTCTCGCCGAAGATTCTTACCCTGCGCTGTTTTTCCACGATTCTTTTGCCCAGGGTATTTTTCGCCATATAGCCGACTACGAGAATGGTATTAAGCGGGTTCCCGATATTATTGCGTAAATGATGCAGGATTCTTCCCGATTCGCACATTCCTGAACTGGAAATAATAACCATCGGCCGTTTATCAAAATTCAGCTTTTTTGACTCTTGGCTATCGCGGATATAGCGAATGGCTTCAAGGTCAAAAGATGCGCTATGTTTTAAGAATACATCGGTAATGTTGCAGGCCAGGGGGCTGTCTACGAATATGGGAAGAGGCTTAATCTTCTTTTCTTTGAGCAGCTCTCCCAGATAATAGACCACCTCCTGGGTGCGCTCCAGGGCAAAGGAGGGAATAATCACCTTCCCTCCTCTTGCCATAGTGCGGTTGATGGCTTCGGCTAATTTTAGCTTTGCCTGAGCCAGCGGCTCATGCGTTCGTCCGCCGTAAGTGCTTTCCAGAAGCAGATAATCAACATCGTTTAAGATTTCAGGGTCCTGCAGAAAAGGCATATGCTTACGGCCTAAATCAACCGCATAGGCAATCTTTATGCGTTGTCCGCTTTCAGTTTTTATGATTTCCAGATACGGTATCGCGGAACCCAGAATATGGCCGGCGTCATAAAAGGTGCAATTGATGGCTGTGGCGAGTTTAAATTTCTTATGGTAATCAACGGCCCTGATTTTTCTTAAGGACTTTTGCGCGTCCTCAACGCTATAGAGCGGCGGCCGGGAGGGCAGGCCCTTGCGGGCATTTACCTTATTGACAAATTTGACATCTTCTTCCTGTATCCTGGCGCTATCTAAAAGCATAAGCCGGCAGATGTCCCTGGTGGGGCTGGTGACAAAAACTTTTCCCGTAAAGCCGCTTCTTGTGAGATTCGGCAAGTTCCCGCAGTGGTCAATATGGCTGTGAGAGAGAACAGCGGCATCTAACTTGCCGGGATTAAAGGGAAATTGGGCGTTAACCCGGTAAAAATCCTCGCGGTGGCCCTGGAACAAACCGCAATCAATAATGACCCTTTGGCCGTTTGCCTCCAGGAGATGCATTGAGCCGGTAACGGTGCGCACTCCTCCGCAAAAAGTCAAATGCACGCTCATATCTTTTTCCGACGGATAATTTTTGTTTTCGGGGGCTTGCCTTCAACGAGCTGCTTAAATTTTTCTCTGATATCCTTTGCCTTCATCAGAGCGCTGCCGATAAGAAGCGCGTTCAGCTTTAACTTTTTACAGCTTTCATAATCACGATGCGTTTTGATTCCTGATTCCGCCACCAGCACTCTATCCCTGGGCGCATACTTTATTAATGCGCTCCTTGATTTGTTATCTATTTCTAAGGTATGCAGATTACGGCTGTTCAGCCCGATAATCTCAGAACCCTGGTCTAAAGCATATTTAAGCTGCTCTAAATTATGCGCCTCCACCAGACAATCCAATTCTAAACGTTTAGCCAGAGAGAGGAACTCCGAGAGCCGGCCGTCTTTTAGGACCTCGGCAATCAAAAGCACGCTATCTGCGCCGAAGAATTTTGACTCATAGAGCTGGTAAGGTTCAAAGATAAAATCTTTTCTTAAGATTGGCAGGTCAACAATTTTACGCACCTGGCTCAGATAGGAAATTTTCCCCAGGAAATATTTTTCTTCGGTTAAAACCGAGATGGCGCTGGCGCCCGCGTTCTGGTAAAGGCGGGAGATTTGGATAGGGTCAAAATCTTCTCTCAGGATGCCTGCGCAAGGAGATGCCTTTTTGAGCTCGGCAATAATATGCAGTTTTCCGCGGACACCGATACTTGCCTTAAAGGGCCGCCAGATACGCGGCTCTTCTAACTTCAGGCGCAGCTCCTCCTCGGGGTAACGGCGCTTTGCCTCTTTAAGCGACTTTTGTTTTTCTAACAGAACTTCCTTTAGGAAATCTCCAGCCATAGTTACGAATTTGTCAGTTCTTTTAATTCTTCTAACTTCCTTAATGCCCTGCCGGAATCTATGGATTCTTTTGCCAAGGCAATGCCTTCCTTGATTGTCTTTACCTTATCAGCGGTATAAATGGCGCATCCGGCATTAAGCAGCACGATATCTCTCTTGGGCCCTTTATCTGCCTGGAGCACTTCTCTGGCAATCTGCGCATTTATCTCTATATCGCCGCCCTCTAAATCCTTAAGCCGGGCCTTCTTAATTCCGAAGTCAGACGGCTCGATACCGTAAAACTTAAGCTTTTTATTTTTTAACTCGCATACCTTCGTTGTGGTAGTGGTGGTGAGCTCATCAAGCCCGTCTAAGCCGTGGACAACCAAACCATGCCTTACCCCTAAATTACCCAATACTTCTGCTAAGACCTTCAATAATTTTAAATCATAAACTCCCAATAACTGATGGGTGGCGAAGGCCGGATTAGTCAAAGGCCCCAGCAGGTTAAAGATAGTGCGCAAGCCCAATTCCTTGCGCACGCCGCTAACGTATTTCATTGCCGGATGTAAACTCGGCGCAAAGAGAAAACCAATGCCTATTTTTTTTAGGCACTCTTCTACTTTTTTCTCGTCAATATTAATGTTTATCCCTAATGCCTCTAATAAATCCGCGCTTCCGCAGCGGCTGGAAACGGCGCGGTTACCGTGCTTTGCCACCACCAGGCCGCAGCCCGCGGCTACAAAGCTTGAGATGGTTGAGATATTAAACGTATGCATGCGGTCTGCCCCTGTGCCGCAGGTATCTAAAACAATATCTTCGGGGACTTCTATTTTCTTAACAAATTCCCGCATCCCTAGCGCCGCGCCCGTAATCTCTTCTGGAGTCTCGCCTTTCATACGAAGCGCAACCAGAAAGGCGCAAATTTGCACAGGGCTCACCAAACCTCGCATAATCTCTTCCATAGCCTGCATCATCTGCACTTGCGGCAGGTCTTTTTTTTCGGCCAGATTTATTATTGCCTCTTTTATCATTTAACTTTTCAGAAAATTCTTTAAGATATCCTTACCCGCCTTAGTCAATATGGATTCAGGATGAAATTGCACCCCAAACAAGGGATACCTTTTATGCTGTAGCCCCATTATTTCTTTTTGTTTTGTCCAGGCAGTTATTTCTAAACAAGCCGGCAAGGACTTTCTTTCCACCAATAGCGAATGATAGCGGGTAGCCTCAAAGGGATTAGGAATGTTTTCAAAGAGCCCCCGGCCATTATGGTAAATGGCAGAGGTCTTGCCGTGCATAAGCCGTTTGGCTTGAATAATTTTACCCCCGTAGACCGCGCCGATACATTGATGGCCCAGACAGACGCCCAGGATGGGAATTTTACCGGCGAATTCCCGGATTAACTCTTTAGATATCCCGGCATCATCCGGCCTGCCCGGCCCGGGCGAGATAACTATTTTTTCCGGACGCAGCTGCTTAATCTTCCCGATGGTAATCTTGTCATTCCGGAAAACCTTTAAATCCGCGCCTAACTCACCCAGATATTGCACTAAGTTATAGGTAAAGGAATCATAATTATCAATCATTAAAATCATTCCTTCTCCCTCCAAATCCTCGCCCCTAATTTTTGTAATTTCAGCTCTAAATTTTCATAGCCGCGGTCAAGATGATAAATGCGCGATACCTCGGTGCGGCCCTTAGCCGCCAGGCCAGCCAAAACTAATGCGGCTGAGGCGCGCAGGTCCGAAGCCATAACCGGTGCGCCGGAAAGTCCTCTTACCCCCTGCACAATCGCATGGGGGCCTTCGCGCATAATCCTGGCGCCCATACGGTTAAGCTCTGCCACATGCATAAATCTATCCGGATAAATTTTCTCGGTAATAACGCTGATGCCGGGGGTAACGCTCATCAATGCCATAACTTGCGCCTGCATATCGGTAGGGAACCCCGGATAAGGCAGGGTAGTGATATTTACCGGCTTTAAGTTCTTGCGCGGCCGGGCCACCCTTAAACCCCCGTCGGCATCTTCAATTCTGACCCCGGATTCCCAGAGCTTATCTAAGACCGCGCTCAAATGCTCTTTAAATGCTCCTTTGATAAAACAATCGCCCTTAGTTATCGCGCAAGCCAGGAGCAAAGTCCCGGCTTCAATACGATCGGGGATTATCTGATAATCAGTGCCGTGTAAATGGCGCACCCCTTCAATCTCAATAGAGGGAGTCCCCTGGCCCCTGATTTTCGCGCCCATCTTATTTAAGAAATTTGCCAAATCCACAACTTCCGGCTCACAGGCGGCTGACTCTATCACTGTCTTTCCCTTGGCCAAGACTGCCGCCATCATCACATTATCGGTAGCCAGGACCGAAGAGCCAAATACGCCCCCCAGGTAGATACCGGCGCCGCGCAGCTCTCTGGCTTCAGTTACAACATAACCGCCTTGAATATCAATCTTTGCGCCCAGGGCCCTTAGGCCCTTAAGATGCAAATCAACGGGCCTGACGCCGATAATGCAGCCACCGGGCAAAGAAACCTTTGCTTTCCTGAACCTGCCCAGAAGAGGGCCCAGGACACAGAATGAAGCGCGCATCGTAGAGACCAATTTGTAATCAGCGGCGAGGTTCCTGAGCTTTGCGGCCTCAACCATAACCTCGCCGTTAGAAAATTCTAAGCAAGCTCCCAGGGAACGCAGGATTTTAACCATCGTATTCACGTCTCTTAAGTTGGGAACGTTCTTGATGCGGCAGCGTTCATTAGTCAGCAGGCAGGCAGCCAGAAGCGGCAGGACCGCGTTCTTTGCTCCGCTTACCGAGACCGCGCCTTTTAAGGAAACCCCGCCTTCAATTACTAACTTATCCATGCTTCTTCACCACGAGCACTCTTTCTATATCGGCATAATCTCTTACGATATCAATTATTTCAAAATTATGAGACCTTTGAAGAAGATTTTTTATTTTAGGACACTGGCTGAAACCTATCTCCAGCAAAAGCAAGCCGTCTTTTTTAAGAAACCCTGGAGTATCCTGAATTATGCGGCGATAAAAATCTAAACCACTGACTCCTCCGTCTAAGGCAATGCGCGGTTCATACTGAAGCTCCTTTTGCAGATGCTCAATGTCTTGAGAACGAATATAGGGAGGATTGGATATAATCATATCGTAACCCGTAACCCGCGCACTCGCCTGCCTGCCGGCAGGCAGGTAACCCGTAAATAAATCGCTCTGAAGAAACTCTATCCGAGAATCTACATTGTGCAATCTGGCATTTCTCTTTGCAACGCGCAGGGCCTCTTGAGAAATATCAACCGCGGTGAGCGAAGCCGAAGGCAGAAACTTGGCTAAACTTATGGCAATGCATCCTGAGCCGGTTCCTAAATCTAAGAGCCTGAATTCTCCCTTTTTATCTTTGAGTTTATTGCCCGCTGTTTCTACCAGAATCTCGGTTTCCGGCCGGGGGATAAACACTCGTTTATCCACCTTAAGCATCAGCCCAAAAAATTCTACCTCCCCCAGGATGTACTGTAAAGGAAGGCCCTGGGAACGTAAGGACAAATAGCGGGATAACGACTTTCGCGCCTTTAGATTAAAAGAAAGATCTCCGCTGTATAAGCTGCTGCGCGGACAATTTAAAATTGAGCTAAGTATAATTTCTTTTTCAGTCATTGCACGTAATTACGTTGCCGCCAACCGGCGCTTGGCGTCTTCTGCGATGAGGCCGTCAATAAAATCGTCAAGCTCGCCCTCTAAGATATTTTCCAACTTATGCAGGGTTAGTCCAATGCGGTGGTCAGTCACCCTGCGGTCAGGAAAATTATAGGTCCTGATCTTTTCGCTGCGCTCTGCGCTTCCAATCTGGGCCTTGCGCTCCCGGGAGGCCTTGAGCAACTCTTCCTGGCGCATTTTATCCAGAATACGCGTCCTCAAAACCCGCATAGCTTTATTCTTATTTTTGAGCTGGGAACGTTCATCCTGGCAGGTAACTACCGTAGCGGTAGGCAGATGGGTAATCCTGACTGCCGAATCCGTAGTATTAACCGATTGGCCCCCTGGCCCGGAGGACCTGAAGACATCAATCTTTAAATCCTTAGGGTCAATTACCAAATCAATTTCCTGGGCCTCAGCCATCACGGCAATCGTTGCGGTTGAGGTATGAATTCTCCCCGAGGCCTCGGTAACCGGAACGCGCTGGACCCGGTGCACCCCGGACTCATACTTTAAGCGCTTATAGGCGCCCTTACCCTTGACTGAGAAAATAATCTCTTTGAAGCCTCCTGCCTCAGTGGGATGTCCTGCCATTACTTCCATAGCCCAATGATGATTCGCAATGTATTTACCGTACATACGAAACAAATCCCCGGCAAATATACCTGCCTCGTCTCCTCCGGTGCCGGCGCGGATTTCAATGATGATATCCCTGTCTTCCTCTTTATCCTCGCGCTGCATCGTGCAGGCTAATTCTTTTTCTGCTTGAGCTATTTTTTCCTTGAGCCGGGGGATTTCCTTCCTGACCAATGCCGCAAACTCCGGCTCAAGAGAACTCTCCTTTTGCGGAAGTGCCTCCAATTCAGCCAATTCCCCGGATAACGATTTATAGCGGCGGTATTCTTTGACTATCTCTTCTATGCCGGAGAATTCTTTTACTAATTTCTGATACTGGCCTTTATCCCCGATGAGGCCCAGGTCGGCTAACTTATGCTCAAGCTCTATGTAACGTTTTTCTATCGCTTCCAATCTCTCAAACATTTCCCCTCGCTATCGCCCGGGTTACTGCTTCTTATAGCGCTTCATATACTTATCCACTCTGCCCGCAGGATCCACCAACTTATGCTCAAGCTCTATGTAACGTTTTTCTATCGCTTCCAATCTCTCAAACATTTCCCCTCGCTATCGCCCGGGTTACTGCTTCTTATAGCGCTTCATATACTTATCCACTCTGCCCGCCGGATCCACCAACTTCTGCTTTCCCGTAAAAAAGGGATGGCATTTTGAACATATCTCAACCCGGGCGCTCGGCTTGGTTGAACGGGTGTGAATTACCTCGCCGCAGGCGCAGATAATAGTTGCATCCTGGTATTTAGGATGGATTCCGTCTTTCATTTGACCTCCTTAATGAGCCCCTGCCGTTGGCGGGGCGAATTAATCCCGCCGAGTGCGCTAAAATTATGGAACAGAATTTTGGCGCAGCTTACGAGGCGGGACTATTGGTTCATACTGTTAAGAAACTCCACATTGGATTTTGTCTTGGATAATTTATCAATCAAGAGTTCCATTGCCTCCACGTTGTTGGTCTCATTCAAGACCTTGCGTAAAATCCAGACCTTATTCAACTCATCCGGCTTAAGCAGTAATTCTTCATGACGGGTATTTGAGCGCTTGATATCAATTGCCGGATAGATTCTTCTCTGGAATAGATTGCGGTCAAGCTGAATCTCCATATTGCCTGTGCCTTTGAATTCTTCAAAGATTACTTCATCCATACGGCTGCCGGTATCAACCAAGGCGGTAGCGATAATGGTTAAACTTCCGCCTTCATCAATAGCCCTGGCCGCGCCAAAAAAGCGCTTCGGCTTTTGCAGGGCATTTGAATCTACGCCGCCGGAGAGGATCTTTCCGCTGTGCGGGACAACGGAGTTATAGGCCCGGGCAAGGCGGGTGATGCTGTCTAATAGCACGACCACGTCTTTCTTATGCTCAACCAAGCGCCGTGCCTTCTCCAGCACAATTTCCGCAACTTGCACATGGCGCTCGGGCGGCTCGTCAAAGGTTGAAGAAATCACCTCGCCCTTTACGATGCGCTGCATCTCGGTTACCTCTTCCGGGCGCTCATCAATCAAAAGGACAATCAGAATAACATCGGGGCTATTCTGCACAATGGAATTAGCGAGCTTCTGGAGCAGCACGGTCTTACCGCTATATGGCGGCGCTACGATTA
>Ga0209343_10007045_pt1 | contig 13334 bp, 12 predicted proteins | sample RifCSPlowO2_02_FD_184026 | JGI IMG/M metagenome (GOLD analysis project Ga0209343, IMG submission 184026) | Groundwater microbial communities from Rifle, Colorado - Rifle CSP2_plank lowO2_0.2 (SPAdes) (version 2) | ecosystem: Environmental > Aquatic > Deep subsurface > Groundwater | place... | reverse complement strand
GTGACCGGCCGCTCGGGGTACTCGGCGAGGGCCGGCGTGGCGAGGGCGAGCAGCAGGAGCGTCACGGTCAACCGGGCCAGCGACATGGCGCACCTCCGTGCGACGTTCGGTGGAGCCGGATGGTAGCAGATCGAGCGTGGGCCGGCGACAGGAAAGGCCGTTCCTGCCACACGCACCGCGCCCGCGCTTGGCGTCAATAACGCCGGGGCTCCGGCCCCCTTGGCGCGGCGGCCGCCCGTTGCAGCCAGTTTGGTTCGAGGGTGTCTCGCGTAGCGTTGACGGGGCCCCGGCCGGCTGATAGCGTGCCGCCGTGACGGTCTTCAAGCCAGCCGTCCTCGAGCGGGCCTACTCCACGCCGGACGTGGTGGAGCAGCGCGCACGCATCCGGGCCAAGCTGGTAGCGCGTTTCGGCGAGCACGGGCTCGATGTCGGATGCGGGCCCGGGTTTCTGGTCTGCGAGCTCGCGGGCGCCGTCGGCCCTCCGGGCCGCGCGGTCGGCGTGGACGTCTCCGCCGAGATGGTCGCCGCCGCCACGGAGCGGGCACGGCGCTCGGCCCTGGCGGAGCGCACCGAGTTCGCGCAGGGCGACGCGACGGAGCTGTGCTTCAGCACGCGGAGTTTCGACTTCGTCACCGCGATCCAGGTCTACGAGTACGTTGCGGATGTCCCGCGAGCCCTGGCCGAAGCGCATCGCGTGCTCAAGCCGGGCGGGCGCCTGGTCGTGATGGACAGCGACTGGGATTCCTGCGTTTGGTTCGTGGACGACCGCGAGCGGGCCGGGCGGGTCCTCAAGGCCTGGGAAGCGCACTTCGTCCACCCCCATCTGCCCGCCGAGTTGCCAGGGCTCCTCGCCCGGGCAGGCTTCGCGCTCGTGAGCACGAGCGTGGTGCCGTTGCTCAATCTCCACCTCGAGGAGAACACGTACAGCCACGGCATGATCGACGTGGTCGCGCGCTTTGTCAGCCGCAAGGCCGGCATCTCCGGAGAGGTGGCGCAGGCCTGGGTCGATGATGTCCGCAGCCAGGAGGCCAAGGGCCACTACTTCTTCAGTCTGTCGCGCTTCCTCTTCCTGGCCGAGCGGTCAGGAACCCGGGGCTGAGTCGACGCGAATCGGGTAGCGAGCGGCGCGCCGATCAGGAGATCAGGAGGAGCAGGAGCGGCCGTACTTCCTGTGGAAGTGCGGGAGCACTCCCGCGGCGAGGCGCTCGATCACCCGCAGCACCTTCGCGTGCTCCATCCCGGGCCAGCTGACGCGCAGGATGAAGTAGTTCGACTCCAGCCGCGCCACTCGCGCCTCGAGCTGCTCGATGACGTCCTCCGCCGTGCCGAGGAGGAAGCGGTCCCGCGCCAGCTTCTCGAACCCGATTCGGAAGCTCTCGTCCCCGGGCAGCACCTTGTCCTGCCCCCAGTCCGCGTAGGCCGCGTACTTCGGCGCGAGGAAGGGCCGCGCGATGTCGAACGCCTCTTCGCGAGTCGGCGCCACGTGGCACTCGAGCGCGATCGGCCGCCAAGGGGGCCGCGCGTGGCCCGATCCAGCGAGCGTCTCCTTGTAGAGCCGCCACTGACGCTCGATCGTCGCGAGCGGCGCATGCGGATTCGCGTACCACGCGTAGCCGAGCCGCGCGGCGCGCGCGACGGCGGCGTCCGCGTTCGCCGCGATCCAGACCGGCGGGAACGGCTTCTGCACGGGCCGGATCGTGCACGTGGCTCCATGGAGTCGGAAGAACCGGCCCTCGTGCGTCACGCCGTCCTCCGTCCAGAGCCGCCTCACGAGCTCGAGGGCCTCGAGCATCCGGGGGACGCCGTCGCGCCGGGCCACGCCGAACGCCTCGTACTCCGCCTCTCGATACCCCAGCCCGATGCCGAACACCACGCGGCCCTCGGACATGATGTCGAGTGTGGCGACGTCCTCGGCCACCTGCACGGGGTTGAGGAGCGCGAGCAGGACGATCGACAGCACGAGGTCCATCGCGCCGGTCTCGCCGGCGAGGCGCGCGAGCAGCGGCAGGTTCTGCAGCGCCTGGTAGGGCGGCGACACGTAGTGGTGGCCGGCGGCAACCGCGTCGAAGCCCGCGTCACGCGCGAGTCGCGCCTGCTCGAGGCACTCGCGGAAGCGCCGGACCGGATCATCGCTCCGCGGCTGCTGCGGCATCAGGAACACGCCGAGCTTCATCGCCAGCCCTCGCCCTTTCGCCCGCCGAGAAACAGCGCCTGGACCTGCGCGTCCTCGAGGAGCGCGCGCCCGGTGCCCTCGCAGAACGTGCTCCCGCGCGCCAGCACGTAGGCGCGGTCCGCGATCTCGAGCGCCCGCACCGCGTTCTGCTCGACCAGGAGCACGGCGACGCCGGCGGCGCGCAGCGCGTCCATCTTCTCGAAGACGAGGTCGACGAAGCGGGGCGCGAGGCCGAGTGACGGCTCGTCGAGGAGGAGCAGGCGCGGCCGCGCCATGAGCCCGCGGGCGATCGCGCACATCTGCTGCTCGCCGCCGGACATCGTGCCGGCGAGCTGGCCGAGCCGCTCGCGCAGGCGCGGGAACAGGCCGAGCACCCACTCCATCGCCTCGCGCACGCGGGCGCGGTCGCGGCGGAACAGGAACGCGCCCATCTCGAGGTTTTCGCGCACGGTCATGAGCGGAAACACGACACGCCCCTGCGGCACGTACATGAGACCGTCACGCGGCAGCAGGTGCGGCGGCCGGCCGACGAGATCACGCCCGTCGAAGCGGATGTCCCCGCGCCACGGGGGCAGCAGCCCGACGACGCTCCGGAGCACCGTGGACTTCCCCGCCCCGTTCGGGCCGATCAGGCTCACGATCTCGCCCGCGGCGACGCGGATCGAGACGTCCTCGAGCACCTGCACGACGCCGTACCCGGTGGACAGGCCGCCCACGTCGAGCAGCGCGCTCATGGCCGCGCCGTCCCGAAGTAGGCCTCGCGTACGCGCGGATCGTCGCGCACGTCCTTCGGCGCGCCCGCGGCGATCACGCTGCCCATGTCCATGACGAGCACGGTCTCCGCGAGCCCCATGACGAGCGGCATGTCGTGGTCGATGACCAGGAAGGTCGTGCCCTGCCGCTGGAGCGCCAGCAGACGGTCGGCGATGGCGCGCGCGAGCGTGGGGTTGACGCCCGCGAACGGCTCGTCGAGGAGCACCAGGCGAGGCCGGAGCATCAGCACGCGGGCGAGCTCGGTGAGCTTCCGCTGTCCATAGGAGAGGCTCGACGCCGGCGCGTCGGCGTGGGCGGTGAGCCCGACGAAATCGAGCAGCTTGAGGGCCCGGTGCACCACCTCGCGCAGCGTCCCCTCCCGCACCGCGGCCGTCATGTTCTCGAGGACGGTCATCTCGCCGAAGAGACGTGGGAGCTGGAACGTCCGCCCGAGACCGAGCCGCGCCACCTGCCACGGCGAGAGACCGGTGATGTCGCGGCCCTCGAAACGCACGACGCCGGCGTTCGGGCGAACGTTGCCGGTGATCAGGTCGAACGTCGTGGTCTTCCCCGAGCCGTTCGGTCCGATCAGCGCGGTGATGACACCCGGCTGCAGGCGGAAGGTCGCCCCGTCGACGGCTCGGAGACCGCCGAAGCGCTTCTCGAGCCCCTCGACGTGCAGCACCGGTCGGCGCTACTCCGGCGCCGCTTCGAGCGGCGCCGGGCGCGCGGCGAGGCGCCGCAGGAACGCGCGGCCGGGCGCGAGCCACCCGCGCTGCCGGAACGCGTCGGCCAGACCTTTCGGGAGGAAGAGCACGGTGACGATCACGAGCGCGCCGAACAGCGCCGTGTGGATGAAGGGGAACCGCGCCCACAGGACCTCGGCCAGGACCGAAAGCGTGACCCCGCCGATCAGCGGCCCCCACACGGTGCCGGCGCCGCCGAGGAGCACCGCGACGATCGCCGTCAGGTCGATCTGCGTCGCGAACGCCGTCACGGGGTCGACGTAGCTCACGTGCCAGGCGTAGATCCCGCCGAGGACGCCGGGGAAGAACGCGCTCAGCACGAAGGCCTGGAGCTTCGCGAGCGTGGTGTTGATGCCGAGGTTGTCGGCGCCGCCCTCGTCCTCCCGGATCGCGAGCAGCCGGAGGCCGAAGCGCGAGTTGTCCAGGAGCGACGTGATCCCGACGAGGGCGGCGGCGACGAGCACCACGGCCCAGTACACGGCCCTGAGGTCCAGCACCGGCGGCAAGTAGAGGCCGCGGCCGCCGTCCGTCACCGGCTCCCAGGCGAACGCGATGCGCTCGGCAATTCGCGAGAGTCCCAGCATGCCGATGGCGAAGTACGGCCCGCGGAGCCGCAGCATGATCCACCCGAGCGGCAGCGACAGGAGCGCGGCGAGGAGGCCGCCGGCGAGCGCCGCGAGCGGCCACGCGACGTGGAGCTTGATGATCAGGACTGCCGCGGTGTACGCGCCGACGCCGAAGAACGTGACTTGCCCGAACGACAAGTACCCCGTGTAGCCCGAGATGATGTTCCACGCGTACGCGAGCCCCGTGAACATCGCGAGCGAGATCAGGACGGAGAGCACGTAGTTGTTGGCGACGAGCGGCACGGCCCCGGCGCCAGCGAGCGCGAGGCCGACGAGCAGGGCGCGGGGCATCAACGGTACCGGGGGCCGCGAGGCCGCGATGTCGGTGGGTGGGGCAGGACAGGGAGGCGGGGCGTCATCGCTCCGCGATCCCCAGCAGGCCCGCCGGCCGGACGAGGAGGACCAGCAGCAGCAGCACGTACGCCATGACCTCGCCGAACACCGTGGCGATGAAGAACGAGCCGAAGACCTCCGCGATCCCGAGGACGAGCGCGCCGAGGAGGCTCCCCGCCACGCTGCCGAGCCCGCCCACGATGATCACGGCGAAGGCCTTCAGGATGAGGAGGCTCCCGCTCTGCGGGTCCATCGGCAGGATCAGCATGATGAGGGAGCCGGCGGCGGCGCCGAGCGCCGCCCCGAGCCCGAAGGTCACGAGCCGGGTGCGACGCACGTCGACGCCGCACGTGATCGCGACCTCCGGGTGCTGAGCGGTCGCGCGGATCGCGCGGCCGAACGCCGTCCACCTGAGGAACGCCACGGTGGCCACGGTGAGGGCCACGGCGGTCAGGAACGCGAGGCCCCGCGCCTTCGGGACGACGAAGCCGGCGACGCGCAGGGAGCCGCTGACCACCGGGATCGAGCGGATGTCGGCGCCGAAGACGAGGAGCCCCACGTTGATGATGATGAGCGAGAGGCCGAACGTGACGAGGAGCGCCGCCATCGGCTGGCCCCCGAGCACGCGCTCCATCAGGAGGCGCTGAAGAGCCCAGCCGACACCGAAGAGCACGGCCGCGGAGAACGGCAGCGCCACGAGCGGATGGAGGCCGAGCGCGGTGTAGCCCCAGAACGTGAGGAACGCGCCCAGCATCACGAGCTCGCCGTGGGCGAAATTGATCACGCGCATGACGCCGAACACGAGGTTCAGCCCGAGGGCCAGAAGGCCGTAGAGCCCCGCCAGCATCACGCCGTGGATCAGGAGCTGGCCCCAGAGGACCGGTTCCCAGAGCATCCGCTCGCGCGCCTCCCGCTACCGCCGCTCGGCCCACGGCGGCGCGGGCAGCATCGCCTTGGCCGTTGCCGTCCCGCCGGGCCACAGGATCTCCTTCTTGCCGCCCTGCCACTGGACGATGATGCTCGTCTTGCCGATCTGGCCCCCCGTCTCGCTCACCTTGTAGCGCCCGAAGATCGTCGCGAGGTCGAGCTCGCCGAGTGCCTGCCGGATCTTGTCCTGGTCGAGCGAGCCCGCCTTGCGCACGCCCGCTTCGAACGCCTGCATTCCGCCGTACGTCCCGGCGGCGTGGTAGTTCGGCTCGCGGCCGTACTTCTTCTTGAACCGCTCGACGAACTCGGCGTTGCCCGGCGTCTTCATGCGCGAGTCCCAGTGGTCGGAGGCGAGCACGAACTCGGCGTCCTTGCCGAGCGCCTTGTAGAACTCCGGCACGGCCGCGCCGTGCCCCGCGAAGAGGAGCCTCGGGCTGTAGTCGAGCTCCTTCGACTGCCGCACCGAGAGGACCGACTCCGGCTCGTAGCATCCGCAGACGAGCACGTCGGCGCCGAGGGCCTTGATGCGCGTCAGCATCGCGGAGAAGTCGGTCGTCCCGCGCGGGAAGTACTCGTTGTGGACGACCTTGAGCCCCTTCTTCTGCGCGAGGTCTGCCACGGCCGGCGTCGCGACGCGGAGCGCCTCCGAGTCCTCGCTCATGAACGCGATGGTCTTCAGTCCGCGCTCGAGCGCGAGGTCCACCACTCCGATGTAGTAGAGGCTCGACGGCGTGAGCGTCTGGATCAGGTAGCGGTAGCCGCGCTTCCACAGCGCGTCACCCGCGGCCATCGGCGCGACCATCACCTTCTTGTACTTCTCGTTGACGGTGCTCGCCGCCGCCGACACCGGCGTCGAGTACGGCCCCGCGACGAGGTCGACCTTGTCGTCGACGATGAGCTTCTCGTAGAGCTTCGCGCCCGTGCCGGGGTCGCTCTTGTCGTCGTAGACCTTCAGCGTGACGGGCCGGCCCAGCAGGCCGCCCTTCGCGTTCACGTCGTCCACCCAGAGCTGGTACGCCTGGAGGACGTACGTGGCCGTCACGGCGAGGCGACCCGTCTGCGAGATCGAGGCGCCGACCACGATGGGATTCTGTCCCGACGCGGGCGAGAGCGTTCCGGCGGCCAGGGCCGCGAGCGCGGCAACTGCGACGAGCGCGTACCAGCGTTTCCTCATGGTTCCCCCCTTGTGTCGGTCACGGCTGCACCGCGCCGCCGCGGTCCCAGAGCCCGAGCTTCCGCGCCGCCGCGGCGCGTCGCTCCATGAGCTTCAGCATCGCCTCGTCCACGAGCGCGCCGTCGACCGTGATCGCGCCCTGGCCTCCTGCCTTCGCCGCCTCGTACGCCTCGATCACCCTGCGCGCCTCGCGGACCTCGTCGGGCGTCGGCGCGAACACCTCGTTGATGACCGGCACCTGCGCCGGGTGGATCGCCCACTTGCCCTGGAAGCCGAGCTCGCGCGCGTCCCGCGCCGCCTCGCGCAGGCCATCGAGGTCCTGGATCGCGGGGTGCACGTGGTCGAGCGCCTGCACGCGGGCCGCCGCGGCGGCGACGACGACGCGGGCGCGCGCGTAGAAGAGGCCGCGCGGCGTGAAGGCGATCCCGGTGTCGGCCGTGAAGTCGCCCGCGCCGAAGATCAGCGACACCACGCGGTCGGACGCCCGTGCGACGTCCGCCGCCGCCTCGAGCCCGATCGCGGTCTCGATGAGGAGCTGGAGCGTGACGCCCGCGCGGCTCCCGCGCGCTTCGAGTTGCCGGAGCAGGACGTCCACGACGGCCACGTCCTCGGGCCGGTTCACCTTCGGCACGACGATGGTGTCGACCGGGAGCCCCTCGAGCGCCAGGAGGTCGTCGAGGAAGTGCGGCGTCGTGACGCCGTTGATCCGCACGCCGACCTCCTTGTCGCCGAACGCGAGACTGCTCATCGCCTTCCGCACGTTCTCGCGCGCCGCCGGCTTCATCGACGGGGCGACGGCGTCCTCGAGGTCCAGGATCAGCGAGTCGCAGTCAAGCCCCGCGGCCTTCTCGATCATCCGGAAGGTCGTCGCGGGCGTGACCAGCTGGCTCCTGCGAAGCCGCGTGCGCCCGCTCACCGCCCGCGCCCTCCGGCGCGGAGCGAGCGCGCCCACCGGGGCACGGTCGGCTCCGCTTCGATCGCGCGCACGGTCGCGATCACGCGCCGCGCGCGCGCCGCTCCGAGCACGCCGCTCGCGAGCCCGCTGAACTTCGTCTCGAGCCGGTCCCACGGCACGGGGCACTCGGGCTCACCGAGCGGTTGCTCGACCCGCGCTCTCAGCTCCTGGCCATCGACGGTAACCACCACCTCCGCGCCCGCGAGCGGGATCGTCGCGTCCGCCTTCACGTGGATGCGCTCCATCAACGCGTGCACGCGCCCGTCGCCGACGCGTTCGTAGCTCGCCCAGTCCACCCGCCCGTCGAGCCACGCGACGGCCGTCTGGAAGTAGACGCTGAACTGTCCCTCGACGATGTTCCGCGGGTGCACCTTCTGCGGCAACGCCTCGCCGACGATCTGGTGCCCCTTCGGCGAGAGGCGGATCTCGACGGCCGCGCGCTCGCGGGCATCCGGCGCCGCGCGATCCCTCAGGGACAGCGCGGCGTCGATCGCGCCGTGCGCGAGACGGCAGGACGGGTACGGCTTGATCGCCGTCCCGGTCAGCGCCCAGTGCTCGCCGAGGCGGTCGACGAGATGCTCCGGGGTCGGCGCGTTCGAGTAGCCGGTGAGCAGCCCGTATCGGCCGTCGATGGGGCGTGCCGCTCCGCGCACGCCGGCCCGCGCCAGTGCGAGCGACATCAGCGCATCGTGGGCGGCGAAGCCCGGATGCAGGCGCTTCGTCCACGCGCCGTTCTCGAGGTATTGCATCGACCCGGCCGCCTGGCTCAGCGCGATGCCGAAGGCGTCGACCGTGCGCGGGGGGTCGAGGCCGAGGACCTTCGCGCCGGCCGCGACGGCGCCGAAGATGCCCGCCACCGCGGTGATGTGGAAGCCGCGGTCGTACGCCGTCTGCCCGAGCGCGGCGCCCACACGGCACGCGACCTCGTAGCCGGCGGCGAGCGCCTCGAGGAACCGCGCGCCCGCCGCGCCCTCCTGCTCCGCCATCGCGAGCGCGGCGGGAATCACCGGCGCGCCCGGATGGAGCGCGCCGAACAGGTTCGTGTCGTCGAAATCGAGCGTGTGCGCGAACGCGCCGTTCAGCAGCGCCGCGTACTGGAACGGGTAGCCGCGCGCCTCGCCGACGACAGTGCCCGGCCCGGGCCGCGGCGCGAGCGAAAGCACGGCCTGCCGGAACGGCCCGCTCGACTCGGCCTGCACGGCGGCGAACGCCGAGACCCCGATAAAGTCGAGCAGGCACTGCTTCAGGCGGTCCTGGGCGTCAGCCGGCACCCGCTCGAGCGTGAGCGCCGAGACGAACTCCGCGAGCGCGAGAGTCCGGTCGGCCGTCTCCATCATTCCGTCGCTCTCGAGTCCGGCCGATACACCTCCACGACACCCGCCGCGGCGAGCGACGCGATGGCGGCGTCCGACAGCCCGAGCTCGCGCAGGATCGGCGCCGTGTGCTCGCCGAGCGCCGGCGGCCCGAGCGCGTTCACCGACCCGAGCGCCGAGAACTCCGGCGGGTAATCGAACACCTTGACCTTGCCCGCGGTGCTCGGCACCTCCTTGACGAAGCTCCGGAAGTGCAGGCGCGGATGGTCGAGCGCCTCGCCGAGGTCCCGGAGAGCGCCTGCGGGCACGCCGAAGTGATGGAAGCGCTCCAACCAGTACTCGCGGTCCTCCTTCGCGATCGCCGCGGACACGATCGCGTCCAGCTCGGCGCGGTGCTCCATCCGCAGGCTGTTCGTGGAGAAGCGCTCGTGGTCGACGATCTCCGGAAGCCGAATGGCCTGGCAGAACCGCTCCCACAGCTCGCGGGCGCCCGAGCCGGCCGCGAGGATCACCGCGCGGCCGTCCTTCGCGGTGTACGGCCCGTACGGCGTCATCGTGTGGTGGTGAAGGCCGACGCGCTTGGGCAACTCCCCGCGGTACCAGTACATGTAGGGGAAGTAGCCCGTCCACGTGAGGATCGTGTCGAAGAGCGCGACCTCGATCTTCTGGCCCTGGCCGCTGTGCTCGCGATGGTAGAGGGCCTGCAGGATCGCGATGGTCGCGTACATCGCCGCCGAGATGTCACACACCGAGAGCGAGATCTTCGCCGGCGTCTCCGGCGCGCCGTTCGTCGGGATCAGCCCCGTCTCGCCCTGCATGATCAGGTCGAGCGCCGAGCGGTCGCGATACGGGCCGTCCTGCCCGAAACCCGACACCCGACAGAAGATGAGCCGAGGGTTGGCCTCGCGGAACTTCTCCCAGACCAGCCCCCAGCGCTCGAGGGTCCCCGGCACGAAGTTCTCGATGACGACGTCGGCGTGCCGCACGAGGTCCACGAGGATCTCGCGGCCCGCCTCGCTCTTGAGGTCGAGGGCGAGACTCTCCTTGCCGGGGTTCACCCAGGCGTGGCCCGAGCACATGCCGCCGACGATCGTGTCCCAGTGCCGGATCAGATCGCCCGCCCCTGGGCGCTCCACCTTGATGATGCGGGCGCCCATCTGGGAGAAGAGCCGCGTCGCGAACGGCCCGGCGACGCCCTGCGTGAGGTCGACGATCGTGATGCCCTCGAGCCCGCCCGCCATGACGCTCAGGCCTCGTGCCCGTCGGCCTTCGCCCAGGCCGCGCGTGTCTTGACGAGGATCGTCCGCTCCCCCTCGGCGACCACGACGCCACCGTCCTTGAAGCCCGTGAACTTGTACCGGACGATGCCGGCGTCCGGACGGTCGCTCGGGCGCACCTCGAGCACCTCGCTCTTCGCGTGGAGCGTGTCGCCCGCGAACACCGGGTTCGGCAGGCGGATCGCGGTGAGGCCGAGGTCCATGAAGGCGTTCTCGCTCATGTCCTCGCTCGTGAGGCCGATCACGATCGCGATCGTGCCCGGGCCGACGACGAGCCGCTCCGCGAAGTGCCCTCCCATCATCTGCTTCGCGTACGGCAGGTTGAAGTGCGCCTGCGCGGTGTTCATGGTCATGTGCGTCACGAGGTAGTTGTCCATGTTCGTGACGGTGCGCCCGCGGACGTGCTCGTAGACGTCCCCGACCTGGAAGTCCTCGACGTAGTTTCCCGTCCCGGTGATCGGCATGGCGTGCCCCTCATCTCTCGCCGAGAATGCGGCGCGCGATGATCTCCCGCTGGATCTCGCTCGTGCCCTCGCCGATCGGCAGCAGACCCGAGTCGCGCCAGTAGCGGTTGACCGGGTACTCGCGCGTGTAGCCGTAGCCGCCGTGGATTTGCACCGCGTTCCAGCAGTGCCGGTGCGCCACCTCGGCGGCGAAGAGCTTCGCCATGCCGGCCTCGAGATCGGCGCGCTCGCCGCGGTCGAATTTCTCCGCCGCGAGGTACCCGAGCTGGCGCGCGGCCTCGATCTCGGTCGCCATGTCGGCGAGCTTGAACCGCACCGCCTGGAAGTTCGCGATGGCCTTGCCGAACTGCACGCGCTGCTGCGCGTAGGCGACGGCCGCCTCGTACGCCGCCTGCACGAGCCCGATGCAGCGGAACGCGAACTGGATCCTCGCGACCTCGTAGCCGTGCATGAGCTGCTTGAACCCACGCCCTTCCACGCCACCCACGAGGTTTTCCGCCGGAACCTCGAGCCCGTCGAAGAAGAGCGCGTACGTGTTCATGCCGTGGTAGCCGACGGTGCGGATGCGGTTGCCCGTGAGCTGCGGCGGCTTGAACTGCTCGCCCGGCTCCTTCTCGACGAGCAGGAGGCTGATGCCGCCCTGCTTCTGCTCGGTGGACGTGCGCGTGTAGGTGAAGAGCACGTGCGCCTGGTTCGCGAACGTGCAGAACATCTTGGAGCCGTTCAGCACGTAGAGGCCGTTCTTCCGGCGCGCCATCGTCTTGATGTTCGCGGCGTCGGAGCCCGCCTCGGGCTCCGTGCCCGCCGACGCGCTCTGGAGCGCGCCGTCGGCCATGCCCGGCAGGAAGCGCCGCTTCTGCGCCTCGGTCCCGGCCTTGTACAGGATGTGGCCGCACAGCACGTTGCGCGCGATGACGCTGCCGACGGAGAGCCAGCCGCGCGCGAGCTCCTCGGTGACGACGCAGAGCGACAGCGCGTCGAGGCCGAGCCCGCCGTAGTCCTTCGGCACGAGCAGCCCGAAGAACCCCATCTCCGCCATCTTCCGGAGCAGCGGCGCGGGGATCTCGGCTTCCTCGCGATCGAGGGCGTCCGCGATGGGGACGACCTCCTTGTTCGTGAACTCCCGGGTGATGCGCTTCAACTCCTCGTGCTCCGCTTTCAGAAAGCTCATGTCAGCCCCCCGGCGGCGATCGCGACGTCGTGCTTTCGCGTGAGATTGCGGCGGCGGTACTCGAGCACCGGCTCACCGCGCTGGTTGACGCCGGTCGTATGCCACTCGACGATTCCCCAGCCCGGGCGGGACCGCGACTCGCGCCGGCTCAGGACCTTCGAGCGGGCGTACAGCGTGTCGCCGGCATACACGGGGCGCAGGAACTTCACGTCGTCGATCCCGAGGAACGGACCGCCGGCCTCCGACAGGTCCTCCACGGTGAGCCCCAGCACGGTGGTCATGACGAGCAGCGGCGCCACCACCATCCCGTCGTAGCCCAGTCGCCGTGCGTACTCGACGTTGAAGTAGATGGGGTTGTAATTCATCGTCAAGTTGTTGAAGAGCAGGCTGTCCTCCGTGGTGAGCGTCCGGCCCCAGTGGTGCTCGAAGACGCGCCCTTCGGTGAAGTCGTCGTAGAAACAGCCGCGCGGCACGCGCTTGACCGCCATCCCCTCGCCTCCCTCGGTCCTGTCCGACGCGCGCCGGGTCAGCCCCGGCGCACGCACTCGCGCACGAGCGCGCCGATCCGCGGCAGCCGCTCGAGCTCCCACACCATGTTCACGATGCGCTTCGCGTCGCGCTCCGGGACGGCACGCGTCGCGTTCTGGAAGAACTTCGCCTCGATGTCGCCCGGCGCGAGCCGTCGCTCCGGCGTCCCGCGGCTCGTCGGCTCCCGGCGCTGGAGTGTGCGTCCGTCCTTGAGCGTGATGCGCACCTCCCCCGGAAAGTGCTTCGGATAGTCGCTCGCGACATCGTCCGGGCAGAACGTCTTCGCGGCGACCGCCAGGACTGCGGGATCGTCGAGCGGCTCGTCGTAGAATGCCGCGAGGTCGACGCGACCCTTGACGAGCGCGAGCGCGACCGCGTACGGCACGCTGAAGAGCGCGTCGTAGATCGTCGGCGGCTCGATCCGTCGCTCGCGCGGCTCGCCGACGAGCGGCTGGAGCCGGCGAGTCAGCGGGCAATCGATGCGTTCGATGTCCTCGCCGCGCACCTGCTCCCGAAGCGCCAGCGCCGCGTCGACGAACGCGTGCACGAAGTGGCAGCACGGGTACGGCTTCAACGCGATGCCGCGTGCAGTCCAGCGCGTACCCAGCTCGTGAGCCGGCGACGCCGAGCCGTCCGGGACGCGGCCGAGGTGCGACGCGAAGAAGCCGTGCGGCCCCTCGAACACCGTCGCCGGGCCGCGGAACCCGTGACGGCCGAGCGCCGCCGCGACGAGGCCGCTGTGCGCGGCCCATCCCGGATGCAGCCGCTTCAGCCACGACTCGCGCAGCTCGAGGATCCCCGCCGCCTGGCTGCCGCAGAGACCGAGCGCGTTCACGAGCGCCGTCCGGTCGTCCACCGCCAGACGCGCCGCGACGGCGGCGGAGGCGAACGTCC
>Ga0209343_10007044_pt1 | contig 13335 bp, 12 predicted proteins | sample RifCSPlowO2_02_FD_184026 | JGI IMG/M metagenome (GOLD analysis project Ga0209343, IMG submission 184026) | Groundwater microbial communities from Rifle, Colorado - Rifle CSP2_plank lowO2_0.2 (SPAdes) (version 2) | ecosystem: Environmental > Aquatic > Deep subsurface > Groundwater | place... | reverse complement strand
ATGGGCTCTGAGGTGGTATATGAAATTCTCTCTAGTCTTGATCTTCAGAAAATCTATACCGAAACTCTAGAAAGCTTGGTAAAAGCAAAGGGAGACAAGAGAAATAAACTTCTCAAAAAACTCAGAATCATCGAGTCCTTCATGAAAAGTGAAACTTCTCCCGTATGGATGGTTCTTACGATACTACCCGTTATCCCACCGGATCTTCGACCTGTCGTACAACTTCCTGGAGGAAAGTTTGCAACTTCTGACTTAAATGATTTTTATCGAAGAGTGATCAATAGAAATAACCGATTGAAGCAACTCATTGAACTCGGAGCGCCTGAGATCATATTGAGAAACGAAAAAAGGATGTTGCAGGAAGCCGTTGATTCACTTCTCGATCTTCAAAAATCAAGAGGTCGTTCCCGCACTCAGGGAGTTGCTTCAAAAATCCAGAAATCTCTTTCAGATATTCTTCGAGGAAAACAGGGTCGCTTTAGACAGAATCTTCTCGGAAAGCGTGTAGATTATTCAGGTAGATCAACGATTATTGTAGGACCTGAGCTTCGCATTGATCAGTGTGGAATTCCAAAAGAAATGGCGCTTGAACTTTTCAAACCTCATTTGCTCAGAGAAATTATCTTGCGGGGACTTGCGCCAAACATAAAAAGTGCAAAGACATATCTTGAGCAGAAAGACCCAATCGTCTATGACATCCTGGAAGAGGTTACCCATAACCATCCTGTTCTTCTGAACCGTGCGCCAACATTACATAAACTTTCTATTCTCGCATTTTATCCGGTACTTACCGATTCTCACGCAATTAAACTCCACCCAACGGTCTGTGCAGGATACAATGCCGACTTTGATGGAGACGCAATGGGAGTATTCCTTCCACTTTCAAAAAACTCAATCGATGAGGTGAAAGACCGCATGCTCCCCTATCACAATCTTTTGAAGCCGGCGGATGGAACTCCGATCGTAGTTCCAAACAAAGAAATGGCGCTTGGTATTTACTACATAACCACCATTGATAAACAATTTATTAATCTAAAAGAAAATGAGTTGAAAAGTTTTTCATCCGAAAATGACGCGATCAGTCTTTTCCAGGTCGGTGGAGTGCAACTTCGAGAACCTATACTTCTTCAGGTTGACGGAAAACTTGTTCAGACAACTACCGGAAGAGTTCTCTTGAACCAACAGCTTCCTGAAGAGCTTCGCTTTATGAACTTTGATGTAAAGGCTTCAGATGTCAAAAACATCATTGTCGAGGCGATCAAGCTTTTCAATGATAGTGAAAAGGTTGGACGTCTAATAGACAAGCTGAAAGAACTTGGTTTCTGGGGTGCAACGATCTCAGGAGGTCTTTCACTTTCTGTTTTTGACTGTAAAATCATCAAAGAAAAAGGTGCGATTGTAATCCAGACCGAAAAAGAGATCGAAAAGGTCGAAAAAAGCTACAATCAAGGACTTTTGACGCTTGAGGAAAAACGAAGATATTCTAACAAACTCTGGATTGAGACAACAGAAAACCTTGCTGATAAAACATGGGCGTTTCTTGATGAGGAAAATCCTGTGAAGATCATCATCAAATCGGGGGGAGCGCGTGCGTCACGAGAACAGCTCAAACAGCTTTCGGCTATGAAGGGATTAGTCGTTGATCCGGTAGGAAAGATTATCGAGGTTCCCACCAAGTCTAATTACCGAGAAGGACTTTCTATCTTTGAATATGTAATCTCTGCTCGTGGAGCACGAAAAGGACTTACAGATTCAGCTCTGAAAACCGCAGACGCAGGATACCTTACCCGCCGTCTCGTAGATGTCGCCCATGACATGATTGTCCGAGAGGATGACTGTGGAGCAAAAGCCGGTCTTGATATTGACGCAAATTTGGAACGTGGAGACAAGTTTATTGACAGAATCAAAGGACGTTGGCTTTTAGAAGACACTGCACATGATAAAAAAGTCATTGTGAAAAAAGGAGAACTACTTGACGAGGAAGCTTTGAAAAAAATTGTTTCCGCAAGAATCAATAAACTTACTATACGCTCAGCTCTTTTCTGCCAATCCAAATACGGTGTGTGTCAAAAATGTTACGGAATTGATCTTTCAAACAACAAACCTGCTGAGATCGGTGCACCTGTCGGAGTAATCGCCGCACAATCCATTGGTGAGCCGGGAACACAGCTTACGATGCGAGTCCGTCACTTCGGAGGAATCGTTATTTCAGACGTTACCCAAGGATTACCACGAGTAGAGGAACTGTTTGAAGCACGAACGCCAAAGGTTGTCTCCCCTATTGCAGAGATCAATGGAAAGGTTTCTATAACCGAAGACACCAGCAAAGAAGTTTACATGATCAAGATCACCGCAACAGATGATCCTCAACAGGAAGAGGATTTCGTCATTCCGGTCTCACAGAAGCTGAAAGTTGCTGATGGAGATTTAGTTGCCCGAGGAGCTGTTCTTTCCGAAGGATATCTTAACATCTATGATGTTCTTGCAATCCGAGGACTTCACAATGCTCAGATCTATCTTTTGAACGAAATTCAAAAAGTATATGAGTCTCAGGGAATTGCTATTCACGACAAGCATTTCGAGGTTATTATCCGCAAGATGAGTGAGAAAATCATTATCGAAGACGAAGGAGATACGTCATTCATAAAAGACGAGGTTGTCTCACGAATCAGATTCGAAGAAGAAAACAAGAAGATACTCGCACAGGGTGGAAAGCCTTCTGTTGGGAAAGTCTCGATCCTAGGTATAACAAAGGCCGCTATTTACACCGACTCATGGCTGTCCTCTGCTTCGTTTGAACAGACAACCGGAGTTTTGAGCTCTGCTGCAATCAAAGGACAAGTCGACTATTTGCTCGGTCTGAAGGAAAATGTTATAATTGGAAGATTAATTCCCGTAACCGCGGAGCTAATTGAAAAATATTATAGTAAGTTTTTGCATAAATATGCCCACAATCAACCAACTGATAAAGAAACACCGGAAAAAGAGAGTTAGAAAATCAAGGTCAGCCGCCCTTAAAACGACCTTTAATTCTCTGAAAAGACGGTACGTAGAAAACAACAGCCCTATGAAACGTGGCGTATGTACTGTCGTACGTACCATGACTCCAAGAAAGCCTAACTCAGCCTTAAGAAAGGTCGCGCGCGTAAGACTTTCCAACAAAACCGAGGTCACTGCCTACATTCAGGGAATTGGACACAATCTTGCAGAACATTCAATAGTTCTGGTCCGGGGTGGTAGGGTTAAGGATTTGGCCGGTGTAAAATACCATATTGTCCGTGGAAAATTCGACACCGCAGGAGTCGTAGGTCGAAAAACATCTCGCTCAAAATACGGAACAAAGTTAGAAGCTGCACCACAAGCTGCATAAATTACCCTACTTATCTTATGCCCCGTCATCAATACAAAAAACATCCTTCAGAAAAAGATCCCGTGTACGGTAGCCATGAGGTGGCAAAACTTATTACTTATGTCATGAAGGATGGAAAAAAGTCCATTGCTCAAAAAATCGTGTACGATGTTTTTTCTCAAATGGAAACTGAAAAAAAAGATCCTCTAAAAGTGCTCGCTGGCGCAATCAGTAATGTTGCACCAAATTATGAGGTTAAACCCAAACGATTAGGTGGAGCCTCGTATCTTGTTCCTATTGAGGTAAGACGGGAAAGAAGGCTCTTTTTGGCTCTGAACTGGATCGTCGAGGCAGCGGCAACCCGATCCAATAAATCTTTTCATACGTTTAGCAAAAAACTGTATACTGAACTTGTAGAAGCGTCTGAAAACCAAGGAAACGCAGTCACAAAACGCACGCAAACCGAAAAACTAGCAGAAGCAAATAAGGCCTTCTCCCACCTTAGATGGTAGTTGATAAAGATCAAACTCGCTTTTATTTTTTGATAATATTATGGCAGACAGAAATATAGTAACTAAAAACAGGAATGTTCCTTTAGACAAAATCCGCAACGTCGGGATCATTGCTCATATCGATTCCGGCAAAACCACAACAACAGAACGAATTCTTTTTTACACAGGCCGATCCTACAAAATCGGAGATATTGATGAGGGTACTACGCAGATGGACTGGATGCCCCAAGAACGTGAACGCGGAATCACCATAGTTTCTGCAGCAACAACCACGTTCTGGAAAGATATGCGCATAAATATTATTGACACTCCAGGCCACGTAGACTTTACTGCTGAAGTTGAACGATCACTTCGCGTACTTGACGGTGGAGTTATAGTTTTCGACGCTGAAGAAGGGGTGCAGTCGCAATCCGAAACAGTCTGGCGTCAGGCAGACAAATATAAAGTTCCTCGAATCTGTTTTATTAATAAAATGGATAAACTAGGAGCAAACTTTGAAGGCACGGTCAAAGAGATTGAAGACAGACTTGCAGCCAATCCTGCAATTATGGTCATTCCGATCGGAAAAGAACAGGATTTTACCGGAATCATCGATCTTTTAAACATGAAAGCGATGGTCTGGGACAAGGATCCGGAAGGAACCGAATATTCTATAGGTGATATTCCAGAGAATCTCAAAAAACCTGCTGAAGTTGCGCGGGGCGCACTTCTTGAAAAAATTGCGGAAACCGATGACATCCTTCTTGACAAATATCTTCACAATAAGGAGATCAGTGTTGACGAATTGAAAAAAGCATTGCGGGCAGCTGTTATCGCATACAAGCTGATTCCGGTATATTGCGGAACTTCTCTTCGTAATAAAGGAGTCCAACCCGTGCTTGATGCAATTGTTGATTATCTTCCCTCTCCACTTGACCTTAAGGAGATTCAGGGACTAGATCCCAAAACAGATAAGCCTGAAGTACGAAAGCTTTCTCCAGATGAGAGATTTTCAGCCCTGTCCTTTAAGATCCAGCTCGATCCCCATGTAGGAAAGATTACCTACACAAGAATCTATTCAGGAACGCTAAAGTCCGGATCATACGTCTATAATGTAAACCAAGGAAAACAGGAGCGGGTCAGCCGTATTTTACTCATGCACGCAAATCAGCGTGAAGAGATAGACACAGCATATGCAGGAGAGATTGTAGTATTGGTCGGTCCGAAGGACACTAAAACAGGAGACACCCTTGCCGATCAACTTCACCCAATTCTCCTTGAAAAAATAAGCTTTCCAGAACCTGTTATTTCCCTTGCCATAGAGCCAAAAACGAAAGCAGACCAAGAAAAACTTGCTTACGCACTTCAGCGTCTTTCTGAGGAAGACCCTACATTTAAGGTAAAGATCAATCATGAAACCGGCCAGACCATCATGTCAGGTATGGGAGAGCTTCATCTTGAGATTTTAGTCGATCGAATGAAGCGTGAAATGGGCATGCATGCAAATGTCGGAAAACCACAAGTTGCGTACAAAGAAACCATCTCAAAAGAGGCTGACGCAGAAGCCAAATACATCAAGCAGACCGGTGGACGGGGTCAATACGGACACTGTCTCATCAGGGTCCAACCGCTGGGACGGGGTGAGGGCTTTAAATTTGTGAATAAAATTAAGGGAGGAAACATCCCCGGTGAATTCATTCCCTCTGTTGAGAAGGGAATCATTGAAGCCATGGAAAAAGGTGTTCTTCTGGGATATCCGTTGGTTGATCTTGAAGCTACTCTATATGACGGAAGCTATCATGATGTTGATTCTTCTGATATTGCATTTAAAATAGCAGGCTCTATGGCTCTGCAGGACGCTGTTAAAAAAGCAGGTCTTACGTTAATTGAGCCGATCATGAAACTTGAGGTTACGGTTCCCGAAGAATACATGGGAGTTACGATTGGTGATATCTCAAGTAAACGGGGAAAGATCTTAGGTACGGAAAAACGAGGAAACAGTACTGTAATTAAAGCCTACGTGCCGCTTGCTGAGCTTTCCGGCTATGTTACGATACTTCGCTCCCTTACCGAGGGTCGTGGAATCCCCTACATGGAACCTTCTCACTACGAAGAAGTGCCGCAAAATGTAGTAAAATCAATGGCTGAAAGTAGGAAATAATCGTATGAAGGTCCTTGTATTTTCAGACTCTCATTTAGATCACAACTTCGAACCGAAAAAACTCTCCTATTTGAAAAAGCTTGTACGATCAGTTGATCAAGTAATAATAAATGGGGACTTCTGGGAAGGCTATTCTATAACATTTGATCAATTTCTTTCCTCGAAATGGAACGAGCTTTTTCCCCTACTTAAAGCTAAAAAAGCAGTGTATATCTTCGGAAATCATGATAAAAAAGTCCTTGCGGATAAGCGTATGAGTCAATTCTGCGCGCAATCTCAACTTCAATATAAGCTAAAAACACCCCGCTACACTTATGTCTTTGAGCATGGAAACCGGCTCGCCCCTTATATTGACGACATATGGAATCTTAGAACCCTTCCACCTGTTACCAATAATCTTTTAGGAGAACTTGAAGGTACGGCAGTGAGAATTTTTGGTGCAAAAGCGCTTACCTATCTTTATGGGAGATTTAACAAGAAAATTAAGGGATTGCTTAAGCACGAGCTCAAAAAGAACGAGGTTTTTGTGTGTGGCCACACTCATGTAGCAGAGGTCGATCTGAAAAACCAATTTATTAATGACGGGCTGATCCGCCACGGACTCGCGCACCACCTCATCATTGAAGACGGCGTACCAACGCTCTACAGAGACCGATATCGATAAAGAAGCTACTTTAGGCGGGTGACTGATTCTATTTGGGAATTAGAGATGAAGATAAGGTTGCCTTTTGCATCTTTCAATACGGTCATGCGAAGAGTCATTTTATGAACCTCTCCTTCAATATTTCCTATTTTAACCTTGTCTCCAATATTGAATTGATCCTCAAATATGATAAAAAAGCCGGCTATGAAATCCTTAAAAAGTGTCTGTGCTCCAAACGAAAAGGCTAAACCAACTATACCTGCTCCGGTAAGAAGCGGAACGATATTGAGGCCAAAATGAGCCAAGATCATCATAACAGCTACGAAGAAGAAAAATCCGTTGACTACGCTCTTTAGTAACGCCCTAATCGTACGTGTTTTCGCAAGCATATGTACTCTATCTTCAGAAACCCTCCGTTTTATACGGCTAAATACAAAGTCTATGACTAATTTACAAACAAAGCTAAGAATATAGGCTGATAAAAGGATGATGATTGCGGTCACAAACCTGTTTTGTTGGTTGGCAAACCGGATAAGGCTCTCCATAGGGATATTGTAACCTATATATATTGATATGACAAATTCAGTACTTTAGATTATTCTGACAATCTAAAGTATATAGTAAATTTATCAATTGGGCCGTGACCCTGCTAATGCACCCATATTTATACTTTGGACTGTCAGGACAATCTAAAGTGTTCTCCAAAAAAGCCGTTGTTCCTATTGAAAAAGTCCTTTTAAAACTGTCAGTTTTTTATGACCTTTGACAAGGGGCAGTCCTCATGGTTATGGCGCTTTGCAACGCAATATTTCCTTCCATATTCGATCAATCGATAGGTGGTCGAAAACCACTCTTTTTCAGGTATGATTTGCATCAATTCCTGCTCTATCTTGTTTGGGTCGCTTTGGGTTGTCAGACCAAGGACGTTAGAAAGTCGTTTTACATGGGTGTCGACGGCTATCCCCTCGTAGATATGATAGACATTACCAAGCACAATGTTGGCGGTTTTCCGTGCAACTCCGGGAAGGCCAAGCAGCTCTTCCATAGTGCTGGGAATCCTCCCTTTGTGCTTCTCATAAACGATTTTTGCCGTTGCAAGGACGTTTTTGGTCTTGGCTTTATAGAAGCCCGTAGAGTATATGTCCCTTTCAAATTCGCTTGGATTAGCCTTTACATAGTCCTCAAGCCTCTTATATTTTTTAAACAATTTCTCTGTTACTTCATTTACTTTTTTGTCCGTACACTGTGCAGAAAGAATAACTGCCACAAGGAGTTCCCATGGGTTTGAATACTTCAGCATTATGCTTGCCTTGGGAAAAAGCTTCTTGAGTTCCCGAAGAATGACCTCTGCTCTTTTTTTTCGTTGTGCCAGTAGTGCTTTATCCATGGGGTTATTGTACCGTATAGATCTGGGAATTTTTTACCAGAAACCCTTCTTTTACCAAGACGTTAAGAATAAAAGTGATTTTCTTGTTTTCATAAGAAAGACTATCAGAAAGGTCTTTTCTATGTACCCTGCCTTTAGAAAGAACTAGTTTCAAGATAGCTCCTCTGATCTCCCGGTCTGAACCGGAAAACGGACTTTGACGTACATAGTGTTTACTATTTCTATTGGGATTCTGAACTGTTTTTACAAGCAGGGTACCGTAATCCATAAGAGCCCAATACCATTCCCTTGCGCGTCCCTTATCCAAGGTTTTCTCAACAAGAGGTAAAATATCTTTATCTGACACCTGTTTTTTGCCTTGAAAAAAGAAGTGAAGGAAAACACGGCGGATATTTGTCTCCAAAAACACGGTTGGTTTGTTAAATGCAAAGGCTGCGATCGAACCTGCGGTGGCGCTTCCTATAGCAGGAAGCTTCATAAGGATGTTTGGCTCATTAGGAAGCCTTCCTTTGTGGTCATCTATAACTATGGTAGATAGGGCTTTGAGATAGAGCGCGCGGCGATTGTAACCCATGCCTTGCCAGAGCCTTAAAACCTCTTCTTTTGAGGCTACGGCTAGTGAGTTAAAAGTTGGAAAAACCTTGATAAATTCTGCATATTTTTGAACAACTCTGGCTACTTGGGTCTGTTGAAGCATGACTTCCGAAACCACGATTTTGTAAGGATCAGTTGTCCCCCTCCACGGCAGATCCCGCTTATTCTTTTTATAGTAATCCCAAATCGTTTTCTTGAAATCAGAAAGCTTTTGTTTGGAAATACCCATATGATGTTAAACTTTAATTCTTTCAATGTGATATCCGTCTTCTAATACCTGTACCTCTACTATCTCTCCTCTTTTGATATAGATATCTATATGTTCATCGTCAAAGAGACAGGGAACGAGGGATTTGTTTATTAGATGATAATAAAGAGCTGTCAGCAGATCACCGTGAGAAACCAAAATATAATCTTTTCCTTCGGCGAGCTTTTCCTGGAAGCATTTTACTGTTCTTTTCTGAGTTGATTCGCTTGATTCACGGGAAGAATCGGCGCACTGCATCTTCCAAGCTACCTCATCATCTTCCGGCTGTTTTTTCCCTTGAAGATTAGGACAAAAACTTTCAATGAGACGCTCATCTGTCTGAACTTGGAAATTATTAATTGAGGCTATGATTTCTGCTGTTTGAACGGTGCGGACAATCGGACTCGTATAAATAGGGATCGCAGAAGAAACATTGTTTTTGAACCAATCTCCTACTCTTCCCGCATGTTTTCTTCCCTCTGGAGATAAATAGAGCGGAAGATGAAACGCGTAGATATTTTCGGGATTATGATATAGGGTGTGACGAACGAGATAAATATGCATCCAATAATTATAGTATTTTCACGCCGAACTTCTTTAGCTCTTCTGTGAGAGTTCGTAAGGGCAATCCGACAACGTTAAAGTAGTCGCCGTCGATCTTCTTGACGAAAACACTTCCTCTTTCCTGTATGCCGTATGCTCCGGCTTTATCCATTGGCTCGCCTGTTGCGACATATTCATTAATTTCTTTTTCAGCAAGTTTTTTTATCCAAACCTTGGATACTACGAATTTTGATGACGATTTGCCGGTGTTCGAATCCATCACCGTAAAACCGGTAATGATCGGATGCATTCTTCCACTTAAAATTTTCAAGATTCGTTTCGCGTCTTTTTTATCCTTTGGTTTTCCGATGATTGTTTTTCCCAGTGTAATAAACGTATCGGCTGCAATTATGATTGAGTTTTTATATCTTTTTGCAACAACGCGGGCTTTTTCTTGAGAAAGTTTCATTGCGAGTTGCGATGGAGATAATTTGGGATTAATTTTTTCTTCTAAGCCACTGTCTACTACTTTAAACTTTAATCCTAACTGTTGGAGAAGTTTTTTTCTCCGTGGAGATTTTGAAGCAAGAATCAACCGTTTCATACCCCAGATTGTATCATTTAAAAAAACAGTAATTTAATTGCAGAGATTGTCACAACTACACTGAAGAAACGCTTAACCCATAAATCTCCCCTTTCAATCGCCACATGTGCGCCAAAATAGCCTCCACATGCCATACCAATAAGTATCGCCACTCCTTTTCCGTAATCTACAATTCCATGAGATGCGAAGATGTAAAGTGAAGACAGAGATAATATTAGCCAAGGGATGAGGCTTGTAGCATTAGATTCGACGATCGTAAATCCGAAGAAAAACATCGCATTGTAGAGAGAAATTGAAGGCAAACCTTACAGATATGCAGGAAAAGACGCAGAAAGCGGAAAAGCCATATTTATCTCAGAAGATAAAGCGGACGTATTAATAAGAGAGCCCAAAGAAATTGACAGCGACATTCTTAAAACAGAATCAAGCACATGGGAGTCGTTTCTAGGGAGACGCATTGATATTCCCGAGCCACCAGCAGATCTTTTTACCGTCCTTGAGCGGGCAAAGGTAGAAGGAATCACCACACTTGAAGCCCATTACTTACCATCAATGGCTTTTGCCAAAGATGATACTCATCCAGGTTGGAATGTAAAACCCGAGGATTGGTATTGGGAGAATATAACAAGTGGCAAGATTGACGCAGATGCTCCTTCTCTTAGTGGTCACTGGGTTATTATAGATAATACTCAAAAGCCAGACTATGATGATGGGAAACAACTATATCCAGAAGATCCCTTTAAGAGTAACCTTCCCGATGAATCCCGCTTCTCTCTTTCTTGGGACGAGCTACATGGAGACGTTTTACCTAAAATTGCTGAAAGACTTAATATTCCTAAAGACAAGGTAAGACTTCCTAAGGAAATAGAATTTAACATCTTGGGAAATCTCTATCATAAGGAATGGGGTCAAACCAGTACTTACGAATGGTTTGAAGATAAGTTCGGGTCTGACCGCCGTTTGATCGGGGGCAGCTCTGACGATGGTGGTCTTGCTGACGTCGATTGGGATCAGCCTGGCACTCGGTATGGCAGCATCGGGTTTCGTCCTCTGATAGTCTTCCCTTCCTAAATAGATCCTTGATCTCTTAGTAGTTTTGCTCTTGGTATTATATTCTTGGTTTTTGGTATTTTGGTCGGATTTTGCTATACTTGCTTATAAATTCCTATGACAGAACAAACTTCACCTGACGTTTTACGATATTCTCCTGATGAAGTAAAAGGACTCTTTAGTTCAGGTAAAGCCCGCCTTATAACTCCTAAAAAAGAATTTCAAGAACCAACAGGTGATCTGGTAAAGTCTGAGACAGAAGCATGGCGTACATTCTTGGGTAAAGATGTTGATGTGCCCCCAGTCCCACAAGAACTTCTTGAGACACAACAAAGAGCACAAGAAAAAGGGATCACCACCCTAGAAGCCCATTATTTACCAGCTATGAAGCTTGGATTCAGAGGAGGTAAAGGGGGCAAAATCCCAGTAAAACCCATTGACGCGCCCGGCTGGACTACAAAACCAAACGATTGGTTCTGGGAACAAGTAACAGAAGGAAAAGTAGATGATAGCGCTACTTCTCTAGATGGAAACTGGGTGCTCATAGATAAAACACCAAAACCACAATATGATAATGGAAGACAGAGTTATGAGTCAGATTCACTGGCACCATTAATGGCTCGCGTGAGAGACGAAGAAAAAATAAAAGGTTCTCCAACACCTACTTCTCGTTTTTCTACTTCGTGGAATGAACTAGACAAAACTGTTCTTCCTGAATTGGCCCACGATCTTGGTATACGAGATGATCAAGTGCGCCTGCCTAAGGCTATAGAGTTTAACGTACTGGGTAATATGCATCATAAAGAATGGGGCGAGACTACAACGTGGGAATGGTTTGAGGATAAGTTCGAGTCTGGCAGCCGTTTGATCGGGGGCCGCTCTGGCGATGGTGGTCTTGCGCACGTCGGTTGGGATCAACCTGGCCTTCGGAGTGACAGCCTCGGGTTTCGTCCTCTGATAGTCTTCCCTTCCTAAGAGATACTTGAATTCTTGGGGTCTTTGTTCTTGTAGTAACTTGTCTTTTAGATACTTGGTTCTTCGGACGCATCTGCACCTTAAATAGGAAAATTACCGCAGCTATCCTTATAGCATTCTGCACTTGATTCACTTAATCATTCGGGTACCTTGTGTCTTGTATGGTAAAGGAAGAAAAAAATAAGAAAACACAATACTGCCTGTATGCGAGAAAGTCTTCAGAGAGCGATGAACGTCAAGCAATGAGCATCGACTCTCAAATTAAAGAAATGCAGACTTTGGCAAGCCGTGAAGGTCTATTTATAAAAGAAATACGAGAGGAAAGCCATTCAGCAAAAGCATCAGGGGCAAGACCGGTCTTCAATCAACTCCTCATTGACATTGAGCAAGGAGAATTTTCAGGGCTACTTACATGGGCACCTGACCGATTAAGCAGAAATGCAGGAGATTTAGGAAAACTTGTTGACCTTATGGACCAAGAGAAACTTCATCAAATCAAAACCTATTCCCAATCCTTTAGTAACAATCCCAACGAGAAGTTTTTACTTATGATCTTATGTTCTCAAGCCAAGCTCGAGAATGATAACAGAGGTATTAATGTGAAAAGAGGCCTGAGAGCAAAGTGTGAAATGGGATGGAGGCCGGGAGTTGCGCCAATTGGCTACAAGAACATCTTAACTAACAATAGAATAAGTGGAATTGATGTGGACCGCGATAGGGCCTTGATTATAAAACAGATGTTTGTAAGAGCTGGTGAGAAGGGACAATCAGGACGAGTTATTAAAAGATGGCTGGACGAGATAGGTTTTACCACTAAAAATAGTAAATCAATGGCGTTATCAAGAATATACGCAACTCTAAATAACCCCTTCTACTATGGACACTTTGGATATCATGGAAAGCTCTATAAAGGAAATCATGAAGCGTTAATTTCAAAAGAACTCTTTGATAAGGTACAAACTCAACTTACCGTTCCACCACGTGCCTGGCATCAGAAGATATTTCCCTTTAAAGTGCTCTGTAAATGTGGATCATGCGGTGGAGGTGTAACTGCTGAAGAGAGGTACAAAAAGCTCAAGTATGGAGGAGCTACTAAACATATCTACTATCACTGTGCACGTGCAGTTGATTACGAGTGTGAGGAACCATATATAACAGAAGAAGATCTTATACGGCAGTTGATAGCGCAAATTGATGCCATAAAAATAAACGAGAAACTCTTAACAACGAGGCTGAAGTTAGAAATAGAACGATTCCACGCCTTAAGATCTAAAGTGCTTCACCAGGAGTA
>Ga0209343_10007037_pt1 | contig 13340 bp, 8 predicted proteins | sample RifCSPlowO2_02_FD_184026 | JGI IMG/M metagenome (GOLD analysis project Ga0209343, IMG submission 184026) | Groundwater microbial communities from Rifle, Colorado - Rifle CSP2_plank lowO2_0.2 (SPAdes) (version 2) | ecosystem: Environmental > Aquatic > Deep subsurface > Groundwater | place: Rifle... | reverse complement strand
CGGACTGTTCGACAAGTGCCCGCGGCTCAAAATCGTCTTGGGGCACCTGGGCGAAGGGTTGCCCTCGAGCATCTGGCGCGTGGACCATCGGATCAAGCTGGGCGGTGAGCGTACGCATGCCAAGAGGCCATTGGCGGACTATTTCCGCTCCAATTTCCACGTCACCACCAGCGGCAATTTCCACGACACGACGCTGACCGCCGCGCTCGCCGAACTCGGCGCCGACAGGATCATGTACTCGGTCGATTATCCGTTCGAGTATTTCGAGGAAGCTGCGGAATGGTTTGACCATGTCAACATCAGCGATGCCGACCGGCAAAGAATTGGACGGCTCAATGCGCTTTCGCTGTTCAAGCTGAATCCTTAGGTCGGCGCGGCACGCTGGGGATATCGACGCAGCGGAGCGAGAAAGGATACCCTTTCGCTTCTGCAATGTTTTCGAAGGAGACGTGACAGTGTCCACACATCGGCGCTCGGACGGAGCCTCATCCGCGTCGCCCCCACCGGCGCTTGACTATCAGTCCGGCTTCGGCAACCACTTCGCCAGCGAAGCGCTGCCCGGAGCTCTTCCGCAAGGCCGTAACAGCCCGCAGCGGGCCCCCTACGGCTTGTATGCGGAGCTGCTCTCCGGCACCGCATTCACCGCCCCGCGCGAAGTGAATCGCCGGGCCTGGGTCTACCGCATCCGACCCTCTGCAACCCATGGCGATTACAAGCGGATCGACAACGGGTTGATTCGCACCGCACCATTCAATGAAACAGAACCGACGCCCGCACAACTGCGCTGGAACCCGTTTCCCATTCCGGAGCGAGCAACCGACTTCATCGAAGGCATGCTGTCCATTGGGGGAAACGGCGACGCGGGCATGCAGGCGGGCATCGGCATCCACGTCTATGCCACCAGCCGATCGATGACCGGACGCGTATTCTGCAATGCCGACGGCGAAATGTTGCTTGTGCCTCAACAGGGGCGGCTTCGGATAGCCACCGAGTTCGGCGTACTCGACGTCAGCCCGCTCGAAATCGCCGTGATCCCCCGCGGCATGCGATTTCGCGTCGAGTTGCCCGAAGGCCCGGCGCGCGGTTACGTCTGCGAGAACTACGGTCCAATGCTGCGGCTGCCCGAACTGGGACCGATCGGATCGAACGGACTGGCGGCTGCGCGCGATTTTCTCGCGCCGGTGGCCGCATACGAAGACAGCGAAGACACGCACGAGATCGTGACCAAGTTTGCCGGCAACCTTTGGTCGACGCATGTCGATCACTCGCCGCTGGACGTCGTGGCGTGGCACGGCAATCTCGTTCCGTACAAGTACGACCTGACCAAGTTCATGGTGATCGGAACCGTGAGCTTCGATCACCCCGACCCTTCGATCTTCACGGTGCTCACGTCGCCATCGGCCGCGCCGGGCACGGCGAACGTCGACTTCGTGATCTTCCCGCCCCGCTGGATGGTCGGGGAAGACACCTTCCGCCCGCCCTGGTATCACCGCAACGTCATGAGCGAGTACATGGGTCTGATCCAGGGCCAATACGACGCCAAGGCCGAAGGTTTCGTTCCGGGCGGCGGCAGTCTGCACAATTCCTGGACCGCGCATGGCCCGGACGCCGAGACCTTCGAGCGCGCATCAAGCGCCGAACTCCATCCGCACAAGATCGAAAACACGATGGCCTTCATGTTCGAGACGCGCTATCTGATCCGGCCGACCCGATTCGCGATGCAGGCACCGGAGCTCCAGCGCGACTACATTCAATGCTGGCAAGGCTTGAAGAAACACTACACCGGGAACCCTTGAAATGACGCGCCTGAACGAAACGCACGATCCGAAACTCCGAAGCTGGGTCGCCGCCGCGAATGCTGCGGACGGTAACTTCCCGATACAGAACCTGCCCTTCGGAGTCTTCCGGCGCAAGGGCTCCGACGAACCCTTCCGCGGGGGACTCGCCATTGGCGATCAGATCGTCGACCTCGCCGCCGCGCGCGCGCTGTTCGAAGGCGCCGCCGCCGAAGCAGCGGCTGCGTGCGCCGGGAGCACACTCAACACGTTCATGGCGATGGGACCACGGTACTGGTCCGCGCTGCGACTCGCGCTCTCGCGCGGTCTGCGAGAGGGCGCGCCCCAGGCGGCGAAGTTCCAGCCGCATCTGGTCCCGCAGGCACTGGCCGAGTACGCGCTTGCTGCGGCCATAGGTGACTTCACTGATTTCTACGCCTCGGTGCACCACGCCACCACGGTAGGCAGGATGTTCCGGCCCGACAATCCGCTGATGCCGAATTACCGATGGGTGCCGATCGCGTATCACGGGCGCTCTTCGTCCATCTTCGTGAGCGGTCACCGTTTCTATCGCCCGGTCGGTCAGACCAAGGCTCCCGACGCCACCGCGCCGACATTCGGACCGTCGAAGCGCCTGGACTACGAACTCGAACTCGGAATTTTCGTCGGACCGGGAAACACGCCCGGATCGCGAGTTCCGCTTGAGGAGGCCGAGTCGCATGTCTTCGGGTTGTGCGTCTTGAACGACTGGTCCGCTCGCGACATCCAGGCCTGGGAATACCAGCCGCTCGGACCGTTCCTGGCGAAGAATTTCGCCAGCACGGTCTCGCCCTGGATCGTGACGCTCGAAGCGCTCGAACCGTTCCGATGTCCGTGGACCCGCGACGCGTCAGAGCCGCAGCCCCTGCCCTATCTCGATTCGCCGGACAATCGCGAGCGCGGCGCACTCGACGTGGAACTGGAGGTTTGCCTGGAGACGGCGAAGGCCCGCGCGCAAGGCAAAGGCGAGATGCGGCTGTCGCAAGGAAATTTCCGGCACGCGTACTGGAGCGCGTTCCAGATGCTCGCGCACCACGCCTCGAACGGATGCAATCTGCAGCCCGGCGACCTGCTTGGCACGGGGACCCAGTCCGGACCCGACCCCAAAGACGTGGGGTCTATGCTGGAACTCACCTCGGGCGGCAAATCGCCGGTCACGCTGCCGACAGGCGAAACGCGCAGCTTCATCGAGGATGGCGACACCGTCATCATGCGTGCCTGGTGCGCGCGCCCGGGCTACCCGCGGATCGGATTCGGAGACTGTGCCGCAACGGTCGAACCGGCGGTATAACTTGCTGCTACGCGATGCCGCGCTAGGTCGCGGTCTGCATCCCGCGCCCGTTCAACCTGCGCGTTCAATCACGATCGTTCCGATGTTCGGATCGGCGCTCGAATTCCAGTGCAGTTCGAAACGCTCGTAGCCCGCGTGCTCGATGCTCAGGACATATTCGGTATCGGCCTCCAGGCCGAGGAACTCGAAGTCGCCATAATTGTCCGTTGAGATCGTGAAGGTCTGCTGCCCTTTACGCAGGCTCACGGAAACACCCTCGGCGCACTCCTCCGACCCGTCGCCGAGCACGATCTCGCCGGCGACGAAGCGCGTCGGCAGGCCCAGGTAGCGCACTGGCGGCGGTTCGGCGGGGACCGGCGCCAATGCTTCGACGGGCTTTTGCGCGATGAGGCGAGCAACGTCGCTCGTCGGGTCTTCCAGATCGCCGAACACCAGGGCCTGCACCGGACATGCCTCGACGCAGCGGGGTTCCGTCCATCCGTCATCGAGCAGATGAGCACAGAACGTGCATTTCTGCGGCAGATTTTCCACGTCGTTCCAGAACACGGCGCCGTAGGGGCACGCCGAAACAATGTCGCGTTGTCCGATCGCCTTGTCCGGATCGATGATGACAATGCCGTCCGCGCGCCGAGCCATGGCGCCGCCGGTGGCTGCCCTCATGCACGGTGCATCGGTGCACTGCAGACAAGGGACCGGGACGTAGGACACCTTGACCTTGGGAAACGAACCGCGTTCCAGTTCCTGCACCTTGATCCAGCTGTGACCGGCAGGCTGCGCGGCCGACACCGGCCGGTGGTCATTGCCGGCGTGCTCGTCGCGACAGGCCAGGAAACAGTTGAAGCAGCCCGTGCAGCGGTCGACGTCGATCACCATGCCATAGCGCGTCATGGCTGCACCCGAATGCTCACCCGTTCCACTTTTCAACTTCGACAAGGCATGAATTCGGCGCCATACCCGGCACGTTTTGCGACATCATGCGTCCCGGCGTGAGCAGCGCCACGCACCCGCCGCGATCGACGGATCGCGGGTTGCCAGGCTCCAGCGGATCGTACTTGGCCGATGAAACCGGCGAGTGAACGACGCCCTGCCTGACACGCTCGGTCACGACCGCGGCGCAAAGCACCGCCGCCCTGTCGTTGTGCAGCTTGATGACGTCGCCGTTTTCGATGCCGCGGGCGCTTGCATCCCTTGGATTGATGCGGGCCGGCCAGTATGCAAAGCCATTCTTCACCACGCGATGCAGCGGAATCTCGTCCAGCCAGCGTGCATGCTTGTCATAGTGCGTATGAAAACTGTATCTGGGATGAGGAGTGAGCAACTGCAGCGGGTAGCGGGACGCCAGCGGACTCTGATGGCCTTCCCAGCTCGGGATGAAATGCGGCATGATCGGCCGCTCGGCGTCGTCGGGAAAAGCCTTTTCGAGGCTTTCCGAAACAAACTCGATCTTGCCGCTGTAGGTGCCCAGTTCGTGCGCCTTGTCGGTCCCCAGCTTCGGATTGCGGGGGTCGGGCGTGTCGCACGCGCGGCCTTCGGCAAACCAGCGTAGCCCCGGGGTGAATTTACGTTGCTCCGGCGCGTTGATGATGTAATACCCCTTGCGCTCGAAGTCCTCCCATGAGATGCGTTTGGGCAGGTCCGAGATCTCGAAGATCTTGCGCGCCCAATCGCGCTCGGTATTGCCTTCGGTGTAGGCGGCCTCCACGCCGAGTTTGCGTGCGAGCAGCGTAAAGATTTCGTAGTCCGATTTCGACTCCCACAACGGTTCGATGCATTTCTTCATGCGCACGACGACGCGGAAATTGCAGCCGCTGCTGCCATGCTTGGTCTGACCGCCGGGTTCGCCCCATTCACCGATATCGTCCCGCTCGAGTTGTGTGCAGGCGGGCAGAATAATGTCGGCGAATCCCGTCTCGGAGGACCACCAGATGTCCTGATTGACGACGAATTCCAGCTTGGGGCTCTGATACATGCGTACCCACTTGCTGGTGTCGGTCATCGTGCCGACGAAAGATCCGCCGTAGCGGTACCACAGTTTCACTTCCGAGCAGCCCGGCGCGGGATAGGTATAGGGAATGAACTGCTGCTCCAGCGACCGGTTGCAGAAACCTTCGCCCAGCCAGTGAACCGGCGGATTGAGGATGGCGTCAGGCACGATGGGGCGGTACAGGCGCTGCGCCACAGGATTTTCAGGACACGCGGCCGCGGCGCGACTGGTCGAGATCCTGCCCTCGAGGTCGCCATATCCCGGAAACCACACGCCGGCATCCACGGGGGCTCCCATGCTGGTACCCCAGATGCTGATTCCGGGTTTCCCCAGTCCCTGCATCGCCTGCAGCAATACCATCATGCGCGCCCATTCGGTGCCGTATGCCTGCCGGCAGGCGCCGCCCTCGCCTCCTCGCGCGCCGGAAGAAAGAACCGTGCGCTTGGACGCCCACTCCCGAGCAAGCGCCTTGACCGTCCGCGCTGCAATGCCCGACTGCTCCTCCGCCCATGCCGGAGTCTTGGGACAGCCATCGGCTTTGCCGAGTATGTAATCCCTGAATTCGTCGAAACCGACAGTGCGATCGGCTACATATTGGCTGTCGTAGGTCTGCTCGGTGATCCAGACGTGGGCGATCGCCATCGCGATCGCCGTGTCCGTGCCGATCCGCGGAGCGATCCATTTGCCGCCCATCGCCGCGGCCGTGTAATTGTGGAAGGGGTCGATGAACACCATCTTCACGCCCTTTTCCTTCAGCCACTGGCGCCAAATCGCGGCGTCCTGGCCGGTATAGATGCCGCGCGTGCTGTCCGGATCGTTCGACCAGAAGACGATCATCTGCGCGTTTTGAAGCGCGTCCTCGAGCATGTCGTACGGTTCGGGCATGCCCAGCCGCCAGTAGAACCCGTAGCTGTGCGTCGCGCCCCAGTGCCAGCCTTCCCAACTGTCCGGGTTGTCCAGCACCGGCGTATGGCCGATCAGGTTGAAGAAGCGCGAAAACGCGCTCATCTTGTAACCGACGTTGCCCCAATTGTGATGCGACGACGTCATCGCCGCGATCGCGGAGGGGCCGTGGGCATCCTTCACGCGCTTCAGTTCGCCGGCGACGATCTCGATCGCCTCGTCCCAACTGATCGGCTCAAAGCCGACCCTGCCTCGCGATTCGGGATTACGCTCGCCCTTCGGATCGAAGTTCACGCGCTTGAGCGGAGTCCTGATCCGGTCCTCCGAGTACAACCGGTCTCTCTCGCTGAGAACGAACGGAGCGATATTGAACTTCCTGGGCGGTGAATAGCGCCGACCGCCGGCCTCGATGGTCCACGGACGGAAATCGCCCGGCTCGGCGACCAGGGGACGGACGCGCACGACCTTCCCCTCCTTTACGGTTACCGTTATCGGCCCGACGTTGGTACAGCTCGTGAAGTCCTGCGTCATGCCGCGCTGTCAACCGGAGCGTGCCGCTCCGGCCTACCGTCCCGGATTGTGCGTGTAGAGCACCAGGCGATTGCGATCTCCCATCCTGGCCGCAAGTTCCTTGGTCAGACCGAACTCCATGCAAGCCGACTGGCAGTGCTTCACGCACGCCGGCGTCGGCTCGCGGGTTCGCCGGTCCTTGCACAGGTCGCAATGCGGGGTAAAGAACGGCAGGTAGTCGATGCGCACCCGTCCCCCGGCCTCGTATTCGTATTCCTTCACGACGATGCCGTTGGTGCCGACCGGGTAGCCGTGCTCCTGCTGACAGGCAATCTCGCAGGAGTGGCATCCGGTGCAGTAATCGTAATCGATGAGCAGTGAATAATTGGCCACGGCGTTCTCCTCAGGCGCTGATCTTGGCGAGCGTGCACAGTGTCGTCTTGTACTGGCCGCCGCCGAATCCGGACTTCGCGCACTGCGGCCCGGGAATAATGTTGTTGATCTGGAAATCACCGACGCCGTAAAGACTGGGCGCCTTGCCTTCCATTTCCGGCATCCACCAGCCGTGCATGGTATGCACATGGTGGCGCTTGACCTGGAGACTGAACTTCGCCTTGCGCTTTACCCGCCCCATGTCGTTCTCGAGATAGACCCATTCGCCGTCATAGATGGCGTATTTTTTCGCGGTCTCCGGGTGGATCTCCACGGTCGGATCGGGCAGCTTTTCGCGCAGCCAAGGGATCTGCCGGTGCTCGGCGTGGAAAAACAGTTGCGACCGCGCGCCGGTAATCATCACCAGCGGATATTTCTTGAACAGCTCCGGCGTGGAGCGTTCGCTCTGCGGCGGCTCGGTGTAAAACGGGAGCGGGTCCATGCCCCAGCCCTCGAAGGTGTCGCAATAGACTTCGATCTTCCCGCTCTTGGTGTTGAACCCCGGTTTTCCGTCGGGACGAAGCAGCCCGCGCTCATGCCGGAAGTAGGGCTTGAACGGGCCGTCCTCCGGCATCTTGAAACCGCCCTGCTGCTGCAGGTCCGCGACGGTCATCTTCGAGGGGGCGAGGCGCTCGTTGAACATGTCCTCGAGCGTCTTCCAGCGCTTCATGCCCTCCGGATTGAAACGCTTGGCCAGTTCGAAATTGATCTCCCAATCCGATTTGCATTCGCCTACCTGAACGCGCTTCTTGATGCTGATCAGTGGCGCCCACCATGAGCGGATGCTGTCCTTTTCCGGAAACGTCGCGGCCGGAAGAATGATGTCGGCAAGCGCCATCGTGGTCGGGTTGTGAAACAGATCGACCACCGCGATGAATTCGAGCTTTTTCAGTGCCTCCAGATGAAACTTGGCCCGGGCCGACTGCCCGCCGACCACGTTGGCGGTCTGGATCCAGGCTGCCTTGACAGGGTAGGGCACACCGGATTCCACCTGGTCAATGACCATGTCCGGCTGCGCCCAGCCGCGAAAGTTCTTGACCATCGGATAGACATCGGCGCCGATGCGCTTCTCGTTCAGGCGCGCAATCAGGTCGGCACCATAGAGCTTCACCAGCTCCTCGGTTGAAAACGGGTACGACGTCACGCCGTGCGACGGCCGAGCGATCACCTGCCCGCCCGGCTTGTCGATGTTGCCTGTGATCACCGACAGACAGGTAATGGCGTGAGCCACTGCGGTGCCGTCGGGGCACATGTCCACCGGCACCCCCCACTGGACCGCCGCCTGCTTGGCGCGAGCAAACGCGCGTGCCGCGGCCGCGATCTCCTGCGCCGGGATTTCGGTGATTTTGGCCACCTCGTCCAGCGGATACTGCGCCGCGCGCTCGCGCAGCGCATCGAACCCCTGTACCCACTTGGCCACGAATTCCTTGTCGTACAACCCCTCGCCGATGATCACGTTGATCATCGCCAGCGCCAGCGCGCCGTCGGTGCCCGGCCGCAGCTGCAGGTGGTGCAGCGCCCGGCTCGACAGCCATGTGTTCCTGGGTTCCACGGCGATGATCCTGGTGCCAAGCTTCATGCAATCCACGACCCATGAGCCGAAGAACCCGTCCGGGCACCCCATGGTCGAATTCTGCCCCCAGGTGATGATGATCTCGGGCACCTTCCACTGCGGGTCCTCGTAGCGGCGCTCCAGATACTGCGAGCAGTCGGCCACGGCAAAATCGCCCATCACCGTCTTCATGGCACCGAGGCGCGGCGTGTAGCACGAATGCCCCGAGAGACCCAGTTGCACCCAGTTCGGGCTGCCGTAGCTGTAGGCCAGCATCGTGATCGGTCCACCGATATCGCGGCCCGTGCCCTGTACGAAAATCGCCGATTCGGCGCCGTACTTCCGCTTGATTTCGTTGAGGCGTTTTTCGCAGGTGTCATAGGCCTCGTCCCAGCTGATCGGCTCGAACTTGCCTTCGCCGCGGGCGCCCACGCGTTTCAGTGGCCGGGTGATGCGGTCCGGGTGGTACATGTACTGCGTCATCGCCAGTACTCTCGGACAGGAGCGGCCCTGATTCCAGGGATGGTTTTCATCCCCCTCGATCCGAACGAGCTTGCCGTTCTTGACATGCAGCTTCTGGCCGCATCCGCCATGGCATCCGGGACCGGCGGACCACGCCGTCGTGCGATAAACAGTGGTGTCGTCCATCGATAGCTCCTCTGCCTGACTTCAATCCTCAATCTTCGCGAGTGTGCACAATGTGGTCTTGTACTGCCCGCCGCCGAATCCGGACTTGCTGCACTGGGGTCCGGGAATGATCTTGTTGATCTGGTAATCCCACACGCCGAACAGGTCCGGAGCCTTGCCCTGGAGTTCGGGCAGCCACCAGCCGTGCATGGTGTGAACATGGCCGGGTTTCACCCTGCGCGAGATCTTCGCCTTGCGCTTGACCCGTCCCATGTCGTTCTTCAGGTACACCCATTCGCCGTCGTAGATTGCGTAGCGTGCCGCCGTCTCCGGATGAATCTCCACATACGGATCGGGCATCTTCTCGCGCAGCCAGGGAATCATGCGGTGCTCGGAGTGAAAGAACAACTGCGAGCGGGCACCCGTGATCATGACCAAGGGATATTTCTCGTACAGTTCGGGAGTCGAGGTCCTGCTCTGCGGCGGCTCGGTGTAGAACGGCAATGGATCGAGGCCCCAGCTCTTGAACGTGTCGCAATAGACTTCCACCTTGCCGCTGGCGGTGTTGAATCCGGGCTTCCTGTCCGGTCGCAACAGCCCGCGTTCATGACGTCGGTAAGGGCGTGAAGGCCCCTCCCCGGCCATTTTCCAACCGCCCAGCTTGCGCAGATCCTGAAAGGTCATCCCCGAGGGCGCGAGCCGCTCGTTGAACATGTCTTCCACCGTGTTCCATTGCTTCAAGCCCTCCGGATTGAAGCGCTTGGCCAGCTCGAAATTGATCTCCCAGTCCGATTTGCATTCGGCCACCTGCACGCGCTTCTGAATGATGGACAACGGCGCATACCAGGCCCGGATGCTGTCCTTTTCCGGGAAGGTTGCCGCCGGAAGCACCAGATCCGCGAGCGCCATGCTGGTCGGGTTGTGGAACAGGTCGACCACGACGATGAACTCCAGCTTCTTGAGCGCCTCGTAATGGAACCCCGCCCGGGCCGCCTGCCCGCCGAGTATGTTGGCGGTCTGTATCCACGCCGCCTTGAGCGGATACGGTTCGCCCGTTTGCATCTGGTCGATCACCATGTCCGGATGCGCCCAGGCGCGGAAATTCTTCACCATCGGGTAGGTATCGGCGCCGATGCGCTTCTTCGTCAGGCGACCGATCATTTCCTCGCCGTACAGCTGCAGCAGCTCCTCGGTGGTGTACGGGTAGGAGCTCACGCCGTGCGAAGGTTTGGCGATGACCTGCCCGCCGGGAATGTCGATGTTGCCGGTAATGGTCCACAGGCAGATGATCGCGTGCGCGACGGCGGTTGAGTCCGGGCACATGTCGATCGGAACGCCCCAGTGAACGGCAGCCTGCCTGGCTTTGGCGAACATGCGCGCTGCGGCCGCGATCCGGTCTGCCGGGACTTCGACGATCGCCGCCACCTTTTCCAACGGGTAGTCCTGCACCCTCGCCTTCAACTGCTCGAACCCGTGCACCCATTTCTCGACGAAGGCCTTGTCGTAGATGCCCTCGTTGATGATCACGTTGAGCATGCCCAGCGCCAGCGCACCGTCGGTGCCTGGCCGAATCTGAAGATGGTGCGCCGCCCGTCCCGTCATCCAGGTATTTCGCGGATCGACCGAAATGATCTTCGAGCCGCGTTTCATGCAGTCGACGATCCAGTGGCCGAAGAACGCATCGGGACAGCCGTTGGGCGGATCCTGCCCCCAGACGATGATCACCTCCGGAGCCACCCATTCCGGATCCTGGTAGCGGCGTTCGAGAAACTGCGAGCAATCCACGACGCCGAAGTCGCCGATGACCGATTTCATCGAACCGAGCCGCGGCGTATAGCACGACTGTCCCGACAATCCGAGCTGGCACCAGTTCGGGCTGCCGAAGCTGTAGGCAAGGAATGTGATCGGCCCGCCGATATCGCGCCCGGTCCCCTGGGCGAAGACGACCGATTCAGCGCCGTATTTCCGCTTGATCTCGTTCAGGCGCTGCTCGCAGGTATCGAACGCCTCGTCCCAACTGATCGGCTCGAACTTGCCTTCGCCGCGCTCGCCGACGCGCTTCAACGGCCGGGTGATCCGGTCGGGGTGATACATGTACTGGGTGAGCGCAAGCACTCGCGGGCAGGAACGCCCCTGGTTCCAAGGGTGGTTCTCGTCCCCCTCGATCCTCACCATCTTGCCCTGCTCGACGAAGACCTTCTGCCCGCAACCGCCGTGGCAGCCGGCGCCTGCCGACCAGGCTATCGTCGGAAATACCCCTGTGCTGTTCACCGAGTCGCCCCTCGCGTTGCGTGTTTACGTGACATGGAATCCGGCCCGCGATGGTCCGTCTCTGCAAGACAGGCGGGCCATATGAGTTGTACGATCACCCGCAGCGGCGTCCATTGATTGATAGGTCCTCCCGCCACCCGGGCCGACATCTGATAACCCGAACCAATACCCCGGCGACGCTGCGCTGAGCGATCCGTGTCAATGCTACGGCGTCGGGCACGCCCGGGAATTTGACGTGGATCAAGGATGCGCGCCGAAATGGCTCTGTCGTCCGGGATTTCAGCCATCATCGCGAGGCGCGAAAGGAATTTACTTTGGCGGACGAACTACGTACGATCGTGCGTGGTTTTCGATGCGTATCGAGCACAAATGGAGGCTGAATGATGAGCAAGCGAACTCTGTTTAGGTTGTTGAGCGGAATCGGATTGGCATTTCTGGCGGCGGGCCCCGTGTCGGCTCAGGTGATCAAGCTGACTCTGGCCGACCAGAACACGCCGGGGTCCTGGGGTGCGAAGCATGCGATGGAACCCTGGGTCAAGAAGGTGGAGGCGGCGACCAAAGGTAGGGTGAAGATACAAGTCTACTATTCCCAGACCCTGACGAAAGGACCGGACATCTTCAACGCGGTCAAGAGCGGCGTCGCGGACATCGGATGGTGCTTTCACGGTTACTGGCCCGGACTGACGCCGCTGACTGACGTGATCTCGCTGCCTTCGCTGCCTTTCACCAAGGCCGAAAAGGGAAGCGAGGTGCTCTGGAAGCTCTATGAGAAGATCCCGGCGATCCAGAAAGAGTTCAAGGATGTGCATCCGCTGATGCTCTGGACCAGCAACCCGTATTTCCTGATTACGAGCAAGAAGCAGGTCAAGACGCTCGCAGACATCAAGGGAATGAAAATACGCGTTGTGGGCGGGCCGCCGACGGACCAGATGCGGGCGCTGGGTGCGGTCCCGACGCTGATCCCGATGCCGGACAATTATCAGTCCCTGGACAAAGGGATCATCGACGGGATGGGAGCGCCGTGGGAGGCCATCCAGGGATTCCGTCTGTACGAGGTGGTGAAGTACTACACCATGGTGCCACTGTCGGCGGTGTATTTCTCCATGTCCTTCAACAAGCAGAAATGGGACAGCCTGCCCAAGGACATCCAGCAGGCCATCACCAGCGTGAGCGGACTGGAAGGCTCCAAGTTCTGGGGCAAGAACTTCTTCGACACCGCGGAGCAGAGCGTGGTGGACGCGGTGAAGAAGGGAAACCACCAGATGGTCCGGTATGAAATGCCCGCCAAGGAACAGGCGCGCTGGCGCAAGGTGGCCGGCGAGAACCTGTGGGATGACTGGGTGAAAAAGATGGAAAGCAAGGGCCACAAGGAAGCACGCCAGGTCCTCAAGACCACGCTGGAGTTGTTGAAGTAAAGCCGAAACAGTCCCCGGGGTCGCCGAAGGGCGCTCCCCGGGGCACAATCCCGGGTCCACCTCGTCGCGGGAAATCATGGTCCGAAGCGTTGACAAATGGCTCGCCCGCTGCGAGCTCGTGCTCTTGACTCTCGCCATCGTCTGCGCCGTCTGCATGATGTGCCTGACGAGCGCCGATGCGATCCTTCGCTATCTGTTCAACAAACCGATCGAGGGCGCCTACGAGCTCACGGAAAAATACTTCATGGTCGGAACAATATTCCTCGGTGTCAGCTACGCGTATCGCGGCGGTGCGCTCATCCGAATCACCTTCCTGGTCGAGCGCCTGCCCGAGTGGGCCAAGCTAATCGCCAATTACCTCGCCCAGATCGTTTCCGTTTCGTACTGCATTCTGCTGGTCGTCGCCACCTTGCAGCAATCGCTGCGCGTGCAGGCCAACGGCACCGCGCTGAGCACACTGGACGTGCCGCTTTGGCCGGCCAACTTCCTGGTGCCGATAGGCTTGTTCTTCCTGTCGGCACTGACTCTGCTCGACGTACTG
>Ga0209343_10007036_pt1 | contig 13340 bp, 11 predicted proteins | sample RifCSPlowO2_02_FD_184026 | JGI IMG/M metagenome (GOLD analysis project Ga0209343, IMG submission 184026) | Groundwater microbial communities from Rifle, Colorado - Rifle CSP2_plank lowO2_0.2 (SPAdes) (version 2) | ecosystem: Environmental > Aquatic > Deep subsurface > Groundwater | place... | reverse complement strand
CTCACCAAGTTTCTCGATTCCACCCAAGGAACTATCCGTTTCAAGGGCGAGGACATCACGCGTGAACACCCGACTGCGGTAGCGCGGCGCGGGATGGTTCGCTCCTTCCAGATCTCGGCAGTATTTCCCCGTCTTACCGTGCGAGAAAACATGTATATCCCGCTACAGCGTAGCTTGGGATATTCGTTCCATTTCTGGCGGTCGCGGAGCGCGCTTGACGCACTTGACCAACGAGCGATGGAGTTGCTCGCCAAAGTGGGTTTGGAATCATTCGCTGATCTGCCCGCGATGGAACTTCCATATGGTCGTAAGCGCGCGCTGGAAATCGCCACTACCTTGGCGCTGGACCCTGAGTTGATGTTGCTCGATGAACCCACCCAAGGCATGGGGCATGAAGATGTCGATTGGGTCATGCAGCTGATCAAGAACGTCTCCGCTAACCGCACCATCCTGATGGTCGAACATAATATGAAGGTCGTGGAAGGGATTTCCGACACTATCACGGTGCTTGCTCGCGGTAGTGTGCTGGCCGAAGGCAGTTATTCCGAAGTTTCAGTCAATCCGCTAGTGATCGAAGCCTACATGGGCAGTTCCGATAGTGAGATTTGCTCTCCGGGGAGCCATTGATATGACCGAAGCAACCGAATACATGCGAGTCGCTGGCTTGCAAGCCTTCTACGGCGAGTCTCACGTTCTTCATGGCATTGACTTCACGGTGAAGCAGGGCGAATGCGTTACTTTGTTAGGTCGCAATGGAGCAGGCCGCACCACCACCTTACGCGCCGTTATGGGGCTCACGGGGAAGCGCCAAGGTTCGATCCTAATAGATGGTCGTGAGGCCATTGACCTATCGCCCCATAAAATTGCGCGTCTGGGTGTGGGTTATTGCCCGGAGGAAAGAGGCATCTATGCCAGTCTTTCGTGCGAGGAAAACCTGCTCTTGCTGCCGCGGTTGGGCAACAACGGCATGGGCCTGGAGGAAATCTATGAGATGTTTCCCAACCTCTACGAGCGCCGCCACAGCCAGGGCACCCGCATGTCGGGCGGCGAACAGCAAATGCTCGCCCTAGCTCGAGTCCTGCGGACTGGCGCGCGCCTGCTGCTGCTTGACGAGATATCCGAGGGACTTGCACCGGTCATAGTCCAGCGGCTCGCCGAAATCATCCGTCAGCTCAAGAGCAAGGGCTACACAATCCTTCTGGTCGAGCAAAACTCACGGTTTGCCGCCCCCCTCGCCGACCGCATGTATATCATCGAGCACGGCAAGACTATCGCCGAGATTCATCAGCACGAAGTCGGGCAAAAAAACGATTTACTTCAAGAGTATTTGGGGATTTAACAACGGGTTAAATGCTCAGGTGGATTGGGTTGCGCTCAGCATCGGGCCCAAGTATTTAATATACTGAAACACCTAAAGCGCATCTTCTAGGTATAAGTTTAAAGCTTGACCCTGAAAATAACCCACGCTCTTCAGCGAATATCCCCTTAATAACAAATAGTCAGGAGAGAACATATGACAACACTCTTCGAAGTCCCGCTATCAGCCCTGATGGGTCAACTGATGCTCGGGCTGGTTAACGGCTCGTTTTACGCGATCCTCAGCCTGGGGTTGGCCGTTATATTCGGCATGCTCCGCATCATAAATTTCGCGCACGGTGCGTTTTTCATGATGGGGGCTTTTTTTTCATGGATGAGTCTCAACTATTTTGGAATCAGCTATTGGTGGTCGCTTTTACTGGTACCACTAGCGGTGGGAGTGATCGGCGTTGTGATCGAGCGCAGTTTTCTGCAGTGGTTGTATAAGCTCGATCATCTATACGGTTTATTGCTGACATTTGGCCTGGCACTCATCATCGAGGGGATTTTTCGTAATGAGTACGGTGTTTCTGGTCAGCCATACGCAGTCCCTGACGCGCTAAAAGGGGCAATGAATCTCGGTTTCATGTATCTACCCGTATACCGGGGCTGGGTAATTGTTGCCTCGCTGGCAGTATGCTTTCTCACCTGGTTCATGGTCGAAAGGACACGCTTAGGGTCATATTTGCGGGCCGCCACTGAAAACCCTGCACTTACCCAGGCCTTCGGCATCAATGTTCCCGTCATGGTGATGCTCACCTATGGCTTCGGTGTCGCGCTGGCCAGTTTTGCTGGGGTGCTGGCTGCGCCAGTGTTACAAGTCAGTCCCATGATGGGCTCGCAGTTGATCATCGTGGTCTTCGCGGTAGTGGTAATTGGCGGGATGGGCTCCATTCTCGGCGCAATTATTACCGGGCTATCACTCGGGGTGATTGAGGGTTTGGCCAAATTGTTCTATCCGGAAGTTTCCGCAACCATTGTTTTCATCATCATGGCGATCGTCCTGTTATTTCGACCGGCCGGTCTGTTTGGGAGGGCTGAGTAACATGTCATCGAGAACGCGCATATTAGGCTACGGCCTCCTGCTCATCTGCGGCGCTATTGTCCCCTTCGTCATCTATCCGATACTGGCCATGAAGGTGCTGTGTTTTGCGCTATTCGCCTGTGCATTCAATCTGCTGATTGGCTACACCGGCTTGTTATCGTTCGGCCATGCCATCTTTTTCGGCACAGCCGCTTATGTGAGTGCCTACAGCATCAAAGTGTGGGGCTTCTCGCCCGAGCTCGGGATCCTTACCTCGGTGGCGGCTGCCGCCGTGCTGGGGCTGGGGTTTGGCCTGTTGGCCATACGTTGCGCAGGCATCTACTTCGCGATGATCACACTGGCTTTGGCGCAGATGATGTATTTCGTCTTCCTGCAGGTTCCGTTCACCGGTGGCGAGGATGGTTTGCAAGGCGTTCCGCGCCGGTCATTATTTGGCTTTATCGACCTTAGCGACGACATGCACCTGTATTACTTGGTATTTGCCATCTTCGTTTTCGGCTTCTGGTTAATTCACCGCGTTATCCAATCGCCCTTCGGCCAAATACTCAAGGCGATTCGAGAAAACGAGTCGCGGGTTATTTCCTTGGGCTATCAGGCCGCCCGATACAAATTGCTGGCCTTCGTTCTGTCGGCGGCTCTGGCGGGGCTGGCTGGCGGTACCAAAGCAGTGGTGTTCCAGTTCGCCACTTTGAGCGACGTCCATTGGCAGACCTCGGGCGAGGTGGTGCTGATGACGCTGCTCGGAGGCCTGGGCACCGTCTTCGGCCCACTGATAGGGGCCGCCATCGTCGTGACTCTGCAGAACGCATTGGCGGATAAGGTGGGCGCGCTCTTGCCAGTCATCATGGGCGTCATTTTCATTGTCTGCGTGCTGGTATTCCGCCGCGGTATTGCTGGGGAGTTTACGGCTTTCTGCCAGAGCAAGCTGGCGGAACGGCGTGCTGATGCAAACCACCGAAAATCTCATGGCCTCTCTTGCAAAGGGCACGGTGCAAGCGGAGAGGGCGTTTCTGCGAAGGAGGCGAATCCGTGACGCCTATGCCGAGCAATCGAGTTCGAAAAATGCAAAACAACCCGTACTAAACACGCCAATGAAAGAGTAGGAGAATAATAATGATCAAACCATTGAACACTCATCTGCGGAAAATCTGCTTTGGGCTGTTGTTGGCCGCCCCGGCAGTGCAAGCCCAAATTACCGATGGCGTAGTGCGTATCGGCGTGTTGAATGATTTATCGGGTACCTATGCGGGGCTTTCCGGTCCGGGCTCGGTTTGGGCGGCAAGGCAGGCGGTGGCCGACTTCGAACCTGAAAAACATGGTCTGAAGGTCGAGGTCATAGCTGCCGACCACCAGAACAAGCCGGATGTGGGCGCCAGTGTCGCTCGTCGCTGGTTTGATGTGGATAAGGTAGACGTGATCGTTGACGTGCCAACCTCGTCGGTCATCCTGGCCGTTAATGAAGTGGTGAGGGAAAAAAACAAGGTGCTCCTGGTCTCCGGGGGAGGCAGTTCCGATGTGACCGGCAAGTCGTGCAGCCCGAACACCATTCATTGGACCTACGACACATGGGCGCTTGCCAACAGTACAGGTAAGGCGGTGGTGGCGAGCGGCGGTAAAAGTTGGTTTTTCCTAACGGCGGATTACGCCTTCGGCCACGCGCTGGAGCGTGACACTGTTTCGGTCGTTGAACGAAGTGGTGGAACAGTGCTGGGCGAGGTTCGCCATCCGTTCCCGGGCACCGACTTTTCGTCTTACTTGCTACAGGCCCAGGCTTCCGGGGCGCAGATAATCGGCTTGGCCAATGCCGGCGGGGACAGCATCGTCGCCGTCAAGCAGGCATCTGAATTCGGCATCACCGCCAGTGGCCAGAAACTGGCCGGTTTGCTGATGTTCATCAGCGATGTGCAGGCGCTGGGTCTGGAGGCCGCACAAGGGTTGATGCTGACTGCTGCTTGGTACTGGGACATGAATGACGCGAGTCGGGAGTTTGGTAAATCATTCGCCGCTGCCAATGGCGGCAAATTTCCCACCATGGCACAGGCCGGCGTTTACTCCGCGGTCACCAACTATCTGCGAGCGGTTGCCGCTATCGAGGAAGATGGAAATGGCGCCAAAGTGGTCGCCCAGATGAAAGCGGTCAACACCGAGGATAAGCTCTTCGGCGAGGGCAGTATTCGTGCCGATGGCCGCAAGATCCACCCTCTCTACCTCTTCGAAGTTAAAAAGCCGGCCGAGTCAGAATATCCAGGCGACTATTACAAGTTGCTGTCTATGATACCTGCCGATGAAGCTTTCCGGCCTATGTCCGAAGGTGGCTGCCCGCTTGTTACTTTAAACTAAGCCTGTTGGCTTAAGCCGGTCGAGTGCTTAGTACCTCGGCCGGTTTTCGCGGTAACGGCCTTTTGCCTAGATATGAAACATCAAATCTTCGTCTTGCACGTTATGGCGTTGCCCAAGGCGTCTTGTTAATTATTCCACGCGCTCGTGCCCGTAGGTAGCCATCACTTCTTTCGCAGTCTCGATAAACGATTGGAGCAGTGGCGAAGTGTTACTGGTGCGCCATCCAAGCATCACTTCTACCGGGGGAGTCTGCCCCTGGATAGGCCGGTATGTAAGGTGTTCGAGATGAACGCGCTGAACCGAGCTCGGCACCAGGGCCAGGCCTACGCCTGAACTGACCAGGCCGAGGCAGGTATAAATCTGGCCGACCTCCAGTGCCACAGTGGGAATGAACCCTGCGTCTGCGCACAGGCGATAAATCATGGTGTGAAAATCAGGGGCCAGATTGGGCGCGTACAACACAAAACGCTCGCTGGCGCATTGAGTCAGCGACACGCAGTCATGGGCCGCCAGCGGGTGGTGTTCCGGGAGTGCAAGTACGAAGGGCTCCGTCAACAGCGTCTCGGTGCTGATGCCTTCGACTTTCCCTAAGGGCCGCATGAAGGATATATCGACATCGCCGCGTTGCACAGCGTCCGCTTGGTTCACCACCGAGAACCAGCGCAGAACCACTTCAACATCCGGAAAGCGTTCGCTAAAAACACGGTAAATCGGCGGCAGCAGGGTATAGGACATATGTTCGAAGAAACCCACGGCCAGACTGCCAATCTCACCGCGTTCGGCGCGTTGAGTTTGCAATGCTGCGATCTCGGTGGCCCGCAGAATTTGTTTGGCATGCACATAGAGTACTTGGCCGGCACCTGTAAGTTGCACATGGCGCTTAGTGCGTTGAAATAGAGTGACGCCGAGTTCTTCTTCTAATTGGCGAATCTGCTGGCTCAAAGGCGGCTGGGCAATATGCAGCCGTATGGCTGCCTGAGTGAAACTCAGTTCTTCCGCAACTGCAATGAAATAGCGCATGTGACGCAGATTCATATTAATACCTTTTTAATATTATTCTTCATTGAATTATATATTGGATGCCCTCGAAGTCAACTCGTAACATGACTCCCGTGGCACCAAGAAAGTCGCTAAATGCGTCAATTCGGCTCTTCTCAGAAGAAGTTTCCTGCCATTCCCGAATGGCGCAATGAACGTGCAACGATAGGAGAGATAAGTTGGATAATAAAATTCTCGAGCGCGCAATCGATAGAGTTTTGGCGCGCATTGACGCGACCCTCGATCAGCCCGGCGAAGGCTTTCCCCATTACGCCGACCAAAACACCGGTTTATGGGTGCGCAGTCCGGCAGGCGATTGGACGGGGGGTTTCTGGGTGGGCATGCTGTGGTTGGCCGCGTGGCATACCAAAGAGCTGCGCTACCATGAGCAAGCGCGGATCTGGGCCGAGCGCCTGGGGCCACGCGCCGCATCCAAATCGGTGTTCAAGGGTTTTCTCTTCTGGTACGGCGCCGAGCTGGGCGCCGAACTGCTGCACGATGAAACGGCGCGCAATCTGTCGTTGGCAGGCACGCGTGGTCTGCTCGACATGTACAACCCACAGGCGCAGTTGATTCCACTGGGCAATGAGGCCGAGGAGGCCTCGGATGTCGGCAGCAACGAGGCCAACATCGATGCGCTGCCGGGACCGGTTCCGTTATTGATCAAGCATGCCGCGGCGCTCGACTCCCTCGAGATCGCTCGCAATCACCTGCGCCAACATATCGCGCTATGCGTACGCGATGACGGGTCTGTCTGTCAGTCTGCCAGTTTCGATCCGAAAAATGGCGCTTTACTGCGCCGCTATACCCACAAGGGCATCCACGGCGACAGCACCTGGACGCGTGCGCAGGCATGGGCAATGGTTTCCTTCGCTCAGGCGCTCAATCGCGGAGAAATGGAATGTCGCGATGTTGCCATTCAGGTCGCTGACTGGTGGTTGGAGCATCAGCCCAAGGACCATGTGGCGTACTGGGACTTTGACGATCCGGCGATTCCCGCGACCAGTCGCGACACCTCGGGTACGGCCATCGCCGCCGCTGCCTTGTTGAAGCTGGCTGTCTGCCTGCCGGAAAGGCGTGAGCGTTATCGGCAGGCGGCAGAGGCGATGGTGGAAGCACTGGTGCTGCGCTATCTCACTCCGCTCGACGGCAACGACCCCCGCCCAGTCGGCATCCTCACCCACGGCTGTTTCAACCGCAAGCTCGGTGTCGCGATGGAAAACGAGCTGATCTGGGGTGATTACTTCCTGTTCGAAGCGTTGCTGGTGCTCGCCGCCAGCCTGGCCTCCGAGCGGGTATGAGCACACGACATCAATAATTAAGGAGGCAGCCATGCCTGAGTTCAATAGCCCCCATCGCGGACCGGTTTCTTCCCTGATCGGCACGCAAACCAGCTACACCCGCACGGTCAGCGAATACGACATCTACGCCTTTGCCGGCATCAGCGGCGACAACCATCCCAATCATGTCGACGAGGAGTATTGCAAGCGCGTCGGCCTGGGTGCCCGGGTGGCCCAAGGCGCGATGCTGGTGGGGTACATCGCCGGCGCCGTCACCAAGTACCTGGGGCTGATCGAGCGCCCGGCCGTTTCCTACGGCTACGACCAGGTACGTTTCACCAAATCGGTATTCATTGGCGACACCTTGACCGTCAGCTACCGCATCGCCCGCGCCGACGATGAGAAGAAGCGGCTTTGGGCGGAGGCGGTGCTGACCAACCAGCACGGCGACACCGTGTGCGTCGGCACCCACATCATTCATTTTCAAGAATAACGCCCTCGGCATGCATAAAAACAAAAGGAGCGCGTAATGAGCAAAATATGCTCGGCGGCCGAGGCCGTCGCCGATATCCGGTCCGGTCAGACGGTTGGCAGTGTCGGTGTCATCGGATGGCTCACGCCGGATACCCTGCTAAAGGCGCTGGCACAGCGTTTCGAGGATAGGGCCTCGCCCCGCGATCTGACCTTTTTCTTTCCGGTCAGCGTGGGCGACGCGATGGACATCCGCGGGATGGATCATGTCGCGATAGAAGGTTTGATGAAGCGTGTCATCTCGGGCAACTACCTCAACGCACTTGATCCGAAGACCGGTAAGCGCCCGGAAATGATGCGCCTGATCCGCGAGAACAAGGTTGAAGCATACTGCTGGCCAATCGGCGCGACCATGCATTGGCTGAGGGAAGTGGCGCGCCGTGGTCCGGGGTATCTCACCCGCATCGGCCTGGGTAGCTACATCGACCCGCGCCAGCAAGGCGGCAAATATACGGCTTGCGCCGAGGAAGATCTGGTCAAGTTGGTGGAGTTCGAAGGCCAGGAATACCTGTTCTATCCGGCTCGGCCTCTGGACGTGGCATTCCTGCGCGCGAGCAGTGCCGATGACTACGGCAACCTCAGCTTCGAAGATGAGCCGATCACCTCCAGCGCCTTGGCCATGGCGCTCGCGGTAAAGGCGTCCGGCGGCACGGTGATCGCGCAGGTGCGCAAGATTGTCCCCCGCCAGGCGCGGCCGGTGCACGCCGTGCGGGTTCCCGGCGAACTGGTGGATCGTGTCGTCGTCGCCCCTCAGGCCATGATGACCACGGACGTCGTTTATGACGACAGCTACCTGGGTGGGCAGCTCTTCCCCGGTGGCGCCACGGTCGTACTACCGGCCGGCGCCGACAAGATCATCGCCCGGCGGGCGGCTTGCGAGATTCGTCCAGGCGTGCCCACTATTTTTGGCTTCGGCGCATCATCCGATATCCCGAGCGTGATGATGGAGGATGGCGCCTTCGATGGCGACGGACTGCTCCGTCACCGCTTCACCACGGAGCACGGCCCTTTCGGCGGCATCGTCATGAGTGGCTGGCAGTTCTCCGCCAATAAGTATCCGGAGGCGCTGCTCGATGGCCCCACCCAGTTCGATTTCATCAATGGTGGCAGCTGCAAGGTCGCAGCGCTGGCGTTCGCCCAGCTCGATGAACACGGCAACGTCAACGTCAGCCGTTTTGGCACCGCGAACCCGGGCCCCGGCGGTTTCATCGATATCGCCTACAACGCTGAAACCCTGATTTTCACCGGCACCTTCACCACCGGTGGGTTGAAGGTTGAGTACGAGGGCGGCGAGTTGCGCATCGTGCGTGAAGGCTCGGTGCGCAAGTTCGCCCGCCAGGTGCAGGAAATTACCTACCCGGTACGCCTCAATGTCGCCACGCGGGGCCAACGCGCCATGCTCATCACCGAGCGGGCGGTGTTCGCCATCGAGCCCGATGGGTTGGTGCTGACGGAAATCGCCCCCGGCATCGACCTGCAAAGCCAAGTGCTTGACCTGATGGACTATGCCCCGGTGCGCGTAGCCAGCCCCTTGCCCCTGATGAATGCGGCCTTGTTTCGGTCCTGAACACGCCATCGTCGCGCCAATAAATGAGGAGATTCCACACTATGGCTGTTATCAACTATGTGACCACCATCCAGTTCGAACATGGTGCCATCCAGCTATTGCCGTCCGAGCTTAATCGCCTGGGCATACAGCGCCCCTTGATCGTTACTGACCAAGGCGTGCGCGCTGCAGGGCTGCTTGATCGTGTGCTCGGAGCCCTGGGCACCACCCCTGGCGCCATCTTCGACGAGACGCCGGCCAATCCCACCGAGGAGGCGGTCATCGCCGCTACCGCGATGTTCAAGGACAACGACTGCGATGGCATCGTCGCTCTGGGGGGAGGCTCGCCAATCGACCTGGGCAAGGCGACCGCTCTGCTCGCCAGCCATCCTGCGCCACTGCAGCAGTACTCGGTGGTGGAAGGCGGTGTCAGGCGGATCACCGACAAAGTCGTGCCGCTGGTGGCGATTCCCACGACTGCCGGGACCGGCAGCGAAGTCGGGCGGGCCAGCGTCATCGTGATGAAGTCCGGGCGCAAGCTTGGCCTGTTAAGCCCCTATCTGTTGCCGAAGGTGGCCATTTGCGACCCGGAACTGACGCTGGGCCTGCCGCCGATGTTGACGGCCGCTACCGGCATGGATGCGATCGCCCACTGCATCGAGACTTTCCTCGCTCCGGCCGTCAACCCACCGGCCGAGGCCATCGCCCTAGATGGCTTGCGTCGGGGCATGGCCAATATCGAGCGGGCGACGAGCAACGGCAATGACCGGGAAGCGCGCTGGAACATGATGATGGCGGCGACAGAGGGCGCGATGGCGTTCCAGAAAGGCCTGGGAGCGGTGCACGCCCTGTCCCATCCCTTGGGGGCCGTACCCGGCATTTCCTTGCACCATGGCACCCTCAACGCGGTGCTGCTACCGGCCGTGATGCGTTTCAACCGATTGGTCGTCGGTGCCAAGTACGAGACGCTGGCCGAAGTCATGGGCCTGAGCGCGGGCGCCGACCCGGCTGAAGCCATTGCCCAGCTGACCGCCCGTCTGGGCCTGCCGGTGAGTCTGAGCGCGATGGGCTTGAGCCGGGATGCGCTGCCCGAGATCGCCCAGGCTGCCCTCAAAGACCACTGCCACGCCACCAACCCCCGTTCTGCATCCGCAGAGGACTACCTGCGGATGCTCGAGGAGTCTTATTGATGAATGAGCAACATGTACTGATTCGCAACGCCGCAAGGCGCTTCGCTGAGCAGGAGATCGCACCGGTCTCCGAACGCCTCTGGGAGGAACAGGATTTTGCCTACCAAGTCTGGAAGCAGGCCGGAGAGCTGGGCTTCCTCGGTCTTCCTTACCCGGAGGAGTACGGTGGCGGTGGTGGGGACTGGCTTGGTTATACTATTGTTCTGGAGGAGATCGCCCGGGTAGACGCGGCCGTGGCGTCGTCCATGATGGCCAATTCCACGCCAGCCAGCCTGCTCAACAACTACGGCACTCTCGCGCAGAAGGAACGTTACTTGCGTCCCATTCTGGACGGGACGCAGGTCGGTTGCATTGGGCTCACCGAGCCGAATGCCGGCTCGGACGCCGCCAATATCCAGACCCGTGCCGTGCTGCGAGACGGTCAGTGGGTAATCAACGGTTCCAAGACTTTCATCACCAACTCGGGTACCGACATCACCGGGCCGATCGTCATCGCGGCAGTCACTGGCACCCGGGGCGATGGGCGCAAGGAAATCTCCAACTTCATCCTGCCGTCCGACACCGCTGGCGTCAGTCTGGGGCGCAAGCTGCAGAAGATCGGTTGGCGAGGGTCGACCACCTATGAATTGTTCTTCGAAGAGTGCGTGCTGCCTGCCGACCATCTGCTCGGCGAGCAAGGTGCCGGGCTCAAGCAGACCCTGGGCAACATCAGCACCGGGCGTATCCTGATCGGTGCTCTGGGGCTTGGCATTCTGCAAGGCTCCATGGAGCGCTCGGTCACCTACATGAAGGACCGCTCCGCCTTTGGCAAGCTCCTCGAACATTTCCAGGCGCTGCAGTTCAAGGTCGCTGACATGGCCACCCACGCCCATGCCGCCCGTCTCATGCTCTACGACGCGGCCTCGCGCAAGGACGCCGGTTTGTCATGTGATGTCGAGGCGTCCATGGCCAAGCTCTTCGCTACCGAGAGGGCGATGGAGGCGGCTCACCAGGCGATCCAGATCCATGGCGGTAACGGCATCATGACCGAATACCCGGTCGCACGCGCTTTCGGCGACGCCAAGGTATTGGAGATCGTCGAAGGCACTTCCGAAATTCAACGCATGATCATTTCCAGGCAAGTGCTGAGCTAAACGCGTCCTGCAGCCTGTGCCGGTTCCGTTGGGGAGCCGGTCGTTCAGCTTTCTTCGGGGAAAATCAGCATGCCAGGCTCCACTCCTTATGACCTCGGCCTTGAGCAAAGTCCGGTCAACTACCGGCCTCTCACGCCGCTGGGCTTCATAGCCCGCACCGCCCAGGTATATCCGCAGCGGCTGGCGGTTATCCATGGTGCGCGTCGATACAACTGGTCCGAGACCTACGATCGGGTCTGCCGCCTGTCATCTGCCTTGAAGGGCGCGGGCGTCGGTCGTGGCGATACCGTGGTGCTGATCGCCGCCAATACGCCGGAGATGATTGAGGCGCATTTTGGCGTACCCATGTGCGGCGCGGTGTTGTGCACGGTCAACACCCGGCTCGATCCGTCGGTAATCGCCTATATCCTGGCGCATTGCGAAGCCCGGCTGGTTATCAGCGACACGGAGTACGCGAGCACTGTCGGACAGGCACTCGCACTGCTGGACCGCCAGCCCAAGGTGATCGACATCGATGACGCCGAGGGGCCGGGCGGAGAGCGCCTGGGTGAGCTCGACTACGAGGCGTTCATCGGCGCGGCCTCTGCCGACGAGCACTGGCAGGAACCCGTGGATGAGTGGCAGCCGATTGCCCTGAACTATACCTCGGGCACCACGGGGCGTCCGAAAGGGGTGGTCTACCACCATCGGGGCGCTTATCTGGCGGCTCTTTCAAATATGCTCGACTGGCAAATGCCGCGGCATTCCATCTTCTTGTGGACCTTGCCGATGTTCCACTGCAATGGCTGGGGCTTCGCCTGGACCATGGCGGTCAATGCCGGCACCAACGTGTGCCTGCGCCGCTGCGAACCGCAACGCGTGCTGTCGATGATTCGGCAACACGGCGTTACCCATTACTGCGGCGCGCCGGTGGTGCATGCCATGCTGGCCCATGCGCCGGAAGAGTGGAAAGCCGGGATTAGCCAGCGGGTTCACGGCCTGATCGGTGGCGCTCCGCCCCAGGTGCCGGTGATCGCGGCGTTGCACCGTATGGGCATCGAGCTTCTGCAGATATACGGTCTGACGGAGGTCTATGGCCCCGCTGCTGTATGCGCCGAGCGCGATGAATGGAGAGACCTGCCCATCGACATGCTGGCCGAACGCAAAGGCCGGCAGGGCGTACGTTATTCGGCTCAGGAAGACATGGCGGTCCTGGACCCCAATGACCTCACCCCGGTGCCGCACGATGGCCGCAGTATTGGCGAAGTGATGTTCCGCGGCAACATGACAATGATGGGCTACCTAAAGGACCCACAGGCCACCGCCGAAGCATTTGCGGGGGGCTGGTTCCATTCCGGCGATCTTGCCGTGGTGCACGAGGACGGCTACGTGCAAATCAGGGACCGGGCCAAAGACGTCATCATTTCGGGTGGCGAGAACATCAGCTCGGTCGAGGTCGAGGAAGCGCTGTACCGCCATCCGGCCGTCCGTGTCGCGGCGGTCGTGGCCATGCCCCATGCCAAGTGGGGCGAGACCCCCTGTGCCTTCGTCGAGTTGAGCCCTGACACGACCATTGGCGAAGCAGAACTCATCGCCCATTGCTGTTCCTGCCTGGCTCGCTACAAGGTGCCCGCGCGGGTCATCGTCGGGAGCTTGAGCAAGACAGCCACCGGCAAGGTGCGCAAGTTCGAGCTGCGCGAGCATGCCCAGCGACTGGCCGCGCAAGAGGCGGCCACTCCTTAATCGATTGATGGAAGGATTGAAACGTGAAAATTCTGGTAACCGTAAAACGAGTGGTCGATTTCAACGTCAAGGTTCGCGTCAAGGCGGACAACAGCGGCGTTGATCTTGCCAACGTCAAGATGTCGATGAATCCCTTCTGCGAAATCGCCGTGGAAGAAG
>Ga0209343_10007030_pt1 | contig 13344 bp, 8 predicted proteins | sample RifCSPlowO2_02_FD_184026 | JGI IMG/M metagenome (GOLD analysis project Ga0209343, IMG submission 184026) | Groundwater microbial communities from Rifle, Colorado - Rifle CSP2_plank lowO2_0.2 (SPAdes) (version 2) | ecosystem: Environmental > Aquatic > Deep subsurface > Groundwater | place: Rifle... | reverse complement strand
TGCACCGCACCACCCCGGTGCCGCGCGCCATCCACCAGCGTCACCAGCGCCGGGTTGGCGGCGAACTCGCCATCGGCGATCGCCTTGTTGATGCGGGTGAAGTTCTGGTACACCACGCGGCCAGCACCGAGGTTCATGTGGCCGACTTCCGAGTTGCCCATCTGCCCCTCGGGCAGGCCGACGGCCAGCCCCGAGGTGGCGATGCGACTGTGCGGATACTGCTCAAACAAGCCATCCAGGGTCGGCGTGCGCGCCGCGGCGAAGGCGTTGGAGTCGGCCTCCTGACGCAAGCCGATACCATCCAGAATGATCAGGGTATGAGTGCTCATGGGACCGCCTTCAGAAGATGTAATCGGTGGTCAGGAAGCTCGACTCGCGGTTGCGAATAATCTCGCTGACCAGCGCCTTGTTGCTCTCCTGGAACTTGGTCGCCACCAGGGTGCGGATGGAGAACACCCGTAGCGCGTCATGCACTGACAGGGTGCCTTCGGCCGAGTTCTTGCGCCCGTTGAACGGGTAGCTGTCCGGGCCGCGCTGGCACTGGGCGTTGATGTTGATCCGGCCCACCTGATTGGCGAAGGCATCGACCAGACGACCGACCTGGGCCGAGTCGTTGCCGAAGATACTGAGCTGCTGACCGAAGTCGGAGTCGAGCACATAGTCAATCACCGTCTGCAGGTCGCGGTAGACCACCACCGGTACCAGCGGGCCGAATTGCTCCTCCTGATGCACACGCATGTCCGCGCTCACCGGATACAGCACGGCCGGGTAGAAGAACGAGCCACGGCTCTCGCCGCCACCCGGATTGACCACCCGCGCGCCCTTGGCCACGGCATCGGCCACCAGGCCCTTGAGGTAAGCGGTCTTGCCCTCCTCGGGCAGCGGGGTCAGGGCGACGCCGGGCTCCCAGGGCATGCCCGGCTTGAGTGCGGCCAGCTTGCTGTTGAATTTGTCGAGAAAGCTGTCGACCACCGCCTCGTGCACGAAGAGGATTTTCAGCGCGGTGCAACGCTGGCCGTTGAACGACAGCGCACCGGTGAGCGCCTCATTAACCGCATTGTCCAGGTCGACCTCGGGCAAGACGATGCCCGGGTTCTTCGCATCCAGGCCCAGGGCCGCGCGCAGCCGGTGCGGGCGCGGGTGCAGCTTCTTCAGGTCGCTGGCACCCTTGTGGGTGCCGATGAAGGCGAACACATCGACCTTGCCGCTGGCCATCAGCGCACTGACGGTCTCCCGGCCGCTGCCGTAGATCACGTTGATCACCCCGGCCGGGAAGCTGTCGCGAAACGCCTCGAGCAACGGGCGGATCAGCAGCACGCCGAACTTGGCCGGCTTGAACACCACGGTATTGCCCATGATCAGCGCCGGGATCAGGGTGGTGAAGGTCTCGTTCAGCGGATAGTTGTAGGGACCCATGCACAGGGTCACGCCCAGCGGCACGCGGCGGATCTGGCCGAGGGTGTCCTGCTCCAGCTCGAAGCAGCTGGAACGGCGATCCAGTTCTTTGAGCGCACCGATGGTGTCGACGATGTAGTCGCAGGTGCGGTCGAACTCCTTCTCCGAGTCTTTGAGGTTCTTGCCGATCTCCCACATCAGCAGCTTGACCACCCCCTCGCGCTGCTTGCGCATGCGCGCCAGGAAGGCCTCGACGTGCTGGATGCGCTCGGCCACGCGCATGGTCGGCCAGGCGCCCTGGCCGTTGGCGTAGGCGCGCACCGCCGCGTCCAGGGCGGACAGCGCCGCCTCGGCATCGAGCAGCGGCGTGCTGCCGAGGATTACCTGCTGCTCGCCCTCCTCGGTCTTGAGGAACACCGGACTGCGCACGCTGGCCAGCGGACCTTCCCAGGTGCGTAACTGGCCGTCGACCAGGTAGTCGCGCTGCTCGATTGGCGAGCCGAGACGGTACTGCTCGGGAATCTCGGCCAGGCTCGGAAACAGGCTGTCGAGGCGGTTGGTGAGGGTCATGGGATTAGCTCCTCCGAGGGAAGATCGCAGCGCCGCAGTAAGCCGCACGCCCCTGTAGCGCCTCTTCGATGCGCAGCAACTGGTTGTACTTGCCGACCCGATCGGAGCGGCACAGCGAGCCGGTCTTGATTTGCCCGGCGCAGGTGGCAACCGCCAGGTCGGCAATCGTGGTGTCTTCGGTCTCGCCGGAGCGGTGCGAGATCACCGCCGTATAGCCGGCATCCTGGGCCATGCGAATGGCAGCGAAGGTCTCGCTGAGACTGCCGATCTGGTTGTACTTGATCAGGATCGAGTTGCCGATGCCGCGCGCAATGCCTTCCTTGAGGATCCGGGTATTGGTGACGAACAGGTCATCGCCGACCAGCTGCACGCGCCGACCGAGCTTCTCGGTGAGGTCGGCCCAACCATCCCAGTCGCTTTCGTCCATGCCGTCTTCGATCGAGACGATCGGATAGCGCTCGCACAACCCGGCCAGGTAATCGGCAAAGCCTTTGGCATCGTAGGTCTTACCCTCACCGGCAAGCACGTAATGGCCATCGCGATAGAACTCCGAAGCCGCGCAATCCAAGGCCAGGGTAATGTCCTGGCCCAGCACATAGCCGCTGCGTTCGACCGCCTGCTGGATCACCACCAGCGCCTCCTCATTAGAGGCCAGCGAAGGGGCGAAACCCCCTTCGTCGCCGACGGCGGTACTCAGGCCACGTTCGGCCAGCACTTGCTTGAGCGTATGGAACACCTCGGCACCCATGCGCAATGCCTCTTTGAACGAGCTGGCGCCGACCGGCTGGATCATGAACTCCTGGATATCGACGTTGTTGTCGGCATGCTCGCCGCCGTTGATGATGTTCATCATCGGCACCGGCAGGCTGAATCGCCCTGGTTGACCGTAGAGTGCCGCCAGGTGCTCGTACAGCGGCACGCCTTGTGCCACGGCGGCCGCCCGGGCGGTAGCCAGGGACACAGCGAGAATCGCATTGGCGCCCAGCTCGGCCTTGCTCTCGGTGCCGTCCAGGGCAATCATCGCCGCATCGACAGCCTGCTGCTCCAGCGCATCCAGGCCCAGCACGCAGTCGCGGATGGCGCCATTAACGTTGGCCACGGCGCGCATCACCCCCTTGCCCTTGTAGCGCCTCGAGCCGTCGCGCAACTCCAGCGCCTCGCGAGTGCCGGTGGAGGCCCCGGAGGGCACGCTGGCGATGCCCTCCGCACCACCGTTCAAGGTCACCAGCGCCTCTACGGTGGGATTGCCACGCGAATCGAGAATTTCCCGCGCCGCGACCTGCTGGATAAGTGTTTTTTTATTCATGGCCCTTGGCCTCCTTTGAAGTTGTTGAAATCACTACGCAATCGGCCCGCGCCTCGAGCAGTTCACGCTGTACGGTATAGGCTGCGCGAACATCGAGATCGCGTGGCCATCGCCTGTGACCACTGCTGCTCGTCATCGCAGATCGCCGTTGAGCGCTCGTCTTGAATACTTGCGCTGCTCATATCCATCCCTCGCGTTAGCAAATGCTGTCGCCCACTCGGAACACCCGCAGGCAGTTAGTGCCGCCCTGCGCACTGGTGCGATCACCGGCCACCACCGCGCCCCAGCGCACCAGGCTCACCAACCGCGCGGCGGTTGACCTCGGCAATCGGCTAGGCATCGCTCCAGCGACACCGCACAGGCGGCCGAGGTGCAGACGCTCACGGCCGGTGCATCCTTAGCCGTCCTGGCGAACAGGTATTGCTACAGCCGGCCTGCGCCTGGACCGACAGCTTCAGACCTGCACAACGGCGTAGCCCCGCCCTCAGGCACACCCAACAACAGATGAAAGACCCCATCCGGCAGCGTCATCAAGGCTGGCACGCCAGCCTCACGCAAGGCGCGATCCTGGAGCAAACCGGCGTCGCGCAGCTCCACCCGCAAACGGGTTAGGGCCACCGGCTGGCAGACCTTCAGATTGACCGCGCCGCCCAATGCGGCCAGTACGGCCGGGGACATACCGAGTGGCAGGGCCTGGCTATCGTCCGGTAATAAGTCAGGAGTCAGGGCCCTCCATAGCCAACTAGCGGCTCGCTTAAACATGTTCTGCGCTCCTCTCTAAGGTTCGTTGTGTGACGGCTTGCAGACGCTCACGGACCTGTGCAGTAGTGCCCAGGCCCAGCACCTCCTGGGCTAGGGCTCGGCACTCTGCCTGGTTCTGACGGCGCACTGCGGCCTTGATCGCCGGGATCGCCGGCACGCTGACCGACAGTTCGTCTATCCCCAGACCGAGCAGCAGCGGTACCGCCAGCGGCTCCGAAGCCAACCCGCCGCAGACACCAACCCACTTGCCATGGGCATGGGCACCGCGCACCGTCAGTTCGATCAGGCGCAACACGCCAGGATGCAAGGCATCGGCCTGGGCGGCCAGACGCGGGTGGCCGCGATCCATGGCCAGACAGTATTGGGTCAGGTCGTTGGTGCCGATGGAAAAGAAGTCCACCTCGGCGGCGAACTGTTCGGCGAGCAGCGCGGCGGCGGGCACCTCGACCATGATGCCGAGCTGGGGCAACTGACTGACGCCTAGGGCGGCGGCCTCCTGTTCGACCATGCTGCGCACCTGGCGCAGCTCCTCCAGGTTGGCGACCATCGGCAACATCAAGTGCAGCCGACTCAGCCCCGTCGCGCCGAGCACCGCGCGCAGCTGAGTACGCAACAGCTCCGGGCGCTCCAGGCATAGACGAATGCCACGCATGCCGAGGAAGGGGTTTTCCTCCGCCGCCATGGGCACGTATGGCAGAGGCTTGTCGCCGCCGACATCCAGGGTACGCACCACCATATTGCGCTCCGCACCCAGAGCCGCGGCGATCGAGCGGTAAGTTGCGCGCTGCTCAGCCTCGTCCGGCGCGGCGTCGCGTTGCAGGTAGAGAAACTCCGAGCGCAACAGGCCGACGCCCTCGCCGCCCAGGCTCAGCGCCTGCTGCACTTCCTCCAGCGAGGCGACATTGGCCGAGACCTCGATACGGTGACCGTCGCGGGTCATCGCCGGCTGTTGTGCGGCGTCCCGTTCCTGGCGCTGGCGCTGTTTATCGGCATGCTGCTGCACTTGCAGCGCCTCGACCTCGGCGGCGCTCGGTGCCAGCCGCAACAGGCCGGCGTTACCATCGAGCAGCACCGGAGTGCCGTTGGCCAGTGCCAGCACCTGGGCCGGCATACCACACAGCGCCGGAATATTCAGGGCGCGGGCGAGGATTGCCACATGGCTGGTCGGCCCGCCGCAGACCGTGACCAGGCCGAGCACCTTACTGGTGTCCAGGCTGGCGGTTTGCGAAGGACTCAGTTGTTCCGCGATCAGAATGCTTTGTTCTGGCAACTGCAAAGGCCCGTCCGTCACGCCCAGCAGGCACCTGGTCACGCGCAGGCCAACGTCGCGCAGATCCTGGGCCCGCTCGGCGAGCAATGCGTTGTGCAGCTTGACGAGCCGTTCGGCGCTGGCAGCGCAGGCGCTATGCCAGGCAAACGCCGCGCCTTTGCCCTGGGCGATCAGCGCTTCGGCCTGCTCCAGCAAATCGGGATCTTCGAGCAGTTCCTGATGCGCCTGAAAGATTTCCGCCTGCGGCCCGCCGGCCTGCGCCAGCCGCATCGCGGCCAGTTGTTCCCAGGCCGCGCCGAGACCTTGACGCAGGCTTTTTCGCTCGGCGACCGCGCCCTGCCCCTGCTCGTCCAATTGCAGATCCGGCTCGGCTATTTGCACCACCCGGCCCAAGGCCAACCCCGGCGAAGCGCAGATTCCGCGCAGCTCACCAACACTGGCTTGCACGACTGCCACGCGGGGGGGGGCTTCAACGGGCGCCTGCTTGGCAGCCACAGCAGTGTTTTCCCCGCAGCCATCGGCGATCAACTGACGCAAGCACATCACCGCCGCCGCGGCATCGGCACCGACGGCGCGCACTTCCAGCAGATCGCCACAGGTCACTTCCAGGGCCATGATCGCCACCAGCGACTTGGCGTTGGCCTCGGCCGCGCCCTTGTGCAGGCTGATACGCGCGGCGAAACCCTTGGCCGCATGCGCCAGTGTGGCCGCCGGCCGCGCATGCAGGCCGCTGTGGTTAGGCACACTGACAGAGCCGGACAGACGCGGCGATGCATCCTCATCTGGCGCTTGCTCGGTGTCGTCGACAGCTGCCAGCGTTAGCCGCAGTAGCGGCTGGCCGCTTTCGATCAGGCCACTTGCTGGGGCGTAGGCACTGACCTTTTCGCCGTTGACCACCAGTATCTGGGTCAACAGGCTGCGCGCGTTCTGGGCTATGGCGTCGGCGTCGAACTCGATCAGCGCCTGCCCCGCCGCCACTTGTTCGCCGCTCTGCACCAGGCAGCGGAAACCAGCGCCTTGCAATTGCACAGTATCCAGGCCGATATGCATCAGCACCTCAACGCCCGCCTCGCCGACTAGGCTCAAGGCATGGCCGGAGGCCTGCAGTTGGCCGACTACACCGGCCATGGGCGCGCAGAGGGTTTGCGAGGTGGGGTCGATGGAGATGCCATCGCCTACCAACTTGCCGGCAAATACCGGGTCGGGAACCGCTTCGAGGGGAACTATCAGCCCCGAGAGGGGCGCCAGCAGTTCCAGAGATCGATGGACGGACATTGTTTCTCCTGTTGTAATTCTTGTTCAGGCATGGACTGCCACGGGTAATCGCGGCAGCCGGTTGACAGACTGTCTTACCACCAATATTCGACCTGAGCCCCGAAGTTGGAGCCGTGCAGGGCATTGCCGAAGGCGCCGCTGTCGGACAACGCGTCGCCGGGGCCGGCGACCTTCTGCGCCGCCTGGTTCCACACCGCATAGGTGTAGTACAGACGCACTTCCGGGCGCGCCCAGAAGGCCGGGCCGCTCGGCGACCAAGTTGGCGCTATGGTGGCTTTGCTCAGCTTGCGCGTACCGTCCACCGCATCCACCTGATCGTGACCGAATTCGGTGACCAGCTTGAATTGCTCGCTGAAGGCATAGGTCGGGCGCACGCCGATCGAGACCCAGTCCTGACTGGCGCCGTTATCGCGTTTGTCCTTCTGGTAGACCGCCTCGAATTGGCCGCCGAAACGCGGGGTGAGCTGCCAGTCGAAGAACTCGACCACCCGCCAACTGGTATTGTCGCGATCCAGGGTCACGTCGCCGGTATAACCGAGGCCGGTACCCGGGCCTTTGCCGTATTGCACAGCAAACTTGTTCTTGCCGCCGAGGAAAACACTTTGCGTGTGCTGCACGGTGAAAGCCCAACCGCCATTGGCATCGCGGCTGTCCGGCTTGTCGATATAACTCAGGCCGAACTCCAGGGCGCCGCCAGCATTGGACTCAAAACCGCTGACGTTGAAGTCGTGGCGATTGATATAGGCTTCCTGCCACAGGCTGTCCTTGCGCGAGAAGGCATAGCTGTATTTCAGCCCGCCGAATTCCACATCCTCGATACCGGCGCCGGTGCCGCTCTGGTTCCAGTAGTAGAAGTCGGAGATATGGATGTCGTTACGCTTGTAGTAACGGCGCCCGGCCCACAGCGAGCCGTTGTTCAGCGCCGGAATTTTGCTCCACTCGGCATAGATCTGCGGCATGCGTGCCGAGCCGTGGTCGCCGGTGAATTTCAGGCTGTGGTCGTAGGCGTTGTACAGCGAGGCCATGGCCTCGACGCTGAGCACCGAGCCGTCGTCGAGGGTTAACAGGTCCTGGCGCAGGTCGAGCTCGGCGTACTGCTCACATTCATTGCCCAGACGGTATTTGGTTTGCGCGCCGGGCAGCTTGAAGCAGGCTTGCGAATCGCTGTTGACCGAGCTGCCGACGCCGCTGCGCAGGTAACCGGAAAATTCCAGGGCCTGAGCGGCCAGGGGCAGGCCGGCAATAGCCACGACCAAGGTGAGGGTTGTTGTTTGCATAGCTGTTCCGCTTGTTTTTATTGTTGTGGAACCGGCCCTTGCGATGGGCCGGCGCTCTGGTTTTCCCGGGGCTTAGCCGGGTTGCTACTGTGAAATCTCGCCCTCCGTCAGGTGCAGCACGAAGGATTCATAGGGCCGCAGGTAGAGGAAGGCACCGCGCAGTGGGCAATTCGGGTAGTTACTGATCAGCAGGCGCTGTTGGCTGTCGACCGGCAGCGCGACCTCGGGCAGACGCACTTCACAGTCGGCGGCGAAGAAATTGTTCACCACCAGCAAGCGCTCGCCCTCGCCGACCCGCAGATAAGCCCAAACCTGCGGGTGTTCGGGTAGCAGGCAGCGGTATTCGCCCGTGGTGATCAGCGGCTCGGCCTTGCGCAGGGCGATCAGCCGACGGTAGTGGTGCAGCACCGAGTCGCCATCCGCCAGGGCCGCTTCGACGTTGATCTCGGGGTAGTTGGGCGCCAGTTCGATCCACGGCTGGACACTGCTGAAACCGGCGTTCTGCGCGGCGCTCCAGTGCATCGGCGTGCGTGCGTTATCCCGCGACTTCTGCTGGATCGCCGCCATGATCTCCTCTTCAGGCACCCCCGCCTCGAGCTTGAGGCGATGGATATTCAGGGTTTCGACATCGCGGTACTGGCGAATATCAGCGAAGCCCGGATCGGTCATACCGATCTCTTCGCCCTGGTAAATATAGGGCGTGCCCTGCAGCAGATGCAGCGCGGTGCCGAGCATCTTCGCCGACTGCACGCGGTAAACGCCGTCGTCGGCGAAGCGCGACACCACCCGCGGCTGATCGTGGTTACACCAGAACAAGGCGTTCCAACCGCCGCCTTGCTGCATACCGGCCTGCCAGTCGGAGAGGATGCGCTTGAGCCCGATAAAATCGAACTCGGCGCACACCCACTTCTGCAGGCCCGGGTAGTCGACCTTCAAGTGATGGAAGTTGAAGGTCATCGACAGCTCGCTGGACTCGGGATGCGAATAGCGGATGCAGTGCTCCAGGGTGGTGGAGGACATCTCGCCGACGCTGACCAGCGGGTGGCCATCGAACACTTCGCGGTTCATCTCCTGCAGGTACTCATGCACCAGCGGGCCGTCGGTGTAGAAACGCCGACCATCGCAGTCACCTTCGGGAAAGTCCTTGGGCTTGGAGATCAGGTTGATCACATCCAGGCGGAAGCCGCCGACGCCCTTGTCGCGCCAGAAGCGCATCATGCGGAAGATTTCCTCGCGCACCCTCGGGTTGTCCCAGTTCAGGTCCGCCTGGCTGTGGTCGAACAGGTGCAGATAGTACTGCTCGGTAACCGCGTCGTAGGCCCAGGCCGAACCGCCGAACTTCGATTGCCAATTGTTCGGCGTGTCGCGCCAGATATAGAAATCCCGAAAGGGGTTGTCGCGGCTCTGCCGTGCGGCCTGAAACCAGGGATGCTCGATAGAGGTATGGCTGACCACGATGTCCAGCATCAGGCGGATGCCGCGCTGGCCGGCCTCGGTAATCAGCCGCTCGACGTCAGCCATGCTGCCGTAGCTCGGATCAATGGCGTAGTAATCGCTGATGTCGTAGCCATTGTCGCGTTGCGGCGAACGCAGGAACGGCGTCAGCCACAGGTAATCGACGCCCAGCCACTGCAGGTAATCGAGCTTGGCGACGATGCCGAGCAGGTCGCCGGTCGCCCGGTCGGCGTGGCTATAAAAGCTCTTGGGGTAGATCTGATAGACCACCGAGCGCTTCCAATCTTGCATTGCACAGTTCCCGATAAGAATGAATGACGCAGGTTGAATCGCGCGCCGGACTCAAGCGCCCCGGCGCGGTAAATCGGTCTTAAGCGACGCGGTAGCCCGGCAGGATGATCTTGCGGCTCAGGGCGTAGGTCAGGGTGAAGGGCACGACTATGGCGACCAGCATGCCGAGCATAAACAGCGGGATATGCTGGGGAATGATCGAGATAAACCCAGGCAAACCGCCGACGCCGATGGCCGCAGCCTTGACCTTGCTCAGCGAGAGGAAGATGCAGGCCAGAGCCGAGCCGCACAGCGCTGCGTAGAAGGGAAACTTGTAGCGCAGGTTGACGCCGAACATCGCCGGTTCGGTGATACCAAAATAGGCCGACACTGCCGAGGTCGAGGCCATGCTGCGCTCGCGCACGTTGCGGGTGCTGTAGAACACCGCCAGCGCCGCACTGCCCTGGGCGACGTTGGACATCACAATCATCGGCCAGATAAAGGTGCCGCCATTGCTGGCGATCAGTTGCAGATCTACGGCGATGAACATGTGATGCATACCGGTGACCACCAGGGGCGCATAGAAGGCGCCGAAGATCAGCCCACCGAGCACCGGCGCCAACTCGAACAGATGGACCATGCCTTCGGTGATCAGAATGCCCAGATGACGGGTAACCGGGCCTAACAACGCCAAGGCCAGGAAGCCGGTGATGACGATGGTGGTAATCGGCACCACCAGCAGTTGGATGGAGTTGGGCACCCGCGCGCGCAGCCAGATTTCGATCTGACTCATCACCCAGGCCGCCAGCAGGATCGGCAGAATCTGCCCCTGATAACCGACCTTCTCGATCTGGATCAGGCCGAAGATATCGAAGTAAGGAATGCTCGCGCCATCCAGCCCGGCCACCGCCTTACCGTAGTTCCAGGCGTTGAGCAGGTCCGGGTGGACCAACAACAGACCCAGCACTATGCCGAGGATCTCGCTGCCGCCGAAACGCTTGGCCGCCGACCAGCCAACCAGAGCCGGGAGAAAGACGAAGGCGGTGTTGGCCATCATATTGATCAACTGCCACAGGCCTTCGAGGTTCGGGTAGGCATCAAGCAGGGTCTTGCCCTCGATAAACATGCCTTCGGCGCCGAGCATGTTGTTGATACCCATCAGCAGGCCGGCAACGATGATCGCCGGTAGAATCGGCATAAATACATCGGAGAACACCCGTACCAGGCGCTGCATCTGGCTGCCCTTGGCCGCCCCCTGCTGCTTGATGTCGGCGATGGTCGCGGCCTGCAGGCCGGTGATCTCGCGCAGGGCGGCGTAGACTTTCTCCACCTCCCCGGGGCCGATCACCACCTGAAACACGCCGCCAGTGAGGAAGCTGCCCTTTACCAGCTCGACCTGAGCCAGTTGGGTGGCGTTCACCAGACGCTGGTCTTTCAGCGACAGGCGCAAACGGGTGACGCAATGAGCGGCCTGCTCGATGTTGTCCGCTCCGCCGAGCGCTTCAAGGATCTCGGCAGCGGTTTTACTGTAATCCTGGCCCATGCTTTTTCCTTTCTGTAAGGTTTTGTTATTGGCAGCATGCCGAGACACAAAGTACTCGTACAGACGAGTTAAAGCAACAACTCGTACAGACGAGTTTGCGAGGCGGCCGACGAATGGACAAAGCGCGCTCGCCCTCTGTAAGGTTCAGGCCTTCGCGGACGCCGGCATGGCGCAGCGCATACGGATCAAGAGCCGAGAGCATGAGCAAATACAACCAGATCTATACCGATCTGCTTGCCGATATCAGCGCCGAACGGCTGGCCAAAGGGGCGCGCCTGCCCTCTGAAACCGAATTGATGGACGCCTACCAGGCCAGCCGCGGCACCGTGCGCAAGGCCATCGAGCTACTGCAGGAGCGCGGCTTCGTGCAGAAACAGCATGGCAAGGGCGCCTTCGTGTTGTCGCAGAGCCATATCGAGCTGCAGCTGGGCGGCATCGTCAGCTTCCAGGAAATCCATCAACACCTCGGCCGCAGCTTCGTCACCGACGTCGTGGAATTCCGCCACCTGCCCCTTGAAGGCGCGTTGCTCGAACACCTGCACGCCGCCGAGGGCAGTCTGGTCACCCAGATCAAGCGCATCCGCCGTATCGACGGTCAACGGGTGATCCTCGATATCAACTACTTCGTCGACGAACTGATCCCCGGCCTTAACGAAGAAATCGCCAAAGACTCGATCTACGAATACATCGAGGGCCGACTCGGCCTGCATATCAGCTTCGCCCAGCGCGTCATCGAAGCCCAGCGCTGCAGCAAGGATGACCGCCAGTACCTGGATCTTGGCGGCCAGGGTCATGTGATCGTGATTCGGAACCAGACCTTCCTGCAGGACGGTCGCCAGTTCGAGTACACCGAGTCGCGGCATACCCTGGACACCTTCTACTTCTCCGATGTGGCGCGCCGCTGAGCGCCTCCTGCAGGAGCAACTTCAACCTCAATGACGACCAAAAACGCGGCTCGCGACGAAACGGCGACAGCCCCTAGCCCGCCACCAGCAGCGACCGTCCATCCATCTCCGCCGGCACCGGCAGGCCCATCAACTCCAGCAGAGTCGGGGCGATGTCGCACAACCGACCGTCCCTCAGGGCGAAATGCCCGGCGCGGCCGCTGACCAGGATCAGCGGCACCGGGTTGAGGGTGTGCGCGGTGTGCGCCTGGCCCGACGCGGCATCGAGCATCTGCTCGACATTGCCGTGATCGGCACTGATCAGGCACTCGCCACCCGCCGCCAGGGTCGCTTCGACCACCTCGGCCAGGCAGGCATCCAGGGCCTCGACTGCCTGCACCGCCGCGGCAAATGAGCCGGTGTGACCGACCATGTCACCATTGGCGTAGTTGCACACGATCAGGTCGAAGGTCTGACTGCGGATCGCCTGCACCAGCTGCTCGGTCAGCTCTGGAGCACTCATCTGCGGTTGCAGGTCGTAGGACGCGACGTTCGGCGAGGGGATCAGAATCCGTTGCTCGCCGGCAAACGGCTGCTCGCGACCGCCATTGAAGAAGAAGGTGACGTGGGCATATTTTTCCGTCTCGGCGATGCGCAGCTGGGTCTTGCCCAGCGCCGCCAGGTACTCGCCCAGGCTGTTGGCGATAGCCTGCGGCGCATAGGCGCAAGGCCCATCGAGCCGATCCGAATAGCGGGTCAGGGTCAGCAGGCGCTGCTTGTCGATCAGCTTCGGCCGGGCGAAGCCGTCGAACTCGGGATCGACCAGGGCCTGGCAGAGCTGGCGCGCCCGATCGGGGCGGAAATTCATGAAGATCAGCGCGTCCTCCTCCGCCACCCGCACCGCCGGGCCGATCGCGGTGGCGCGGACGAATTCGTCCGACTCGCCGCGCGTGTAGGCCGCACTCAGCGCCTCGTCGGGACTGGCCGCATGAAACTCGGCGCGACCCTCGACGATCAGCCGATAGGCCGCCTCGATCCGCTGCCAGCGGTTGTCGCGATCCATCGCGTAGTAGCGACCGATCAGCGAGGCGACACGCCCGCGCCCCAACCCCGCCAGCTCGGCCTGCAGCGCGTCGAGCGAGGCCTGCGCGCTTTTTGGCGGGGTGTCGCGACCATCGAGAAAGGCGTGCACGTAGAACCGCTCGATACCACGTTCGGCCAGCACCCGGCAGGCGGCGAGTATCTGCTCGCTGTGACTGTGCACGCCGCCCGGCGACAGCAGGCCGAGCAGGTGCACCGCGCCACCGCGGCGCCGGGCGCCATCGACCAGGTCGAGC
>Ga0209343_10007026_pt1 | contig 13348 bp, 16 predicted proteins | sample RifCSPlowO2_02_FD_184026 | JGI IMG/M metagenome (GOLD analysis project Ga0209343, IMG submission 184026) | Groundwater microbial communities from Rifle, Colorado - Rifle CSP2_plank lowO2_0.2 (SPAdes) (version 2) | ecosystem: Environmental > Aquatic > Deep subsurface > Groundwater | place... | reverse complement strand
AGCCAAGTCCGGCGAAGAGCTCGTCAAGGATCAGACGTTTCAGATGCAAGACAAAGGCGGACGACAGCTCGCGTTGCGTCCCGAAATGACGCCGTCGCTCGCCCGCATGGTTGCCGCAAAACAGCAACAATTAACGAAGCCCGTCCGATGGTTCACCATCGGTCCGCGCTTCCGGTACGAAGCACCGCAAAAGGGGCGCGCGCGCGAATTTTACCAGTGGGACATCGACTGTCTCGGATACTCCTCTCCCCTTTCTGACGCGGAGATTATCGCCATCGCGTGCCATTTTTTTGAGGAAATCGGCCTCACCCATAACGAGATCGTTATTAAAATCAACAATAGAAAATTGATGGATTTTAAACTCTCCCTTCTGGAAATTCCCCTTTCGAAACGTCCCGGCGTGTTCCGGCTCATCGATAAGCGCGACAAGATGACCCATGAAAAATGGCGCCAGTATGCACACCATATCGGCCTTAGCGATAAACAGTTGAGCGCGCTCACCAAACTGCTCACCGACCGCGATGTGGCGTTTGAATCCGAAGAGCTGACTGAAGTATTTTCAACATTAAAAGATCTCGGTTTCGGCCGTTTTGTCGAATATGATCCCTCGGTCGTTCGCGGCCTGGAATACTACACCGGAACCGTATTTGAAGCGCGCGACCGGGCGGGAAAATTTCGCGCCATCCTCGGCGGCGGGCGCTACGATAATCTTGTTGAACTTTTTTCACGACAGCAGTTCTCCGGCATCGGGTTTGCCTGCGGCGACATGGTTCTTATGGAAATCCTGGAAACGTATGGGAAACTCCCTGATATTCAAAGGCGGCGGCCGTCACCCACTGATGTTTTAGTGACACTTTTTGACGAACCCATGGTGCGGCAGGGGCTGGCGATCGCCCATTTTCTACGAAAAGCGGGCATCAGGACGGAAATTTTTCCCGACTATACAACGAAACTTGCCCGCCAATTGAAATACGCCGATGCGATGAAAATTCCCTACGCCATCATCATCGGTCCGGATGAGCAGAAAAAGTCTGAAGCGACTATTAAAAAACTCGCCGACGGCTCGCAGCAGACGGTAAAACAGAAGGATATCGTCCGGAAAATGATTAGCCTTCTCGTATAGAATACTATGTCTGGGTCATATTTCGTCATGCTGAACTTGTCCTTCGCTAAACTCAGGCCTTCGGCTCTGAGACTCAGGCTCGAAGAGATGGTGAGCTTGACGAATCCATTTCAGCATCTAGATTCTGATCCGCCAGCCGGCGAACAGAATGACAGGTTCACGGGTAGTATTTATGACCCACCCACAGAATACTGTGTGATAATCGGTGAGATTCTAACTTCATAGATCGGAGAATTTCTAATGACTAATAAAATTCCAATGGCAAAATATTATTAGGGTTCGTCATTAAAGCATTAGGGTTTGTTTAGAAATTAGGTCAATTAGAAATTGAAATTTTCCCATGTCTTCTGCCCGAATCCATGCATATATAGCGTTACTCGCAGTATCTGCCATATGGGGTATTGCCGGTCCGGTAATCAAAGCAACCCTCGAGCATATTCCGCCCATGACATTTCTGCTCTTTCGTTTCATGCTCATTGCGCCCGTTACCATCCCCTGGTACTGGTGGTATCTGAAGAAACACCCCGTTCGTCCCGCAGATTTCCTGTCGTTAACACTATTGGGATTCCTTGTTTCGACGCTTCATTTAAGTTTTATTTTCCTTGGATTCGAACGTACGTCTGCGCTGGAAGGCACGCTCATAGCCGCAACCCATCCTCTCTTTATCGTGCTGGCAGGTTATTTTTTTCTGCGTGAAAAAATAACGCGCAAAGAAAAGATCGGCATATCATTTATAATGACCGGGGTGATTATTACAACGGTCGAACCGCTTATCAGAGGAAACGGGATCGCACTGCAGCATACTCTTGGAAATATTTTTATCATTATCAGCGGCATCTCGCTCGCCATTTTTGTCGTGTACTCCAAGCGGAATTTTGACCATATCACGCCTCTGCATATTACGCTGCACGGCTCAATCGTCGCTCTGGTGTCATATATTCCGCTCGCGATGTTTGAAAACGCCGGCCGTTTCCCGTCGCTTATGACACTCTTTGATCAGCCGGCGTCACTCGCAGGCGTACTTTACCTGTCGTATCTTTCCTATCTTGCCGCTTACGCGCTGTTTGAGTACGGCATACGTGAAATAGAGATTTCCGAGGCCTCTCTTTTCCAGTATCTCTCGCCAATCTTTGCCATGCCCTTTGCGATCGCGTGGCTCGGTGAATCCATCACGGCCGGTTTTATCATAAGCGTTTTCTTCATCACCGCAGGGATTGTGTTAAGCGAATGGCGGTGATACGAATTACTTATTCTACTAATTACGAATCAGTACGAATATACGAATTTATTTTTGACGTTAGAAGTTAGTAGTTTGAATATGGATATCGAAGTTGGCTATATTTAATAAGTAAATAATATGATAATCAAACTTCAAAGAATCAAAAACAATCGAACATCAATTTCCATAATTCTAACATCAAATTTCGAATTTCAAGTTGCTACTAGGGTTTGTTTTTGCTGCTTTTCATGGTACAATATCCTTTATGAAAACAACTGTTCATCCTCAATATTACGATGACGCAAAAGTAACCTGCTCTTGCGGAAACACGTTTACCACCGGCTCTACGTTGCCGGAGATTCGCGTGGAAGTATGCGCTAAATGCCATCCGTTTTATACCGGACAGATGAAATATCTGGATACATTGGGACGTGTGGAACGCTTTCAAAAAAAGCAGAAAAAGGCAGAATCGGTTCAGGCGGTACTCAAACAGAGGAAAGAACTGAAAACTAAAGAACGGCAACAGGAAAAAGAGGCTCCGAAAACACTCCGCGAAATGCTTTTGGGCATGTAGCCCAAGCGATCCTAATCTACGAATGACATCCGAATGATCCTAACCAAAACTATGTGATAGAGCGAACATGTTCTTGTATCATTTGTAGTCCGTTCGGAGCATTCGGATGGAATTAGGATTTTTCGGATCGCTATTATGAATACAAACATCGCCATTATCGAAATCCGCCCCGCTGCTGGCGGCAACGAAGCAAAAATCTGGGGAACAGACCTGTTGCGCATGTATATCCGTTTTACCCAGATGAAAGGATGGAAATCGTCTCTGATCGACGATAGCGTGATCCGCATCACCGGAGAGGGTGCGTACGACAAACTTCGGCAGGAGACCGGCGTGCACCGCGTTCAGCGCATTCCCGCAACAGAAAAGCGGGGGCGCATCCATACGTCAACAGCAACGGTCGCCGTATTGCCGGAGCTATCCGAGCAGGAAATCCAGATTAATCCGTCAGAGCTCGACTGGCAGTTTTACCGCAGCGGCGGACACGGTGGGCAAAACGTTAATAAGGTATCCACGGCGGTACGTCTCATCCACAGGCCGACCGGTATAACCGTCACGTGCCAGACGCAGCGGGATCAGCATCAGAACCGCCAACAGGCGCTGGCAATGCTGCGTTCGCTTCTCTGGGAACGTGAGGAGGAAAAAAAAGAACAGACGGTAGCCGGCTATCGTTCAGCAATCGGCCGCGGCATGCGGTCAGAAAAAATTCGGACATATAATTTCCCCCAAAACCGCGTCACCGACCACCGCCGCGGGAAGTCAGTGCATAATTTAGATAAAATCATCGATGGGGATTTGGGGAAATTGGTTGGGTAACTTCCTTACCTACAGTCGACTTCACAACTACATTTATTTTCCCATTCGCTACAAATTCCATCGCCGCAGTTACTACACCTAAACGAATCTCCACCCCCTGAGATAGCACAAGTAACTCCATCGTTTCCAAGTACTGCAAGCCCAGGGATTTGTATTAGCCCTTCACAGCATTGATCACCTTTATTATAATTTCCTATCCTCCCTTCTGGTATACACGCAAGTTGAGCCTCAATTTCACTCTCACCCAAAAACCGGAATGTTGAGAGGATTTGGTCAAAGACGCTGTTTAATGACTCACTCACGGGTAATGATGCAGTGTTGGAATAATTCAATATTTCAAACCTGAACAACTGATTGTTTATAGGATGCTTAACAAGTGCAGACTTTAGTAACTGATTGCCACCAATTTGCTCATACTCAGCTAGAATTGTCTCATATTTGCTCGTAGTATCATTCTTTATAGTGTAAGGTATATCTAATCCTTTTCCTTCAAGCGATCTAATTATTACCTCTTCAAGTGAATCCGTATTATTGCTCATAATCATAGAGTGCTCACTGCCAATTGCAGTTATTACAATTTCGTAATCGCCAGAACGTATATAAACAAATATGCCTTTGCGGTCTGTTGTCACTATCTCATCCAATTCAGCATCGCTCGGATACTGAAACTCAAATCCATACTCTTCATTGCGATACGTCTGCCACGTTGATGTATCCATCACATCATCAACCGGAGGTTCAACGTTACACGCCATAAGCGTACAGACAACCTCTCCTCTTTCGGTACATGAACAGGTGTTGCACCCGTCAAGGGCAGGTATAGTGTCCCCGACTTGGTACTCAATAGCATTAATTGTACAGGTCGTTGGTTTGATAAAATAAAATCCTGCAATGGCTATACTTGCAGCAATGAACGCAAATACGATCACAAGTAGAATGCGAGATTTGGATTTGTGCTTAGAAGATACATTCTGTGAGGTGTCTGATACATCTGTAAAATGCGGTACTTTTTGAGTTGCCTCCTGATCACCTTGCTGGTTCATGAAAATAGTATAGATTGGTTTTACAGATAAAGTCAATTAAAAATCCCGCCAGACAGCAAATAGATTAGAAATTACTCATATGAAGACAGTCCAAATCCTGAAAAGTTAACTGTTCCAGAAGCAGTCTATCACGTACAATTCCTTCATTCCTTGCTCCTAAATTCTATTACTGAGTATATTCTCCCAATTGTACCGTTAGTTCCTTCTCTTCTCCATCGCGCCATATCCGGACAACGACGCGGTCGCCGATTTTTTTCTTATTGATAAGCTGGGCTAATCCATCATCGCCCTGTATTCTTTGCGCGTCAAAGTGCGTAATAATATCTTCTCTTTGAATGCCGGCATCGTCTGCGGACGAACCTTCTACCAACTCGAGGACGTACGCGCCTTCGGGAATATCATTCATGACGGAGAGTTGCCGCGTCACCATGCGATACGAAACGCCTAAAAAGGCGCGGTCAAAGCTGCCGGTCTTGCGGAAATTATCCAGCGCATCTTTAACCAGATTTATGGGTAGGGCAAAACTGATGTTTTCTGCGCCGGACGCCACGGCGGTATTAACCCCGATTACCTGGCCGGAAGAATTTACCAGCGGTCCGCCGCTATTGCCGGGGTTGATCGCCGCATCGGTTTGAATAACGTTATCCAGCTGTTCCGCAACGCCCTCAAAAGGAGAACCGGCGGTAATCCCGCGCCCAATGCCGCTGACTATGCCTTTCGTCGCTGATCCGCGGAACTCACCCAGCGGCGTGCCGAGCGCAATAACGAGCTGACCGACTTTTATACTATCTGAATCTCCCATCTCAACCGGCTTTAGCGCTTGTCCCGATCCTGCCGAAGGATTTATTTTTATAATCGCGATATCATTTGCCGGATCACGATACACGTTTTCAACTTCGTAGGAAGTATTATCAGACGTAATAATTTTGTATGACGCGTCTGCGTTATCGACCACATGGCGGTTTGTGACGATTAAACCTTCTCCGGATACGATAAATCCGGACCCGATATCCGCCTCTTCCCGTTGTGTGCTTCGTTGTCTGGGCGCTTGAAAAAAGCCGAAAGGGTCAAACGGGTCATATTCAAACACCGGACGATCCTGAACAATGCCGACGGTAACCACCGACGGGCTTACTTTTTCAACGACGTCAATGACCACCGATTCTTCGCTGACGATGCGTATTTTCTCACCTTCCGGTCCCGTAACTACGCGGTCTTCTGCTTGACGCTGTATTTGCTGCAGAATAGAACGCCAGTCAATGTCTATTGCACCTGACCACAAAGCAAACGCGATAAACAATGTTCCGATGATAACTATAGTAAAGAAGCGTTTCATAAATTCCTTAGCGCTATGGAAGTTTGAAGGGTGAAGTTTGAAACGATAATCTGAAATTGGAAGTTTGAAGTTTGATTATTGAGTTTATTATCCAGCATCAAACTGCAATATCTACGTTCCCGTTTCTAACTTCTAACCTCATCAGTTGTAGATTGTTAATTGTCAGTTGTTTGCCATCAGTAATTCTATTCCCTTTTCCAGTTGCTCGTCTATGTCCACAGTTTCCGGATCATCAGCGATCACGACATCCGGCGTCAGACCGGTACTATTGATCCAAGTTTCATCAGGAAGCAGCCATTTCGCCGTGGTGATATGAAGCCCCGCACCCTCCGGCAATTCCTGCCGCTCCTGAATGGAACCTTTGCCGAACGATTGTTCACCGACAAGCTGTGTGCGCTTATGCACACGCAGGCTGCCGGCAACGATTTCACTAGCCGAGGCGCTACCTTTGTTGATCAGTACGACCAGAGGAATCTTGGTGAGTTTGCCGGATTTCTTTACCGTAAATGGTTCTTTTACCCCGCTCGCATTTTCCTGAATCACGACGATTCCCTCCGAAATAAATTCCGAGACGATCGTGACTGACTCGTGTAAATATCCGCCCGGATTATTGCGCAGATCTAAAATCACCCCTTCGCATTTGCTCGTCCCGTCACCGCACGTACCGACTATGGTGTTTATGTTCTTCTCCCATTCGAGATTGGTGTGGTCGCCGAATTGATACAGGCGCAGTATTGCAACGTTTCGTTCAAACGAAACTTCCACCGACGGCACCTGTATCATATCCCGCAATATGCTTATATCTACGGGCTCATCTCCTCCTTCATGAAGTACGGTTATTTTGACCGATTCCCCTTTCGGTCCCCTGATATGCTCGACTGCTTCAGGAACCGTCCATCCGAATGTTTCAACGTCATCAACGGAGATTATCCAGTCGCCCGCGCGAAGCCCTGCACGCTCTGCCGGCATGCCCTTGAGCGGCGCGATGACGATGATCCGGTCGTCTTTCATGCCGAGCTGTGCGCCGATTCCTTCGAATCTTCCGTTCAGATCTTCTGCTGCCTGCTCGTTTTGTTCAGGGGGCAAAAATACGGTATACGGATCGCCGATTGCGGCGGTCATACCTTTGATTGCTCCCCACACCATGTTCTGATAGTTAATTTTTGATTTATCTATATAATCGCGTTCAAGCCGCTTCCATACTTCCCAGAACAGGGAAAAATCAACATCGCGGTTATCGGGAGGCGTGGTATTAGTCACCTCAACCCGCGGCAATGTTGAAGCGGAAAAATCCACCTGGATGTCCCTTTTTCCCAACCAATACCCTGCCCCTCCGGCAAGAAGCAAAAGGGCGGCCATTACGATAAGGCGTCGGAATGTTTGTTGAGACATGGATATATATCCTATCAGACAACAGAAAACCGATCAACCTATTGAGGGACAGGTTATTCGGTTAGTCGATTGATAGGTTAATCGGTCACTACACCGGCCTGACGACAAAGGGCAATAAAGCCAAATGCCGTGCGCGTTTAATTTCGCGCGTCAGCCGACGCTGGGTTTTGGCGTCGAGTCCGGTATTTATACGGGGAAGAATCTTTCCTCGCTCGGTAACGAAATGCGAGAGCGCCTCCCATTTTTTGTACGACGGCTGTTCACCCTCCGAAAATACCCGCATTTGTTCGATGATCGGCGTAATTCGAGGGCGACGGGTATATCTGGTTTGTTTTCGTTTCATATATTCTTAGATTACAGACTTAAGACTTAAGACTTCAGACTTTAGATAATAAATCGACGTGTTAATTTCTAAATCTTAAGTCTATTGTCTAACGTCTTAAAAGGGTATGTCTTCAGGCGGGACGTCTTCCTGCGTTTCTTTCTTTTTCGATTTTGTATCTCCTGAAGGTTGATTCTTGTTTGCTGAAGCTTTCTTTTTTGTTTCTTCCTCGCCGGTTGATTCAGAAGCGGATTCGGCTGCTTGAGATTTATCTACGGTTTTTTCCTGGTCTGCAGGTTTGGCCGTATCTTTGGACTTTAGGCTATCCGGTGAATCCTGCCTTGCTGCGGCCGGGCGGGAATCGTCGTGTCCGGCCGGCTGGTCGGCATTGTCGCGGCGCGAATCGAGGATAATCATGTCTTCTATAACAGTCTCTGTCGTTGTCCGCTGTTGGCCGTCTTGTCCGGTCCAGGAACGCGTCTGGATACGTCCCTCCACATATATCTTGCGGCCCTTGGAAAGGAACTTTCCGCAGATTTCTGCGAGCTTTTGCCATGCGACGATGCGGTGAAATTCAACGTCTTCTTTCTTTTCGCCGCTTTCGGTCACCCACTGTCGGTTGGTCGCCACGCTAAAGGTACAAACAGCTGTTCCGCTCGGCGTGTACCGAAGCTCCGGGTCGCGGGTGAGGTTTCCGATCAGAAGTACTTTGTTGAGAGATCGTGATGCCATAATCAGTCGGGTTTTACCACGAGAGAACGGATAATATTCTCATTTAAACGCAGGGCCTGGTCAAGCTTGCGACCTTCACCATTTTTGAGTTCGACTTTCGCGTGAATGTATGTTCCTTCCTTCAGGTTTTTGATGGGATATGCCAATAATCGCTTCCCCCAATTTGATTTATTCATGACACTGATGTCGAGTTTCTCGATGATAGCATCTACCTGTTCCCCTGTCAATTCAGGCTTGAAAATAAGGGTTAATTCGTATGTTGCCATGGGAGTAATTATACCATACACCTATCAACCGAACAACCTAACAGAATAACAATTCAACCAACTTGTTAATCGGTTAATCGGTTAATCGGTTTTATCCGTACAACTGTTTCTTCCTCCATATCCTCCACCTCATATCCCCGAGCGAATAATTGTTTACGTATCGTATCCGCCTCCTCCCATTTTTTTTCATTCCGCAACTGTTCACGTCTCGTAACCAATACTTGAATGTCTTCTGGTATTTTTTGCTCATTGCTCATTGCTCCTTGTTCATTGAGTCGAAGTCCGAGAATTTCATCAAAGCTCGCCAGCAAATCGTACTTATCCTCGGAAGGAACGTTGCTCTTAATCGTCCCCCACAAAACGGCGATTGCCTGTGGGGTATTTAAATCGTCGCGTAAGGCTTTTTCAAACTCCGTCCGCAACCGGTCAATTTGTTCCTGCTTTTCTGGAGAAAGCGTTGTGCGCTTTGATGATTCATTTTTTCCACTACGATAGTGTGCCAATTGTGCAACTATTTTCAAGCGCGCCTCCCGCGCCGCCGTTAATCCTTCCCACGTAAAATTAAGCGCTTTGCGATAGTGTGTGAGCAAATATAAATACCGCAGATCCATCGGATCGAATCCTTTTTCAATCACTTCATTCAATCGGTAATAATTTCCTAAACTTTTACTCATTTTTTTTCCGTCCACCATGAGAAATGCATGATGCATCCAAAATCTGACGAATTGTTTACCGGTTGCACCTTCGCTTTGCGCAATCTCGTTCGGATGATGAATAGAAAGATGATCAATACCGCCGGTATGTATATCAATTGTTTCACCGAGATATTTCATACTCATGGCACTGCACTCAATATGCCATCCGGGAAATCCGTCTCCCCACGGACTATCCCAGTGCATCGTATGATCTTTGAACCTTCCGACTCGCTTAAACCACAAGGAAAAATCCGCCGGATGTTTTTTCTGTTCTCCCGTTTTAACGTCTTCCCTGAAGGCAACTGCCTTCTCAGCAATAGATTGGCCGAACAGATTTTCGTAATTTCGAAATTTCGTAATATCGAAATACACTGCCTCCGGCGTATCGTACGCATAGCCTTTTTCAAATAGTTTGTTAATAATGGAAATTTGCTCGGCAATGTGTCCGGTAGCGCGCGGTTGAATGTCCGGAGGTATAATAGCAAGGAGTTTCATGTCTTTGTTAAATTCTTCTTCAAAATATTTTGCGATATCCCACACGGTTTTTTTCTCACGCTTTGCTCCTTTTTCAAGCTTATCTTCCCCCTCGTCGGCATCGGAAACCAGATGGCCGACGTCCGTAATGTTTTGCACATGCTCTACATCATATCCGGCGGATTTAAGAATACGTTTTAGAATATCGTCCATGACATATTTCCGTCCATGGCCGATATGGGGATAATCATATACGGTCGGTCCGCAGGTATATAGGGTAATTTTCGGAGGATTTAATGGTGTAAATTCTTCGATTTTCCGGGTAAGAGAGTTGTAAAGTTTCATATGAATTTATAACTTCAGATTTATGATTTATCTGGCGGAGCCAGATCCCGCTCCGCGGGATGATTTATTTAATTCTAAAATCTAATAACTAGGATCATTTCGAAATCTACACCATCCGTCATGCTGAATTCATTTCAGCATCTTATTAGATCCTGAATCAAGCTATAGTACTTAAGCGATAGCGAACGTATTCAGGATGACGGTTTTGAAATAGGCTTTATATTGTGTAATGTGATTGTTAATTTGTTAATTTGATCCTATGCTGTCTGCCGCATCTGGTCCATTTTCTTTTTCTGGAATAATTTTCCGATTTTTGGCATGCCTATTTTCGGTTTTGTTGAAGGCTCTTCAAGTAATTGTCTCTTCTTTTTTTCCTCTTCCTGTTTCTTTTCTTCTTCGGCGAGAAGCTCTGCCTGTTCCTTTTGGCGTTCTTTTTCGTCTTCTTCCTCGTGAAAGCGCTTTTCTGCGTCCTGTTGCATACCGATCAGCCGGCGGACTTCCGAGAGATGCTTTTTATCCTCTGCTTCCTGTTCTATTTTTTTCTGTTGCCAATCATCCTGCTGGTTCTGTTGAGAAGACGATGAAGGGGTAATTGACTCAATACTAGTTTCTGCGGTATCGGCTATTCCTTGAGTAGTGTTCTCGACTACTTTTTCAGACAATTCATCGGTTCCTTCGCGTATTCTTCTCTGGATAGCAGCTTTAATTGCGACTGGTTTCATAATGGAATTTCAGATTTATCTGGCGAAGCCAGATCCCGCTCCGCGGGATGATTTATGATTTCAGATTTAATTCATTCGGATCATTCGGATGTTATTCGGATAATTCGGATCGCATCATGCAAATCCCAATTGAATTTTTGCTTCTTCGCTCATTTTTTCCGGTCCCCATGGCGGATCAAACGTGAGATTTATCGAAATCCCGCCGACGCCTTCTATTTTTGAAACCTTGCTTTTCACTTCCTCTTCAATCGTGGTAAAGAGCGGACAGCCGATCGTCGTGAGCGTCATCAATATCTCGACATCATTATTATCAACCGTAACTTCATATACCAGTCCTAAATCAACAATACTGATCCCGAGTTCAGGATCAAGAACATCATACAACTTATTCATAACGGCTTTTTTAGTAAGCATAGTGGCCAAATTCTAAATTCAAAATACTAAGCTCCAAATAATACTGAAATTTTAATACAAAAATCACAAACTTTTTAGGATTTAGAATTTGTGATTTAAGAATTTATTTGGAACTTCGAATTTAGAATTTAAGATTTCTTAATACTCCCGTCTCCCTTCAATCGCCCGGCTTAAGGTAAGCTCATCCGCATATTCGATGCTCGCTCCCGATGGAAGTCCATAGGCTAAACGCGAAATTCTTATCCTGTTTGCTGTTTGTCCCGCGGAGCGGGATCTGGCTTCGCCAGACTGTTTGCTGTTCGCCGTTAGCTTCTTAACAATGTACATACACGTCGCCTCCCCTTCCATATCGGGATTCAGTGCTAATATAATTTCTTCAACGGGTACTTTTGCAATACCATTTGTTCTTTTGACGAGTTGATCTATGCGGATGTCTTCGGGCCGGATATTATTTAGGGGATCAATTCTACCGTGAAGAACATGATAGAGTCCATGAAATTTTCCTGATTTTTCGACGGCTAAAATATCAATGGGTTGTTCAACGACGGCAATAATAGATGCATCGCGCCGGTTGTCCGAACAATACATGCACGGGTCTGTTTCCGAAATATTATGGCAAATACTGCACTCTACAGTGTTTTTCTTTAAATTTGAAAGCGCTTCGGCAAATGACTCCAGTTCCTGCTGCGGGACATGGAGTAAATAGAACGCGAGTCGTTGGGCAGATTTCGGCCCTATACCGGGCAAGCGCTGAAACGCGTCAATAAGATTCTGTAATGGCCGGGCAAGTTTCATAGTGGCATGATATCATGGCTTCAAAACCGGAGAAGCTTCGCTTACTTGAATAAGTTTCTTATCAAAACTTGCGATATTTTCATTGTGCGCAACTGAAGCAATAATGCAATCAGCCATATCCAGCTGGGACTGTTCATAGTAAATGACCGCTCGGTATATATACGATGAAACAGTCATAGCATCACATGCACAAATAAAAGTAAAAGTCTTGGTTACATCTTCGCGCGTCCTTTGATAGACCGATCCGGTCAGCACGTATTCCAGTTCCGGAAATACAACGTCGGGAATGTATATATTTTTTTTAGTTGCAATAAGTTTTTTTACTTCTGAAGCTTTCCGAAGATCATCTTTAACAAAGTATCTTATAAGAGCGCTGGTATCGAGAATGATCATAGCGCCTTATGTTTCTCCCTCACACGCGTTCGTATGGTTTCTTTCATCTCTTTTTTTGTCATGCCCCGTTTCTGGTGAAATATCCCATACATATCTTCTACGGATGGAGCTCTTTTGATAACGATTTTTTCACCTGAAATAGACAGGATCATCTTATCGTTTGCCTTGAGATTAAAATGATCCCTCAACAGTTTCGGGATTACGATCTGCCCTTTTTGTGTAAGCGTAGATGCGGTGTACATAGTGCTACTGATTATATAGAGTAATACTTATACTGTCAAGTAACACCGGGTATGCCTAGGACAACAAGTATCCTGTCTTAGGATTTTAATGGTCGGGCATGTTTCATAAAGCGATGCGAATGATGCGATCCGCCGGCTGGCGGACCGAATGATACGAACAGGTCAACTGATTATTGACCGTAGACAATTTACAATCTTTAGTTACAACTGCTTCAGGCTGATCTTCCCCAGTATTCTTTCGTTCGTCGTATACTTTCTTCAGCTTCTTGTGAAGTGTTAACCCAAACCTCTCCATCAATGAGTTGTGCTTGTTTCAGGCTGTGCAATACCTTATAAATATTAGCTGTTTATACCGCAGAATGGTCGCCTACATTTCCAGAACCGGATGTCGCAGATCTTCTCTCCCAATCCTGGATGTTAGCTTGGCCTTCTTCGTCAGTACTGATCC
>Ga0209343_10007025_pt1 | contig 13349 bp, 13 predicted proteins | sample RifCSPlowO2_02_FD_184026 | JGI IMG/M metagenome (GOLD analysis project Ga0209343, IMG submission 184026) | Groundwater microbial communities from Rifle, Colorado - Rifle CSP2_plank lowO2_0.2 (SPAdes) (version 2) | ecosystem: Environmental > Aquatic > Deep subsurface > Groundwater | place... | reverse complement strand
AGGCAGTCAGACCGATCTCGCGGTGGAACGGGGAGAAGTGGTCTGCCGGTCAATGGGCCTCGGAGCGCATTTCAGCAGGCAGCCCTTTACCCTCTGGCATAGTAAAGATTTTGATCGGCATCTAGTTCAGACCGGGCGAAAACGGGACGATCGAGCGTCGGATACCCCCACCATCTATGAACTTATGGATCACTACAAGACCCCTGAGTTGGGACGTCGATTGGCGAGCGTTTTAACCGCAGGAGAGGATTTCGGCCATCCCATGATGGCTCCGCCGGGCGTGCCTGCCGAGAGGGTGAAGCTTCTGCGCGACGCTTACGCGAAAACGTTAAAAGATCCCGAACTCTTGGCCGACGTTAAGAAGCAGGAATATGATTTCGATCCGGTCTCGGGTGACGAGCTGCAAACCCTCGCAAAGACGGTCGTTAACCAACCCGCTCAAGTGATTGAACGACTGAAGAAGATTTTGGGCAACTAGGGGCGACGCACTAGGGAGTGAATTATGGAAGGTGCGGGATTGGTTTTAGATGCGTTAGGCCGAGTGCGCGATATGGTGCGTGAGGCGCTGAAAGATTTATCGCCTGAAGAATTGCTGGCCCCGCCCAAACCGCACATCACCTGGTTGGTCTAGCATTTGACGCGTTCAGGACACCAATTTCTCCGGTCTGATCGAGCGCCCGCAGTTGCGGATCACCGATGGCTGGCACGAGCGCTTCGCCATGCCGCCCGATCCTAAGGACTACGGCTCCGGTCACCGACACACCCAGGAGCAAGTGGAAGTATTGACCCGCCTTCGCAGAAGGCCACGGGTGTAAACTTATCGGACCTACGTCCCACTAGTCCCACCCCGGCCATGCCATTGAGCGACCCGGAAATGATTCAGGCCGGTTCACCAACCGAAAAACCCGGCAATCGGCGAGTTGAGGACTTCGACGACAATTCGTTACTGGCGGTATCGTGCTGGATAGCTTGAGAAAGAACGCGCTGTACCTCGAGTTCCAATGACTTGATGGCTTCGAGAAACCGTTCAGGGCTCCGCGGCGCGAATTCAACGATTCTCCCGCTGTAGTACTGAATACCCGCAAGGATAGTCTGAGCAAACTCGCGAAAATACTTTCTTCCGTTTTGATCGCCCGTGTCTAAGGCGGGAGCAAGCCACTGTTTCAGGTAATCGATATTGATGGACAGTTCCTTGACGAACATGTGAGGGCGCGCATCTTCGTCAATAAGTGACTGGCGTCCATAGATGTGATTGACCATCTCATCAAGGTTTGTACGGCGACGGAACCAACCCAGACTCGGACTGGGACAGATTGCCGGCGTCACTGATGAGTTGAGACCGTACTTTCGTAGGGCGCTCCCGCCAAGCTCGTGGCAGATACAGGACTTTCCGATCACCTTCTCGACCTGCGCCTCGGTAAGTTTGGGCGCTTGTTCTTTCAATACGGCAAGTCGCTGGTGTTGGTAATCATGGGAAGCCATGCAGAGTGGAGTACCGGAACTGGAGACAGTAAATCGCAAGTAACCCTTCGGGCACGGAGAGCCCGGATGGCCATCCGCAGCCCGCTTCCGCCGCGCTTCCTCACTGGGCGAAGCGCGGAAGTTCCAGAACGGCATACCGATGGGCGAGCTGTCGCTCAAGTACACGTCTTCGGGTTGGCAGTCGAGGAGCTGATCGAGCAGCTTGGCGTCCACCGCAGTCACATCAGATGCCAGGAGAAACGGCGTAGCCCAACCGGTTGCGTCCACCCCGTAACGACTGATGAGCATTGAATGTTCGGCGGCCGTGCCGATCCCACCCTGCACGGTAACTCGTATGGCGAGCCGCGCGTCGGGTATGCAGACATTTTTTGCCTTCCAAGACTCGACACAAGTGTTCCAAAGCAACTGCGCAACTTCCTCCCGCTTCTGTTTGAATTCCTCGAGAATCGGTCCGAGCAACTGTCCGCCGGAGGGGAAAGCATGACCGCCGCAGTTCAGCCCCGATTCGATTCGGAACTCGGAAACCCATAATCCACGCTTGGCCAAAAATCGACCTTGAACCGCAGCTGATCGGTAGTCGCTGACTTTCAGAATAATTCGCTTCTTTAGTTTGCCGTCCGTGTCTGGGAAAAAGTCCGGGAATTCACTCATATAGGTGTAAAGGCGCTGATTCAATCCCGCCGAAAACACAATCGCGGAACGTAACTCGCTTTGCGCATACCCACGGAGTGCCGCCATGCCGTCGTTGAATTCTGGCGGCAGTTGAACCCCACGACGGTAGCGAGCGCAATCCAGCTTCGTCATGATGTTTACGTCAATGCTACCGGGCTGAATGCGGGTTCGGAGGAGCGCTTGTAAGCGTTGTCTTTCGGACTGGACGGAGGCACTCTGCATCTCTAGGTATAGTCTTCTCAGGGGTGTATCCGGTAAAAGTTCAAAAAAGCGCTGAATTTCACTGCGTGGCTCAAACGGAGCGTTCTTCAAAGCCTCAACCTGCCGTTCAACGAGCCGTCCCACTAAATTCAAATAGGCGGTAATGCGCGCCGCCCGCGAGTCCGGGTGATTATTTCTGATGGCTTCATACGGTTCCCCTTCACGTAGTGCATGATACCGTCGAACCTTTTCGATCAGCACATCGTCTACCAACGAAATCACCGAGGAAATACCAAATCGAGCAACCCGTAAAGGGGTATCGATTGTAAATCCTGTCCCCATCACGGGTATGTGAAACTGATGACCGGCGTAGTTACAGATATCGTCCATCGGTGGACCACCTCAGACCTGGCATATTGTGGATGTGTGAAGTCAGCGAGGAATCAGCTTCGAACACGGCCACCGACAACTTCCAACTCGTTCCAACGACCGCGTGCCATCAACCCACGGCTCTTCGCACCTGCCCCAGACCTCGATTTCATAGTAGAGAATATCCGGTAGGTGGTTTTATGTCAATTCGGAGAGCGGTTTTACGCCAGGGATGGACATTTGCCACCGGTTGAAACAGAACCAATATAAAACCTTGACGTGATCATCAGAGGTGTGATTTATTTCGCTGAGCAGTCAGGCTTGGTACGTCACGCTCTCGGTGAAAAATATCTGACGATAGGAGGTACTATTCATGATCGCGAGGGTGCTTCGCTGCAAGGTAAAGCCCGGGATGTGGGATGATTACGAGCGGTATTATAACGAAAAGGTAGTGCCGCCCACACAGAAAATGAAGGGATTTCAGGAAAGACGGCTACTGCGGAGTCTTGATAATCCCGACGAAGGCATCTCCATATGCGTGTGGAAAACTAAGGAGGATTTAGAGAACTACGTGAGGAGCATCGAGCGCCAGAGTATTGTCCTGGAGGCCGAGGAACTCTTTTTTGCGGGCGAGTATTCGGTAAGGGATTTTGAAATTAAGATTTCGACCGTTCACATAGGTCTATTCTAGTCCCGTAAACTTGGCCTAAAAAGATTTTTTTCATTTTACGGAGCAACATCTTCACGGTTCCTTTTCAATTATCCTGCGGTTTCAAAAAACCCAGTCGTCGGAGGGGCCGGCCTAAGCGGCTATCTCTTAGCGTAAAGTTCTTTGATAAACCCAGATTCTTCGAGCTCCGTGAGAAAGCTGTTATCAAAGAAATCTTTGGGATCGGCCTTCGTTGCCCGAGGATGATCGGAAACCGAAAGGGCAGAGCGGATTACCTCCTCGGTCATGTATGGCAATTTCGGGAAAAGAGGACCAAAGGCGCGATAAGCCTCTTCGATCATTCCACTATCGCTGGTTGCCAGGAACCGCGCGAGTGCACGCTTTGCAACCTCTGGCTCCTCGTGGGTAATTTTCACTGCTGCCACATAGGCCTTCAGGAAGGCCTTGAAGAGATCTGGGTTCTGCCGCGTCAGCGAACGCCGGGTGACTATGGCGTTATGAACGTATGGGAATCTAAGACTCGCTATGTTAACGAGTTCCTTATAGCCCAGGCGGCGGGCCGCAAGGGTCGTAGGAGGAGAGAGGACTCCCGCCGGAATAATTCCTCTATCAAGAGCGGCCAGGATCTCGCGTACCCCGCCAAGGTATACGATTTTCACGTCCTGTCCCGCCCTCATCCCATGGTGCTTTAACAGAGCCGTCGCCGCATGATCAGACGAGGCTCCCTTGCTCAGTACGCCGAGCACCTTCCCCCGGAGGTCGGCGATGTCTCTGACCTCCGGCCTCGCATAAATAGAGAATGCGTAGGTAGGGACTCCGACGGCGATATAGACAAGCTCCGCTCCACTTAAGATCGCATTGGCAGCGGATCCTCCACTCGTTGACACATCAATATCACCTGAAACCATTGCCTGTGAGAGACGAGCAACCCCAGAGATCCAGATTACCTGGACGTTCAGACCGTAGCGTTGATCGAGCTTTGCCTCGGGAATCACCCAGATCGGTATTTGGGCGCCGCTCGGCGAAGGATATCCCACCTTCAAAGTCGGTGGCGCAGCGCTTAGCGATTCCCGCGATCCTGATAGGAGCGCCGCAAACCAAAACGCAAGGACTGAGACGCGAAATTTCAACCTAGCCATTGGCCTTTTTTTGATAAACACTCCTTTTTAATGAGTGATAGTAAGAATCCGAAAATTGTCCGGCACACCATGTGCCTGGGTTAACGCGCCCCGTCAGGCATCCAGAGGCGGCAGACAGGCTCCGGGCCTTATCTTAGTGGAAGCGGGTCAGACTGGCGCCCCTCTCCCCGCGCTCGGCTCATGGAGAGATCCATTGATTGCCAAGCTTACAGGGGACCTGGAAAGCTGTCAACGAAACCTAGAAAATGTCGATTGCGTTGGAGTTTCGAACGTTTTGAACGACTTGAACGGTTGGAACTGCTTGAACGCCTCTGATTTGTTGAACGGCTGAAACGAGTTGAACTGTTCTAAGTCAATACGAGTGCCAGGCGCCAATGCTGATGCTAAACCTGATCATCAAGATTCAAGACCTGAGCTGCCCCGCGAATGGGAAAAAAAGGGAACAAAGAAATCCGTTCTCCCCGGAGCGGAGTCGCCTCTTGACCTGCGGTCAAATGAGTGAACCTATTAACGTTGGATGAAGCCCGCTGGGTTCTCATCGCATCGGCACTGATGCCGCAATAGCCAAGAACCAGAGCTCTCACATGAAGACTTACCGGATCGCCGTGATCCCGGGCGACGGGATCGGCAAAGAGGTGGTGCCCGAGGGGCTGCGCGTCCTCGAAGCCGCCGGGCGCAAATTCGATATCGGGTTCAAGTGGGACGAATTCCCCTGGAGCTGTGAGTATCGCGCCAAGCACGGCCGCATGATGCCGGAAGACGGGCTCGCCGCGATTCGCCATCACGACGCGATTTTCTTCGGCGCCGCCGGCTTTCCGGGCGTTCCCGATCACATCTCGCTGTGGGAGCTGCTGATTCCAATGCGCCGGCAGTTCGACCTCTACGTCAACCTGCGCCCCGTCCGCCTCATGCCGGGGATCAAGTCGCCGCTGGCGGACCGCAAGGCAGGCGACGTGGAATTCTGGGTCGTGCGCGAAAACACCGAGGGCGAGTACTCCTCTATCGGCGGGCGCATCTTCGACGGGACCGCGCGGGAGACCGTCGTGCAGACCGCGACCTTCACGCGCCACGGCGTCGATCGCATTCTCAAGTATGCTTTCGAGCTGGCGCGCAAGCGGCCGAAAAAACATCTCACCTCGGCGACCAAATCGAACGGCATCACGATTACGATGCCTTTCTGGGACGAGCGGGTACGAGCGATGGCGGCGAACTATCCCGAGGTCCGATGGGATCAATTTCACATCGACATTCTGACCGCGCACTTCGTGCAGCACCCCGATTGGTTCGACGTCGTGGTCGGCTCCAACCTGTTCGGCGACATTCTCTCGGATCTCGGCCCGGCATGCGCCGGCACCATCGGCATCGCGCCCTCGGCCAACATCAATCCCGAGCGCGAGTATCCCTCGCTGTTCGAGCCAGTGCACGGCTCGGCCCCCGACATCGCCGGCAAGAAGATCGCCAATCCCATCGGCCAAATCTGGTCGGCGGCGATGATGCTCGAGCACCTCGGCCACCCGGATGCGGCCGATGCGATCGTGAAGGCGATCGAGACGGTGCTCGGGGAGGGGCCGCGCACGCGCGATATCGGCGGCAGCGCGAGCACCGAGGAGGCGGGCAAGGCGATCGCCGGCGCGGTTTGACCTCGTCATCTCTTTGCAGCGACGCGGATGAACGCGAGCGATTGAAGACGGCGTGGGTTTTCCTCGGAGTCGGTTTTTTTCTATCGCGTGAATATCCACGGCTGGAACGGTTGGAACAGTCCGACTTGTTGAACCTCTGCAGACCGCCCAGAGTGAAAATGGGAAACGGCGCACGTCAGTGGCAAAGCTCTAGTCGAAGGAGTGAGAAATGGAAAGCGCGGGATTGGTGTTGGATGCGTTACGCCGAGTGCGTGATATGGTGCGCGAGGCGCTGAAAGATTTATCGCCTGAAGAACTGCTCTCTCCGCCTAAACCCCATATCGCATAGTTGGTCTGGCATCTGTCGCGCGTTCAGGATGCCAATTTCTCCGGCCTGATGGAACGCCCGCAGCTGTGGATCGCTGATGGCTGGCACGCACGCTTCGCCATGCCGCCCGATCCGAAGGACTACGGCTCCGGTCACAGGCACACCCGGGAGCAAGTGGACGCGTTTACCGTGACCGACAAACAGTTGCTGCTCGATTATCTCGACGCTGTTTTCGCGAGAACGACGAGTTATCTCTCCACCATTTCCAATGCCGATCTCAATCGCGTGCTGAACGAACCGCAATATCAACCGCTGCCGACGCTAAGCGTCCGGCTCGCCAGCGTCATCAACTGCAACACCCGCCACGCCGGTCAGATCGAATATCTGCGCGGTCTGGTCAAGCACCAGGGTTGGTTTCCAGCGGCGGAAAAATAGAGTATCGAGCAAGGGTGTGCCGAAGTGCAAATAAGTCAATACGAATGCATGGCACCGATCCGAGGCACTGATCCCTGATTGAAAATGCGCAAGCAGAAGAAAGATAAGGCGGGGAGTCGCCTGGGGGAGATTATTCAAGCGTCCGACACCGCGGTCCTGCGGCAGTTGGTCGAGCGGTTGGCCAGTGCGCGGCCTGATGTCCGGCGTGAGTGCCTCGAATTTCTCCGGCAACATGCGGTTTTGGCTCCCCCTGCCAAGGCGGATGCCGAAGCCGAGGCGGTGTTTGCGCTTTGGGAAGAACTGGAGCCGGATCTCGCAGAATTGGATGAGTACGGAGGTGGGGATCACAACACGCAAGATAACGTGGGAGAGCTGCTGTACGAACTTTTCACGAAACTGAAAAAACTCCATCTTACTAGCGATGACCGCCGGTCGCTGCTGGAGGAGGTCTTGCCCTATATCCGGAGCGGCAACGCTGGCATGGACGATGCCCTATATGACGTGGCTTACGCTACGTGCTCGGACAAGGAAGACTGGAGGTACCTCGCCCAGCGTTTAGAGGGGCTGGGGAAGGACTGGCCTTTAGACCACGCCCGGCGAATCTACCGCAGGATTGGCGACCGGGATAAATTTTTGGCCCTCCGTTCCCGCAGGATGGAGTACGGCGCCGATTATCACGACTTGGCAACCTTTTACTGGGAACAGGGCGACCGGGAACAGGCATTGGCCGTCGCCAGTGAAGGCATGCGCAAGGGGAAAGGCCGGATGGATGAGCTCCGTATCTTCCTGGCCGACCGAGCCAAGGAATCGGGAGATCGGCAGGGTTACCTTGAACTCCAGTTCAGTCAGGCAACCGAGCGATTGTCGCTCGCGAGCTACCAGGCTTTCAAAAAGCTCTGTAGCGCCGAGGAATGGAAAACGTTTGAGCCTTGTATCCACGCCGCCACGGCGAAAGCGTGGCCGGGAGAGCGGCTCAAGATCCACATGCATCGCGAAGAATATGATCAGGCAATTCGCGTCCTGACCACCCTCCCCTATCCCAACAGCCGTTATGATGCCGACGATGCTCTCAAGATCGCCGCCCAGTTGGAGCAGAGGTACCCGGATCAGGTGCTCGCGTTTTACATGTCGGCGCTAGGAAACCTGAATCAGAACGCCCCGCGTGAAACCTACGCTCACAAGGCGAAGGCTGCCGAGAAGGTTCGCCATATGTGGGTCGATGTCATCAAGGTGCCCGCGAAGTGGGAAGCGTGGGCGAAGCGGGTTAAAACCGTCAACTTGAGACGCTCTGCCTTCCAGGACGAGTTTGCCAAGGTTGTGCCTGACTGGAGCACTCTTTAGCTTCCATCCGACGTGACCCTGCTCCACGGGCCACACAGGGCGTAGAGAACCACTTCTTCGACTTTCCTTCCATTCAGAATGCAGCCGTTCGATCTAAATTAGGCCCGGATTTTCGAACAAAACCGAACCCCAACCTTTCCCCGTTCTTTTCGCGTAGCTTGCATGGAGGTCCGGAGCGCGGATGTTTCAAACCGTTGGAACGATTGGAACGGCTGGAACGAATGGAACTGTCCTGGTTTGCAACCCTCTTGTAGAAACTGCAACACTCGCCACGCCGGTCAGATCGAATATCTGCGCGGCCTGGTCAAGCACCGGGGTTGGTTTCCCGCGGCGGAGAAATAAAGAGAAAAGAACCCTGTAACTTGCAATAATTCGCTTTAAAGCTAAAATGGATTTGGTGGAAATCCAACATTATCTCACTGCGTCCGGCAAAGACCTGTACCAACAGTGGCTTGACGGGCTCAAGGATCTAAAAGCGCGGGTTGTTATTCAGCGTCGGATTGACCGGGTAATGAACGGAAATTTTGGTGATCATAAGTTCTGTGAGGAAGGAGTCTGGGAATTGAAGATCGACTTCGGCCCAGGCTACCGAGTGTATTACGCGCAAGCGGGCGCAACCATCGTACTTTTACTTTGCGGCGGTTCGAAACGTACTCAATCGGCGGATATCAAAGAAGCGGTACGATATTGGGGCGATTACCAAAGGAGGAAGAAATGACTCGGAAACTAAAATCAGTAGCGTCCCGTAGCCACGAGGCGGCAACGGTAGAGAGTTTTCGCAAAGACCCGGCGTTCGCCGCGCAGTATTTGAACTCCATCCTTGAAGACGGCGACCAAGAGGAATTAATGCTCGCGCTACGCCGTATGTCCGAAGCTTTTGGCGGCGTGCAAAAGCTCGCGGAAGAGGCGGAGTTGAACGCCAACAGCCTCTACCGTACGCTTTCGCCGAAAGGAAACCCGGAACTCAAGAGCCTGAGAGCTGTTCTACGCGCGATGGGAATGCAACTCACCGTCCGTCCGCTGCGGAAACGGGTAGCGTGAACGAGGCGTCGCAGACGAGCGAGTGAAGTTAGTTGGAAAATTTAACTCATGTTTTATATTTCGATATCGATAACCATATTGCCATGGACGGAGAGCTTTCGTATGCGAGAAGCCGCGTCCGAACCGGCCGCAGTATACGCCACTGCCGACCTTAAGCGTCCGGCTCGCCAGCGTCATCAACTGCAACACCCGCCACGCCGGTCAGATCGAATATCTGCGCGGATTGGTCAAGCACGGGGGTCGGTTTCCAGCAGCGGAGAAATGAAGCGATGAGAATTTGTTCGTGGATTGTAAAGGGGGAATGTCGAAATACAAATAAGTCGATACGAATGCCAGGCACCAATTCCACATTGGCAAGATCCGCCCCCTTTTGTTCCCCTCATTCGATTGGGAACCATCCGTCACGATCTTGCCACCAAATGCCCTTCCTGCAACCACCAGCATTGAATGTCTTTAAGCGCGTCAGCAAAACGTGCAAAACTCGGGCTGTTTTCTCTCATCACCGTAGGTCTGGCTTTTTTAAGCCACGTGACACCATCGATTGTTTCGACGTAGGTTTTTTTCGGCGGCAGCAGCTTTTTGATTTCCGTTTTACCTTTCGTGCCCTCGAGGGCGAGTGGAATCCTTGACCTTTCAATTTCCACGCATCTAGCAAAACTCTCAGGGTCAGCGAGAATCCAATTTTCCGTGTCTCTATCTGGAATTCCAACAATTATTGGAACATTGATATCCTCATGTGTAAGGGCCTTTCGGAATTCAGCTTCAATATCCTCACAAGACTTCGTTCTCCTCTCTCTGTCAAATACCACGACTACGGGACTATACCGTTTCTGCAGTAATCTACCTAGCGTGCCAATACGTTTTGCGATTGCTTCAATGCTGACGTCCTCACCATTGCAGTTTATCTTACGAACAGGGCTAGTAGGACAGACGTTCTGAACAAACCGCTGTTCAAGATCACCTTCCACTAAAAATGCGACCCTAGTCATTTTGCAGCGCATTACTCGTGTAGTAGTAACCGAGACCGAATCCTGTTCTGCGGATCTCCTCGGAAATCTCACTGGGTTGGCTATAGCGCTTCGCTACTGTCTTGCCATCCGACATTGAGATAATGATGAGCTCCTCTGGACGGCAATGGTTAAGAAGGGTTTCGCTGTGAGTCGTCATCAAAGTGAAACGATCTGCTTCTTGCCGGAACAGAATTTCACGTAAAATATTAACGATTTCTCCCTGCATTTGCGGGTGAAGATAGTTCTCCGGCTCCTCGATGCAGAAAACCGACCGTGCAGTTAAGGCTGCGGTCACAACAGCAATCCACTTTAAAGTTCCATCACTCATTAGTCCCATTGGTACTACGGCAGTATATTCCCCACTGCGGATATGGAAGCGTACTCGGAGCTGGTTGTCGAACGAATCATTCGACACGTCTATGTCTTCAATTGCGGTATTGACCAGTCGTAAATATTGTTTCAACTCGCTTAACGAGGACGATACGAGTTGCTCACGCGGCGACCAATAAAAACGCGACCAGGGGCCAAAGTGCTCGGGATACGTAACGCTTTGCAGTGCGTAAAGGGTCGCGGCAAGACCCGAACCGTCACGCGCAATCCCAGGCGGCTTTGCACTGTCCTCAGGAAGCTTTACGCGGGAAGGAACAATATTGTAGATTTGCCCTCCTGAAAGATCATTTACTACAGGCGACAGTTGGTGTGAGTATCGGCAAACAACACTCGCCAGCGATATGTTTGAACCCAAGATCTGGGTTAGTGTCTGTTCGATCGCTTGCTCGCGTTGTACCTTCGGAGTGCCAGAAGCGAGAAAATACGGAAGATCTAATACAGTTTCGTGGTACGCTTTTACCTTTGCCACAGGACTGCCATCAGAGCTGATTTCAGATTCTACGTCTGCATCCCATCTACCCATTTCCATTGCGGCTTTGTCGGCAGTCATGAATTGGTGTACACGTTTCAGGGACAATCGTTGCTTTTCAAACAAAACCTTGTCGCGGGTATCAGGAAATATCAGCGAGAAGGAGTATTCATACAAACAGTAAGTACGATTTTCTTGCTGGGGCTTTCGTCGAGAATGACGGTGCTCGTCGTAGTATTGCACACAGCCGATGAGGCGCGCCCGGATGCGCTTTTCATAGTCTGTACCAACTCGCCGAAACACCGCTCCAGCTCCTCCTACGCGACTCGTCGCTTCGGAAGCTTCGGTCTCTATGAGATGCCCCAAAAATTCAAAAAACGAGACGATATTTGTCTTGCCCGAACCGTTAGGGCCTACCAAAATATTTAAACCGGGGACGAAGTTCAGAGTGAACCCCGTGAGACTTTTAAATCCATCGACTTCAATTCGTGTGATCATGATGTTTACAGAATTCTAAGCGATATGGACAGGGAAAAACAAGGCCGGTTTTGCGTCATAATGGGCCGGTGCTTGCCCTCACACATTTTTTCCTATTCTTTCCCTTTCACCGACCCGGAAGCGGATCTGCTCCGGCGAGTTTTTGATACAACTAAACGACCTCATTATCGCGGGGCAATTTTTTGACCGCCTTCTCCAATTCTTCGCCGCCGAGATTGCTGTCAGCATTTAGTTTTGATCCAGAAGCAGCGTCGAAAGGTTGTCGATAACTTCGATTGCTGTTTCCCGCGGCAGCTTGCAAATAAACTCGGCCCTCCGGAAGCGCCAATCGAGACTCTTGACCTGATCGGCAAGAACGACACTGCCGGGCAGTCTACCAACTCTCACGGCCAATAGGCGCTCCAAAATCAATTTCTGCGTGTCGGTTCATGTTATTCACCTTGTCGAGAAGCTGCTTTAGGGACCGTTTTCTTTTCTGAACCATGATGGCCACGATTTTTCCCCCGCGAATCGTCAAGTCTACGGTCATTCCCTCCTTTACTTCAGCGTCTTCAGCCAGGGATTTGGGAATCTTAACGGCCAGACTGCTCCCCATCTTTCAACTCGAACATGCGTCGGCCAAACTGTACCTCGTTTCAGATTAGAGAAGCAAACCCGGAAACTGCCGTCAAACGCTGGACGACTGAATGCGAGCGTACGTTGAACGGACTCTGTTCGCTTCTTCCACCTCCGGATTTCCGTCGCAGATATTGCTAATTCACTGACGAACCCGGGCAAGTGTTGCCGCAATTCGGGATTTGCATTTCGACAATGTGGGTTTGCTAGACTTGACTTTTTGTTCTTGACAGCCAAATCGAACTGTACTAATAACTGCGCCGAGCCCATTTATAGGTTTCATTGAGCGAATGCGGCGCCGTTGAGTGATTTCCCAACCAGGACTTACTGTTCGAGGTCTTCGCACTGATTATTCCGGTTCTTGTCCGAAAGCATGCTGATGATCTGACGAAGGAGGCCTGCGATGTTAATGTTAAGGAGTCGTACAGGGATGCTTTCGGGGACCGGAACAGGAACGGGTAGCACCAGTGAGGATCAGGAGTCGCGGTACAACTTGCGTCTGACTGGGCGCGGCTTGTTTTGGTGGGCGGGGGCAAGCTTGGCGATTGTTGTACTGGCCGGGATCGGGCCAGCCTTAGAGGCAGATTCAATAGTTCATGCGTTGAAGGCGTTTCTGACGGTCTTCACGGGAGCTGCGCTCATCGCCGCAGCGGCAGCCAGTGTCGGCGGCCTGCTTGGGTTTCTATTTGGAATCCCCCGTACGCTTCAACAGGACTCACCTTCGCCTGCGCCTCCATCGCCGGCAGGCGCCGCAGTAGGGATTGGCAATTCGTCGACCTATCGCCAAAACGTCAATACCAATCTCGAACAAATTTCCGACTGGCTGACGAAGATCCTTGTCGGAGTGGGCTTAACACAACTCAAGGATTTGCCCGACAAGTTAGCGGAGTTGGCAGTTGCGTTTCCTGTGTTGACGGGTAACACGTCGTTCAGTATGGCCCTCATTCTAAATTTCCTGATCTGTGGGTTTTTCGCAGGGTATCTTTTAACGCGTCTTTTCCTCGCCGGCGCGTTCTATCAGGCCGAAACGGGGCTACGAAAGCAAACAGAAAAAGCCAGCATACTGACTG
>Ga0209343_10007020_pt1 | contig 13362 bp, 13 predicted proteins | sample RifCSPlowO2_02_FD_184026 | JGI IMG/M metagenome (GOLD analysis project Ga0209343, IMG submission 184026) | Groundwater microbial communities from Rifle, Colorado - Rifle CSP2_plank lowO2_0.2 (SPAdes) (version 2) | ecosystem: Environmental > Aquatic > Deep subsurface > Groundwater | place... | reverse complement strand
AGAATGGCGATGATTTGGCTGTCCGAAAAACGCGATGTCTTCACGCAAAATTTCCTTGATCCGATTAGGAGAAAATTCTACTTCTGACGAGCACTGATTTCAGGGGGGATTACCGTAGCGCTCCGCATGGATCATGGTTCGACCTAAGAATTATCTTTCCTGAGTAAGCGAAGGATCTCACTTTCATCCAGCAGTTTGGCAAGTTCAGCAGGTGAAACTCCATCATCATTTAAAGCTTCAGGATTTGCGCCATGCTTTAGAAGATAATCGACAGCGTCTCTATTACCCTGCTCGACTGCATCGTGCAGGGCTGTATATCCATGCTCCCCTTTGCAGTTAATGTCAGCTCCTTGACTCAATATCAGCTGAATTTCATTAATGTCGCCACGTGTTGCGGCAATGTGGATTGGTCTATCCCCGAATAAGCTTGGGCTATTAACGTCTGCGCACTCCAAGCCACTAAACTCAGGGAGGGTCGAGTACTCTGCGAGCAGCAGAGAAAGTTGCTCTTGGTTAGTTGCATTGCTCACCGCAAATCCTCCGTAGGAAGTCCTTCAGATTTTCAATGGCCTTCTTGGTATTGTTGATCTCTGTAATATGGCCGGCTTCATTGTCGTTGAACCATTTCTTACTGAAATTCTCACGTAACGCCAAGCATAGCTGAAGTCTCTCGAGATTAGCTTTAGCATCTTTGCATTGGTCTCCAGTCGGCGGTATTGGAGTTTTGCAGATCCGACTGTACTCCTTACGCTCCCTAGCCTTGTCCGCAGCACTTCCTGGGCTCGCATCTGCAGATGCACCACCATCTTCATTAGCGTTCTCGTGATAAGCATCCCAAGCGGCATTTGCACCCCAGGCACCTACCCCAAGACCAATAAGCCCCCCAACCACTGCTCCAGGTGGCCCTGCGACAAAAAAACCGCCTGCTGCACCTGCCCCGGCTGTAGGGCTCAATCCGTTAGGATCGACCAGCCCAACTGGATTGGACCCTACATAAGCGTAAGTATTTAGCCCGCCATTGAGCCCAATCGGATCGCTTTCGACGTAGCGCCCGGTCTCGGGGTCGTAATCGCGGAAGTAGTTGTAGTGCAGCCCAGTTTCCTGGTCGAAGTACTGACCGGGGAAGCGCAGGTTTATGGCCAGGCTGCCGCTGGCTTGGCCGACACCGAAGGCATCGGACTGCCATTGCCATACCGTCTGCTGGACTTGGTTGGTGGCCAGACGCGGGGTGTTGAGGTGATCCACATGCAGGTAGAACGGGGTGGTGTTGGAGATGGAGCCGGTGGTGCTGTACTGAACACTGACTCCGCCAAGGGGCATGCTGTCGAGCCAGATGTAGTACTGACCGCTAACCTTGGCTCCTTGATTGTTGAATAGTTGCTCTCCAAGCAGCTGCCCGTCCGGCCCATAGAGGAAGGTGGTGGTACCTTGAGCGCTGATTTTATGGGTGCGCTGGCCGAGGGCGTTATAGCGAAACTCCACCAGACTGCTACCAGCCTGCTGCGAAAACCGTCTGCGCACTGCGTCCAAAGCTTGAGCACTCTTGCCTTTGCCTTGACTATTGCCTGGGCCCATCGCCTTCCCAAGTATCCCCGGGAGGCTACCTGCGAAACTGACGCTGACTAGTCGCCCCTGTTCGTCGTAACTCAGTTCGCGGTTACTACGATCCTGAATCAGATTACCAGCAGCATCGCTGGTCACTGCTTGCGCGTCGATCTGGGTCAGGCGGTTGCTGTCGGCCGCGTACTGATAGCTCTGTGAACTGCTGGTTTGCGCTTCGCCATCAATGATCGGGGTGATGATTTTGCCGGTGCGGTTGCCTACGGCGTCGTAACTGTAGCTTTGCTGGCGATCAGCACGCTGCTCTGCCGTGAGGCGGTCAAGGGCGTCATAGCTATAGCTGAGCTCGCCGAGCAGGCTGCTGTTCAGGTTGGTGATGTTGCTGTTGGCGTCATAGCCATACGTACTGTTCCAAACAGCCACGTCTTGTTGAGTCAGCCGGTAATCTTGGTCATAGCTGCGGTTCAGGCTAATGCCATTCCCCCAGGTGAGGCTTTTGAGCGGACCGAAGGGGAGGTAGCTGATGTTACCGGCCACCGCAAAAGGTTGGCCGCTTCCCACCTGCATGAGCACCTGGCTGACCTGCCCGGCAGCATTACGCGCGTAAAGGACGCTAAAGCCCATTGGATAGTCGATACGGGTCAGCTGGTTGGCCCCGTCATAGGCATAGCCGAGGCTGTCGTAATGGTCACCACTGCTGAGGGCCACCGAACGTAACTGACCGACCAGGTTGCCACGCTCGTCATAGCTGTAGCCGAGCACGCCGCTGGCATCCTGCACAGCGGTGAGGCGACCGATTCCTTTGTTGCCGTCGGCGGTCATGTCGTAGTGGTACTGGATGTTCAGCGCTGGGTTGGCGGGGTAGCGCTTGGCGATCAGGCGGTTGAGGGCATCGTAGCTGTAGGTGGTGACCACGCCGCGGGCATCGGTCTTGCTGATGACGTTACCGGCCGCATCGTGGCTAAAGGTGGTGGTGCCGCTGTCTGGGCTGATCTGCTGGATAAGGTTACCCAGGCCGTCGTACTGATACTGGGTGGTAACGCCCCGTGGATCCTGCACTTGGGTGAGGTTGTCCTGGGCATCATAGGCCAGTGCGGAGACGCCATTGAGCGGGTCGGTGTTGCTGACCAGCCGATCCAGGGCGTCGTAGGCCTGGGTGTGGCTGTGTTGCTTGGGGTTGGTGCTGACGGTGGGGTTGTCATTAAGGTCGTATTGGTAAGCACTGGTCTGCCCGCCTGCACCGACCGAACGCAGCAAGCGGCCGAGCTCGTCGTAGACCCAGGATTGCTGTTGGCTGAGGTTACCCCCGGCATCCTTGAGGTGCTGGGCGGTGCGGTTGCCCATGGCATCGAGGCTGTACTCGATGGCCTCGCCGAGGCTGTTGGTGATTTGGGTCAGACGGCGTGCGCCATCCCAGGTGTACGCCAACCAGCTGCCATCACCACGGGTGACCTGGGTGATCAGGCCGATAGCATCGTGCTCGAAACTGGTGGTGCTACCGGCGGTGGTTACCGAGGCCAGCCAGCCCTGCGGGGTGTAGCTGAGGCTGGTGGTCACACCGTTGGCGTCGATCAGCGTCTGCGGGTTGCCGTAGCTGTCGAAGTTGGACAGCTGGGTGATATGGCCGAAGGCATTGGTGACGGTCGTCAGGCGGCCATTGGCGTCATAGGCATAGGTGGTGATGTCCTGCACATTGGTGCGTGGGCCGTCGGCTGACTCGATCAGGCCGAGGCTGTTGTAGGTGTAGCTCCAGTTGCGCTCGGTGGCGGAAATCGACGACCAGGCACAGGCACTGGCCAATGCGAGCGACAACAGGCCCGCGCGCTTAACAAATAGATTCATCGTCAGGTCCTTCTGCTTTTAGCGCTGGGTCACGGACTGGCTAAGCTGCCGGCCCTGATCGTCATAGGTGTAGTGGGTGATGCGACTGGGTTCAGCCACCGATACCGGCAAGAACAGCGTGGGGTGCCACTCGGTGGTGATGGTGCGTGCCTGAGGCGTACCGACCGCTTCGGTACGAGAGACCTCCAAACCACGGTCGTTGTAGGTGTAGGTGGTCAGGTGGCCTTTGTTGTCGGTCTTGGTTTTCAGCAGGCCGCGCCCATCGTAGGTGAAAGTCGAGTTGCTGTTAGGGCAATTGGCCGATGGCTGGCCCTCGATGGCGCTGATGCGTTTGACGCCCTCAATCGCCTGGAAGCGGTACTTGGCCACCTTGCCCAGCTCGTTGGTCACCGACACGGTGCCGTCGCTGTTGTAGGCCACACCCATTTTTTCGGCACCGCCAGCGTGTTCGCTGGAAATCGCCCGCCCTTGGGCGTCGTAACGCCAAGTCGCATAGCGCACGCCGAGCTCGTCAGTAATCCCCGTGAGCAGGGCATTGTTGCGGCTGTCCTCATAGTGGAACCGGCGCTCTGTAGTCTGACCGCCGACGGTGCGAGAAACCGAGATGAGGCGCTTGTTCGCGTTGTAACCATAGGCGACTTGTATGCCGGGGGCGGTCAGCGTCCGTGGCTGCCGATCAGCATTCTCTTCAAAGCTCAGGCTGTTGCCAAAGTTGTCGGTGACGGTGACCTGACTGCCCGCATAAGTGAACTGGTGGACGGCCCCGCGAGCATTGGACCAACGGGTCAGCTTGCCGCCGCTATCGAAAGTGAAGTGCTCGTTGTTCGTGGAGAGGAATTGCCAGCCGGTATCCGTTTTAGTCAACACCCCAAGCTCGGTCGAAGTGGGGGTAACCGTAGCGCCATCAACGGTAAAGAAAGACTCACGCCCGTGAGCCATCACCACCGCCACGTACTGAGCAGTAACAAAGCGCAGATAGGTTGAGAAGCTATGCCGCCATAAGCCATCAAGGCTGTTGTAGCTGCGAGTAAAACTCAGGGTTGTATTACCACTGGCTTGATAATCCGTTTCGGATTGAAATTTATTACCAATGGCGAAGTTGATGGGATTGCCAGCCTCTGTACTGGGGCAAGAGTTGGATGGCCCTTTTTGTTTGAGATAAGGTTCTGGTATCACGCACTGGCCGTCGATCACCTGTTTAGGCAGGGCACAGGTTGTATTACAGTTGAGGCCCTCATGGCCGTACTGGCAGCTCTCAGATCTGAATGTAGCCCATCCACGATACTCATTTCCACAGGTTGGGCAGTATAGTGTTGTATAGGCCCGGTAACAGTTATAACGATTAGAGGCAACCTTAACTGTCTTCATACTCCAGTACCATGACTTAGCTGGAGTTCCGACAACGGATCTACATGCTGACTCATAATCACTGTGTCGCGTTGGTGGAATGCCTGCTGGCTGTAGGTACCAATATGCAGCCCAATATGAAATGGTCGAGGATGATGCGGTATCCGCCCACATAAGCATTGCAACCATACAGGCTGCCAGTAGAGTCCCCGTCTTTTTCGAGCGACTCTTTGAAAAATGAGCAATAAGTGAAAGGCCACGAATAGCTATTCGCTGAGTTTCTAAAAATCTACTGAGTGCAGTTTGGTGGTCGTCATAAAAAACATTACTCATCTTCAAGTCCCTTTGGAATAAGCGATGGGGGTAATGCCCCGCCGAGTTACCGGCTTGGCGCATAACAGTGGCTGTGGATAATACGAATCTGTCTGCGCGTTGTCACCGCAAATACGTGGTGAGCCGATGGGGCATACCACAGAATGAGAGCGCCTTATCAAGTTGTTCGCGGTGGCGTTGGCACGCCTTAGGGGCTGTGACGATGACACGTTGCCCGCTGCAGCATGAATCACCTCCGCTTTTATAGACATCTTTGATTTGTCCGCTTTTGGCCGACTCCAGCCCGCTGCTACTGGCGATTTTCGGTCAAGAGTAGTCAGTCAGGGGGCGTCCGGCATGAAGACACGGGGAAAATAACCTGAACGAAATAGTTCACCCGCTTGCCTGTTCTCGTTCCTCCATGATTTCCTCGAATCTATCCTTGAACTCTCTAATTTCCCCGCTGACTTTATAAGTGGATAGACCATCTTCAGCAGCAATATCTCTAAGTGACATATGGTCGGCAAAATACTGCCGAGCCACCTTCATATTTACATTTCTCAGTCTTTTGAGGTCTTTCTGTATGTCGATACGGCTGTTATTTTCAAAAAAGACAGTCCACGGGTCAAAATGTTTTTTTGATGAATTTCTTTGAAGGTACCAATCGTTTAGCTCTCTAACTGCAGAAGCCGCTGTAATGGTTAGAACTTCTGTTTTATTTGTTGCGTGGCTCGAAGTGTGTAGCAGAGCGCTGGCTAACTTTATAAAGGTATAGTCAAAATATTGGGATCTTCTTTTTTCATGCCCCCATACTTTTGTTAAGACATTAACGGAGGCATTAACTTTTTGTGCGCAGTCTCGGAATGTCTCCCAGTAGTCTAGATTCTTTCTTGTGTGAATGGCGTTGGCGCTTAACAGGCTTTCTAGTAGTGCATGGTCAGATGTAGATGTCGTGATACTCTTGTTCTTTGGCTTGCTGATTAAGGTTTCGTTAGATTCTATATCTCTAAGGTCAGACTCAGCCAGATTTGCGCTCTTAAAGTCACTTCGATCAAGAATTGCCGAACGTAGGTTTGCTGAGTAAAACGAGGCGAAAGCAAATGATGAAGACATCATTACCGCTGCCGAAAGATTGGCGTGATCAAATCTTGTGTAAGAGGCTGTCACTTGAAGCATGTCTGCGGCAGCTAATGAGCTGGCACTGAAATCGGCCCAGCTCAAATTTGAGCCTTGCAGGCTCAAGGCACGAAGGTTACAGCCTCTAAATATTGCGTGACTGAGATCGGTAAAGCTTAGGTCACATTCTGCAAGATCTTGTCCTTCAAGGTTTATTCCGCGTAGGTCGTCAAGGCTATTTGTTTCATCCGAACCGGGTAGATCCTTAAGTAAGTCTGGCCACGATGACTCTCTTTTCTTGATAAGAGACAATATCTCGCCTCTTATTGCGCGTCCCTTGGACGTATTCCATCGTGCTCTTAATCGAGAAGCATCTTCTGCTACTCCGATAAGTTCGGATTCTTTCGCCATTCCGTCACCTTCAGATGATTTCCCCTTCCAGGGATAACCTTTCCCACCCTGACTACTCGTTGGTTACTTACTTTTGCCGGAATTGCAGATTCCAATTCGCCTGCATGTGGGCTCCCAGTAAACCCTGTTGGACACGGTACTTTTCCCTCAAGCTCTTGTTCTGTATCCCATGTCGGAATTGGGCTAATTTGGTAAACCCACCCTTCAGCTCCAGCCCAATGGGCTGCTCCTTGACCGCCATCTGAGGTCAGGGGAAGCAATGTCGTGCCTCTGAAAGCACTCTGCTCGTTTCCGACTACATGTTCAAGCAGTCGTCGATCGCTACCCTTCCGGGGGATGCCTTCACGGAAAACCTGGTCGGGGGCATGTCTGCAAGTGCCATGATAACCCCCGAGCAGATGTGTCGGAGGGATTTCAGATGCATCTGGAAGGATAGCCTTGAGGCCTTCGTACTCCGAACTCAAATCGTGCTCCATGTAAGACAATTTTTCTTAGGCCAGCCAGCGAGAGGAGGCCAGCCATAGGCTGATCACGGATGCGGCGTGCCACTATATTAATGGTACGCCGCAGCTGCAAGACGGGTGGAGCCGCTCGCAATTTTCGCTCAAGTGCCTTGATGTGTTTACGTTCTTTTCAATTGGGCGTGCGGACATTCGGGTCTGTACTCATGGCATGAGCCTCCTCCCGATCAGCTTTCCAATTACGCGCAGCACATGATGCTGGATGGCGCTGACCACCTAGACGAGAGGATGGCCGATCGGCACGATCAAGTCGGGTCGGTCATTCCGCACGTTTCCCACATCCTTGCTGACCGGGAACCATTCGAAGATTTCGGACGGCTCGCCATGGTGCAAGATCATCGCCTCGGCGCGCTCTTTGGGCGTGGTTGGTTCCAGCCATTCCTGGGCAAGGTTGGGAGGAAACACCACCGGCCGGCGGTCGTGGATGTCGACCATACCGCCGTGGCTGTCGGCGGTGATGACCACGAAACCTTCGTGCTCGCTGAGTTCGTGATTCATCAGCGAGAACTGACCGATGCTGGCGCAGAGTGTGGGCTTCCGGTCTCGTCGCCGAATGAAGTAGGGCTGCTTTTTCGGCCCGCCTTCATCCACCCATTCATACCAGCCATCAATGGGGCAGAGCGCTCTGTGCGGCCAGGCCGCGCGGAAGAAAGGACCATGGGCGACCTTCTCGGCACGGGCGTTGATCGGCGGCGGCTTGTCCTGGGCCCAATGCGGCCGCCAACCCCAGCGCACACGCCGGGCCAACAGCTCTTCACCCTCGACATTCAGCACCAGGACCCGCGTCGATGGCGGGACGTTGTACCTGGGCGGCGCTTCTTCGGGAGCCTGCACTGGGTTCGGCCAGCGCAGCAACTCAACGATTTCACGGAAGGGCCCGAACTGGGCGATGCGGCCGCACATAGCGGTTTCCTCTCGCAGGGCTAGGTCGAAGTAAGGTAAATGGCCAACGCAAGCACGGTCAGAAAAGAGACGCTGCCAGCAACGCAGCACAGGCCAAACCAGTAGCTGCTTTCCCCCGGGTATCGCCCGAATGACAGGGCTTTGATGATCCAGTGTCCCAGGCCATAGAGCAGGGTTTCAATCATGAAGCCTAGGAGTGCTTCTACCATGACTACTCCTTGGTCTTGCTGTGACCTGGTTGCGCAGTGCTTGGTTGAAGAAAAGGTAGTCCAGAAACAACAAGACCCACGCGGGGGCGGTCTTAATATAGAGGCCGATCCTTCTGCTGGCGGCCATTCTTTGTCTGGCTGATGGCTTTTTCGTGATGATGACACTCTAGCCCTTGGGTTGGTCGAGCTCGCCGGCTGCCCATTTCTGTTCAAACTCCCTCTTGGCGCGCAGCTTGTGGTTCAGGCACTCGACCATATGTGAATCGCTCTGCCAGTTATCGCATCCGCGGGCCGGCGTGTAGTACTGCTCCCAGGCCTCGTCATGCTTGCGCTGAGACTCGGCGGCGGCCTTCATCACCTGGATTTCGTAAGGATCTGGCTGATGTTGCACAGGATCGGTCGGGTGCGGTTGCACTGACGCTCGTTGGGACTGCTGTTCCTGCAGTCGCTGCATCGACGCTTGGGCGTGCTCAATCTGACGTTGGCCCATGTGTTCGATCGCCGCTACCCGGACGTAGTACAGGATGAGAGCAGTGATGATGGCGCCAGTCAGGCCCAGGGCCCAGGCTTGAAACGATTGAGGGCGGCGTCGTGCCATGAGGGCGCTCCATGCGGTGGTGGCGCAATGCTATCCGGTGCGTTGGGCACATGGAAGTGGCCTGAACCACACGTCTACAGAGGAGGCATAGTGCCAGAGTAAGGTGAAGCGTGAGTTGGAGTGGGTGGGCTAGCGCGAGAGCAGAAGGATGGAACGCGCCAGCGTAGCGAGGAACACGGCGCCACCAGTAGCGCAGTACAGACCGAACCGGTAACGTCTTTCGCCGGCCCGCAATTGCACCGAACTGACCAGCCAATTGCATTGGCGCTTACCACAGCTTGCATCCGACTTGACCACTAGACGGAAGACGCGTGATTGGCAGTTATCGACCCTTTGTGGCCGGTCGTGCTTCTCGCGGCTTAAGGGCTGCTAACTGATCCATTGCAGTCACAGGTACAGATAAGCAGGCCGTTATTCCTTCAGCCACAGCGGTCGCTTACGGATACAAATTTTTTCTACTGGCTTGATAGTGGTCCGACAATCCAGAGGCGATCAAGTAGGGAGCCCAATCCTTGCCAAGTAAGCTGCAAACCGCTGCGACACATCCTCGCGAAATAGATCAGACAATCGGCAAATAAAATTTGTCTTGCGAACGTTCTCCAAGTAAGAGACATGCACAGAAAAATAATGCTTAAAGTCCGCAATCGAAGCGACAAGTGGAACTCCTGAAGGGAATTCAATGTAGTGATACCTTGGTCGCTCGTTCTGCATTAAAGATTGCCCAGGAGTTTTCTTTTTGTTGATAGCCTCCATCTTCAAGCCAAGGTTGGTCAGGTGCTCGCCAAGAAATACGTGCTCAGCGTTGTATAAAGGTGCAACTAGGACGGATAGGAGTTTTGTATTTTGAGTTGCCCTACCTCGATTTCCTGAATCTTGCTCAAGATCGCAATCCTGAGTGAGCACGATAACTAATGGGAATATTATCTTGCTTACTTCTATCACTCCCCGTTTTTCGACGGCATACTCAATACATTCAACATCGCGGAATACATCGCCTTGGGATATCCGGGACCGGCGCCGTTTATCAACTTTGACGTTACTCACGGGTGATCTTCCCCCTGATCACAATTCGTTTGGGTTTGCCTAAGCCATATCTCTCTGGCTCAAAACCAAATGTGCTAGATTCCGCATCACCAGCCGATGAGTCGATTGTGGCAGCGCCGGAAATATCACGTTTCGTGCCTGTGAATTTGGTGGCTGCCACACTTGTGCTCGTCAGGTTGCCGGATGCATATTCACTGCTGAACGGATCTGACATCCATTGCCCCCCTCAAGGCTTCAGTAACGCTTCGCTCGAATAACGTCTGAATCCGGAGATGCGCCTCATTCATATAAGCTGAAACCTCAGTTAGGTCGTGAGCTTGCGTAATGCTGGCATCTATATCCAGAATATACATGGGCCGTTTCACTGGTGCGGGGTAATCCGGATTTGGCATCCCGAACTGGAATCTAACACCTATATCATCGTATTTAAGCTCTGCAATATTGATCAATCTAGTCAGGGAGTCGTTCTCGTCAAAGAAGTCACGACTACCCAAGAGCTGCGGATTGATGAATTCATCCCATCTGGTCGGGTCACTCAGAGGAAGATCAATCTGGTTTATGTAGCGCAGACCAAAACGCGATGCCTTAGTGTCTGGGAATACTTTTGACAGCGCTTCGATTACAGCTCCAAACTGCTCTTGCGTTTCTTCAAAACTCTTGTAGTTTGTGTATGAAATGAAGATATTTGCGGCGGATAGCGAGAGTTGCCTACCCCGATCTTTGCCGAAATAGTTCCATTGCTTGCTCATTGTTTGCTTCGATTGGACCGAGTCTTCATTGATGGATACTTCGTGTGCTAAAACCTCCGATGGCTCAATAATGGGGAAGCTTTTGACGATTGTGTTGAGCAGCTTATTCGGTACCCCTTTTTCCATCTGGAATAAAGGGCTAGCAAAATCGACCCTGGCGATGACCTGCTTAAGATACGACTTTCGGTAACAAGTTTGTTCGTACATTTTTGATCTCATGTGTGTCTTGCTAATTGTAAGTCGCCTTCAAGGGGGGTTGTGCAACGGCAGATGACAAGTATATACGGCTGAGCAAAGGTGGCGTTGCAGCCATTAGGGGCTAGAAAAACCGAATGCCTCACATCCTGCTCTCCTGGATGGCGGCAATGTGGCGAACTGTAGCACCTCAGTCAGGTAGTCTACATGCTCCTGAAAGGCTGCTTCTGGCCGGTTGCTGCCTATCAACACCGACAGCTCCGGGTCGCTATGTAAACCTCTGCATAGCGACCCGGAGCTGCCGTTGGTGCCAGGCAGCATTCATGACGCGCTCCAGCGGTTAATCTACTGGCCTCGAAATCTCAGCCCTTTAATCCAAAGCCTCATAATCCATTGGTCGCAGGTTCGAGTCCTGCAGGGCTCAGCCATATAAATCAATGGCTTACCGCTTTCGCGGTAAGCCCTTTTTGTTGGGTTTCGGTATTTGTGTCTGTACCGTGTCTGTACCGTGTCTGTTAGATGGTGAACGTTGGCGTTCGCTCGGCGGCAGGACACCACAAGCTTCACCTCCCGGGGGCGGTGCGGAATCGACCCAGTTGCAAAACTAGTGCTGGGCTTCCCTCGCCGGTCAAAAGAGAACCATCATTTCTACAGAAATATCCGTCCCTCTTTTGAGTCCAAAATCCCCTGACCATGATGATGGTCTACGCTTGCCCTCGATGATAGGTGGGAGTTTTTGCTGAGCACACGAGCGTCGGGAGTAGCCACCGCATGATCAGATCCATTGCTCTAGTCTCTATTTTGGCGTTGATTCTCGGTTGCAAGCCTTCCGTCGAGGAGGGTGTTGGGCTGTATAAGCAAGGTAACCATGCCGCTTCCGTACCAATCTTGGTAGCTCATCCATCTGATGGCAGAGCGCTGTACTACCTGTCCAGAAGCTATCTCTTTGGACTTGGGGTCGATAAAGACGAGCAACAGTCGGCTGCATTAATGAAACGATCAGCCGCCAACGGCTTTATTCCCGCGATTAAAGAGGCTGCTTCAAATTACCTACGAGGCCTAAGTGGATTTGAAAAGAATCCAGAAGAAGCGGCACGTCTTTATCGCCTGGCGATACAGAAAGGTGAGGTCGATGCCAACATTGGCTTGGGTGATTACTACGAAGAAGCTGGCAGCAAAACGCTACAAAAGGAATTTTACTTAAAGGCTGAAAATATTCCGGAGGGCCAGTATGCTCTGGCAAAGCTATATGAAAAAGACTCCATTGAAACAAATGATGAAGTGCTCAAAAAAATCTACGCCATGACTGCCTTTAAGTACGCCAAGTTATCAGCGATGAACCATGACACCCCGCTTTTTTCTCGAAACGTGTTTCTGCTTGCCCAGTATTACTACTATGGGTTTGGTGTTGATTCCGATATTTCTGGGGCGCTCCAAGCCCTGCGCCCTGTGGTGACGAGAGACTACGGCAAGCGGGCTGACTGGCCTGAAAATGATGTGTATTCTTTATATGCTTGGATTTTATTCTGGCATGGTGACCAAGAAGACAAGGCAAACGCTGTGCGTATGTGGTCGTCGGTATTGCAGGGCAACCAGACGCTTGTGCATGGTGGCCTGCTATATGCGAAATATGGCTTGGCAGTCGCCTATGACTATGGCTGGGGTATTCAACAGAACAAGGAAGCGTCCAGGCTTCAGTTGAAAAAACGCACCGATACTTCTCATAATCACAGAATTGGAGGGGAAACCAATTCCAGCTTTCTATATATTCAGCTTAACGCAGAAGGACATCTGGAAGGCCAGTGTCTTGATAAGACCAATACCCAGTTTAGCAATTATCATTCGTATGATGGGTTTTCAGTGCTGCTGGCTCGAGCGGCTTTTTATGCACTGGCTCACTGCAATGAAGAACGCAGAAAATACTATTCAGCCTACTTCTATGCCGACAAGGCGCTAGAACTGGGTGAAACAGAGGCCGCGACAATGAAGACGCTCTTATATACCAAACTAAACAACCGTGAAAAAGATGAGGCCTCCTACCAAGAATCACTGCGCGCCTCTGTTGATGCCATTTCTTCGGCAGTGCAAAAAGTGATCAACGCAAAAGACAGATTGAGAACACTGGAGTTGCGCCAATAGGTCTGAATCACACACACCGGGGTCATACACCGGGGGAAGTAGTCAATTCCAATCAGTAGTACACAGTTGATCGGGGCAAGCGGATAAGATTTAATTTCCCTGCCGCAATCGTCCGCTTCTGGCCGTTCTCTGCCTGGTCCGTCTCTGCAGCCTACTGGTCATTTCGCTTAAGGGGCTAATCCGCCTGATAGCGAGGTTGTGGTCTGCCGCAGGGGCGTAGTGCTGTAAGGGTTCTACATCACGCAGTTGGACTCCATAGTGTGAGATGCTGACTTCTAAGGGCCGCGGGGTCGAGAAGGAGCATGGACACACAGTGGTTGGCTGCTTGACCAACTGGATAAGCCATGGCTGCATCTACTGTTTCGCCCGGCCCAGCCACGCCTACTGGGATATGTCGCCAGGCATTGATTTTGAAA
>Ga0209343_10007019_pt1 | contig 13362 bp, 16 predicted proteins | sample RifCSPlowO2_02_FD_184026 | JGI IMG/M metagenome (GOLD analysis project Ga0209343, IMG submission 184026) | Groundwater microbial communities from Rifle, Colorado - Rifle CSP2_plank lowO2_0.2 (SPAdes) (version 2) | ecosystem: Environmental > Aquatic > Deep subsurface > Groundwater | place... | reverse complement strand
CAGGTCGAGCGTCGTAGGCGTGCTGGCCTGTACTGTCATCGTGGTTGCCGTGGCGGTAGGCAGCGGCGCGGTACCGCTTCCGGTGACGCTGACGACGCGTTCGGTGATGCAACCGACGCAGCCTGGCGGATCCACCGGAACATGCAGCGTCGCGGTCTTGGCGCCAACGCTCGCGGGATTGAACGCCACCGTGATGGTGCAGGAGGAGCCGCCGTGCACGGGGCCGCTGCTCGCGCAACTGCCGCCCGTGACCGAGAATTCCGGCGCATTCGCGCCGGTGAACGCGATCGGCCCGAGCACCGCAGTGGTCCCTGCGGGTCCGGTGACCGCGGCGACAACAACCGTCTGCGAGGCGCTGCTCGTGCCCACCGGCTGATTGCCGAACGCGAGCGTGAACGTATCCGGTCCGTTGCCGTGGTGCGCGAGCAGCGCCGCCGCCTCGGTAGGTCCGACGCCGATGCATTGCGTAGTGCCGCCGCACTCTGCGTGGACTGGAGCGGACGGCAGCCAGCCGGAGGCCAGAACTCCGAGCAGGAGTACCCATCGAGCCAGCGTTGCCATCTCGCCACCCCCGTGCCGAGGATTGTTCTTGTATGGGCCGGCAATGCGCCCGGACGTCAGCAGCCGAGCGGGTCGCAGTATAGCGCGGCGCGGCGTGCGCGGCGCACGCGGTAATATTCCGGCATGACCTTCGATCTCACGGGCAAGGTCGCACTCGTCACCGGCGGCAACGGCGGCATCGGCCTCGGCATGGCGGAGGGGCTCGCCGCGGCGGGCGCCGATCTGGTCATCTGGGGCAGCAACCCGGAGAAAAATGCCGCCGCCGAGGCGAAGTTGCGCGCCACGGGGCGGCGCGTTCTCGCGCAGTGCTGCAACGTCGCCGACGAGACCGAGGTCGATGCCTCGTTCGCCGAAGCGCTGGAAAGGATGGGGCGCATCGACGCCTGCTTCGCCAACGCGGGCGTGAGCCAGGCGCGCGCGGCGTTCCACGAGCTCGACACCCGGGAGTGGCGCCGCGTGCTTTCGGTCAACCTCGACGGCGCGTTCTTCACGCTGCGCGCGGCGGCGCGCCACATGGTGGCGCGCGCGAAAGACGGCGATCCGGGCGGGCGGCTGGTCGGCATGGCGAGCACCGCGGCGGTGCACGGCGCGGCACGCGCCCAGGCTTATGCGGCGAGCAAGGGCGGGCTGATCGCGGTGATTCGCGCGCTGGCGGTGGAACTGGCGCGCTACGGCGTCACCGCGAATTCGATCCTGCCGGGCTGGATCGAGACCGAGATGACCGCCGCGGGCGTCGCCGACGCCAGGTTCAGCGCGGCCGTGCTGCCGCGCATTCCGCTGCGGCGCTGGGGCCAGAAGGAGGATTTCGCCGGCATCGCGGTGTACCTCGCGAGCGATGCCAGCCGCTACCACAGCGGCGACAGTTTCGTGATCGACGGCGCCTACACCCTCTTTTAGTGGCCGTGAGCGCCGAGCGCAAGCCACCGGACGCCGCCGCGTTCTCGCTGATGGTGTTGCTCACCGCGCTGTGGGGCTTCCAGCAGGTCGTCATCAAGCTCACCGCGCCGGCGGTATCGCTCGTCATGCAGGCGGGCATCCGCTCGATCATCGCCACGCTGCTGCTGCTCGCCTGGGTGCGGCTGCGCGGCATGCAACTCTTCGGACGCGACGGCACGCTCGGCGCCGGCGTGCTGGCGGGATTGCTGTTCGCCGGCGAGTTCGTGTTCATCTACGCCGGACTCGGCCACACCGCGGCCTCGCGCATGGTGGTGTTCATTTACCTGGCGCCGGTTTGCACCGCGCTCGGCCTGCACCTCTTCGTGCCGGGCGAGCGCCTCGCCACCGGGCAATGGGCCGGGGTCGGGATCGCGTTTTCGGGTGTCGCGCTTGCGTTCGCGGGCGGCTTCGCGACACGCGGCGGCGACACCTGGCTCGGCGACCTCTTCGGCGTGATCGCCGCCGCGTTGTGGGCCACGACCACGGTGCTCGTCCGCGCGACGAAACTCGCGCGCATCACGGCGACCAAGACGCTTTTCTACCAGCTCGCGGTGTCGGCGCTCGTGCTGCCGCTCGCTTCGGTCGCGCTGGGCGAGCGCGGCGTCGTGGCCGCGACGCCGTTCGCGATCGCGAGCCTCATCTACCAGGGCGCGATCGTCGCCTTCGCGAGCTACCTGGCGTGGTTCTGGCTGCTCACGCGTTATTTCGCCGCGCGGCTCTCGGTGTTTTCGTTCCTCGCGCCGCTCTTCGGCGTGCTCGCCGGGGTGGTGGTGCTCGGCGAATCGCTCACGCCGTCGTTCACGCTGGCGGCGCTGCTGGTGGGCCTGGGCATCGTGCTGGTCAATCGCGCTGCAGGCTAAACTGCGCCCCATGGAGCAGCCTGCCGCGCAGCGCGTCACCGCCGAGCAGTTCCGGCTCGGCATGCGGCGCCTCGCCGGCGCGGTGAACATCGTCACCGCGGAGCACGCGGGGCATCGCTTCGGCCTCACCGCCACCGCGGTGTGCTCGGCCACCGCCGAGCCGCCCACCGCGCTCATCTGCATCAACCGCAGTGCCGCGACGCATGGGGCCATCGTGCGCTCGGCGGCGTTCTGCATCAACGTGTTGCGCAGCGACGACGCCGAGCTGGCGAACGCGTTCAGCGGCACGCAATCCGGCGAAGCGCGCTTCGGCGCGGGCGAATGGCTGCGCCTCCCGGGCGGCGCGCCCGCGCTTGCCACGGCGCTTGCGAGCTTCGACTGCCGCGTCGCACGAACGCTCGATTACGGCACGCACACGATTTTTCTCGGCGAAGTCGCGAGCATCGTCATCGGCCGCAAGGGCCGGCCGCTACTCTACGCCGGCCGGCAGTACGCGCGTCTCGCCTCGCTGGCGCACGGCGAGCCGCTGCCCGAAGGCTTCGATCACTGGGTCGACGTCTAGGTGACACCGACGCCGCCGCGCTCGGTGCGGGAGGTGTTCCTGGGTTTCCTGTCGATCGGCGCGCGCTCGTTCGGCGGCGTGCTGCCGTGGGCGCACCGCGTCCTCGTGGAGGAACGCAACTGGCTCGCGCGGGCGGACTTCCTCGACGTGCTGGCGCTGTGCCAGTTCCTGCCGGGACCGAACATCGCCAACATGGCGGTGGTGCTCGGCCGGCGCTGGTTCGGCCTGCCCGGTGCGGCGGCGGGATTTCTCGGCCTCATGGCGCTGCCGTTCGTCTGGGTGCTCGCGCTCGCTGCGCTCTATGCGGACTGGGCGGCGCAGCCCGGCGTGCGCGCGGTGGTCTCGGGCATCGGCATCGCGGGCGGCGGGCTATTCCTCGGCACCGCGCTCAAGCTGGGCGTGCCGCTCGCGCGCAAGCCGGCGGCCGTCGCGATCATCGCTGCGTGCTTCGTAGCGGTGGGACTGCTGCGCATCTCGCTGCTCGTCGTGCTGCCGGCCGCGGTGGTGCTCGCGCTCGCGAGCGCGCGCCGGCGCTGGGTCTAGGCGATGCTGGAGCTGTTTCTCTATTTCGGGCTGCTGTCGCTGCTCGCCGTGGGCGGGGTCAGCTCGATCATGCCGGAGATGCAGCGCATCGTGGTCGAGTCGCGCGGCTGGGTGAACGCGGCGGAATTCACGCAGCTGTTCGCGATCTCGCAGGCCGCGCCGGGGCCGAACGTGCTCATCTGCAGCCTGATCGGCTGGAAGCTGGCGGGAATTTCCGGCGCGCTCGTGGCGCTCGCCGGAATCTGCGGGCCGGCCGCGCTGCTGGCGTGGTGGATCGGCGGCGTGTGGGAGCGCTTCCGCGATGCGCCCTGGCGCATCCTGGTGCAGCGCGCGCTGCAGCCGGTGAGCATCGGATTCGTGATCGCGGGCGGCTACGTGATCGCTACGCCCGAGGGCCTCGACTGGCGCAACGCGCTCATTGCGGCGGCGAGCGCTGCCACGCTTTACGCAACCCGCGTGAGCCCGCTCCGGATTCTCGCCGCCGGCGGCGCCGCGGGCTGGCTGCTGTTCCGTTAGCCGCGCTTCAGGGTGCTGCGGCGCGCGACACGGCGTCGATTTCGCGCGCCAGATCTTCGTAAGTGTTCGCGACCTGGTATTGCGGGAACTCCGCGGCCACCCTGGCCGGAGGACGGAACAGGATTCCCGCGTGCGCCTCGGCAAGCATGGTGGTGTCGTTGTACGAATCACCCGCGGCGATGGTGTGGAAGCCGAGCCCCCGGAAGGCCGCCACCGCGGCGCGCTTCTGGTCCGGCAGGCGCAGGCGGTAGTCGCACACGCGGCCGGCCTGGTCCACCACCAGCTCGTGGCAGAAGAGCGTCGGCAACCCGAGCTGGCGCATGAGCGGCGCGGCGAACTGATAGAAGGTGTCGGAGAGGATCACCACCTGCGTGCGCTGCCGCAGCGCGTCGAGGAAGCCTGGCGCGCCTTCGAGCGGCCGCATCTGCGCGATGACGTCCTGGATGTCGCGCAATTTCAAGCCGTGCCTTTCGAGCAGGGCGATGCGCCCGCGCATCAGCTTGTCATAATCGGGCTCGTCGCGCGTGGTGCGCGCGAGCGCCGGGATCGCGGTACGGCGCGACACCTCGATCCAGATTTCCGGGACCAGCACGCCTTCGAGATCCAGGCAGACGATCTGCACTCAGTCTCCGCGCAAAAGGGCGTGATTCTAAGGGATGCGCCTCACTCCGGGAGCGGGCCCGGCAGGTTGAAGCGCTGGCGCGTGGTGCAGTAGCGGTTGCCGAACAGGCGTCCGACCGGGCGGTAGAGCGCTTCCGAAATGCGCTTCGACTTCGGCTCGATGATGCCCTCGCGCGCGTGCGCGAGCAGGATCTCGCCGATCACGAATTCGCGATCCGGGCCGATTTCGAGGCGCTGGAAGACGCGGCACTCGAGGCACGCCGCGGCCTCGGCGATGCGCGGGTGTTGCACCAGCGCGGCCGGCGCCGTCGTCAGGCCGGTGCGCTCGAACTCGCTCACCTCGGGCGGGAATTCCTCGCTCGAGCGGTGCATGGCGTCGGCGGTGGCTTCGTCCACTAGGTTGACCACGAATTCGCGCGTGCGGCGGATGTTGCGCAGCGAGTCCTTGATGCGGCCGTCCGAGCGCAGGCCGAAGCTCACCATGCACAGCGGCGGGTCTTCCGAGAAGACGTTGAAGAAGGAGTAGGGCGCGCAGTTGGCGACGCCCGGCTCGCTCCAGGTCGAGATCCAGGCGATCGGCCGCGGGATGACGAGGCCGATCAGCAGCTTGTAGCGTTCGAGCACGCTGAGTTCCGAGAGCTTGAGGTCCATTCGAAATCATTAACCTGCGGCGCCGCGACGCGTCAACCCGCATGCGTCAACAAATAGATGAATCTTCGGTATAATTCGCCCCCTCGCGCCCGTAGCTCAGTTGGATAGAGTACTTGGCTACGAACCAAGGGGTCGTGGGTTCAAATCCTGCCGGGCGCGCCAAAAATTCAAGGACTTGGGATATCAAATCCAAGTCCTCTTTCGTTTCTGCGTGAGATTTGCGTGCCGGACGTTGAGCGCCTATGGGCGGTTCAATGCTCGGGTCATTTGAAGGTGTTGCCTGACACCGCCGCACTCACGCTCCAGCGTCAAATCTGTTGCCCGCCGCTGGCTGCATGAGCCCGACAATCAGGAGCGTGCGCACAATTCATGGTCCGGCATGGTAGGCGCGCCGCGCTGGCCAGCCGCCTGGCTGCGGCAGGTCCTTGGAAGAAGTCAAGGCGCTGATCGAGGGCAAGAATGCGAAAAAAATCGAGATACTCTGCGAAGTACCTGGATCGGCTGATCGAAGAGGCAACGGTCGACGCCTACAACGAGTCCGAACAGGCAGGCGGCTTCTTCGCCCTGATCGAGGAGCATCTCGCCATGCCATTCGCGACACGGGTGCTCGGGCAGGAAGTGACGGTCGCCAAGGTCGACATGACCAACCGCGATCAAATCGTCGCCATTTGCTCCCACGGAAAAGTGAAGCAGGCCATCTCGGTCCTCGATCTGCCGATGCCGGATCCACCACCAGAGGGTGCGGAGTGGATCGACGCATACCGCCGCTGGCACGGGGATTGAGAGCGGTTCCGGTTGGTCACAACACCGTCAATGCGGACAGTAATGCTCGATGTTGCGCGCGCGGTGATACGTGGCCTGCGCAGTCCGCGTGGCAAACGAGACCGGAGTCACGCTTGACGTTAATCACGCACAGCGTTACTATGTGACGGGTGACGATCAGGACGTTCAGGTGCGTCGAGACGGAGGCCTTGTTCCGCCTGCGGCGAGTCGCCCGATTCGCGAATATCGAGCGTCCGGCGCTGCGCAAGCTCAAGCAGCTCGACCTCGCGCGGCGCATCGAGGATCTGCGTGCGCCACCGGCGAACCGGCTCGAGCAGTTGAAGGGTGATCGCGTGGGCCAGTGGAGCATTCGCGTGAACAATCAGTTCCGCATCTGCTTTCGCTGGACGGGAACCGACGCCGAAGATGTCGAGATCGTGGACTACCACTGACGGAGACGGATATGAGCAGGAGACTGAAACCCGTGTCGCCCGGCGAGATGCTGGCGAAGGAGTTCCTGAAGCCGCTGGGCATGAGCAACTACCGGCTGGCTAAGGAGATCGGCGTGCCCGCGCAGCGCATCGGCGAGATTGTTGCCGGGAAGCGTGCCATCACTGCCGACACCGATCTACGGTTGTGCCGTTTCTTCGGGCTCTCGGATGGCTGGTGGCTGCGGCTACAGGCCGACTACGACACTGAGATTGCAAAGACGGCACTCGCGAGGACGCTTACGAGGATCAAGCCATGGAAGGAAACGGTCGAAGGCGCTGCAGGCGCGCGCTGATCCCGATCCGCGAGCGCGGGCTGCGTGGGATTTGCGCAGCGCCCCGGTGCCTCCGCCTAAACGTGGAATTCCGGTTCTGAGTCAGTCTCAGAAGAATCCTGGAAGCAAGACAGGGGCAAGCAGCTCAGACCGGTCGTCAATGCAGCCGCCCCGCACTGCCGTGACACTGTTTGAATTTCTTGCCAGACCCGCAGGGACATGGTTCGTTCCGACCGACTTTCTTCGGGTTACGGGCCGGCTCGCGGCGCACAGCCTTCGGTAAAGACCCATTCGCCATTTGCCCACGGCGATGCTCCAGCCAGAGCGCGTGAAGCTTTCGGATCGTCGCGGGTAGGCCTTCAGCGAGAGCTTTGTGTTCGTCGAGGGACAGGTTCTTCCGCTTGAGAACCTCCCAGCCTTCCTCTGTACCGTAGAGCGCCATGGTCGATATCAGTTCCGGTTTGCCAACCGTGACCGGTAGCCAGCCTGCAGAGTCGAGTTGCATCCCCTTCATGAATCCGGAACACCATTCATCGAGGATCGGAATCGGATCTCCGTCGTTGGCATTTTCCATGAGCAACGGTTTGTATTGGTCTGGTTCCCGGTGCAACGTGCTCGCGATATCGTTCATGTGGCGCATCAGCAGTCCGAGGATGCGCTTCGCCTGAGCTTGGCTCACGAACTCCGGAGCGTCCTCACCGTCCTCCATGTCCCATACCCACCGGAGCCATTCGCTCGGAAGGATCGTCTTGGGGCCGCATACGATCGCTGTCAGAAAACCGTCGAGGGTTGCAATGTCCATGGAATCCTCGATGCCCTCGGCATCCATGAGGAACTGGTCAAGCTCCCTGATTTCCGCGTCCGTCAACGGACCCTCGTCCTGGATGTTCATCGCAACAGAGTTCGTCCGGTCATCGCACCTGGATCATGGTAACCACAAGCATCATTGAATCGCCAGCATTGGGCGGTCCTTCGAAAGCGTCCACGAAGTGCAGACAATCCGGCAGGAGGGTTTCCTGGGATGTGTTCGCCCTTGGTCTCGGTACAAGGGGCGGATGGACCTTGCCATATAGTAACATATTTGTTATTGTCGGCCCTTGGATTACACGATCGTTTACTACAGTGCGGCGGTTCAGGCGCGGATTCTCGAGTTGCCGGATGGTCTCGCTGCCCGATACATCGTGCTGACCCGGCGGATGGTTGCCCTCGGCCCAAATCTCGGCGAACCCCATACCAAAGCGTTCGGGGATGGGCTCTTCGAGTTGCGATTGAAGGGGCGCGAGGGCATTGCCCGGGTTTTTTTCTGCACACTGGTCGGGAAGCGCATCGTCATGCTTCACAGTTTCATCAAGAAGAGCGAACGCACGCCACTGCGCGAACGCGAGATTGCAGAAGCGAGAATGAAGGAGATCAAACATGCGAACGCATGATCAGCTGGTCAGGACATTGCTGCGCCGTCCCGGCGTTCGGGCGGAGGTGGAGCGTATCGAGAAAGAGGAAGCGGCACTACTCGACGCTCTGCTGAAGGCGCGCCAGGAGGCGGGGCTCACGCAAGCCCAAGTGGCGGAGCGAATGGGAACGCACGCTCCCGCGGTAGCGCGTCTGGAGCGCTCATTGGCTACCGGAAAGCATTCGCCGTCGATCGCGACGTTGCGCCGGTACGTGAAGGCGTGTGGAAAGCGTTTGCTTCTGCACGTTGCGTAAGATTTGCGTGACTTTGTTGGGATCAGTCCGGACAAGTGCGGCGAAATCGGCGACGTGCGGTCCGGTTGGGTTCCAATAAATCAGTTGCTTACCGACAGACAGCGCCCCTACGAACCAAGGGGTCGTGGGTTCAAATCCTGCCGGGCGCGCCACATCCCAAGGGCCAGCAATCGCTGGCCCGTTTTCGTTTCACCGGTCCGGAGAGCCATACGCAGATTGCGTATAATGCGCCAATGAAGGCCGTCTTCGTGGAATTGCCAGCGTTCGAGCGCTTTTGGGCGTCGTATCTGGACGATGTGGCCTTCGCGAAGCTTCAGCAGGCCCTGATGAAGGATCCGGGTGCCGGAGACGTGATCGAGGGAACCGGCGGGCTGCGCAAGATGCGATTCGCCGATGTGCGTCGCCGCAAGGGCACGCGCGGCGGCCTTCGGGTGATCTACTACTGGTGGAGCGCCGGCATGCAGTTCTGGCTGTACACAATGTACGGCAAGGACGAATTGGACGATCTGACCCCCAAACAGCGCAAGGCATTGAAGGTGATGCTCAAGGCGGAACTGGAAACGAGGAAAACGACATGAAGACCCCGATGAAGTCCAAGCGTGCGCCCAAGCGCGATCTGTTCGCAGAGTTGAGCGAAGGCATGACGGCCTTGGCCGAGGCTCGACATGGCAAGCGCACATTGCGCACTCACTCCATTGAGTTCAAGCCAGCGCCGGAAGTGACGGCTCGGGAACTGCTCCGTGTCCGGCAGCACCTGAAACTTTCGCGGGCGCTTTTCGCGGGCTACCTTCGTACGAATGTACGAACGCTGGAGAACTGGGAGCAGGGGCGCGCGAAGCCGAACGCGCAGGCCGCTTTGCTGATCAACTTGGTGAAGCGTTTTCCGGACACTGTCGAACGGCTCGCCGCCATCTAAAGGGACGGAAGACGCGAGGGTTCAAATCCTGCCGGGCGCGCCAAATAAATGAAGGGGTTGCGAGAGCGGGCCCTGCTTCATTACAGCGTCTGTCACGGATTGGGCCATGACCGCCAGCTTCCACAAACGGTGTCAGGCGAGGTGTGCGGTTCCTACAAACGCTTCCCTGTGCTGCTAATGCCGACCCGTCGAAACGGGTTCTGATCGGCAAGCTCCTTGACCGCGGCGTCAATCTCCTGCTTGGAGATGGCTGCTAGACGGTCAGAGTCGGCATCCAAGTAATGCGCCAACGCGATTGCCCGCTGGCGGTCCCTGGGATTCTTCGTCAAGCGGGCCTCGATCACGTAGGGCCACGCGAACCACGGTTGAAATCCCTGATTCGCCTTCGCCCAGTCGAGCAGCATTTCGTCGATTCTCGGGTCGCGCGTCGCTGCTGAGACCCATTCGCAAATTTCGGCGAACTGATACTCGGTCATCAGGGGGCGATTCTCCGTATACGGACGACGGTGCAGCGCCACCTTCAAGAATTGAAGCGCGTCCGTCGCTTTTCCCCCGACGCCTGCGATGATGGCCCTTGCCAGGTAGAAGTCGAATCGTTGCTGCTCCGGACGAAACTTATCCAGCAGCGGCTGCACTGCGGCCCCATTGCCCGACCGAGCGGAGGCGTACGCGTAGTACGGCAGCAGATACCCGAGATTCACGTTCCTCGTATCGAAGAGCGAGACGGCCTGCCTCAAGATCGCATCCGCCTTACCGTACTCGCCGTTGCGGATCAGGTAGTAGGCTTCGGCAAAGTGCACCAGGTCGGACTTGAGCCGCACCTTTCGCGAGGACTTGATGGCGTCGCTTGGAACAAGCGAGTCATGCGGCGAATCGGGGCCGAGCTGGCGGTGGAAGCGACCGTCGAAGGAGGGGCGCACTACGTTCCCGAAATAGTCTTCCAACTTCCAGATCGGCCGTTCCATAGCGGCGATTCGTGACGCAAGCTCCTTCGTGGGCATACGATCGGTGACGCCGCTTCGCAGGAGGTATGCGGACGCGAATCCGAAATCATTTCCGGCCGGCTTGAACTTGTCCTGTGCGGCCCAAGCGGCGATCTCGGCCTCCCCGGTGCGAGCCAACCGGTGTCCGACCAGGGCGGTTTCCCAGACGTGCGGCTGTTGAATCTGCCCGATGAGACCATTGAAACCGTCCCATGCGCGTTCGGATTGACCGGTCGCGTGGAGCATCCCGAGATAGTCGCGGTAGGCGTAAGGTGAGTTGTATCGGCGTGCACGGTCGAGCGACATTGCCATCGCGGTTGCAAGATCGCCCTGGACGAGCGCAATTCGCGTCGCACTCGAAAGGCTGGCATCGGATCCCGTGCGCAGGTCCGCAGCGATGCGATAGAAGGGCAGCGCGCGCTCGAAATCGCCGCTCCAATAGAACATCGAACCCGCCGCGAACGCGTAATTCGACACCGCCACCGGATGCTCCCTGGCCCCGGCCGTGAACTCGGGGTAGGCTGAAAATACTTCGGCAGCCGCGGGTCCGCGCGCCTGCTCGAAAAGCATCGTGCCAAGCTCCCAGCGAGCTTCCCGATTTGAAGGCTGGCCCGCGATGGCGTCGCGGTAATGCCTTTCGGCGCCAGGAAAATCCCCCTGGCGGGTGCTGCTCTTGGCGAGCAGGAGCGCTCGTCCCGGGTGTCCCGCAAACCGCTTGTCCAGCGATCTGACCAGCTGGTCCACCTTTTGCCATTGGTTCTGGTTGTCGCCGTAGTGGTTTGCGAGATGTAACACCGGCCCGAACCCGGAAGTGGAGTTCCTGAGCGCGGCATTGAGGCTTCCCATCGGATCCGCATTTCGTATCCACGGGTAATAGGGCCGGAACGGATAGTCGCTGCCGTACAGATCGCCAAATAGTCCAAAGTCGCGCCGGCCGGAACGCCCCAAAAGGTGCAGCGCGTCGGCCGATGTTTGCGTCTGCCCCTGTTCCCAGACGAATGCGTTGAAGGCATTGGCGTAAGCGGACTTGGCTACGCCTTCCCGTGCGGATCCTTCAGTCCGAGCGATGAGTGCAGTTTCCGCGCGCGCTCGCGCCAGCGCGACTTGTGGATGATCGCCATAAACCGATTCGATCCGTGCCAGATACTCCAGGGCGCGCTCCGGGGCGCCCTGTGCCTCGGACAGAAAATTGGCACGGCGTACGACATTGTCCGTCGCCATGCTTGCGATCAGATCCAGATGGTCGAAAGCTCCGGGCTTGCCGGCCACCGCAGCACAGCACCATCTCTCGGGTCCGGACTCCAGCAGTCTCGTGATGTGGTCAGCGACGGATTGTTCGGACAAGGTCTGCGCCTTTGAATAGTCGCCAAGCGCGGCGGCGCCGCGCATGAGCTCTTCTGCGGTTGCGCCGGCAATCGGGATTTCACGATCCAGCAACACCTTGAGCGCAATGTTTTCGTGCTGCGACCACGTGTCCCAGTCCGTCATCGCACGCGCGACCATGAGCGGCCACGCTTCCCCGGGCAGCTTGAGCGACTTGACCAATGCCGCGGATTGCGACTGCGTCGTAACTCCGTAGGCGGCGCGAATCGCATTGACCTCCAGCCAGGCGATGAGGGCCTTGACCTCATTGCGGACCTGCTTGGCATGCAGTTCCGCGTCAGGAAGGTTGCCGTTGAGCACCGCGAAAAGGTGTTTTTCCTCCGCGTTCGACGGCGTTGCGAGAACGGCGATGGCAGCAGGCCGGAGTCCAAGCTGCATCAGCGCACGCGCCTTAAGCAACCGGTAATCGGGCGACGCCGCGGACATTGCAGAGATCGCGAGCATGGACTTCTCGGCGAATCTTTCCCGCGTTCGGTCCGCGCTGCCGGGTGCCAGCGAGGCAAGCAGTTGAAGAAAATGCGCAGCGTAGGAGGGGTCCGATTTCGCTATCGTCGTTTTGAGCGGAGAAGCAAGGAATCCCGCGCCGAGCCGGCCTTCGCGTGTTGCTTCAGTGCGCGCCTTCGTATCGACGCCGAGATACTCGAGCACGGCTGGAAGCACAGCCCGGTACGCCTCAATCGGGGGCGTTTCATCCGTGAACGCGATGTTTGCGAACTGGCGGCTGTTTTCAGGGCGAAACGACCACGCGGATTCACCGAGGTTGCGGTCCTGGAATTGAATCGTGAGCCGCATTTCGTCGTTGCGCTCGTGCCCGACATAGCCATAGACGATGCGTTTCACGCCAAGGGTCTGCGCGAGACGATGGATCGCGGCCGGAAAGTATCTCCGCTCACCGTCGCCCAGTGCGCGCGCCACAAGGTATGGATCCGGGACGCGCACCCTTTGCCCTTCAGACAGCAGCGCTGCAAGTTGCGCCGTCATCAACGAACGTGTGGCGCGATCCAGCGCATAAAGCTGGACCTGGAATGGGACCACGAGAACGTCAAATTGACCCTTGGAAAGGAGCTTTTCGTAGAACGCCTTTTCGTTGCTCTGCCAACGGGAGCGCGGTCGTGGGTATGCACGTGGCAGCCCCCGCATGACTTCCTGGTCCGGCGCCGGCTGCGCGGCAGCTTGCTGTGCGATAGCGCTGCTGGCATCCGAGCTGCCCGCGTCCGACTTCTTGGAGACCGCTTCGGCGGCGACGAAGATCGTCTCGGTGAGCGAATCCCTGGCCTCGCTGGGATGCCATCCGCTCCCTCCGAGGGTGACTGCCATGAACAAGACCGCCGTCATTGTTTTCATGAGTCGTGAGACTGCAATGGATTTAGGCTACCGGCAACCAGACTAAAGTCGTAATACGTTTCAATCGACCACTCGTTGCAGACGGGGCTACTTCCGTTCCGATGATCAGGTTCGCTTCGCGCAGAGTCTTGGCGTACAGATCGGGATAGAGGGAAGGAGACGCCTTTACGCGCGCTGCCGGATCTGCAGGCTTTGCGTCGCGCGGCCGATCAGTCCGAGCGTATCGAAGATGCGCGCCTCGGCGAGGCCGCCGCCGC
>Ga0209343_10007016_pt1 | contig 13367 bp, 11 predicted proteins | sample RifCSPlowO2_02_FD_184026 | JGI IMG/M metagenome (GOLD analysis project Ga0209343, IMG submission 184026) | Groundwater microbial communities from Rifle, Colorado - Rifle CSP2_plank lowO2_0.2 (SPAdes) (version 2) | ecosystem: Environmental > Aquatic > Deep subsurface > Groundwater | place... | reverse complement strand
CCCTCACGGTCGCGGCTCTGATCCTGGATTACGCAGGAATGTTTTCCAAAACGAACTGGTCCAGGCGCTCTCAGCAAAAGCCCACGGCACACAAAACGTGCCGTGGCTACCAAACTGTCATCCCGCTCGTCGTTCCTCGCGCAAATATTTCTGCGGAAACTCCGGCAAGGTCGAAGCCACCAACTCCAGCACATTGCCGTCGGGGTCCTCAAAATATATATAGCGGTCCGCGTCTTCGGAGTGATTCAGCGGGCCTTTGAGCACCTGCACACCCTTGGACTTCAAGTACTCGGCCGCCTGGTCCACCTCCGCCGCTGTGCGCAAGCGAAACGCCGCGTGGTTCAAGCCCGCGCGCTTGCGATAGTTCTCCGCCTGGCCGTGCGGCACCAGATAGAGCGCCACGTCATGAAAGGCCAGGTTGTCGCCGGCCCGAAACTGGCCCATGTTCAACCACACGATGGCTCCCTCGGCCTTCCCCGAAACGCGGAATCCGAGAATTTCCGTATAGAACTTCTCGGCCCGATCCAGGTCCGTCACGTTCAAGTTGACATGGGCGACATCTACCACTCGAATCATCGTCGCATGCTCCTTTGCGAAGAAAGGCAGTGACCAGTGACGAGTGAAAAGTGACAAGAAAAACGGGCCGCAAACTCCTTGCCTTGCTTGTCACTCGTCACTACTGCTGACCGCTCCCTGACGGTCGCGGCTCTGATGGTTCTCACGCCGCCCTCTCAATACAGGCTTCGGACCAGCCCGCCGTCAATCTGGATGGCGGTTCCGGTGATGTAGGAAGCCCGCTCCGACGCCAGAAAGACCACCAGGTCCGCAAACTCCTCCGGCTTCCCTGCCCGCTGAAGCGGGATGTCTTTAGCGCGGCTCTTCATGTACTCCTCGAGCGGCACGCCTTCCTGCTGCGCCCGCCGCCGGGCCAGGTCCAGGTGCCGTTCGGTCTCGAAGGCGCCCGGACAGACCGAATTGACCAGGATATTATGAACCGCCAGCTCATTCGAGAGCGACTTGGCCAAGCCCAGCACGGCCGGGCGCGTCATGTTCGAGAGGATCAAGCCGTCGGTCGGCTGCTTGGCGACAAACGAAGTGATGTTGACGATCCGGCCCCAGTTGGCCGCCTTCATGTGCGGAACGGCCTCCCGGCAAAGGCTCAGCGTGCTCAGCAAATTCGTGCTCAAGGCTTTCTGCCAGACGTCCTCCGGGAGGTCGGCGAAATGCCCGAACGGCGGCCCGCCGGCGTTGGTCACCAGGATGTCGAGCCGGTTGTAATGGGCCATGGTCCGCTCCACCAAGCTCTTCACTTCGCCCGGAACGCTCACGTCAGCGGCAATGGCGAGCACATCCGTTCCAGTGGCCCCGCGAATTTCCTCGGCGGCTTTCTGGAGCTTCTCTTCCGTTCGCGAGCAAACGGCCAGCCGCGTCCCTTCCTTGCCGAGCCCCATGGCCACGGCCTTCCCCAACCCGGAACTGGCTCCGCAAACCAACGCCACCCGACCGCGCAACCCCAAGTCCATCCTGTATCCAGACCTCCTGCGAGTGTACGGAACTGAAGAGCGCCTATTGTACCCCAACTCGTCATCGTTGGCATCGGCCTCGTTGGGCCGACGGAACGGGCAGGCCGGGCACTGGACATCGGCGAGACGCTACCCTAGAATCTCTTCTGCGATCCTATGGAAACTCGGAAACTGCGTTTGCGACTGCTCAACCGCGCCACGATTATTGTGGTTTTGATCCTGACCCTCATCGGAGTGGGAACCGTCGGCTTTCGCGTCATTGAAGGTTGGCCTTGGTTTACGGCCCTCTATGCCACGCTCATGACGGTCTCGACCATCGGCGCCGACCCCTTGAGCCAACTCTCTCCGCAAGGCCAGGCCTTCAATATCATCATGATTTTGATGGGGGTGGGCGTGGTCAGCTTCGCCATTGGGCTGTTCACCCAAGCAGTGATAGAATTTGAGCTTGGTTCGTTCTTTGGCCGTCGCCGCATGGAAAAAGACATTTCTAAGCTCAAGGATCACTTCATTATCTGCGGTGCCGGCCGCGTCGGACGCCGCCTCGCCCAGGAGGTTGCCTCCCGGAATCTCCCCGTGGTCTTCGTGGAAAACGATCCGGGTCCCGCGCAATGGGCCCAGGATCACAATTTCCCGGTGATCATCGGGGACGCCAGCAGCGAGGCGGTTCTGCGGCAGGCGCGCATCGAGCATGCGCGGGGCCTCGCCAGCGCCGTCACCTCCGACGCGCAGAACGTGTACATCGTCTTGACCGCGCGCGGCCTCGCGCCCAATCTCCCCATCGTGGCCCGCGCCAGCGAGGAAGACGCCGAGTCGAAGCTCCTCAAAGCCGGGGCCACCACCGTCATTTCCCCGTACAGTTTCGCTGGAACACGCATGGCGCGCATGCTCACCCGCCCCCACGTGCAGCGCTTCCTGGACCTCGCCCTCTCCTCGCTCAACGACGGCGGCCTGGACCTGCAAATCGAGGAAATTCAGGTGGCCCAAAGTTGCAAGCTCTCCGGCTTGACCCTGGCGCAAGCCGACGTACGGCAGCGGCTCGGGGTCATCATCCTCGCCATCCGCCAGGAGAACGGCCGCCTGCGCTTCAACCCGGGTCCGGAAGACATCATCTCTCCCGGCGATTACCTCATCTCCATGGGCGACTCCCAGAAGCTCAAAGAACTCGAAGCCCTGGCAGGGGTCAAGAACTGAGGACCCTTCGTGACTTCCGGCAGTTCGCTCCTGATTTCATTCACGATTTCATGCAAGCCGATGCTCAGTACGCACGAATGAGTTGGCAATGACACCGGAGCAACTCTCGATTTTCCCCTTGTGGTACGTTGCCTTTCTTCTCTCCCTCACGTGTCATGAGGCGGCGCACGCGCTGGTGGCCAAATGGGGCGGAGACTTGACGGCCTATTCTTCCGGCCAGGTCACTTTGAACCCGCTGCCCCACATCCGGCGGGAACCCTTCGGAACCGTCCTGGTTCCGATCATCAGCTTTCTTCTCAGCGGCTGGATGCTTGGATGGGGCAGCGCGCCGTATGATCCGCTCTGGGAGCAGCGACACCCCAAGCGGTCGGCGCTGATGGCGCTGGCGGGGCCGGCAGCCAATTTCCTCCTGACGATTCTCGTCGTTATTCTTATCCACGCCGGAACCGGCATGGGCGCGTTTCAAGCGCCGGAAGCGATGGGGTTCACCCGCATTGTGGATGCGACCAACAGCTCCGCGGAAGGCGTTGCCCGGTTCTTGAGCATCCTGTTTTCACTAAACCTGCTGCTGGGATGCTTCAATCTGCTTCCGGTCCCGCCGCTCGACGGACACAGCGCCGTTGGCCTCGTCCTGCCGGAAGACATCTTCCGGCGCTGGCTGGAGTTGGTCCGCTCGCCGATGTTGTCTTTGCTCGGGCTGCTGCTGGCGTGGCGCTATTTCGACGTGATCTTCTACCCCGTCTTCTTCTTTGCCCTTGGGTTGCTGTAATTGCCTTCGTTTCGTCAAAGGACACCGCGGATAAGTGTGGTTTACTGACTGCTTCCTCTGCCCGCTACCGCGCCCCGCAGCTCCCGCCAGGAGCCGATCCCGACCGTCGGGGCGAGGATGCTGAAAGCCAGTAAGAACAATACGCTCGCCACCGCCGCTTGCAGGAACGAGCCGGTCATTGTTTTCCAACTGAAATAGGCATCGAGCCACTGCGCCGAGTAGAATGCAGCTACGGCAGCCAGGGCGGACGCAATCACGGTTCGCGCAAAGAAACCCGCAACACCGGCCAGGGAGACCTGGAGCCGCCGGTACAGCACGATCCAAAGAGCGAGCGTATAGACGATGACGCCGAGCGAGCTGGCCGCCGCCAGGCCCAGGTGCTCGAATTGTCGCGAGGCATACAGATAGACGGGAATCCACGCCAGGGCCAAACCGCTGCCAATCAGCGTGGGCGTGAGCGTGTCGCCAAGGGCATAGAAGCCGCGGCCGAGGATCGCTTGCACGCCCCAAGCGGCCGCCCCGACTAAAAACAGGGTCATCGCCAGGGCCGTCTGCTCGATGTCTTGCGCTTCCAGGCGCGTCCGCGAAAACAGCAAAAAGACAATTTGGCGGCTCAGGACCGCCGAAAGCGCCGACATAGGAACAATCGTCAGGATCACGTGCCGCAGGGCCTCTTCCAATCCTCCTTTCATTTCATCCCATTTCTTTTCCGCCGCGAGGCGCGCCAGGATCGGGAAGGAAGCCACGCCGGCCGCCTGTCCGAAAATGGCGACCACGACCCGCATCAACGTTTTGCCGTAGCCCAGCCAGGTGATCGAGGCGGGAACCAGAAACGACCCGAACCAGCGAATCGCCCAGTCGTCCACAAAAATCAGCGAGAAGCCCAGCATGATCGGCGCGCTCAGGCGCAGGAACCGGCGGAATCCCGGATGGTGGAGGTCAAAGGAAACGCGGAATCGGGCCGAGAGCTTGTACACGCCATAGACCTGGAGAAGGCAGTTGCCGAGCAGCGAGCCTGCCAGCACTCCCCAGGAAAACGCTTGAATCCCGATGGAGCGCGCGAGCAGCATCCCGGCGGTAATAATCATCCCGTTATAGATCAGCGGGGCGAGCGACGGGATCAGGAAGCGTCCTTGCGCGTATTGAACGGCGCTCAGCACCCCTCCGATGAAGAAGAACGCCTGCGCCGGGAGCATGATCCGCGTCAGGTAGGTGACGATTTCCTGTTGCTGGGGCGTGAATCCCGGCGCGATCAAGCGAGTGAGGGTAGCGGCATAGACTTCGCCGACCACGACCAGGCCCAGCAGTACGACCGTCATCGTTGTCAGAACGGTCGAGAAGACGCGCCAGGCTTCTTCTCTCCGCTCGGATGCCGCGTATTCGAGGAAGACCGGGAGGAAGGTAACGCTCAGCGCGCCGCCGGCCAGGAGGTAATTCAAGATGTCGGGGATGGTAAAGGCCGCATAGTAGGCGTCGGTGATGGCGTTCGAGCCGACCTGGTGCGCGATGGCCCACTCGCGGAAAAAGCCCAGTACCCGGCTCAAGAATACGCTGGCGCCGACCAGCGCCACCGACCGCAGGAAGAGTCGCTGCCGATGGGTCGCCGTCGCAACGGCACAAGAGTCCGGAGTTGGATCATTCGCCACGTTGCCTCACTATCTCGAATGCGCTCGAATTCGAGTGCAGCCGCCGTACCGTCGCCGGCGCGGCGGATGCGTATGCTCCGCACAGATGATAATGCTATAATGCTGGGTGCGGTTGAAAGCGCCTTGCTTCTCAAAGCCGTCCAAGGCGGGAGAGGTTCCAGGTTCGGTACATGCAGTATTATTTCGATCACAATGCGACCACGCCGGTGACGGCGGGCGTGCTGGAGGCGATGCTGCCGTTCTTCGGGACTGAGTACGGCAACGCATCGAGCATCCATCGCTTCGGACAGCGCGCCCAAGCGGCCGTCGAGCGGGCCCGCGCCCAAGTGGCGGCCCTGCTCCACTGCGACCCGACCGAGCTGGTCTTGACGGGCGGCGGGACGGAAGCCGACAACATGGCGATCCTCGGGACCGTGCGGGCCGGTTTGAGGAAAAGCAGGCACGTCATTACCACGGCCATCGAACACCCCGCCGTGCTCCGCACTTGCCAGGCTCTGGAACGAGGAGGCGTCGCGGTCAGCTACCTGCCCGTGGACTCGATGGGATTCCTCGACCCGAACGAGGTCCGCAAGGCGCTTCGCCCGGAGACAGTCCTGATCTCGATCATGCACGCCAATAATGAGATCGGGACCGTTCAACCCCTGGAAGAAATTGCCGCCATCGCGCGGGAAGCCGGCGTCGTTTTCCATACGGACGCGGTGCAAAGCACGGGAAAAATTCCGGTGGATGTAAAGCACCTCGGCGTGGACCTGCTCTCGCTCAGCGCGCACAAGTTTTACGGACCGAAGGGAGTCGGGGCGCTTTATGTCCGCAAAGGAGTTTCCGTCCATCCCATTATGTTTGGCGGACATGACGAGCGAGACCCGCGCCCGGGTACGACGAACGTAGCCGGGATCGTGGGATTGGGAGCAGCGGCCCAATTGGCCGCAGCGAATATGGCAGTTGAATCCCGGCGCCTCGGCGGGCTTCGGGACCGGCTGGAGCGGGAAGTCCTGGCCCGCGTGAAGGACGCCGGAGTCAACGGTTCCCGGCTCGGGCACAAGGACGGACGCTTCCGGCGTGTGCCCAACACGACCAATTTCTACTTCGACTTCATCGAGGCGGAGTCGCTCGTGATCGCGCTCGATCTCCAGGGAATCGCCTGCTCGACCGGCTCGGCGTGCGCGGCGGGAGCCGTCGAGCCGTCGCACGTGCTGACCGCGATCGGACTGCCCGCTGAGCGAGCGCGCGCCAGCATTCGCCTCAGCCTGGGCCGGCTGAACACCGAGACAAGTGTGGACGTGCTGCTCGCAACGCTCCCGGGGGTTGTGGAACGCCTCCGCGCACTCTCCCCGCGAACACCGGCGAAAGTCGGCGCTTCTCAGCAAAGCAAGTAAATTGATATTTTGTGTGGGCGTAATATGGTAGCGTGCGGAGCAGTTCCGTCAGGGCACGACTTTAGTCGTGGCGAAAGAGACAGTGATGGATGAACTTTCCTCGCGGCTTCAGCCGCGGAGGGACAAACCTCAGGGGCTAAAGCCCGGAGAACTGAGCACGTCGTTTCGGCATGGCTGAAGCCATGCCCTGACAATGCGCCATTAGGATACTATGCAACAACTCCTAGAAATCCCGACGCAGGCCGAGGGGCCCATCCGTCCGGCCCGTTCGCTCGGAGCCGAAAAAACCGTCGTCGCCGTAGGCATGAGCGGCGGTGTGGACAGCTCGACCGCCGCCGCGCTGCTGCTCGCGCAGAACTGCCGCGTGATCGGGCTGACGATGCAGCTCTGGGACCAGCGGCGCATTGCGCAGGCGGACCCTGCGGCGCCCGAAACCGTCCAGGGCCGGTGCTGTTCTCTGAACGACGTCTACGACGCCCGGCGCGTGGCGGAGAGCCTGGATTTCCCGTTTTACGTGGTTAACTATCAGCGGCAGTTTGAGGAGCAAGTTGTCCGGCCCTTCGTCGCCGAGTACGCCGCCGGCCGCACACCCATTCCGTGCACGCTTTGCAACAACCATGTGAAGTTTGACCAACTGCTCCTGACGGCGCGGCAGATCGGAGCCGAGCGGCTGGCGACGGGCCATTACGCGCGGGTCGAGTTTGACCCCGAGCGAAGCCGCTACGTGTTGCGCCGCGCAGTGGATGAGTCCAAGGACCAGTCCTATTTCCTCTTCGGCCTCACGCAGGAACAGTTGAGCCGGACGATCTTTCCACTCGGTTCGCTGCGCAAGGAGCAGGTGAGAGAGCTGGCGAAGGAATACCGTCTGCCGGTCGCCGCAAAGCCGGAGAGCCAGGAAATTTGCTTTGTGCCCGGGGGAAACTACGTCCACTTTCTCGAAGCCTACCGGCGCGAGCAGGGCGAGAGCGATCCGGACTTGGCGGGCGAAATCGTAACCACCGATGGACGAGTGTTAGGGCGCCACAACGGCTTGCATCATTTCACCGTGGGCCAGCGCAAGGGATTGGGCATTGCCGTGGGCGCACCTCTTTACGTCATCTCGCTGGATCCGGCCAGCCGCCGCATCGTTGTCGGAGATGACCGGGAACTCCATGCAAAGGAGTGCATCGTCCGAGACCCCAACTGGATTGCCGTCGAGCGGCCAACCGCGGGCCTGCGCGTCAAGGCCAAGATTCGCCACAAGCACACCCCCGCCCCGGCCACGCTCTTCCCGGAAGGCGATTCCGTCCGCGTCGAGTTCGACGAACCGCAGCGCGCCATCACGCCCGGCCAGGCGGCGGTGTTCTACCAGGGCGACCTGGTGCTCGGCGGCGGCTGGATTGATGGGGTCGAACGCTGATTCCGTCCCTTTCGTTCGCTCAGTTCTTTCCGATGAAAACAACCTGCTTCTTACCGAAAGAGATTCCTTTTCGATTGCGACCGACTTGCTAGTTTCCATCCGGTAGCATGGTGCCTTCCGTGCCTGGGACAAACTCAAAGGAGCGCCAGCGAAACGGACCAAAGTTTTCCGGCAAATCGGTATAGAAAACAGGAGGAGCGTGTTGCAGGGGCACCACCTGCCCTAATTCTTGCTCGGTCCCGCCGGCGAGGATCCAGATCAATCGGGCCCCCTGGGGGATAGGAAGCCGGACGGGCGTGGAACCAGAATACCTCACCAGTCTCCTGTTTCGGCGCCACAGCCGAGCCCGAGTGTCAGCCACAGCCGGATCTTTTGCTTCTTCCAGAACGTAAACCTTGTCGGAAGGAAAGTAGTAACAAACCTTTCGCCAGCTCGGGGACGCATCCCTGGTCCAGATGAACACCACAGGTCGGTTACCGCTTTCCTTTAAGCTGGGAACCTGGCGCAAGAAACTATCCATCGTGTTTTTCCTCCAGAATACGTAGCGGCTGGAGGTCTCGTAGGTTGCTCCCAAGAAAGCGTCCACGACGGAGCCAGGAGGTCGGAAAGGTCCGTTCGCTGGTCCTGAAGGAAGGGGAAATGCCCCGAAGAACAAGAGAACATTCCCGAGTAAGGCTGCGCAGAGCAAGACACTCCCCTTCGCCAAAGTTCTAGTGGGGACAGCAAGCAAGAGGGCAAAGAGGACCGCAAGCCAGATTGCGAACCCATCCTCTTGAGGCGAATAGCTGGGGGAGAGAAAGAGGATCGAAGCGAAGAGGGCTATCCAGATAGCGAACCGGGACAGTGGGAGCCGGTTCTGATAAGCGTTCCGCTCTGCTGCCGAGAGGCAATATCCTCCCACTAAGCAAAGCGCTGGGATGCTGCTCAGCACGTGGCCCGGACTGGCGGTATGGACCACTGCATTGAAAAGGAAGGAAGGAAAAAACCACAGCGACAGAAACCAAAGACAGCGCGACTGGTCCGGCAACTCCCGGCGTTGGAGCCAACCGAATGGAAGAGTCCAAATCCAGGGCAGGGTCCCTAATCCCGTCCAGATGATGGCCCGTCCGAGCATGCGCCGCCAATGCGCTAGGTCGGCGCCGAAAAGGATGGAAGTCTGATCCGCTTGCTCCGAAGCATACAGTGAAAAGGAGCCGACCATCCGGGTCAATCCGCCCGAGGCAATTGCCATTCCGGCGATCCATGCCGACGTCACGACTACAAGCAAAAGTCCAGCGCGAATAATGAGGCGGGGGTTCCGAAGCTGCCACGCTGTCCAAGCCCAAACGGGAAACAACACAACGACTAATCCGGGACGGAATCCGCCGCCGACGGCAAGGGCTAGAGAAGCAATGTAGAACAGCCTTGGCTCCCCAGACACAGCTCTCCAGCAGAAATAAGCCACTAGCACAGAGAAGAGCGCCAAGTTTGGGCGCAAGGGAGAGGTGAGGGAGGAATACCAGAAAACGGGATTCACCAACAGTAAGGCGGCAGCGGCGTAACCAACCCTTTTGGAAATCATCCGCTGGCCCAGGAGGAACAGAAAAACTAACGTGAGACTGCTGACGACTATGCGTAAAAAGGCGAAGGTCCGCTCTGGAGTCCCCAGGAACATATGCAGAAGTTTCGCCTTAGCGACAAAAAGCGGATAACCTGGGGGCTGTGGTTGGTTCAGGGCAGGGTCAAATTGCTCCAAGGCAAAGGCTAGGTTCGCAGAGTCAAACGAATACAGGTGGGTGGGCATAAGCGGCAGCCGAGTGCCCACCACCAGCAGAGCGGCTATTCCGAAGAGGGTAATAAATTGTCGGCCCGATGGCATGCCGAAATTGTATCTCCCAATCCTGCCGACCCGGCAACCTGAGCCTTGAGGGGATTCCCCATCAAAAAACTGTGCTCCCCCTCAAGGAAACCGTCCGATGGCTATGGGATGGATGGGGTCGAAGCATGACTTCCGCTCAACTCCACCAATCGTTCTTCCTCGGGCAAATACCGGAAATGATAGGCAGGTTCCTTCGCCAGCAACTCGTCCCGCGCAGACGTCTCCATCACCGTCGGATAATAGAAAATCTCCCCCGGCTGCTCTCCGTACCTTTGCCGCAGCGCCGCCCGGAACGACAAGGGAAACACATACGCCTCTCCATGCATGGCCGGGATCTGCTCAAAGACCAGCCTCGCGTTCGGCGGGAACGAAGGGCGCGTGGCTTTCACCTGGGTCAGGATGGAATCGGCGATCCGGCCCGCCTCCGTCCACTGCCGGAACCGCTGGCCGGTCGAGTGCGTATAGTAGCCGGCCAGCAACGCGAGAAGCAGCACGGGGATCACTGCCGAGGGAGATACCTTGTTCAGCCCGGATCGCGACACTTCCCGCATCGGCAGGCAGAGAAAAAGGGCAACCCCAACGCTGCTCACGAACCCAAAACGGTCCGCATATCCCTGGACGGGGAAGAACGGAAGGTAACCCACCCAGAGCACCAGCAGGGAAAACCACAGCAAGGATGACTGTTCTTTGCGCAGCCGCCAGACAAGATACGCAATGAGGAGGTAGAAAAGCCCCAGCCAGTGCTGAATGTGGTGGAAAAGACGGTAGTGCAGACGATACAGATCGCCGCCCAAGCCGCTCAAGGTCAGGTCCAACTCGTACGCGCCGAGCTTCCCCTGGAACAGAATCAGCCACCCCGCAACATAACCTATCAGCAAGAGAAAGAACGGGAGGGTCGCCCGGAGCGCCTGACGCAATCGCTCCGCCCAACACGCTTCCCGACGCCGGAACAGCATCTCCATCCCGAACAGCACAAAGGGGAAACTGACCGCTCCTTCGTAGCTGAGCAACGCCAAGGCAAACGCGATCCAGCAAGCCGCCTGCGTGAGATGGAACACAGAAGAACGGGGAAGCGATGCTGCGCCCGCGTCCACCGGCCGTCTGCGATAGGAGAGATAGGCCCACCAAGAAAGCAATAGGAACAGGAGGCAGACCGAACTGTCCCGCGCCGCAATCCATGCGATGCGGGAGTGGTGCGTGGGATGCACGGAAAAAAGGACCGCGGCGGAGAACGCCAGCAGCAGGTTCCCCGTGAGGAGGCGAAATACAAGCAACAGAAGAACGCTGTTGGCCGTGTGCAAGATGACGTTGGTCAGGTGATAGCCGAAGGGACGCTCGCCCCAGAGGAGATGATCCACAGCGTAGGTGAGCATCACCATGGGGCGGTATTCATTTCGCCCAAAACCCGTTGTTTCGCGGACATACCGTAGCGCGGTCGGAAAGTCTACTTGCCCTACAAGTCGGAAGGAGTCGGAGACCCGGTAGTCGTTTAGCGCCGGCGCTGCCACGAGCGGAACGAGAACCAATAACGCCGCGGCGCAAACGAATACACCGACCCCTTCCGAGAATGTCCAATCCCAGACTTGGCTTTGGCGAGACCCTGCCATCCGGACCCACGCCCTTCACTCGAAGGAGGAAATCGCTTGAATGGACCTGCCGCTTGGCGCTTTCAGAAGACGGTCATCCACGAGAACCTCCAACGGCTCCGCTGAGACTTTGCTCCTGAACGAACACCTGAATCATTCAGCCCTTGCCCAAGGGCCGAGCAGATAAATCCCCGATTGTTCTGAAACCTCAAACCCTACCGCCGCCAGCCCATCCCCAATCGCTTCCTGGAACTGGCGCCGTACTGCGAGCTGGACACCGGCCAGCGTCTCCTCTTCTTTACCACGTTTCCCGGCAATGTCAAGAGGGATCGTAATGCGGCGGCAAATTTCAATCACAGGCATTGACCGCCCTTCGGCGCAGGCCACGGCGCGAGGCGACTCCAGCCACCACTCCGCGATCAGCCGGTCGGTCGGCAGGCCCCGGTGCAAGGGGCTGGAGCTGATGCCGTAGTGGTTGGGGACGTACCGCCGCGCAATGGCCCCCAGCCGCTCCAGGTTAAAATATGCGTTCTTGGCCTCCAGAGGATCGAACGTCCATTCGATCGAGCCGATCCCCTGCGCGAGCGCCTTCCGGCGTTGTTCGAGCTTCAAGCGCCGGCCGATCCCGCGCTCGCGGTACTCGGGCAGCACCGCCAGCATGTGCGAGTGTAGATAGACGCGCGTGCCGCGCAGTGCCGGCACCGCCAGGCAAAACCCCACCAGCTTCCCCGACGGGTCAAACGCGCCGATCACCTGTCCCTCGATCTTGCGGGCCACTACAAAAAATCGCGTCGGGATCAGGTCCTCCTCCTCAAATCCCCAGACGGCGCGCTGGAGGGCGACACACTGGCGGAACTCCTCGAGCGCGGAGCAGTCCCGGATTACGATGCCGTCGTCACTGGCCAATTTCTTCTTCGATCTCCTTGGAGCGTTCCCAGAGCGCGTCAATCTCGGCGGGCGTCGCCTCGCGGGGCGACTTGCCCGCTTTGCGAAGCTCGCGCTCCACCCATTGAAAGCGATGACGAAATTTCCGGTTCGCCCCGCGCAGTGCGCTTTCGGCGTCCACGCCGAGATACCGGGCCACATTGACCGCCGTAAACAGAAAATCTCCAACTTCCTCTTCCAGGCGGGCGCGGGAGGCGGGGGCGATCGCTTTCCCCGTCTCTTTTTGCTCCCCCTGCGCCTGGGTCATAACTGCTCGCAACTCCGCCACTTCTTCCTGGAGCTTGGCGAGCACATCTTCAAAACGCATCCAGTCAAAACCGACGTGCGCCGCGCGCGAGCTGAGCTGAAACGCTTCCATGAGGGATGGAATACCGGATGAAACGCCCGCCAGGACCGAATCCGGCGCCTGGTAGGCTTCCCCGCGCTCGGCCAGGCGCTGGCGCTTTTCTTCCGCCTTCAGGATTTCCCAGTTGCGCAGCACATCAGCGGCGGTCTCGGCCTGAGCATCGCCAAACACGTGTGGATGCCGGCGAACCATCTTCGTATGGATGCGCTCGATTACGTCCTCGATAGCAAAGTGCTTTTCCTCGGCGGCCATTTGCGCGAAGAAAACAATCTGCAACAGAAGGTCGCCCAGCTCGTTCGCCAGCTCATCCCAATCCCGGCGGCCGATGGCGTCCACCACCTCGTAGGTCTCTTCGAGCAAAAACGGTTTGATGGTATCGAAGTTCTGCTGGCGGTCCCAGGGGCAGCCGTTCGGACCGCGCAATCGCGCCATCAGGTCCACTAATTTCGGAAATTGGGATTCAGCCATCGGGCGCCCTTCTTATGTCATTCCGATCCCGCCGTGGCGGGAGAGGAACCTGCACTTTCTCATTCGCGTTCTGAAACCAAGCCCTCACCAAACCACTACGGAATCGCCGACAGGAAGGACTCCACCGCCCGGTTGAATGCTTCCTCCTGCTCCGCCTGCGGATAGTGGCCGCACGGGTCGAACACTTCCAGGCGTGCTCCGGGAATGCTGCTGGCCAGGAACTCGGCAAACTTGCGCGGAGCCATGCGGTCCTCACTCCC
>Ga0209343_10007015_pt1 | contig 13368 bp, 9 predicted proteins | sample RifCSPlowO2_02_FD_184026 | JGI IMG/M metagenome (GOLD analysis project Ga0209343, IMG submission 184026) | Groundwater microbial communities from Rifle, Colorado - Rifle CSP2_plank lowO2_0.2 (SPAdes) (version 2) | ecosystem: Environmental > Aquatic > Deep subsurface > Groundwater | place: Rifle... | reverse complement strand
CTGGCACTGGTGCGAGAAGGAGGCCGAGTGCCATGGCCTCTCGGGCGTGGCGGTGTTCGAACACTATATGAAGCGCCTGTCGCAGCGCGGCTGGGGCCTGTTCGAGATCGAGGCCATCGACCTGGACAAGGGCACCGCCAGCGTGCGCTTGAAGCACTCGGCCTTTGTCTATGTCTACGGCAAGTGCGGGCGCAAGGTCGACTATATGTTCACCGGCTGGTTCGCCGGCGCCATGGACCAGATCCTCAAGGCCCAGGGCAGCAGCATCCGCACCCGGGCCGAGCAGGTCTATGGCGGTTCCGAAGAAGGCCACGACGACGGCCTGTTTGTTGTTAAGCCGCTCTAAAAACAATTTCAACCGTGATCGAAAACGTAGCGAGCGAAGGGTAGGCCAGGCGGAGGCTGAAGCGAAAAGCGGAGTTTACTGGTGTAAATGAGCATTTTCGCTTCAGCCTCCAACGCCGCATAACCGAGCGCAGTAGTTTTCAGAGGATGCCACCATGGCTTTCGAGGCAATGTTCCAACCCATCCAGATCGGCAAGCTGACCATCCGTAACCGCGTGCTCAGCACCGCCCACGCCGAGGTCTACGCCACCGACGGCGGCATGACCACCGAGCGTTATATCAAGTATTACGAAGAGAAGGCCAAGGGCGGCATCGGCCTGGCCATCTGCGGCGGCTCCTCGGTGGTGGCCATCGACAGCCCGCAGGAATGGTGGAGCTCGGTCAACCTGTCCACCGACCGCATCATCCCGCACTTCCAGAATCTGGCCGACGCCATGCACAAGCACGGCGCCAAGATCATGATCCAGATTACCCACATGGGCCGCCGCTCGCGCTGGGACGGCTTCAACTGGCCGACCCTGATGTCGCCGTCCGGCATCCGCGAGCCGGTGCACCGCGCCACCTGCAAGACCATCGAGCCGGAAGAGATCTGGCGGGTCATAGGCAACTACGCCAGCGCCGCGCGCCGCGCCAAAGAAGGCGGCCTGGACGGCGTCGAGCTGTCCGCCGTGCACCAACATATGATCGACCAGTTCTGGTCGCCGCGGGTCAACAAGCGCACCGACGAATGGGGCGGCACCTTCGAGGGGCGGATGAAGTTCGGCCTGGAAGTGCTCAAGGCCGTGCGCGCCGAGGTCGGCCCGGATTTCTGCGTGGGCATGCGCATCTGTGGTGACGAGTTCCACCCGGACGGCCTGTCCCACGAGGACATGAAGCAGATCGCCGCCTACTACGACGCCACCGGCATGCTCGACTTTCTCGGCGTGGTCGGCTCGGGCTGCGACACCCACAACACCTTGGCCAACGTCATCCCCAATATGAGCTACCCGCCGGAGCCTTTCCTGCACCTGGCGGCCGGGATCAAGGAAGTGGTCAAGGTACCGGTGCTGCACGCGCAGAACATCAAGGACCCGAACCAGGCCACGCGCATCCTGGAAGGCGGCTATGTCGACATGGTCGGCATGACCCGCGCGCATATCGCCGACCCGCACCTGATCGCCAAGATCAAGATGGGCCAGATCGACCAGATCAAGCAATGCGTCGGCGCCAACTACTGCATCGACCGCCAGTACCAGGGTCTGGACGTGCTCTGTATCCAGAACGCCGCGACCAGCCGTGAATATATGGGCGTGCCGCATATCATCGAAAAATCCACCGGGCCCAAGCGCAAGGTGGTGATAGTCGGTGGCGGCCCGGCCGGGATGGAAGCGGCCCGCGTCGCCGCCGAGCGTGGCCATGACGTAACGCTGTTCGAGAAGAAAGAGCAACTGGGCGGGCAGATCACCACCGCCTCGAAAGCCCCGCAGCGCGACCAGATCGCCGGCATCACCCGCTGGTTCCAGCTGGAGATCGCCCGCCTCGGCGTCGACCTGCGCCTGGGCACCGGCGCCGATGTCGCCACCATCATGGATCTGCGCCCGGACATAGTAGTGCTGGCCAACGGCGGCCATCCCTACCTGGAGCAGAACCCGCACTGGGGCGCCGAGGAAGGCCTGATCGTCAGCAGCTGGGACGTGCTCGACGGCAAGGTCGCGCCGGGCAAGAACGTGCTGGTGTACGACACCATCTGCGAATTCGGCGGCGTGTCGGTGGCGGACTTCCTCGCCGACAAGGGCGCCCAGGTGGAAATAGTCACCGACGATATCAAGCCGGGCGTGGCCGTTGGCGGCACCTCGTTCCCGACCTTCTACCGCAGCATGTACCCGAAAGAAGTGATCATGACCAGCGACCTGATGCTGGAGAAGGTCTACCGCGAGGGCGACAAGCTGGTGGCGGTGCTGGAAAACGAATACACCGGGGCCAAGGAAGAGCGCGTGGTCGACCAGGTGGTGGTGGAGAACGGCGTGCGTCCCGACGAGACGCTGTACTACGTGCTGAAGGAAGGCTCGCGCAACAAGGGCCAGATCGACGTGGAAGCGCTGTTCGCCATCCAGCCGCAGCCCTGTTTGAGCGAAGCCGGTAACGGCTACCTGCTGTTCCGTATCGGCGACTGCGTGGCCCAGCGCAACACCCATGCGGCGATCTATGACGCCCTGCGGTTGTGTAAAGACTTTTGATCTAAACGCTGAACCCTGTAGGAGCGAGCTTGCTCGCGATAGCTGACTAACAATCAACATCGTCGGCGGCGGTTACACCCTGATCGCGAGCAAGCTCGCTCCTACACAAATCTCGGCCAGCCTGCGTCTTTTGCGTTTCGATGAGTTCGATAGGAGCCATCATGTTAAACACCCTTCTGCCGCTGCTGCTGTTCGCCGCACTCGGCCTGGCCGTGCTCGGCGCCGGCAAGCGCTTTCTGATGTGGCGCCGCGGCCGGCCGGCCAAGGTCGACTGGATCGGTGGCCTGCTGGCCATGCCGCGCCGCTATCTGGTGGATCTGCACCATGTGGTCGAGCGCGACAAATATATGTCCAGGACCCACGTCGCCACCGCCGGCGGCTTCGTCCTGGCCGCGGCGCTGGCGATTCTGGTGCACGGTTTCGGCCTGCATAACCGCATCCTCGGTTTCGCCCTGCTGGGTGCCTGCGCGTTGATGTTTGTCGGTGCGCTGTTTGTCGCCAAGCGCCGCCTGGACCCGCCATCGCGGCTGTCGAAAGGCCCGTGGATGCGCCTGCCGAAAAGCCTGCTGATGTTTGCCGCCAGCTTCTTTATCGCCACCTTGCCGGTTGCTGGGATTCTGCCTGAAGGTTTTGGCGGCTGGATTCTCGCCCTGCTGCTGACTGTCGGCGTGGCCTGGGGCGTGTCCGAGTTGTTCTTCGGCATGACCTGGGGCGGGCCGATGAAGCACGCCTTCGCCGGCGCCCTGCACCTGGCCTGGCATCGCCGTTCTGAGCGTTTCGGTGGCGGTCGCTCCACCGGGTTAAAAGCCCTGGACCTCAATGATCCCAAGGCGCCGCTTGGGGTGGAAAAACCCACGGACTTTACCTGGAACCAGCTGCTCGGCTTCGACGCCTGCGTGCAGTGCGGCAAGTGCGAAGCGGCCTGCCCAGCCTTCGCCGCCGGCCAGCCGCTGAATCCGAAGAAGCTGATCCAGGACATGGTGGTCGGCCTGGCCGGCGGCACCGATGCCAAGTTCGCCGGCAGTCCCTACCCAGGAAAGCTTATCGGCGAACATAGCGGCGGCCCGCACCTACCGATAGTCAACCTCAACGGCAAGGCCCTGGTGGATGCCGAGACGCTGTGGTCCTGCACCACCTGCCGCGCCTGCGTCGAGGAATGCCCGATGATGATCGAGCACGTCGACGCCATAGTCGATATGCGCCGCCATCTGACCCTGGAAAAAGGCGCCACGCCGAACAAGGGCGCCGAGGTGCTGGACAACCTGATCGCCACCGACAACCCCGGCGGTTTCGCCCCGGGCGGCCGGCTGAACTGGGCGGCGGACCTTAACCTGCCGCTGATGAGCGACAAGCAGAGCGTCGACGTGCTGTTCTGGGTCGGCGACGGCGCCTTCGATATGCGCAATCAGAGAACCTTGAGGGCCTTCGTTAAAGTGCTGAAGGCGGCCAAGGTCGACTTCGCCGTGCTCGGCCTGGAAGAACGCGACAGCGGCGATGTGGCGCGGCGCCTGGGCGACGAGGCGACCTTCCAGCAGCTGGCCAAACGCAATATCGCCACCCTGGCCAAGTACCAGTTCAAGCGCATCGTCAGCTGCGACCCGCACAGCTTCCATGTGCTGAAAAACGAATACGGCGAACTCGGCGGTCGCTATCAGGTGCTGCACCACAGCACCTATATGGAGCAGCTGATCGGCGCGCAGAAGCTAAACCTGGGCACCCACAAGGGCGGCAGCGTGACCTATCACGACCCCTGCTATCTGGGCCGCTACAACGGCGAATACGAAGCGCCCCGCGCTGTGCTGAATGCCATAGGTATCGAAGTGAAGGAGATGCAGCGCTCCGGCTTCCGTTCGCGTTGCTGCGGCGGTGGCGGCGGCGCGCCGATCACCGATATTCCCGGCAAGCAGCGGATTCCCGATATGCGCATGGGCGATATCCAGGAAACCGGCGCCGAACTGGTGGCCGTGGGTTGCCCGCAATGCACGGCGATGCTCGAAGGCGTGGTCGGCCCGCGCCCCGAGGTCAAGGATATTGCCGAGCTGGTGGCCGATGTGCTGATCGAGCAAGCGGCGCCGGTAAAAGCCGCACCGCGGGCAACGGCGGAGGTGTTGTGATGAAAACCAAACCCGCACCGGTAGGAGCCAGCTTGCTGGCGATCCATAGCCCTATCGCCAGCAAGCTGGCTCCTACGCAAAGCAGTTCGGAGGCCCGCCCATGAGCGACCTGATCCGCCGCGACCCGCGCGCCGAATGGATAGCGCGCAACCGCCTGCACCCGCTGCACGCGGCCATGCTCTCTGCATCCCAGGGCGGTGAAGCCAGCTGGATGGGGCCCAACGGCCTGGTCCGCAAGAATCCCCATGCAGTCGGTTTTATCGGCCCCAACGGGATCAAGCGCATCGACCGCTCCGGCGCCCAGCAAGGCGGCGCCTCCAAGCGTTCCAGCGCCAGCGAAGTGGTGCAACTGCCGCTGCGGGTCATTGAACAGCCGGCATTCAGCATCTGCGTGGTGCCGGATATGCTCGGCGGCCGCCTGAGCAGCCACGACAAAGACCTGCTCGGCCTGGCCAACAAGCTGGCCGGCAGCGACGGCGCCGTGGTGCTGGTGGTCTTTGGCGAACATAAGGAAAACGCCTTCGACTGCAACGGCGTCGACCGCCTGCTGCGGATCGAGGGCGAGGCCTTCGAGGGTTACGCCCCCGAGGCCCGCGTGCTGGCCCTCAGTGCCGTGGAAAGCCAACTGGCGCCGCGCCACTGGCTGCTGCCGGACAGCCGCAATGGCGGCGGCGAACTGGGCCGCCGCCTGGCCGCCAAGCTCGGCGAACGCCCGGCCACCCGCGTCTGGCAGGTGGCCGATGGCATCGCCAGCGGCCGTGCCGGCGCCGGGCGCGAAGACCTGATCCGCCAGGCGCCACGGCTGATCCTGGCCGCCGCCGAATGCGCCGAGCCGGTCAGCGACACCCGTCACGAAGTGCGTCCGCTGGCCTTGCAGGAAAACATCGCCCATAGCCTGGCGCGTATCCAGGATCTCGGCGCGGTGGCGGTGGACCCGGCGCAAATCCCCATGGCCGAGGCCGAATTTATCCTCTCCGGCGGTAACGGGGTTAGGGACTGGACGCTGTTCCACCAGGCCGCCGTGGCCCTGGGCGCCACCGAAGGCGCCTCGCGGGTGGCGGTGGACGATGGCTTTATGAGCCGCGAGCGCCAAGTCGGCGCGTCCGGCACCTGGGTCACCGCGCGGGTCTACCTGGCCGTCGGCATCTCCGGAGCTATCCAGCACCTGCAAGGCATAGGCGCCTGCGACAAGGTGATCGCGATCAACCTGGACCCGACCTGCGACATGATCAAGCGCGCCGACCTCTCGGTGATCGGCGAATCCGCCGCGATCCTGCAGGCGCTGATCGAGCGCATGGCCGCCTACCGCCAGGGAGCAGCCCGCGATGCGGCCTAACGCTCTTGTAGCCCGGATGCAATCCGGGGCCTTTACAACCTCTCCCCGGATTGCATCCGGGCTACGGGTGAGCCATGACTGAGCTAAATATCATCACCCTGGTCTCCATCGGCGCCCACCCCAGCTCCGGCCGCGCCCGTCGCGCCGAGCAGGATGCCCGCGCGGTGGAGCTGGGCCTGCGCCTGGCCGGCGAACGCCTGCAACTGCTGCACGCAGGCGACCCACAGGAAGAGGCCCTGCGCGCCTACCTGGGCATGGGCCTGAATCAACTCAAGGTGCTCGAACAGGCGCCCGGCGGCGATGCCCTGCCCGCCCTGGCCGACTACCTGAGCGATGCCGGCGCGCAGCTGGTGCTCACCGGCAGCCAGGCGGAAACCGGCGAAGGTTCCGGCATGCTGCCCTTTCTGCTGGCGGAAAAACTCGGCTGGCCCCTGGTGGTCGGCCTGGCCGCGGTGGAAAAGGTCGAGAACGGCGTGGCCCAGGTGCTGCAAGCCCTGCCCCGTGGCCAGCGCCGCCGGTTGAAGGTGCGCCTGCCCTTTCTCGCCAGCGTCGACAACGCCGCGCCGACTGCCCGCCAGAGCGCCTTCGGCCCGGCCCGCCGTGGCCGTATCGAAGCCGAGGCAATCGAGCCGGTCGCCGACGCTCTGCTGGCCGAGGCCCAGTTGCAACCGGCGCGGCCACGGCCCAAGCGCCTCAAGGTGATCAAGGCCAAGACCGGCGCCGAGCGGATGAAGGCCGCCACGGCCAAAGCCGCCGGCGGCGGTGGCCAGGTGCTGAAGGATGCCTCGCCGCAAGCCGGCGCCGAGGCTATCTTCAAATTACTGCTAGATGAAGGCGTGCTGCGCTAAACGCGGCCGCCGCTTAAACAGACAGGTAGGATGGGTTGAGCTTGCGATACCCATCCTACGTCAGCGCCACTGGAGGATTTGACCATGATGCATGCCGACCTGATCGACCAGGAGGACCTGCGCGAACGCCTGGTGGCCTTGGGCCTGACGATTCCCGCCGGAGTCAGCGCCGAGCAGGCCTGCGAGCTGGCCGTCAGCGGCCTCAGCCCGGACCGGGCGCTGGCCTTGCGCCGCCTGGTGGAGGAACTGCTGGGCGGCAGCGCCACCCTGCTGCCGAATGTGCGCGAAGCCATTTCCCGCACCCTGCTGCCGGCCTTGGTGCCGCGCCAGGTCTGATCGATACCGCTGGTTGGTGCGCACGGCGCACCAAGGTTCCAGGCAAAACAAACGGGGCGCCAGTGGCGCCCCGTTTGTATTTGCGCGTGCCGCTACAGGCGCACGCTGGCGAAGGTCGACTCGCCCTGGGCGCGGGTCAGTGCGGCCATGGCCGACGAGGTGGAGGGACGCATCAGGTCTTCCGGCATGGTCAGCAGGGCCACCACATTGGCGCCGTTCTGCCCGGCGCGTTCGTCGCGCGGCGGGATGCCGAAGTATTCGCGGTAGCACTTGGAGAAATGCGGGGTGGAGACGAAACCGCACACCGAGGCCACCTCGATGATCGACATGCTGGTCTGCTTGAGCAGCTGACGGGCGCGGATCAGGCGCAGCTTGAGGTAGTAGCGCGACGGCGAGCAGTGCAGGTATTTCTGGAACAGGCGCTCCAGCTGGCGGCGCGACACATCGACATACAGGGCCAGCTGGTCGAGGTCGATGGGCTCCTCCAGGTTGGCTTCCATCAGCGCGACTATTTCCTGCAGCTTCGGCTGGTTGGTGCCTAGCATATGCTTGAGCGGCACGCGCTGGTGGTCCTGCTCGTTGCGGATGCGCTCGTAGATAAACATCTCGGAGATCGCCGCCGCCAGTTCGCGGCCGTGCTCGCGACCGATCACGTGCAGCATCATATCCATGGGCGCGGTGCCGCCGGAGCTGGTGTGGCGGTTGCGGTCGATGGAGAACAGGCGGGTGCTGACCCCGGCGCGGGGGAAGGCTTCCTGCATGGAGGCCAGGCATTCCCAGTGCACGCTGCAATCGAAGCCGTCCAGCAGCCCTGCCTTGGCCAACGCCCAACTGCCGGTGCACACCGCGCCCAGCTGGGCGCCATGGCGCGCCTGGCTCTGCAGCCACTGCACATGCTCGCGGGTCACGCTGTGCTGGATATCCACACCGCCGCAGACGAACACCGCATCCAGGCGTGGCGCATTGGCCAGACTGGCGTCCGGGGTGATCTGCAGGCCGTCGCTGGCGTTCACCGGCTGGCCACTCTGGGTCAGGGTGTGCCAACGGTACAGTTCCTTGCCGGACAGCTGGTTGGCCATGCGCAGCGGTTCGACCGCCGAGGCCAGGGAAATCAGGGTGAAGTTGTCCAGCAACAGAAAGCCGATGGACTGGGCTACGCAAGGCTGGGGTTGTGCCCCGGGGTTGAGCTGTGACATCGATAAAACCCTCACGCTAGGCAAAGCACGGTGTTGAGCCCTTAGTGGGGCCCTATATTTTTATGTCCTGCCATCCATGGCGGCCACCCTTCGGGCCGTCGCTGCGCGACGTTAAAAATTGCTCCAGGCAATTTTTTATGTCCTGCAATACACGGCGGTCACCCTCCGGGCCGTCGCTACGCGACGTTAAAAATTGCTCCGGGCAATTTTTTTAGAAGCGGCCGCAGAGAACCTGGATCACCGGGATCACAACGCAAAGGTCATGCCTAAATTGATTGGCCGTTCAATTAAAAACATACGCCGACATCCAAGGCCTGTGCACAGGGCTTTGGCAGGAGCGACAGAAGCATTCTGAATACGACGGCAAAAGCCCGCTGCCTGGGCGTTTGAGCATTTCGGTAGCACTCTTGCCGTGACCGATTGTCACACCGCTACGCCTGGGAATACCCAGGGTAACGGACGACGGCAATGCGCATGACCAGCCGGTCAGGCCGCGGACTGGGGATGCCGGGACAGGCCCGCACCAAAAATGGGCGCCACCTATGTTCCCGCTTGCCGCCAATGCTGGCGCCGCCTCCCGAATATGCGCCAGGCCATCCGCGCGGCGCAGGCGTATAACCCACCCTTAGCGCTAAAGGAACTCAGCACTCGATGGCGCTGACCGCCAAGCCGCCGCGGGAGGTTTCCTTGTACTTGTCGTGCATATCGGCACCGGTGTCGCGCATGGTGCGGATCACCCGGTCCAGGGAGATAAAGTGCTGGCCGTCGCCGCGCAGGGCCATCTGCGCCGCGTTGATCGCCTTGACCGCGGCGATGGCGTTGCGCTCGATGCAGGGCACCTGCACCAGGCCACCGACCGGGTCGCAGGTCAGGCCGAGGTTATGCTCCAGGCCGATCTCGGCGGCGTTTTCCAGCTGCTCTGGAGTGGCGCCGAGGATTTCCGCCAGGCCCGCCGCGGCCATGGCGCAGGCCGAACCGACCTCGCCCTGGCAGCCGACTTCGGCGCCGGAGATGGAGGCGTTCTTCTTGCACAGGATGCCGACGGCCGCGGCCGCCAGCAGGTAGTCGACCACATGGGCCTCGCTCACCGATGGGCTGAAGCGCACGTAGTAATGCAGCACCGCCGGGATGATGCCGGCCGCGCCATTGGTCGGTGCGGTCACCATGCGCCCGCCGGCGGCGTTCTCCTCGTTCACCGCCAGGGCGAACAGGTTGACCCATTCCATGCCGCTGAGGGTCGAGCCGATCACATTGGGCTTGCTCATCTCCTGCAGGCTGCGGTGCAGCTTGGCCGCGCGGCGCTTCACATTCAGGCCGCCGGGCAGGATGCCCTCGTGCTTGAGGCCCTGCTCGACGCAATCGCGCATGGCTTGCCACAGGCGCATCAGGCCGCTGCGGATTTCCGCCTCGCTGCGCCAGGCCTTCTCGTTGGCCATCATCAGCTCTGAGACCCGCAGGCCGTGCGCCTGGCACAGCTGCAGCAGCTGTTCGGCGCTGTCGAAGTCGTAGGGCAGCAGGGTCTGATCCTGGTCCAACTGGCCGGTGGCGGCCTGTTCGGCATCCACCACGAAACCGCCGCCGACCGAATAGTAGGTGTCCTCGTGCAGCAGGCTGCCATCGGCCGCGAAGGCGCTCAGGCACATGGCATTCGGGTGATAGGGCAGGTTCTCCTCGAGCAGCAGCATGTCGCGCGCCCAGTCGAAGGCGACCGGCACACGGCCGTCGAGTTGCAGCCTGCCGCTGGCGAGCAATGCGTTGATGCGCGGCTCGATGCTGGCCGGGTCGATCTGATCCGGCCACTCGCCCATCAAGCCCATGATCACCGCGCGGTCGCTGCCGTGGCCGACGCCGGTGGCCGACAGCGAGCCGTACAGGCGCACCTGCACGCGTTGCACGCGTTCGAGCAGATGCCGCTCGCGCAGCGCGCCGACGTACAGGGCGGCGGCGCGCATGGGCCCGACGGTATGCGAACTGGACGGGCCGATGCCGATCTTGAACAAGTCAAACACGCTAATAGCCACGAAACTCTCCTACATAAGGCCTGCCTACACGGGGCCTGCTGCGTTGCTGCATAAGCGCCATCATCGGGATTTCCCAACGCCGCGGCCGCCCCACACCGACCCGCCCATATCTAAATCCGTCAGCCGCGGCGCCCGTACGGCGGATGGACTGCAGCGGCGTTTTTGTGGCCATGCCATCCATGGCGGCCACCCTTCGGGCCATCGCTACGCGATGTCAAAAATTTCTCCAGGTAATTTTTTGTAGCCCGGATAAAATCCGGGAATATCTCCCCGCGCATAGCCGCTCCCGGATTGCATCCGGGCTACGCGCCGCCGAACCCTGTAGGCTGGGCTGAGCTCGGCGAAGCCCAACATTGCGTTCGAGAGCCATAAACCCAACCCAGCCAGGCCGCCGAGCGGAGCGCTGCGCACTCCCCGTTGGGCTTCGCCGCGCTCAGCCCAACCTAGGTCCGCTCGCAGTTTTCTCAACGAGCGCGACGAAATGCGACAACAGCGTTCCAGTTGCGACGCGGCGCATAGGCAGCGGGCGAGCAGTGTCGGCATGATCCTCGCGCCCATGGACTGGCCAGCCGCTGTTCGCAACGCCTCGCCCTGTGGCCTAAATTCCGGTCCAGCGCGGCCGGAGCGCCCTGTCACTGGTTGTTGGATACGCCCTATGAAGCTGGATAAATGCTGGTTGTTGGCCGCCGCCCTGAGTGCCCCCTTGCTGGCCCAGGCCGTGGAACCCGCCGAGTGCGAGCTGGTTCGCTTCGCCGATGTCGGCTGGACCGATATCACCGTCACCACCGCGGTCACCCGCCAGTTGCTCAGCGAACTGGGCTACCGCACCCAGGTCAAGCGCCTGTCGGTGCCGGACACCTACAAGGCCATGCAGGACAAGAAGATCGATGTGTTCCTCGGCAACTGGATGCCGAGCATGGAAAACGACATCAAGCCCTATGTGGAAAACGGCTCGGTGCAAACCCTGGGGGCCAACCTGGAAGGCGCCAAGTACACCCTGGCGGTCAACCAGGCGGCCTATGACGGCGGCTTGCAGAGCTTCGCCGACCTGGCCAAGTTCAAGAAGGAGCTGGGCGGCAAGCTGTATGGCATAGAGCCGGGCAACGACGGCAACAAGCTGATCCAGTCGATGATCGACAAGAACGCCTTCGGCATCAAAGGCTTTAACCTGGTGGAGTCCAGCGAGAGCGGCATGCTGGCCCAGGTCAAACGCGCCGACCACCTCAAGCAGTGGGCGGTGTTCCTCGGCTGGGCGCCGCACCCGATGAACAACCAGTTGCAGATGCAGTACCTGAGCGGCGGCGATGACTACTTCGGCGCCAACTTCGGCGGCGCCACCGTCTACACCAACGTGCGTACCGGCTATACGGAGCAGTGTCCGAATGTCGGCCGGCTGCTGAAAAACCTGCGCTTCAGCCTGGAGATGGAAAACCATCTGATGGGAGCGATCCTCAATAAAAACACCAACCCCAGGCGCGAAGCCAAGGCCTGGCTCAAGGCCAACCCGCAGGCGGTCCAGGCCTGGCTCGCCGGCGTCACCCGGCGCGACGGTCAGCCGGCGCAGTTGCCCGCAGGCGCCAACCCAGCCCCCTGAGGCGCAATTATTTGCGCCTGCGCCGCCGTCCGCTGGCTGCCCCGAGCGGCGCCCGGGAAATGGCTGCACAGCACGGCCGGCGCGGCTTGCAGCCTGGGTACAGGAAGCCGGAAGTCTGTTATGGTTTTCCCCATGTCGCCTCCCAACACGTCAGAGTCGCAAACCGACAATTGCGACAACTCGAAGACTATATCGTTGAGTCAGCCGATTTCGTCACTGCCAGCCCCCATAGAGGTTGGTAGACCGGAGCTCCCCAGCTCCGGACCGAAGCATATATAAGCGCTGGCTCCCCCTCATTGGGTGCCAGTCCAACAAGAAATTTCGGATGTACGCGCAGCTCGGATAGAGCTGTGTAAACCCCAAGGATTGGGCTTCGTAACACTGCCAGAGGGTTTGGAAAGCGGTTTGCAACAAGGCTTGGCAAGGATCACTCGACAGCACAACCCAAGTAGCGTGCATTGCCGGTATGGCAATCAACGCGCTGCCCAGGCTGTGCCTTTGGGCTCCTGGCAGGCTGCGCGGCGAAGCACCGACCAGGCCTCGGAACCACGTAAACCCACACAGGCAAGAACAGTCGGCATCACCGTACGCTCGCCTTCTGGCGTGCGCCCGGCTTCGCAGCACTGATCTGGATGTCTACTGAAGGGGAACCATCCCATGCGGTCTGGAAAAATCGTCGTCGAGAACCTCTACAAGGTTTTCGGCGCGCAGCCACAAGAAGCCATCGAGCTGCTCAAGCAAGGTTGGAGTAAAGAGCGGATTTTGGCCGAGAAAGGCGCCGTTATCGGCGTCAGCGACGTGTCGTTCAGCGTCGAGGAAGGCGAAATCTTCGTCTTGATGGGCCTCTCCGGCTCGGGCAAATCGACCCTGATCCGCCTGATCAACCGGCTGATCGAGCCCACCGCCGGCAACGTGTTTATCGACGGGCAGAACGTCGCCAAGCTGCCCAAGGCGCAACTGATCGACCTGCGCCGCCGTGATATGAGCATGGTGTTCCAGTCCTTCGCCCTGATGCCCTCGCGCACCGTGCTGGACAACGCCGCCTTCGGCCTGGAAGTGGCCGGCAAGGGGCGCAAGGAGCGTGAAAAGCGCGCCATGGAAGTACTCAAGCAGGTGGGCCTGGATACCTTCGCCCACAAGCACCCGCACGAGCTGTCGGGCGGCATGCAGCAGCGCGTCGGCCTGGCCCGCGCCCTGGCCGTGGACCCCTCGATGATCATCATGGACGAGGCCTTCTCCGCCCTCGACCCGCTCAAGCGCCGCGAGATGCAGGACGTGCTGCTGGAGCTGCAGAAGACCCACAGACGCACCATCATCTTCGTCTCCCACGACATCGAGGAGGCCATGCGCATCGGCACCCGC
>Ga0209343_10007014_pt1 | contig 13369 bp, 10 predicted proteins | sample RifCSPlowO2_02_FD_184026 | JGI IMG/M metagenome (GOLD analysis project Ga0209343, IMG submission 184026) | Groundwater microbial communities from Rifle, Colorado - Rifle CSP2_plank lowO2_0.2 (SPAdes) (version 2) | ecosystem: Environmental > Aquatic > Deep subsurface > Groundwater | place... | reverse complement strand
GGCAGTGGCCGTGGCGCCCGAGGTGATAGCGGGGGCGACTTCGTCCAGGTCGTTGATGCCGAGGCTGACCGCCTGCTCGCTGGCGTTACCGGCGGCATCGGTGGCCACCACGGTGAAGCTGTAGCTGGCTTTGCTTTCGTGGTCGGGGTTGCCGGTCAGGGTCACCGCGCCAGTGGTTGCGTCGATGCTGAACAGCGCATCGTCATTGCTGCCTTTGAGGCTGTAGGTCGTCGCGCCGCTGGCGATATCGCCGCTGTCGGTGGAGGCAGCGGTGTAGACCAGTTGGCCGGCACCGGAATTCTCGTCGATGGCCGCGGCGGTTGCGCCCGAGGTGAGGCTCGGCGCCACTTCGTCCAGGTCGTTGATGGCCAGGCTCACCGCCTGCTCGCTGGCGTTGCCGGCGGCGTCGGCGGCCACCACGGTGAAGTTGTAGTTGCTTTTTAACTCGTGGTCGGGATCGCCGCTCAGGGTCACTGCGCCGGTGACGGCATCGATGCTCAGCAGCGCCTGATCACCCACCGCCTTGAGGCTATAGGTGACGCTGCCCACATCGCTCGCAGCAGCGGTGTAAACGGTTTGCCCGGCACCACTGTTCTCGTCGAGAGGGCTGGCTGTGGCGCCCGAGCTGAAAGCAGGCGCATAGGTATCAACTACGACTGCAACAGCGGCGGTTAAGTCCTGGCCTGTTTGCGTGGACGTGTGCTCCCCGCCTTGCACTACAATGCCTTGCGCACTTTCCGTCAGAGTTGCTGTGCCGTTGCTGACATCCAAACCCGCTAGCAGGTCATTTATAGTCTGCTGGCTATCGCCGCTATTCTGGGCATCGGCCCCTGACAACGCCGCAAGCAGGGCACCGTAAATCTCACCCGATGTCAGGCCATCATTGCTGTCAAAACTGCCTCCGTTGGTAGGCACAACGACAGTGTCATGCAGACTGGGCAAGCCAAACAGATCGGCTATGGCTTGGTTGATACTGTCGACCATCGTCGCACTAGGTACGCCACCGGCGGCAGCATCCTGCACCTTGTGATAAGCCAAGGTGCTGAGAACGTTAAGATTGACGGTTACCGTGGAGTTAGGCTGCGACACCACCTCCATCGCGAACAGTTCGGCATTGAGGTCTTTACCAGCCTGAGTCGCTTCATCCAGATAGTCAGCGCTTGAGCCGCTGTTCACAACACGGGCAATTACCACACCGATGTAGCTTCCGACCGCAATGGAGAAGGTACCATCGGGATTGACCAGGGCCTCGCCCAACTTGGTCACGCCGTCAGCCTGGTAAACCTCGACGCGTAGGTCATTACCTGCAACCACCGGGCCGCCCACGATGGTCCCGGCCACCGTGTTGAGCACACTTACGGCAGCACTCCCTCCGCCACCTCCGCCACCGCCACCGCCAGCTGCCAAACCCAGGCCGCCCAGACCAAGGCCACCCAGTCCGAGGTTCATGGGGGTAAAGAGATCGCTATCAGAACTGCCACGCCAGATGATCTCATCGCCATTGCCGGCTGTTTCGATTACAGGGGTTTCACTGGTAACGGAAGCGCCCAGCAGAGCAGTTCCGTCCAGTTCAGCCTGAGGTATAAATGCTGTTTCCGGCTCATCATAGAAATCGGTGATTTCTACCAGCGCCTCAGAGTCTTCTTCTAGCTCTACGATCAGCGAACTGCCCTTACGCTTGACTTGCAAACCTTCTGGCGACTTGCCTGTCGAGGGATCTATCAACGCGTACTGAGCACCTGGCCGAGCAGGTACAGACGACATATCGGTAAGAGGAATGTGCCGCATGGAGCCATCAGCGAGACGCTCCACTAGTTGCAATGACTGTTTAACGACCATTTCTGATGTCATGCAGAACTCCCTAATTGCCTTTGCTGGCAATGATGTTGTAGTTGTATTTAGTAGAGTCACCCAGCAACCAGGGCAATGTGCCGGCACAATGGCACGAAAATAGGTCAGCGCCGTTAACCGCCCTCAAAGCGCAGATTATGCGAGCCAGGCCCAAGATGAATCGCGCGCAGCTTTGTAAAGACAATGACCGGCAGCTTTGGGTCGATGCGGTCCTTGGTGGCAGGCAGAAATCGACCATGAGCGGCCGGTCTACCCCATAAATAGATCTGAGAATCATCTGGCTTCCCTCCTTCTGGCTGTCAAATGTCGGATCAGTAGGCGGCTCGCTTCCTGGTTCTGCCACGAGCGCCGGGGCACCTCGGCTATTCCGTTGCTGGTACCCGGCGCATGTTCAAGTGCAATAGCAGTTTCTGCCGGCCTGCTTGGCTCTGTACATGGCCTGGTCAGCGGCTCTTACCAACTGGTCAACGTCCATGCCTGTCCTATGTTTCGCGATGCCGATGCTGGTGCTCACCGACAGGGAGTGTCCTGACACCACAAACTTTGGATGCATGGCCTCTAGCAGCTTGTTGGCTACGATTTCTGGGGCGTGCGAACAACCACCATCTTCCAGGATAAAAATAAACTCGTCGCCGCCATGACGGCAGACGAAGTCGACTTCCCTAAGTACGCTGCGCACCCGTTCCGCAAACGTGCGGATGACTTCGTCGCCTACGTCATGCCCGTACTGGTCATTGATCAGCTTGAAGCAATCTATATCGAAGTAGAGCAGCGCCAACCGCGACCCGGCCCGAGCGCTGCGCTTGATAGCTTGATCCAGTTGACCATAGAAAAATGCGCGGTTGGGCAATCCGGTCAGGCTGTCGTAGTGGGCTTGGCGGAACAGTTCCTGCTCCATCTTCTTGCGCTTGGTGATGTTCTGGGCGATCCCAGTGACGCTGGTTATTGTATTTCCAAGCGTCACAGGGATTAACACAATGGACATATCGGAGCGTTCACTATGTCGGTTCACAACCACGTTCTCATAGGCAACGGCATTGCCTTTCAGAACCTCTGAGAACTGTTCTTTTGCCATCGCCTGGTTCTCTGGCACGATGAAATCTTCAACGGAGGTCCCTAGCAACTCCTCCCGGGTCAGTCCAAATTCCTCAAGCGCCTTTTCATTTGCATTGATGAAACGGCGCTTCAGGTCAAGTGAATAGACCGCAAATGGATGGTTTTCAAAGAAGTGCGCAAACCGGTTTGCTTGTTCAAGGTGTAAACGCCTTATCCTGGCTCGGTGTCGTAGCAGCCACGTTACCAGGGCAAGTGCTACGGACAGCAATATACCGGTTACCAGAATAAGCCAGGATGTGGTCTGTCCACTTTGAATATCTTTAGATTTGGAGAAGAAGAACAGGAGCCAGTTGCGGCCGGAAAAATCAACAGTGGCTTTGTAAACCAGTGGCTTGACTTGGCCCTCAGGTAATGAATGTCGTTGACCATCGGTATCGAAGACCAGTCGGCTTGAGTGCACCTCGCCATCATATATTTCCAAGTGGAAGAATGCGTCGAACCGGCCGTCCATGGCCTGTTTGAGCATTTCGGCAACAAAAAATGAAGAAACAACAAAGCCTTTGAGTGCTGCCTGCCGTTCATCTACTGTTAGCGTCGGGCGGCCTGCGTGATAGACGGGCGTGAAAATTAGCACTACCAGTCTCCCCTGCGGGTCTTTAACAGCTGGGTGGGGCGTCGTGGCAATCGAACGACCTTGCTTCACAGCGAAATTCATGGCATCCCTGCGCTCAGGAATGGCCGCGTAATCGAGGCCCCTTAGTAATTCTGTGCGTTCAGGGTTTGCTACCTGTACCTGGTACAAAACTGGGTAATGAAATTCCTGCGGATCGTCACTTACTATTCGGTAGGCCGGGAAGAATTTACGCATTTCCCATTCAAACTGTTTGGAGAGGTGTGAGGCGACGCGTGGTAGATAACCTACAAAACTTAACTCTTTCATTTTGACGAAAGGCGCCGATGCCGAGATATATGCCTCAAACTCTTGCGGAGAGACTTCCTCTGAAGCACTAAAGAACGCCGCTATGTGGCCATTCAGCAGAACACATGAATCAGCCCATTTTCGCAGCGCATAGGCATACTCAAGCGCGCGCGCTTCATCCTCTGCGGCGTGAAGTTGTAGCTGGTTTGCTCTGTAGGTCGAGGACACATAACCGGCAAACACTGCGCCCAAAACCAGAACCATTACCGAAGGCCATTCATGCCGGAAGAGCCGAAAATATTTACTTGCAGATACCTGCATCTTGGGTTTACCTACCGATGGGATAACTCGATCACCTAAACAATGAACAAGGTGCAGCAGAACCCTATCCCTTGGGGGGGTGAGGGTATAAAACTGGCATCCACACATAAGCGGAATCAGCTCTAACGGCACGCTACGGTATTCACTCGATGAGCCTGTCTGATCGCTCGCACATACCCTGTGAGCGATGTGGATCCCGGCTTTTTCATGGACCACTCTGCATTTGGATAATGCAAAGTCCCAGATGAGGTGTGCCGCAATGAGTTTTGATCGTAGGCCGATGCCGACGAGGGGTTGGGACGATTTATGCGCCCACCTCGCTGGATCATTTCGTGTCCTCACCCCCGTATTTCCATTCGCCCGCTTGCATGGTCCGGTGCGCGGTATACGCCGAGATTCACAGGGACGAAATCCGCAACATTGGGCCTTGAAACTACCAAAATTTTTTTATTGCGAGCACGATTGGTGGGGCCGTTTCCCCAAAAATAGCCGAGCGGTCAAAGTCCATGTACCTTGCCTAGTTTTGGGGCCCCGGCCTACTAGCACCACAAATCCTTCAGGTTACGAGTAAAGGCGTATCAATACCTGACTGACCTAGTTTCGCTAATATGTCAAAAAATATAGGCATTGCATAGACGTGCACCTGGCTCAAGATACTTTTCTAAAACGTTCGCTACTGAGAAGGCTGTAGGCAGCGGGGCGGCATACATTTGATGTTATTAAATGTCAGGAAAATATTGAGCCGAATTGTTAGAAAAGGTCAGACTTGATGTCGTCAGCAAGTTGGTTGGCGGGTGCAATGCTCGAGCCTCTATTCACGCACATTGGACGGATTGCGGGCGCAACACGGCCATGCGTTTCAAGTTCCACGCCAGGCATACCAAGGTCCATTTGTTCTCGACATTTGCCAGCCCGCGCAGGAGGAACTGGCGGAAACCCATCACCGACTTGATGATCCCGAATACCGGCTCCACCGTCTGCTTGCGCAGCCCATAGGCCGCGCGCCCGGCCTTGGTCTTGAGCCGGTGCTTCATGTGCTCGACCGGGCTGCCCGGCTCCGGCAGCGCTGCCGGCTCTTCGAAACGCTCGCGCCAGTGCGGATGGTGGGCGTCGCGGCCAACGGCAAGCAGAGGCTCGATCCCGGCGGCGTGGCAGATTTCGACATTCTTCTCGCTGAAGTAGCCGGTATAGCCCAGCAATTTCCCCGACTGGTTCGGCCCCTCGGGGAGCGCCTGGAGCTTGGCCAGCATCGGCGCGACCTGTTCCTTGTCGTTGCCCGCCTGGGTCACATGCGCCGCCATGACCAACATGGATTCGCTAGCAACCACCGCTTGGGCGTTTTAGCACTACTCGAAACCGCCGCCGGCCACCTTCATGATGCACGAGTCTTCGTCGGTCAGATTGATTTGGTCGTGCGCGTGCGGGCCGGCCTGCGGCGGCTTAGGCGGCTTAGGCGGCTTGGGCGGCTTGGGCGGCTTGCCGCTGGCCTTGGCCTCGCGCTTGGCCAGCTTGGCCTGATACTCGGCCTGCTCCCGCTCGAAGCGTTCCCTGGCCCGCGCTTCGATCTTGGCCTCTGCGATGGAGGCCAGACGGTCTTCGCGCCGCTTGAGCTCGTCGGGCAGGCTGAGCTCGTCGGGGAGGTCGCTCTGGTCGGCCGCTTCCGCCAGGTCGAGCATTTCCAGGACTTCGGCCTTCAGCGGGCCTCGATCTTCTCGGCGTGGCCATAGGACAGGGCACTGTGCCGCGAGGCATTGGCGTGGATTCTGGTGCCGTCCAGACTGACCGTGCCAAAACGCGAAACTTGGATCTCGCGTGCGATTTGCAGCACCTGCACGAAGGTCGCGGCGAACTGCTCGCTGTGGCGGCGGCGGAAGCTGGCCTGGGTGTCGTGATTCGGGTGCTGGTCGCAGGCGATAAACCGGCACGCCAGAGAGTCATAGCTGGATCGCTCGATCTTGCGGCTTGAACACGCGCCCGTGGCATAGCCGTAGACCAGCAGCGACAGCAGCATTGCCGGATGGTGGGCGAGGCTGCCGCGGCCCGCATAGGCGCGCTCCAGCTTCGACCGATCCAGGCCTCCACGACCTCCACCACGTAGCGCGCCAAATGCGATTCGGGCAGCCAGTCTTGCACCGACGGCGGGAGCAGGTAGCCGGTTTCGCGGTTTATCGGTCGAAAGCGGCTCATACAGTCAGGCTCCAGGAGCGATGCGCAATTCTACCGACGCGGGGAAAGTCCGACAGGCTGCTAGCCGAAAAACATTATGACTCGGGCGGTGAGCGTGATGTTTTGAGGCCGACGCATGTATGAAGGTCCAGATTTCGTTGGGGAGATGCGCAAGATAACAATCTCGTTCTGACGCGGGGCGAGCGTTTGCGGCCGGCACGGGGCCGACGAACGGTGATGGCAAGGATAGGAATAGCCGCGATTTGTTATAAAAAGTCAATTAATACAAGTTCCCCTCACCATAGAATCAAGTTGTGTAGCCAAGGAGAGACGCACCCAAAGAAAAGTAATCATGTGAAGAGGTAAGTCGATGTTTTCCTTGAGCTTTCTATGTTCATTTGATGGCCGTGGGCGATTTACGCAGGTGGATCCAGACTGCGAAAAGGTCTTGGGGTATTTGCCGAGTGAGTTGGTTGGCAAGCGAATTACGGAAATCGTGGTTCCCGAGGATCGTGAAAGCACATTAGCGAATACACAGGAGACTGGCAGAGACGTATCGACCTACTCCTTCAGAAATCGGGTTTTTCATCAAAACGGGGAGCGGATCAATCTACTCTGGTCCGTCGTGTGGTCGGAGACATGTCAGCGGATGTCATCAATTTGCTATGACGTCGACCGCATTGCCAGTAAGCAGCATCCAGCAGTCCCCCGCACTAGTGGCCCGCAGAGAGGGGGATCCGTACTCCGGTTACGTGAAGTCCTAGAGGAAATCTGCAAAATTGCAGAGGCGCAGATACCTGGCACCTGGTGCGCAATATTTCAGGTCGATAGTTCGGGCGAACATATTCTATTTACGGCGGGGCCCAGCCTGCCCGATGCTTTAAGTCAAGTCACTCATGGAATGACTCTTGGTTCTGGCGCAGGCGGGACCACGGAGGCAGTGTCTCGCCGCCAAATGGTCCTGATTATTGATGTGCAGAATGACCGGTTATGGCGGAACTACCGCGAAATCGCGCTCGAACATGGTATTCGTTCCAGCCTTTCATTCCCATTACTGTCAGGTGAGGGAGTGGTGCTTGGCGCGATAACGCTGTACTTCAAATATCCTTATAGCTACGACGATGAGGTGCAGAGGGTTTTCGCTACCGCCAGAGATCTTGCGGCCATTACCATCGAGCGCGTGCGAGAGCAATTAGGGCAGCAAGAAAAGGAAGAGCATCTCAAGTCATTATTTTTGCTGAATCCGGAAGCGGTATTTTCCTTGGATTTAAACGGAAGTTTCAAAAGTGTGAATCCGTCGTGTTTAAAAATACTTGGATTCAATGAGGCAGAAGTTATCGGGCAGAGAGGAGATATTCTTGTCGCTGAAGAAGACCGATTGTCGGCCCGTGCTTATTTTCACGCCGTCGCCCAAGGGGGTGAGCCGTTAACCCAAGAGGTAAGAGTCATAGACCGCTGGGGAAGGACACTAATAATGGAGACAACAAGTTTTCCAATCAAGGTGTCGGGGATTCCTGTTGGGCTGTTTTGCATCGCAAAAGACGTTACCGAAAGCAAGGTGCATGAACGGCAGCTCCGGCTTTTCCAGAAAGGGATCGAGGTGAGCCAAAATGGAATCCTGATCACGGATGCGTTAGCCAACGACATGCCGATTGTTTACGCCAACCCGGCCTTTGAGCGTATCACGGGCTATCGTGCAGAGGACGTTATCGGCAGAAACTGCCGATTTCTACAAGGCGAGCATGCGGATGCTGAGCAGTTGTCTGTGCTGAAGAACGCCATTGCGCAAGGCGTGGACGTTAGCGTTGTACTTCAGAACCGCCGGAGCGATGGCTCGCCGTTTTGGAACGAACTCTTCGTTTCTCCTATCCATGACAGGGCTGGGAAGCTAACGCATTTTGTCGGCGTTCAACGGGACATCACAGAGCAGAAAAAATACGAAACAGAGCTCGCCCATGGTGCAAAACATGACGCGTTGACGGGTCTACCTAATCGCAGCCTGATGGAGTTTCGCTTGGCGCAGGCGGCTCTGGTTTCAGGGCGTGCGGGAAGCTACTTGGCCGTGTTGTTTATCGACCTGGACGGGTTCAAACCGATTAATGACCTGTTCGGACATGGTTGCGGTGACAAGCTATTGATGGAAGTGGCGTCTCGTATCGTTCGACATGTCAAGTCTGGCGACACTGTGGCCAGGATGGGAGGAGACGAGTTCATTGTAATCCTGCCGGAATTAGATGACTTGAGTGGTGTGTCACAGTTGGCCGGTGATTTGCTTGAGGCAATATCGGAACCATTCGATATCAACGACATGAGATTGGATATTACCGCCAGTATCGGTATTGCCTGGAGTGAGGGTGAGACCAAGCAGCCGATGCGACTGATTCAGCAGGCAGATCTTGCGATGTACAGGGCCAAGGAGGAGGGGCGTAATAATTACTATTGGTACAGGGATGAATTGGAAGCCTCTGTAAGTGATAGGCTGCTGCTGCGTAGCGATTTACAACGAGCCATCGATCATAAGGATTTTGAACTCCATTACCAGCCTCAGGTCAAGGCCGGCAGTGGGCGGGTGTTGGGGGTGGAGGCATTAATCCGCTGGAAACATCCCGACAAGGGGATGATCCCCCCTTCGAGGTTTATTCCTCTCGCAGAGCAAACCGGGCAGATAAATGCCATAGGTAAGTGGGTGCTGGATACCGCCTGCGCCCAGGCAAAAAAGCTGATACGCGGAGGATTTGACGAGATGGTGATGTGCGTCAACGTCTCGGCCATTCAGATTCAGCGTAGTGATATCTTTGCAACAGTCCGGGATGCGTTGCAGAAAAATAATTTACCGGGTCGTTGTTTGGAGCTGGAAATAACGGAATCGGTATTGCTGCATAATACAGATAAAGTTATTTCGTCTCTCCGACAGCTTAAGACGCTTGGAGTGAAAATCGCTATTGATGATTTCGGTACCGGATTTTCATGCCTTAGTTATTTGAAGCAATTGCCGATAGATCGACTGAAGATCGATCAGGTTTTTGTTCGGGATATCAATACCAATAATTATGATGCGGCGATAGCGCGGGCAGTCATTTCACTGGCCCATGATTTCGGATTGCGCGTTATCGCAGAAGGCGTGGAGACTGAAAATCAGTTGGACTACCTGACGGCAGAAGGGTGCGACGAATTCCAGGGGTATTTCATATCCAGGCCGCTGGAGTTCTCGGCTTTACAGGCGTTTCTGCATCGCCGCTCTTTTGATCACTTGTCCAGCCATGAGCCCCGATCTAATACCGTCACTGCGAAATGAGCCGGCGAACAAATTCGCCGGTGTGCTGCGGCAACACTCGCCTGCTTTCATGCTGCAGCCTTCGGTGTGTTTCGTGCGTCACGAATCTGCCGAGGATAAGAGTGTCGCGGATAATCCGCCACGCCCGCTAGGTTGGCTGGCTTTGATTTCCATCCTGCTGGGGTGGCGGACCATGCTTGCGAGCATGTTTCGGCTCGGGTTGGTTTGCAGCGGCGCCGCTGGACTCTGCAATCGTATCGGCGTCGATTTGATCACTATATTAAGGATCGATTCTCCTCGAATTGGTTAGGCTGCGTCGTGAGGTTTTGTGGATAAGCGTATCCATGGATTCCGATTAGTTGTTGTCCTCCTGTTTTGTTATCGCTTAAACGGATTGTCGCCTCTGTGCAATACAGGTATCTGACGAAATATAACAATTGCGCTGAGAGTGACTGTCGGCGTGCCGTTGTTATAAAGCGTCAGCAATGGCTCTACTGCTTGGCTTAGAGTTGCTCGGTGGATGCTTGTAGCGCCACAGGATATAGCTTGTTCGTTGCAACTGAGTCCCCAGGCCGATTGGCAGTGCACTGTCATCACGTTTGGTTGAACAAGATTTAATATCTTGGGGCGGTAGCGTGGGGTTAACTTGGGCTTGGGAGAGGCTTTCTATGCCGCCCCCCACAGCAGTAGACAAAGGTGTCGCGGTGAGTCGGTTCAGCCAGTTCCAAGTCGTCACAGATACGCTGAACAAGTACGTTCTTAATAAGGGAGGGATTCCATGAAGTACCTCAAACCTAGCGGTGGCAAATCGGTAGTTAGCTTTGTATTGGCGCTAGCCCTGGCTGCTGGTCAGGCGTCTGCGGATTCTTCTTTGCTGGCCAGCTTGCGAGCCGCAGGAGTGACCTTGTCCGAGGCCCAGTTGCATGCTGTATCCGCGGCTAAGGTCGATGCCCTGGCTGAGGTCGTGGCGGATCTTGTTGCAGCTGCCCCCCAGTCAGCGGAGGCCATTGTGGGCGCGGCTATCTCCGTCGCCCCGGAACAAGCAGTGAAAATTTGCCTGGCTGCTGTGCGGGCCGTGCCCAACGAAGCCCCATCGATAGTCGCAGCGTCGGTTCTGGCTGCTCCGGATCAAGCCGAAAGCATCGTTTGGGCCGCTGTAATGGCGGTCCCAGCCCAGGCCGCCGCTATTACCGGCTCCGCAGTCAAGGTGCTACCAGGCCGGGCGGAGCAGATCGTCTCGGCCGCAGTCAGGGCGCAGCCGGATCGTGCAGTCGAGATCACCGCAGCCGCAGTCGAGACTCTGCCGCTTCGCGCAGACAACATTACCGCCGCAGCGAAAGCCGTTATCGCTGTGAGCCCACTGGTAACTAATGATTCCAGCGCCAGTGGCTCTGCCATTCAGTCTAACTATGCCCCCAGCTCTGCCAGCGGCGGAAGCTCTACCGCAAGCCCTAACTGATAGGGTCGCTCCAAGATCAGCTCCTGCCATTGAGCACATACCAGTTGGAAAGGACTCGAGTCATGAGTAACAAGATCAATATCCGCCTGTTGGCGTTGGCGGCATCAACCTTCAGCGGTTGCGCCTTTGCAGTCGAAGCCATGAGCGTGAAACTGGCTGATGGACTTGAGTTCACCCCCGGCCTGGAAATTAGCGAGAATTACGACGATAACTTCCGGGAGCTCGAGAAGCACGTCGAGTCGTCCTGGGTCACGACGATTTCCCCCAGCTTTGCTTTGGGTGCAAAAGGTAACAAGCTGTCATACGGTCTTGGTTATACCGCCAACAGCGACACCTTCCATTCCAACCAAAGCTACAACAACACAGACCACCATTTCGTCGCCGACACGGCAATCCAGTTTGATATGCGCAACCGCCTGAAACTGGGGGCGGGCTATCACAAAGTGGAGGATACCCCATCGACCAGGACGGTGACAAATACAACACGATGAATATCGGTGGTAGCTATGCCTACGGCGCTGAAACCGCCACCGGGCAGCTTGTGCTGGGGGCGGACTACAAGGAACTGCGCTATGACAATGACGGCGATCTGAACGCCGCCAAAGAGCGCGACAGCACCGCGCTGACTTCCACCTTTTTCTATCGGGTAGGGCCGAAAACCCGTGCCTTGGTAGAAGTGCGCAGCACCGAATTCAATTACCTGACAGCCACAGACTTGGACGCCACCAATCTCGCGCTTCTCGGTGGCGTGACCTGGGAAACCACCGCGCTGACTACCGGTACCTTGAAGTTCGGCAAAGAGACCAAGCGCTTCGACAGCAATGTGCGTGACGATGCGTCGGGCGGCATGTGGGAAGTCGGTGTTGCCTGGGCACCGTTGACCTATTCGACGTTTGGGCTCAAGGCGCGCCGGCTGCTCGATGAAGGGGAGGATGGCGCATCGGCCATCCGCTCTACCAGCAGCACCCTCGACTGGAAACATGATTGGGCTGAACGACTGTCTTCGACCGTCAGCTACACCCATATCGAGCAGGACTACCTGGATTCCGCCAATGGCCGGCTCGATACAGCCGATATCTTCGGTGCCGGCCTCACGTACCAGATGCGTCGCTGGCTCGACGTCAAGCTCGGCTACAGGTATGCCGAGAATGACTCTACTGCGGCGGGTGAAAGCTACGAGCGCAACATTTATTCGATCATGTTCACCGGCAGCCTTTGAAAACATGCAAATCCGTCAGTTTCACAAATGGCTGCGCCTGTGCTTGCAGGCCCTTACCTATGAGATGCGAGCGAAGACCGCGCATACGTGCTCAACGCTACTGCTGGGCTTACTGGTAATGGCCGGAGGCTCAGTACAGGCCGAGGGCAAAACCGAGTACAAACTCGGCTCCGGTGATGTGGTGCAAATCAGCGTGTTCGGTGAAAAGGAGCTGAGCTTCGACCAACTCCGTCTTACCGATGCGGGCACGTTTTCTTACCCATTCATTGGCGAACTCAGGGCCAGAGGCAAAACGGCTACCGAAATCGCACAGATCATTACCGACAAGCTCAAGGGCGATTATCTGATTGATCCACGGGTATCGGTAAGCGTCCTGCAATATCGGGATTTCTACATCGGCGGTGAAGTCAGAAAACCGGGTGGCTACCCTTATCAACCGGGCTTGACCCTTCGCCGGGCTGTGGCGCTTGCCGGCGGACTCACCGAGCGGGCTTCGGAGAATCGAATCACGATTATCCGGGATATGGATCCAAACAAAGCTTCCGAGCAAGCCACCTTGGGCAGCATGGTGTTGCCGGGCGACGCCATCACCATCGACCAAGGGTTCTTCTGACCCCGGCCAAGCCCTGAGCACGTCGGAAGCGAGCCTGTCTGCAGTCAGGTTGCGGGCTGCAAGGCGAGCAATAGAACGCGCAGTTCATCGTTGCATGAACACCTTCAAAAATTTCCAGAGTTTCAGCACGCATGGATAGTAATCAGCAGATCAACGACCGTATGCCGATCGGCCTGCGTCAGGATGAAGAAGACGAGAACGACCTGCTCAAGCTATGGCAGACGGTCTGGCAGCGCAAATGGAGCATCATTGCCTTTGTGTTGGTCGTCATGCTGATCGCGACTCTCGTGGCGTTTACACTAACTCCGATTTTTCGTGCGGCGGCCACGCTGGTAATCGAGGAGAAAACCCCCAAGGTTGTTTCCATCGAGCAGATCTACAATCTCGACGGAAGCGGCAGTGATTTCCTACAGACCCAGTTCGAACTGCTCAAGTCGCGGGCGTTGGTCGAGCGAGTTGTCAGGGAGCTGAAGCTAACCACTCACCCAGAG
>Ga0209343_10007013_pt1 | contig 13370 bp, 9 predicted proteins | sample RifCSPlowO2_02_FD_184026 | JGI IMG/M metagenome (GOLD analysis project Ga0209343, IMG submission 184026) | Groundwater microbial communities from Rifle, Colorado - Rifle CSP2_plank lowO2_0.2 (SPAdes) (version 2) | ecosystem: Environmental > Aquatic > Deep subsurface > Groundwater | place: Rifle... | reverse complement strand
CGTGCACCTCGAACACGATGCCGCCGCCGCTTCCATCCGACTCGTAGCGGGGGTGCTTGAGCAGTGCGAGCTTGCGCTCCGCCGCCAGCCGGATGTCGGATTCGCCGAGTCGCTCGAAGAACGACATCACGGGGTGCTCGTCTCCGGATACCTGCCCGTCCCTGAGCCTTTCCACCGCGGACGCGGGCATCGAGCGTTCCGCCGCCTGGCCGATGCGCGCCCAGTGTTCCACCTGCGCAGTCATCGAGCGCCGCGTCCGGGCTGCCTCCTTGCGGGCGCGCTGCACCAGTTCATCCGACAGCTTGACGGGCATTCCCACGGTTCGTCTCCGATCGCTCTGGGTAGCATTCTACTACCCGCGGTCCGGCGCGATGGCAGCCTGCCGAAGACCACGTCGCTTGACGGGCTGCCGTGCCGCCCCCCGCGCGGCGCCAAAACCCGCCCGGAATCAAGGAGATGCCAATTTCTCCTTCCAGGAAGGAGAAATTCTGGTGATTTCATCCCTCAAATAAGGAGAGATCCCGCGCGAGGTGTGCGCGCTGCTCGCGGCCAAGGCCGAGCACCCGCGCGCGTCGCTGCATCTCGTGATGCTCGCGCCGGAATCCGCCGCCGGCATCCCCGATGCGGTGCAGGTCCACCCCGCGTGGCGGTGGCTGCTGGGTTGAGCCTCCGTCACGCCAGCCTGGCTCACGCCCTGAGCCAGCGCCCCGCGCAGAATGCCGACTGCGGGCGAACGGCCCGGTTGCGGAGGCGGCGATGGACGGCGAACAGCAGTCGAGGGAAGCCCTGGAGGCCGAGGCGAAGCTGCGGTTCGCGCGTGCCGTGGTGACCGGCTGCCTCTGGCCGCTCGTCAAGGGCATCTTCTACGGCCTGGGGCTCATCGCCATCCTCATCGCCATCAGCCGGGAAATTGCCAGCCGTGCCGGTTGAATGCCGCCTGCGCGTGACGGGGCCGTATTACGACTACGGGCATACCTTCGTCTGATGCGAGGCATTCCTTTGTCGGGGACAATGACCGCCGTGCGTTCAAGGTCACGCTGCGTGACCTTGAAGCCGCGCCTCTTGGAGACCGCATGACCCGCACGCTCGCCGCCGAGCCGATCGCCTGCCCAAAGCAGGTGCGGAGTCTCGAGGCCCGATGACGCCCGCCGATCTCGAGATCCTTCTGCAGGAAGGCGAGGGCACGACGCTCGAATTCAAGGAGAGTTTCGCGTCGTCCGTTGCGCGCGAGGTCGTCGCCATGGCGAACACGATCGGCGGCCGCATCCTGCTCGGCGTGCGCGATGACGGCGTCGCCGTCGGCCTGCGCGACTCGAACGCGCTGCGCGCCCGCATCCAGGACATCGCGCGCAACTGCGATCCCGCAGTGCAGGTGAGGGTCGAGCCGGTAGGCCGCGTGCTCGTCGTTCACGTCGGCGAGAGCGACGCGAAACCCGTCCAGTGCAGCGAGGGCTTTTTCTGGCGCCAGGGCGCGGTGACGCAGAAGCTCTCGCGCGACGAGATCCGCGACTTCTTCCGTGCCGAGGGCGCGATCCGCTTCGACCTCTCGCCCTGCCCGGGCTTCCGCTACCCCCAGGACTTCGACCGGGCGAAGTACGCCGCCTGGCTGAAACTGAGCGGCATCAGCGGCCGGCCGCGCGCCGAAAGACGTGCTCGTCAACATCGAAGCCGCCGAGCGCGCGGGCGGCAAGCTCCTCTTTCGCAACGCGGGCGTGCTGTTCTTCGCCAGGAACGTGCGGCACTTCTTCAACCAGGCGTACATCACCTGCCTCCTCGCCCGCGGTACGGGCAAGGCCGACATCCTCGATCGCAAGGACTTCGACGGCGGCGCCGTGGCCGACATCGAAGATGCGCTGCGCTTCATCGAGCGCAACACCCGCACCGCCTACCGGATCGAGCGGCTGAAGCGCGAGAACATCCCCGAATACCCGATGAAGGCGCTGCGCGCGGCGATCACCAACGCCGTGATGCATCGCGACTGGTTCATCGAGGGGGCCAACGTCTTCGTCGAGATCTACACCGACCGCATCGAGGTGGTAAGCCCCGGCGGCCAGCCGAAGGGGATGACTCTCGCCGATCTCGGCCGCAAGAGCGTGCGGGGAAACGCGGTGATTGCCGACCTGCTGCATCGCATCGACTTCATCGAGAAGGCCGGGACCGGCGTCAAGCGCATCCGCGACGAGGCGCGCGAGGGCGGTTACCCGGAGCCCGAGTGGGAGGCGAACGGGTTCGTCACGACGATCTTTCGTCCGAATCCGGAGGTGCGGGCGCAGGCCGGGGCGGTGCCCGGCCACGGCAAAGTCGCGCCCGGAGTCACACCCCAAGTTACACCCGAAGTGACACCCGAAGTGACACCCGAAGTCGAGCGGCTGTTGCGGGTCCTGCGGGGTGCGATGGACCGACAGTCCCTGCAAGCCGCTCTCGGGCTCAAGGCCGAAAAAAACTTCCGGCTAGTGCATCTGCGGCCCGCACTCCACGCCGGCCTGATCACGATGACCATCCCCGACAGGCCGCGCAGCAGCCGGCAGCGTTACCGGCTGACCGAGACGGGCCGCGCGTACCTCGTGACGAGCAGGGAGCGCTGAGCGCATGAAATTTCTCCACGCCGCCGACATCCATCTCGACAGCCCCTTGCGCGGCCTCGATCGCTACGAGGGCGCGCCGGTGGATGAGATCCGCAACGCGACTCGCCGGGCGCTCGAGAACCTCGCCGCGCTCGCGATCGACGAGGAGGTGGACTTCGTCATCCTCGCCGGCGACCTGTTCGACGGCGACTGGCCCGACTTCAACACGGGGCTTTTTTTCGTGCGGCAGATGGCGCGGCTCGGCGAGAAGGACATCCCCGTTTATGCCGTGCGCGGCAATCACGACGCCGAGAACCGGTTCACCCGAAAACTCCCGTGGCCGAAGAACGTCCATTTCTTCTCCTCGCGCAAACCCGAATCCTTCCCGCTCGACGGCGTTGACGTGGTCCTTCACGGCCAGAGCTTTGCCAATCGCGACGTTCAGGACGATCTCGCCGCTGCTTATCCGTCCGCGGCCCCGGGCAAGATCAACATCGGCGTGCTGCACACCAGCCTCGATGGCCGCGTGGGCCACGCCAGCTACGCGCCCACCAGGCTCGACGTGCTCCGCTCGCGCGGCTACGTCGAGGTTAATGTGGAAGGCTCGCGGCTCTCATCCTGGCGCCTAAACGTACGGGGAGATCTGCTCAATCCGGATGCACAGAACCGGCTGCGCGCCTTGCTGGAGTCGAGGCTGCGTGCTTACGAAGGCCTACGCAAAGAGAAGATACCTGTTCCGGCCTTTTTGGCCGATGGCTCGGAGTCCTATGACCGATCCGGTGCGCGGCAGGTGGAGCAGGTGTCCGAGGAACTGCTTGAGCAGCGGCGCAAGTCTATCGAGCACGAGTTCTTCTACGTCATTCCGAACTTCGGGAACTTGATCGAGAAATCACGAATACTGGACTTCGAAAAGCGCTTCCGGGCGTATGAGGCCCAGTTGCTCGATCACGGGAAAAAGGTGCGAGACATGCTGCTGACGCGAGCGCAAGATCTACTTCACGATGCAGTGACGCTTATCATGGCGAGACAGGCGCAAGCTGCGGGGCATTCAGCGTTCGACCGGGAACAGTTGAGACAGATGCTTGAGGCGAACCTGGAGCGCGTGCGAACGGAGCAGCCGAAGATCAAGTGCGTGTACAAAGGGATCACGTACGAGCACACGCAGAATCCGGAATTTCGCAGGCTCGTTAAGCAGGCTTTGCCGTCGCACGTGCTTGAGCGGCTAGGCGAATGGGATACGCACTTCGAGGCCGCGCCAGAGGCCGACAACCGCAAGTCTTCGTAGGCAATGAATCCCGGCGACCAAGTCCGCCTGAAGCTCGACCCCAGCCGCAGCGGGTCGTTGCTGCGATCCCGCACCACGGGCCCGCTCACCCTTTGGCTCGTCCGCTTTCCCGACATGCCAAGCTGGGTGCCGGAAGACCAGCTCGAACCCGAATCCGACGCGCTCCTCGATCCGATCGAGCTGCTGTCGCGCGGCCAGCTTGCCGGTGTATCCGCCCTGCGGCGTCTGCTCACGCACGTGCGCCTTTCCGGCCGCCTTGCGAACGTGGTCTACAGCATGGAGACCACGAACACCGAGTTCTACGCTTACCAGTTCAAGCCCGTCCTGAAGTTCCTCAATTCCCCCGCGAACGGCCTGCTGATCGCCGACGAGGTAGGCCTCGGCAAGACGATCGAGGCAGGACTCGTCTGGACCGAGATCCGCAGCCGCTACGACGCGCAACGCCTCCTCGTCCTCTGCCCCGCCATGCTGCAGTCGAAATGGAAGATGGAGCTCTACGAGCGCTTCGGCGTCGAGGCCGAGATCGTGGACGCAAGGCGCACGCTGGAAGTCCTGCAGGCGGGCGCGAGCGAGGGCCGCGCAAGGGGGTTCGCGCTCATCGGCAGCCTTCAGGGCCTGCGGCCGAGGCGCGGGTGGGCGGAACTCGAAGACGACACCACGCACCCGGGAACGCGCCTGGCGATGTTCCTGCGCTCGCAGGCCGAGAGCGAGCCGCTCCTCGACCTGCTCGTCGTCGACGAGGCGCACTATCTCAGGAACCCCGATACGATGAACGCGGCGCTGGGGCGGCTCCTCAAGGAGGTGACGGAGCACATGCTGCTCCTTTCCGCAACACCCGTGCACTTGCGAAGCGACGACCTGTACTACCTCCTCAACCTCCTCGACGAGGACACGTTCAACGACCCGCGCGTGTTCGACGAGGTGCTCGACGCCAATGCGCCCCTCGTACAGGCACGCGATCTGGTGGTCTCGCAGAAGTCGGATCGGGCGGCGCTGCTGGAACTCTTGCGCGATGCGAGCCATCATTTTCTCCTGGCCGAGAGCCGCCAGCTGCGCGCCCTGATCGAGGAGCTGGAGGCGAACGAGAATCTGCTCGCCGACCGCCGGGCGCGCGCGGAAACCGCTTGGCGGCTGGAAACCCTGAACCTCCTGGGGCACGTAGTCTCGCGCACCCGCAAGCGCGAGATCCGCGAGTGGAACGTGAACCGCGATCCGATCCCTGAAGCGGTGCCTCTCACGCCGGTGGAACAGGACTTCTACGAGCAAGTTACGCAGATCGTGCGGGAGTACGCCGCCAAAGTGAACGGCGTGGAGGCATTTCTCGTCTGCATGCCGCAGCGCCAGATTTCGAGCTCCATGCCGGCCGCGCTGCGCCACTGGCAGGCGCGGTCCGCGGCGAGCGATGCCGAGGAACTCTACGAGGACATGGGGGTGCTGGTCGACGAGGACGACCGGCCAGGACCCCTGGTCACCGAAATCGTCAACCGGGTTGCGAAGCTCGCCAACCTGGCGGAACTGGAGGCGAACGACAGCAAGTACGCCCGGTTCGAGGCGATCGTGCGAGGATTCAGCAGGCAGTATCCGACGGAGAAGCTCGTCGTGTTCTCGTTCTTCCGGGCGACGCTCCATTACCTCGCGGAGCGGCTGAGCGCAGCAGGCATCGCGAGCATCACGCTGACGGGTACCGCGGGTCTGGACAAGAACGCGGTGCTGGAGCAATTCCGCGATCCGGCCGGGCCGCGCGTGCTGCTTTCCTCGGAAGTAGGCAGCGAAGGCATCGACCTGCAGTTCGCGCGGTTCATGGTGAATTACGATCTGCCGTGGAACCCGATGCGCGTCGAGCAGCGCATCGGCCGGCTGGACCGCATCGGGCAGGAAGCGAAGGTCATCTCGATCTGGAACCTCTACTACAAGGGGACGATCGACGACCGGATCTACGAGCGGCTCTACGAACGTCTGGAAATCTTCCGGCACGCCCTGGGCGGGCTCGACGAGATCCTCGGCGAGGAGGTGCAGAAACTGACGCTTGGTCTGCTGACGGGGCGTCTCACGCCCGCGCAGGAAGAGGCCGAGATCGAGCGCGCCGCGCAGCGCCTGGAGATCGTCCGGCAGCAGGAGGAGGAATTGGAAGCGAACGCGGCAAATCTCGTCGCGTACGGCGACTACATCCTCAACCAGGTCCACGCGGCGCGTGAGCTGCGCCGCCTGATCACTGGCAGCGACATCGAGCGATACGTAGCGGACTTCGTCCAGGAGCGCTACCCAGGTTCCCGGTTCGCGTTGACGAACGCGGCCGAGCGCAGCTACGAGATCGAACTTTCCCCGGCTGCCAAAGCCGACCTCGGGCAGTTCGTCGAGCGCAATCGCCTGCAGCGGTTCACGGCCCTGCACCGTCCGGCGAGTGGCGGCGTGCGCTGCCGGTTCGAGAACCGGGTCGCAACGCCCGGCACGCGCCGCGTCGAATTGCTGGGGCAGCTTCATCCACTGGTGCAGTTCGTGAGCTCGACATTGCGAAGCGCGCTGGAGAGGGGGGAGCGGCCGTTCTGGCCCGTAGTGGCCGCCCGCCTGCGGGCATCCGGTGCCATGGGCGGCGTGCCGGCGGGAAAGTACGTTTTCACGGTCTTTCACTGGTCGCTCGACGCATTGCAGGCGCGGGAGCACCTTCACTACGCCGCGGTGGATCTCGCGCCGGATGCCCCGAACCTTTCTGATGAGGAGGCCGAGAAGCTGGTCGTCGGGGCCATCGATTCGGGGGAGGAATGGCTCGAAGCGAAGAACGCCGTCGGCATAGATCTCGATGCGGCGGCCGGCGCGGCGGTGAGCCTGTATGCGGAGTGCAACGAACGCTACAAGGAGTACGTCAGACGCGCCACCGACGAGAACGCAGACCGTGTCAACGTGCAGCTCGCGGCGCTGGGGCGTCATCTCGAGAATCAGGAGCACAAGCTGGAGGAGACCCGCCAGAAGCTGTTGCTCTCGGGCCGCAAGAGCCTGGCGCGCGCCACCGAAGGGCGGATCGCGCGGCTGAAGGAGCGGGTAGCGATCCGCCGTGCGAAGCTGGATAACCATCGCGAAGTCCGCGCCAGAGCCGAGCTGATCTGTGTCGGGGTGGTCGAGGTGATTTGAACGGGGAGGAACGATGCCGGACTGGCGGGAGCAACTCAAGCAGGTGAAAAGGGATCTCGGCGGGCAGCAACCGGGGCCGCAGGGCGCCGGCCGGGCTGCTGCGGCAGACGGCGGACATGAGCAGGTCAGGCCAAGGCATTACGTGTGCATCGGGTTGGACTTCGGCACGTCCTCCACCAAGGCGGTGGTGCAGGTCGCGAATGGGGCTGCTTTCGCGGTACCGCTTTCAGCAGCGGATGGTGAGATCGAACCCTATCTGGGGCCGACGCGGCTCTGGGTAGCGAGGACTGGCGCCACGGCAATGGCCGAATCGGGTGCGGGCGCCTGGGTATCCGCGCTCAAGGTTTCTCTGATGCACGCTCCCTGGGACCGGGTACCCGTGGTGGAGGATTTTCCGATCGAGGCGAGGCCCGTGGATCTCGGGGCGGCGTACGTCGCCCATGTGCTCCGCAGAATTCGCTCATGGTTCGAACGGGAGGTCCGGCCCCAGTTGGGCAACGCGGAAATTGCGTGGCTTATGAACATGGGAATACCGGCGCGTGACTATGCCGCGAAGGACATTCACGATGCTTTTCTCGCTGTCGCCAGAGCCGGGTGGCAACTGGCGGCTGCGAGCGGCGGCCTGGACGTCGAGCGGGCGCGCCAGGAAGTCGACGCAAGCCGGAGTCCAGCCTACGTCCCAACTGGCATGGATGATGCGGATTTCCTGTGCGTTCAGCCAGAGGTCGCAGCCGGTGTGACGACTTATGTCCGGTCGCCGCAGCGCGTGGGAGGCCCGCACTTGTTCGCGGATGTTGGGGCGACGACACTCGACACGAGCATCTTTCTGCTCGGACAACCGACGGCTGAGCAGGCAGCGGGTGATCTGAAGTATGTATTCCTTGACGCGTCGGTGGATGCGGAGCTGGGCGCGCTGCGGCTGCATCGTTATCGAGCCCACGAGCTTGGGCGCCTGGCGCTCGAGCGCTTCGCGGCCTCGGATCCACTCAAGCCGATTCCGGAAACCGCGCGCAAATGCGTTCCTGCCGATGCTGACATTGACCGGATCGATACTCGGTTTGCCGACCGTTGTGCCGTAGAAGTAGGCGGCGTGATCTCGCGCGCGCGGCGAAAACTCAACGAAGGTGACAATGAACTTTCGGTTCCGGATCGTGGCCCGCCGGGGAGCATTCAAGTACTGCTCAGCGGCGGCGGGATCGAGCTGCCTTTCTACAAGGACGTTGTAGCGGAGGCAGGGCGGCGTGCCGCGCCGGGCGGCAGACAGGGATTACGAATTCGTCCATTTCGGATCGAAGCAATTCCGCGCCCCGGCAATTTGCAGGCACCGGGTCTCACGGACAGGGGTTGGCGTCGGCTCGCTGTTGCTTACGGCCTGAGCTTTCCGTACTGGGACATCGGAAGGTTCGTGCCCTCGTCCGAGGTCCTGCCGCCACCGCCGCCGCAGAGGCGCGAGTACGCAGACGCATTCATCAGCGGCGATCTCGTGTAGGACCGGCGGACAAATGGACATCCGGCGCCGCACCCAGCGCGAAATGATCCCTCGCAACGCGGGGTTCGACCGTGCACCGCTAAAGAAGGGCGAGTGAGGAGCTGAGCCCATGAGCGCCATGCTTACTGTAAGCGGCGACCTGTCGAGATGGGCAGACATCGGGAAGCTGTTCGACACCGACGAGAGGCACGATGCGGCGATGTGCCTGCTGGAGGACATGAAGGATCCCTCCAACAAGTCGGCGGCCCAATCGCTGGTGAAGGATATCGCGAAAGCAACTGGCACGCGGCAGGCGACGATCGAGGCTCGGATGCGCGCGAACCCGCGGGATGTGGCCAACCTGATCGCCACACGCGCAGCCGCGGTGCTCGATGATGGGTCGTGGAGGAATCTGTATCGCGCCTACTATTTTCACCGCAAGAGTGCTCTGCTCTGCGCATTTCTCGACGGAATTGGAGTCGCGCACGATCGACGTGGCGGCGTGGAAGGTGCGATCATTGCGCCGGCGCCCGACGTATTGAAGACAACGGTCGAGGTGCTGCTCCGGTCGTTCTCGGTGCGCGAAGTAGTGCGCTATTTCACCGTACTTGTGCGCCACGACCCAATCTGGGCGTTCGTTGTCGATGAGCGCGACCGGCTCCTGCAATCACTGGAGATCCCCGCTCTCAGTGCGGAGCATTCCGCGGTGCAGCAGGCCGCCTCCGCCGCCGCGTCGTCAGGGGAATTCGGGGTGCTCGACCAGGTGCTGATCGAGCAGATCGTGCGCACGGCCATGGGGATCGAAGGCTGCCTGCATCCGGCCGCGGTGGAGGAACTCGTCGAGTCACTCATTCGCTTGAGCGAGAAGTGGCTTCGCGCGTACTTTCACCTCGGGTTCATGGACGTGCTGTTACCGGAGCGCGACCTGCGCTTCGATCATACGGGAGACAACCAGGAGCGAAGAAGTTGGTATCTAGCCGGCGTCATTGCTGGATTGGTGCGCGGCAATGATCTGGACGGTCTCGCAGGGGTGCTCGAAGCGCGAAAGCAGGACCTGATCTGGGCGCTGAACGAGCATGGAGGCCCAGGAGCATCGATCGTTCGGACGTCCTTCCGGCGGATTGCCGAAGCTGGGCGCATTGATCATGCAATCCTTGCGATTCGCGGACAGGCCGAACACCTTGGGTTGGAGTTTGCGTATGAGGCGCTGGAGATTGCCGCCGATTTCATCCGCCAGTCGCAATTCGAGTCGGCCAAGGTGATCGTCGACGAACTGGCGCGACAGGAGCTGGACAGCGCCGACCGGGGGGCCTTGGTCGAATTCAAACTCGTGCTATCCCGGCGGCGTGGCCAATGCTTGCAGGCGGTGGGCGATTTCGAGGGTGCCGAGCGGGGGTTTCGCCAGGCCTTGAGCGCCGGCGAGGAATTGAGTTCTCCGGATCTGTTGTCTGATCTCGGTCTGGTCAAAGGGCGTTTCCGCACGGTTGCGGAATTGCGAATACCGGATGACCAGACTGCGCGCGTCACTATGCGCGAGGCGCTGCAGCGTGGCGAGGAGTATTACAAGCGCGCTGCTGCACAGTTCGGCGACTCCGCGCCGAAGGCTGCGCATGCGCTCGCGCTTCTCGGCTACTTGAGATGGTGGCTGGAGGAGGGGAAGCGCAAGGAGGAGCGGAGAGCCCTGGCTGCCGAACTGGCCAGTCGCGCGGTCACTTCAATGCTCGCGTCCGAATATGCCGCGTACTTTCGGCAGATCGGATCGCTCGGTCAAGGACAGTTTATGCTCGCGGCAACGCGGATGGGCAGCCTCGACGAAGTCCAGGCGCGGGAGGCGCTCGCGGTCTGGCAGACGATCACCGGGGATGCCGGAAAGTTTCCCTTGGAGGACGTGAAGCGCCTGCTGGAGGCGGCAGAGGTCTATGGCCCGGACATCGCCGACCCGGTTGCGGAATCAATCCTGGATTACCGGCGTGACGAGGCGCTCGAGATTCTGAAAGCGACAGCGAGCGTTACTCGATCACGACGCATCTACGCCGGATTGACGGAGATGGCGCGGCAGGAGTCGCTTCCGCGCGCAGAGCGGCTACGTCTCTGGATGTTGCTAGTGCCGTTGTTGATAAGGGGCGGAGAGATTGCTGGTGCGGAAGAGGGTCTGGGAGAGATCGAGCGGCTAGCTGAAACCGATGAGGACTTCGCGACCGTGTTCGATTTCATTGGCGCGCGCTCGAACTACGACCCGGCCTGGAGCGAAGCCGAAGCCGGCATGGCGCGCGTGTACATGCTGCGCAAGCTTGGGCGCGACGGAGAGTGTGCGGAGGCGCTTCGGCTGCGCTTTTACGCAACTCGCGATGCACAGCCCTGGGAAGCCGAACAGATCCTCGTTATGTTCGACGACTGGACGCTGGACCCGAGGATCCGAGAAGAATTGCGCAATGCGATACCGAGGACCGAGGTGGCAACGCACACGGGCGTCGATGATCGGCTACGCGCTGGCGAAAAAGCGAAACTTCTCTTCGTCGGTGGAAACGAAATGCAGGCCCAGTATGACAAGACCATTCAGGAGCAAATTGCAGCGGAATGGCCCGGCATTCTGGTGCAGTTCGAACACACCGGCTGGTCTTCGAACTGGGGGCGAGAACTTCCACGTCTGACCGAAGACGCGAACCGCTCGGACGCCGTAGTCCTTATGCCGTATATGCGAACGAATCTCGGCCGGCGGTTGAGGGCGGCGCTCAAGAAGCCGTGGCTTGCGTGCACGAGCACCGGCAAGGCTGGGATGCTGCTCAGCCTGCGGCAGGCGGCGCGGTTGGTGGTGAGGAAGCGGATTGAAGAGCCTGTAGGTCGTTGAGGCACTACGGATGGGAAAGATGAACCACGGCGATGTAGCGGAACTGCATTACATTACCGCGATCGCCAACGTGCCTTCGATGCTGAGGTACGGCATTCTCTCGCACGTTCAGGCCGAACAGCTCGAACACGATTCCGTGGCCATGCCGGAGATTCAGCAGCTCCGGGAGAACAAGCTAATACCCGGCGCCCGGTCGCTGCACGAATATGCCAACCTGTATTTCGACGCGCATAACCCCATGTTGAGCAAATGCCGAGCACGCAACGACGCGATCTGTGTTCTACGGGTTGCTGCGACCGTTCTGGACTTTCCCGGGGCCATCGTTACGGATCGCAACGCGGCCAGTGGATGGGCGCGTTTCTGGCCGGCGGCCGCCGGGCTCGGAAATCTCGACCGGGAGAGAATATTTGCGCGATACTGGACGCATCGCGATGATCCGTATGACGAGATGAGCCACAAGTCCGAAAAGTGCGCGGAGGTGCTCGTGCCCGACCGGGTAGACGCGCGCCACATTATCGGTTCGTACGTTGCGAATCAGGCCGCTCAGCTTACGTTTCGGCAGTTGAGTACAGAATTGGCGGTGCAAGTTCGGGGCGACATGTTCTTCTAGGGGGGGTGCATGAAGATCCTGATTGGCGACATTCTGCAGTCGAAGGCCCAGACGCTCATCAATACCGTCAATTGCGTCGGCGTCATGGGCAAGGGCATCGCCCTTGAGTTCAAGAACCGCTTTCCGGATATGCATGAGGACTACCTTGAGCGGTGCAAGCGGGGCGAAGTGAAGCCTGGCCTGCCGCATCTGCATCGAACGCTGCTGCCCCCGCAAATCATCAACTTTCCCACCAAGGATCATTGGAAGTCCGTATCGAAGATAAGCGATATCGAACGCGGACTCGAATACCTGCTTGCGCACTACAGGGAATGGGATGTGCAGTCGCTTGCGATCCCGCCGCTTGGGTGCGGCAACGGGCAATTGGAATGGCGCGCGGTCGGCCCACTGATTTACCGGTTTGCGAAGCAAATGGACGTTCCGGTGGAGATGTACGCGCCGTACGGCACGAGTCCAAGAGAACTGACACCGCAGTTTCTTGAAAAGGGCAGCGAAGGACTCGACGTTCGTTCTGCCGGAAACGGCCAGTCCGCGCTGGACACGTCGTGGGTTGCCTTGGTGGAAATCGTCAACCGGATCGAACAGCAGCCTTACCACTGGCCCATCGGCCGGACGATCTTCCAGAAGATCGCTTACGTTGCGACCAACGAAGGCCTGCCGACTGGCTTGAACTACCGGCGTGGCAGTTTCGGCCCGTTCTCGCAGGAATTGAAAAAGGTCGAAGCGAAGCTGATCAATAACGGACTTCTGCAGGAGGAGCGGCAAGGGAAAATGTTCATGGTGAAGGTTGGGCCGAACTTCAACCGCATTCGCCAGAAGTACGTTGGCGCGTTCGAACGGTGGGCGAACGTCGTCGACAAGACCGCGGATTTGTTCATGCGCGTGAATACCGACCAGGCGGAAGTCATTGCCACCGTGTTATTCGCTGCGCACGAGCTTGGGCAAGGCCGTGGAGCACAACCTACCGAGGCAGAGATTCTGCAAGCCGTGATGCAATGGAAACAGAAACGCCGCCCGCCGCTTGACGAAGCCACCGTTGCATCTACCATCCGTAATCTCGGCATGCTGCGATGGCTGAATGTCAAGGCAAGCCCGGAACTTCCCATGCCGGAAGAAGAAGCCTTGGCAGCCTAGAACCGCGAGCCGGCCCGGATGCCGGTGTAAGGGCGTGCCGGGATCGAGCCACTGGTCAAACGCGCCGCGCAAGCCGCCTGCGCACCAGCCGATTCAGATTGACCGCCAGCTTGACGAGGCCGTCCGCCTCCACGCCGCTCGCCGGAGGTGCCTGCACGCCAAGAGAATATGGCTGGCGTTGTGACTACAACAGGTTACAATGTGACTACACTCAGCATGAGTTGAGGAAACCGCTTATGGCCCAATCCCTCGTCAGCATCCGCGAACTGAAAAGCCGCCTCAGCCACTACCTGCGCCTCACCCGCAAGGGCGAGTCGGTGGTGATCACCGACCGT
>Ga0209343_10007012_pt1 | contig 13370 bp, 14 predicted proteins | sample RifCSPlowO2_02_FD_184026 | JGI IMG/M metagenome (GOLD analysis project Ga0209343, IMG submission 184026) | Groundwater microbial communities from Rifle, Colorado - Rifle CSP2_plank lowO2_0.2 (SPAdes) (version 2) | ecosystem: Environmental > Aquatic > Deep subsurface > Groundwater | place... | reverse complement strand
CGATTCCCTCCTGGGGGCGCTTCTGGGAGCCGGGTTGCTCTACCTGCTGGGGGAAGCCTATTTCCGGCTCCGGGGGCGCGAAGGGATGGGATTCGGCGATGTCAAGATGATGGCGATGGTCGGCTTTTTCTTGGGGCCGAAACTGGCCTTGCTGACCATCTTTCTCGGAGCGACGACGGGCTCGGTTCTGGGACTGCTCTTTATTGCGGCGTCCGGCAAGTCCTCCGCGTATGAGCTTCCCTTCGGGAGCTTTTTGGGCGTGGCTGCAATGGTCGCGGCCGTGTGGGGAAGAACCATTCTCCAGTGGTATTTGGGCTACTTCGGCTGACCGGCCGGAATCGAAGCCGCGGCAGTGTTCCAATTGAGTTATGCCCGGTCCCCAACCTGCTTGATTCCTCCGCTCGGGAGGCATAGACTAGATAAAGAAGAATGACGGATTAGAAATGTCCCCCGGGAGGAGCCTATGAAACACGGGAAATGGGAATTGAGGACGCTCTTTCTGATCGGGATGGGTCTGTTTTTTGCCGCCGCGCTCTATGGCCAGTCGGTGGTGGACATGGCCCGCCAGACTCGATCCCGCAAGTCCGGCGCGAGCCAGACCGGGCGTGTCTTTACGAACGAAAACGTGGCGAGGTCCGCTCCGGCGCCAACGACCCCTGCGCCACCGACTCCTGCCCCGGCTGCTCCTGCCACCGCCGGGGCCGCAAGACCTGCCGCCGGCCAAGCTCCGGGCGCTGCGCCTGCAGCCGCCACCGGCCAACCGCCGGCGCAGCCCGCCGCGGGCGCCCCGCCTTCTCAGCCGCAACAGAAGTCGGAAGCAGAACTGGAAAAAGAATACCGGGAGAAGTTCGCCCAGCTCCGCGAAGCGCTCGCGTTGGAGGAGAAAAAAGCGGATGTCATGCAGCGGGAACTGAACCTGATGCAGAACCAGTTTTACACCAATCCGCAGGATACGCTGATGCAAGAGGCGACGCGCAGCAACATCAACACGCGGATGCAAGAGATCGAGGCGCAGAAGGCCAATGTCGAGAAGGCCAAGCAGGCCGTCGCTGCGTTGGAAGAAGAGCTGCGCGTCAAGGGCCTCCCGGCGGGCTGGGCGCGGTAGGGATTTTGAATGTAGCAAGAGGGAAGTTTTATGGCGAAGAAGAAAATAATGACGGCGGCTCAATTAGTTCGCACTCTCCAGCAACAGGTCAAGTTCAACGACAAAGTTGCTAAGACAGCACTCGCGCAACTTATGAGAGCTGCCGGTCCGAACGGAAAAAAGGGAGGCGTGCTGATTCTCCCTGGTGTTGGGCCTGTAGTCTGGGCAAAGGTTAGGGCAAAAGGACGGGTCGGCGTTGCTCCGCAGAGCATAGCCAAAAAGGCGGTGGCGGCCAGAAAGAAGTTCAGGCGGGCCAAGGTAGATGCGAGGGGTCTAAGGCGTTGGAAGTCCTCAGCGAGCGGCAGGTTCACGACACTCTACCGACGTCCGGGAGCCAGGGGGGTAAGACAGGTGAAGTCTCCAGCCAAGCGCAGCTCTATTGGAATAAGCCTCATCCGAGACGCAGTCGTGACAGCTTCCATCGGCGAATAGACACCACGTGAAACCGGCCTACGAAAATTGTGTGTTCATAAACTGCCCTTTTGATACCGAGTACAAACCGATCTTTGAAGCGTTAGTTTTTACTATTTTCGATGCTGGGTTTGTTCCGAGATGCGCCATGGAAGTGAGCGATGGAGCGCAGAATCGCCTCGAAAAAATCGTGGCGATTATCTCGGAATGCAAATATGGCATTCATGACATCTCCAGGACGGAACCCGATGCCGAGCACAATCTACCCCGTTTTAACATGCCCTTTGAACTGGGAATTTATTTCGGCTGCAAGCGTTTTGGCGGAGGGGAACACAGGAGGAAAGCCAGCCTTGTGATGGACCGAGAAAGGTTTCGCTACCAGAAATTTATTTCGGATATCGCCGGCTCAGACATCGAAGAACACAACAACGACAGAGAGATTGCGATTCGGAAAGTGCGGAACTGGCTCAGAACTACCTCGCGCCGCTCCAATATACCTGGGGCTCGAAAAATCTGGGACCGATTCAACCAGTTTAATGGGCAACTCCCTGCCATGTGTGACAAACTGGGCATAGACATCGAAGAAATTCCATTTGATGAATATAACGACCTCATTTCTGCGTGGCTCAAGGCAAACGCCCTTCCAGTCTTCCAGGTAACAGCTTGGCCCAAGGCTGTCCGCAGGTAGTGGCCTCTTATACTTAAGTAAAGAAACGAGGATTCCCGACCAGGACGAAGAGGCAGTCTGCCAGCTTGGTGTGCATCGTGGAATCGTTTAGATTCCTTGCGGAGAAGGCTTTTCCCCGACGTACAGCACTGCGATTCCCCAGGTGAGTTCGCTCCGGGCCACCCCCGCAAATCCCGCCTCGCGCATCCACGCCAGGAACTCGTCCGGGTCGGGGAAGCGATCCACGGAGCCGGGCAGATAACTGTACGAACCTTTCACCCCCGAAACCCATTCTCCCACTGCCGGTAAAATCCGGTGAAAGTAGAACGAGTAGAGCGGCCCGAGGAGGCGGCCGCGCGGCGCGCCGAATTCAAGGATTCCCACCTCACCGCCCGGCTTCAGCACGCGCCGGATTTCCTGAAGGCCCGAACGATAATTCGCCAGGTTGCGAAAGCCGAAGGAGCACGCCACCAGGTCGAAGGAGCCGTCTTGAAACGGCAGTTGCAAAGCGTCCGCTTCGGCGACGAGCGGCAGCAAGGCGTGGCGCCGGAGTTTCTCCCGGGCCTGCGTCAGCATGGGATGGCAGAAGTCCGAAGCGAGGATGCGGGCGCGGCTGCCGCGCGCTAACGCCAGGCTCAAGTCGGCCGTGCCGCAGCAGAGATCGAGGACCCGCGCGTCGGGCCGGTCGAGCACATGGCGGAAATGCCGCGCAGTGGCCCGCCGCCAGTAGCGGTCCATGTTGAGCGATAGCAGGTGGTTTAAGAGGTCGTAGCGGCCGGCCACGTCCGAGAAGAGCTTCTTGACGTAGCGCGAGGCGGCCGCTTCATCGGCGATTCCAGCCGGCTGGGTTCCAGGCGAGGCGGAGCGCGCAGGGTTGGTCACGGCCGGCGAGTCCGGGCGGGCGCGGGAGCGCGCCGTTGATTGGAAAACGGATTCTCTTTGGCCAATTGCCGGATCACGCCGATCACTTCCCGGGGAGCAATTCCGGCTACGATCTCAACTTCGCCGATACGGCGAGGGAGGACGAAATGGAGCTTTCCATCGCGCACCTTTTTGTCCACGGCCAGATGCGCGGCGAGGGTTGCGGGGGCGATGGCTCCGAGCGAAGGTATAGGACCGTAAGCGGCGATCATGCTACGGATGCGCTCCGCATCCGCAAACGGCAGCCGGCCGTGGGCGACCGCCAGGCGCGCGGCAGCGAGCATCCCCCAGGCGACCGCTTCGCCGTGAAGGAAATGGCGATAGTGCGTGGCGGCTTCGAGCGCGTGCCCGGCGGTATGGCCGAAATTGAGCACCCGCCGCAGGCCGCCCTCTTTCTCGTCGAGACTGACCACGCGGGCTTTGAGCGCCGCCGAAGCCCGGATCACGGTGCGGAGGGCTTCCGGATCGCAGCCCAGAATGCGCTCCCGCTCTGCCTGAAGAAATTGAAACAACTCCGGGTCGCCGATCACGGCGCACTTGATCGCCTCAAACAACCCGGCGCGCAGTTCGCGTTTCGGCAAAGTCTGGAGCACGCCAGGATCGGAAAGCACAATCCGGGGCTGATAAAACGTCCCGACCAGGTTTTTCCCGACGGCGAGGTTGACGCCGGTCTTCCCGCCGATGGCGCTGTCGACCTGAGCCAGCAAAGTCGTAGGAATCTGGATGTAATCAATCCCGCGAAGATAAACCGAAGCGGCGAACGCGCCCATGTCACCCACCACGCCGCCGCCGAAAACCAGTAAAATGCTGGAGCGTTCCGCACCGTTCCCAGCGAGTTGGTCCGTGATCTTCTCAACGGTCGCAAGCCGCTTATAACGTTCTCCCGGCGGGATCAGAATTACCGGCGGCCGAAGTGGCTTCAGTCCCTTGAGGAGCTTCGTTCCCCACAGCTTCCATACGGTCGTGTCGGAGAGAAGAAAAGCCTTGCGCCCCGCGAGCAGGCTCTCCAGGGCCGGGCCTGCTTTTTCCAGCAAGCCTGCCTCGATCCGGATAGGGTAGGAGGCTCCGGGTAGCTCGACCAGGATCGGACGACCTTTTCCGCCGTTGCTGTGGCTCATCAGGTTATTATCCCACGCTCTGAATAGTGTGCAAGTCGAAGACACAGTATGATTGCCATCTTCCGTGTCGGTAAATGACCACCTCTTGACGCGGCCGGATGTGTTATTCTCTTTGCAACTTGGGGCAACTTGAGAACTGGCGGGGATGATTTTTCTTTGTAGGCTTTGAGTCAGGCGGGCGCGCTCAGAAGGAATCCGGGATAGTGTGTGCTTCGGAGGTACACGATGAGTTGGGGATCGTCTGGAAAACGGGTTGTACGGGGAGGCTTGGCGGTGCTCTTGGTTTCCTTGCTGGTTTTCGTCAGTGTCCAAGAAATCGCCGCACAAAGTAACGTGGTCCGCTTAGTGGTCGTCCCTACTCCGGCAGAGAGCGGACTCCTGCGCGCGATTCTTCCGGAATTCGAAAGGCAATCGGGGCTTCGGGTGGAAGTGTATTCGGGGGAAGACTTATATGATCGAGCCCGCAACGGCCAAGCGGACCTGGCCATCTCGCACTATGGGCACCGTGATGCGGAGGCTTTCGTGACGGACGGCTTGGGTTTGTGGCCACGACCCGTTTTTGGCAATCAGAACGCGATCATCGGACCCTCCAGCGATCCCGCGCATATCTTCGGCCTCGCGGATGCTGTCGAGGGTTTTCGCCGGATCGCTCTGAGCAGGTCTCCCTTCGTAAGCAATAATGCTGGGATTCCAAAGTACACGGAGGACCTGCTTTGGGAGGCTGCCGGACGTCCCAGCAAAGAGGGTTGGTATGTTGACTTGGGCTTGAGGGAGGCGGCTGCGGCGCAAGCGGCGGCGCAACGAGGCGCTTACACGATTTGGGGCCTGGTGCCTTTCCTTCTATTCCAGGAGCAAACCCAGGCAGATTTGCGCCCCTTGCTCGTGAACGACTTTTTGCTCAGCCGGATGATGTTTTCCGTGGTGATGAAACCGGAAAAATTTCCACAAGCGAATGTAGCGGGAGCCCAGGCCCTCGAAAAGTATCTCCTACTCCCTTCCACGCAGGCGCGCATTCGGGCCTTCCGCTACCCCGGACTGGATCATGCCCTTTGGTGGCCTTCCGCCCGAGACAATAGCACGGCTGCTTTAGGCTATGGACCGGAAGGTGTGCTAGGCCCACTCCCCGCCCCTGCGGTCATTCCGGGGGGCGTGGTCAATGCGGCGGACCGTAGGGCCGGGATTAGGCCCGGTTCTCTGGTTGAGATCTACGGCACAAACCTGGCCGTCAGTACGTGCAGCGCCGACACGCTGCCGCGTCCGACGCAGTTGCCTTGCAGCCCCACGCGGGTGACCGTAAGCGGTCGCGACGCTCCACTCTTATATGTCTCTCCCATCCAGATCAACGTGCAAATTCCTTCGGAATCGGGACCGGGGAGCGTTAACGTGACCGTCATCCGGGGGCAAGCCCAGAGCAGCACGGTGGTCGTAACGCTCGTCCCTTAAATCCATCTTGGCAGGCGCCGACGGACCATCTCTCCCAAAGCTCTCGGTGTGGCAAAAGACTTCACCCAAAACGAAACTGCGTGTAAGATACCGGGGACAAATTAGCCCGCTCGCGGCGGCTGGGGAAATAAGAGCGTGTGGGCAGCCGTCCGCGGGTATTCCGACAAACGAAAAGGAGAAACATATGATTCCAAGAGCAAAAATCCTCGCGATGATCGTTCTGTTGGTCGCGGTGTATTGCAGTCAGGGGTGGAGCCAAGCGCCGCCACCCGTGATCCTGGAAATTGATACGGACAACCAGGTCCAGTACAACGGCGATGTGTCCGATCTTTCCAGGATGGCGGCGAATCCCGACATCACCCCCGCGAGCGCGCCCAGAAACTTTGGGGTGGTCATCAATCTCGGGGACATCGTGACCGTCAATGGCCAGCCGGCCAAGGGGATCATGGTGGAGCGGTTACTCCGGCTGGGCCTGTCACCGACCGCCACTCCGGGCAACGCCATCGCCGACGTGACGCGGACCCAAATCGGGGACCGCATCTTTGAAATCTTGAAGAGCGACGGGACCGCGATCGGGAGCATTATGGTCTCCCAATTCACGGGCGGCGCTCCGGCGCCTGGGGCGCCTCTGGTTGCCTCGGGCGGCAACTTGGCGATTGTCGGTGGCACGGGGGCGTTTCTCGGAGCGCGGGGCCAGGCTTTCACGGGCACGCGTCCCGATCAAATTGGCTCTCGGCAAGCCTCCATGGCGGAGGACCCGGCCAACCGGCGCCGGCACGGGGGAGGGCGGTTCAGGTACGTGCTCCACGTGCTCCCGATGGCCCGGCCGGAAATCGTGGTTACAGCCGCCGGACCAGCCGTAACTCACTCGATCGACTTCGCGCCCGTCACGGCAACTCGGCCGGCCGCAGTGGGGGAAATTTTGTCGGCGTTTGCCACCGGCCTCGGCCCAACGCTTCCCGGGGTTGATCCCGGCAAGCCGTTCCCGGTCAGTCCGTTGGCCGCAGTCAATTCGCCGGTCGAAGTCCTCGTGAACGGGAGAGCCGCCGAGGTGACGGCCGCCGTCGGGTACCCTAATACTGTGGACGGGTACCAGGTCAATTTCCGCATTCCCTCGGATACGGCGCGCGGGACGGCCACCGTCCAGCTACGAGTGGCCTGGATCGCCGGGGCAGAGTTGCGCATTACAGTCCAATAGAAATAGCAAAATATTCACGCCTGGAAGCTTTGCTGGCCTGTTAAGGATTACACGTTAGTGGGCTTGGCACGCTCGGACATGATTGACTGACGAAGGGAAGTGCCTTAAGATAGGTGTCATGACACCAAGGTGTCAGAAATGGGAACCATACAATATGGCGAAAAGAGCAACACGCGAAACGGTTTCCCGACTACGGCTCACCGTGGATATCGGCTCCGCGCTGAAACGACGCATCAAAGTGGCCGCCGCCGCGCAGGACATGCCGGTATCGGCCTATGTCGCGCGTGTGCTGGAGCAAGCCATGCCCATTTCCGAGGCGGTTGTGAAGGCATCGGACGGCACCATTACATCAACCATGATGCGGCGGGCCGAGCAGTTCCGGGCCGAACAACGAGCGCCGTTACCGGAGGACTCCGCGGACCTCATCCGTGAAGCTCGCGAGCAGCGCACCACGCAGCTATGAGCGGGAACGCAGTCGTCGTAGACGCGAGCCTCGCCCTCAAGTGGGTGGTCGAGGAACCCTATAGCGAGGAAGCGCGCGCTCTTTTGGGCGACTGGCGAAGCCACCGCCGACGGCTTCTGGCGCCGGCGCTCTTTCTCTACGAGGTCACCAATGCGCTCGCCAAGCGGATGCAGCGACGCCAATTGACCATCGAGCAGGGCAAGGAGCGGTTGCGGTTTTTCCTGGAGAGCGGGCCTCTGCTTCAGCAGATCGGCGCGATTCATCCCCGTGCTCTGGAACTGACGGAGCGATTCGGCCTGCCCACGGCGTACGACGCCCATTACCTGGCGCTGGCGGAGTCGCATCGCTGCCAGTGCTGGACCGCCGACGAACGCCTTTGGAACACGGTCCAAGGCGAATTCCCCTGGGTGCACTGGATCAGCGAGCGGAGAGCCCAATAACTCCCCCCACTCCGGGTGAGCACGACTACCAAGCCATTTGTTTCCAGCCGATAAAAACCCGCCCCCCGTCGCGAGGGACGTGTTATGGTGTGCCCACTTGCTCGTGGGCGGGGGACGATTATAGTCTCAGTTCAGAATCGAGCGGGATAACTGTTGGGCGGCCCTCCGCGCGCGGGTAAGAAATCAATAAGGAGAGGCCGATGATTCGAAAAGCAGGCACGCTCGCAGTGGCAGTTCTGTTGATGGCGGCGTATTGCACTCTGGGGCAGGGGCAAGCGCCGCCGCCCACGATCCTCGAAATTGACTTGGAAAACGTGGTAACGTACTTTAACGACGTCGCCGATGTTTCCAAACTTGCAACTGATCCGAACGTCACTACCACACTCGGGGGAATAACCTTCAAGGAGTTCCTAACCTTGGGGGATATTGTGGCCGTAAACGGCCAGCCTGCGAAGGGAATAGATGTCGCTAACGCACGTGACGCTGTCCTGAGGATAGATCCCCATCCTGGGGGGCATGCAATTGCTGACACCGAGCGGGCTTCGATCATATACCGGACCTTTGAAATTCTGAAGCTCGATGGCACCCAGATCGGGAGCATTATGTTTTCCGGCCTGGGGGGTGGCTCGGCCCCGCCGGGAGCACCTCTGCCGGTATCGCGAGGCAACTTTGCTGTCGTGGGTGGCACTGGAGCATTCCTCGGAGCGCGAGGGCAGATGGGCCAGGCGGTGACTCCGCAGACTGTTACCGCCCGTCAGGCCTCGATGGCAGAGGACCCCGCGAACCGGCGGCGCATTGGAGGCGGGAGGGTTCGGTTCGTTGTGCAATTGATCCCTCTGTCGCGGCCCGAAATCGTGAATGCTCCGGGCGGCCCGGCGGTAGATCACTCCAACGACTTCTCGCTGGTCAGCGCGTCCAGGCCAGCCGCGCCGGGGGAGATATTATCTCTCTTTGCCACCGGTCTTGGCCCCACGCGTCCGGGTGTTGACCCTGGCAATCCGTTCCCTGCTAGCCCGCTGGCTGCGGTCAATTCGCCGGTCGAAGTCCTGGTGAACGGAAGACCTGCCGAGGTGACGGCCGCTGTCGGGTACCCCGGCGCGGTGGACGGATACCAAGTTAATTTCCGGGTTCCTTCGGAGACGGCGCGCGGAACGGCCACGATTCAGGTAACCGCAGCATGGATCGCCGGATCGGAAGTGAGGATCGTTATTCAATAAGAGGTAGAGGTAGCCACGGCATGTTCTTTATGCCGTGGGCACGTTCCGGGTTCGTTGCAGAAAAGCCCACGGCATCCCGCCAAGTGGGACCGTGGCTATTGCCGGTCCAGTTCCGCCACCACTTCCAGCAACACGTCGCTCATCACCTGGAGGCTTTGCGCGCTCACCTTGTCCAGGGTGTCCTCAGCCGTGTGCCAGTAGCGGTGGTTGGGGCCGTAGTTGAAGTCAATCAGGTCCACGGAGGGGATTCCGGCGGCGAGGAACGGGAGGTGGTCGTCGGCGATGGTGTGCGAGGAGTTCACGAAATGGTCGTCGTGGCCCAGGCGGCGGGCGACCCGCCAGATGAGATCGGTCAGCCAGGGCGTGGAATTGGTTTCGCGGCGGATATCGAGGTCCCGGTCGCCGATCATGTCCACCAGCACCAACGCGCCGATCTGTGCCGCAGTTCCCTCGGCTTTCAGTTTCGCGGCCATATGGCGGCTGCCGTAGAGCGAATCCGTGTCGCTCCATTCCCGGAAGGCTTCTTCGCCGTCGAGCCACACCAGCCAGAGGCTGTGGTTGAAATTCCGTTTGGCGAGGACCGGAGCAAGCGCCAGCAGCAGGCCGGTCCCGGAGCCGCCGTCATTGGCGCCTACGAAGCGGAACTCGCGCACGAGCTTCGTGTCGTAGTGCGTCGCCAGGACGATCACGCGCGGGCTGCGTCCCTTCCGCTTGGCCACGATGTTGTTCATGGGCGTCGGGCCGACGGGCGTATCGGCGGTGAAGCGGTCTTGCTCGACGGTCCAACCGGCCGCTTCCGCTTTCCCGACGATGGTGCGTTGCATGTTGCGGTGCGCCGGAGAATCGGGAGGCCGTGGGCCGAAGGCAGTCAGTTCCCGCACGTGTTCCAAAGCCGCCTGGCCGATGGCGGGATCCTTTTGGCGGGAGAGCGCGCCCCAGCGGAGCAGGACGATCCCCGCCAGAGCGGCGAGCGCCAGTCCCGTCATGCGGAGCTTCGGTTTTCCCGCCGCCGCTCGCGCCATCAGGCAGCCTCCCGCTTCGACCGCACCCGAATGACCAGATAGGAAAGTCCCGTGCCGAACAGGTACAGGCCGATCAGTGGCATCGCGAATAGCATCATGGTGGGGATATCCGGCGTGGGCGTAATGGCCGCCGCCAGAACAAAGATCAACAGCACCGCATAGCGAAAATTCCGCAGCAGGAATCGCGGCGTGATCAGGTGCAGAAAGGTCAGGAACACAAGAAGGACCGGCAGCTCAAAGACCAGCGCCATTCCCAGGATGATGGTCATAGCCAGGCTGAAATACTCGTTGACGGTAATCATGGGGCGGAACTGCCCGCCGAAGGTCAGCAGAAACCGCAGCGCGGCGGGGAAGGCAATCAAGTACGCGAAGGCGCCGCCGGAGATGAACAACCCGGAACAGAGAAAAATAAACGGGATGGCGTAGCGCCTCTCATGCTTATAGAGTCCGGGCGAGATGAAGCCCCAGACCTGGTACATGATGAAGGGGGACGCGACAAAGACGCCGGCCAGTACGGCCATGTGGACGTACAGGTTAAACGGCGACACCGGGTTGGTGTAGACCAGATGGTCGTCCATCTTGAGTTCGCGCAGTATCCCGGTGAGCGGGAGGGCCAGACCCGCATAAATCTCATCGGCATAAGTCCAGCAGGCCAGGAAGCCGACGACCACCGCGATCAGGCATTTGAAGATGCGGCGGCGCAATTCCTCCAGGTGATCGAGGAACGACATCTTCCGCAGGTCGGATGGCTCGTCGCCGTCGTCCTCCGCTAGATTACTGGAAGACGGTGGCGGCGGCGGAATGAACGACGGGGGAGGCGCCGCGTGGTCGGGGTCCACCCAATCCGGGAAGTCTTCCGCGACGGCGAATTCGGAAGCCGACGGGGTGGGGGCGGCTTCTTGCGGCGGCGCGTCGGCCGCCGTTGGATCGCTCGGCAGCGTTGGGTCGGGTGAATCGCCCGCAGTCGGGCCGGGCGGTTCCCCAGGCGGTACCATGGACGGCTTCAGAGGCATCAGGATTGGCGGCCTTACGCGGGGTTGCCGGGCGCAGGACTGTTGGGCACGGGATTGCTGGGAGCGCTCGGCTGCTCGGCGACGGGATGCACGATCTTGGCCGACTCAATCTCGGCCGCCTCGATCTCCCGCTCGATGGAATTCTTGAGGTCACTCGAGGCGCGGCGAAACTCCGCCAGACCGCGGCCGAGCGAGCGACCCAATTCCGGCAAGCGTCTCGGTCCAAAGACCAGCAGCGCCACTACAAAAATGACAATCAGTTCCGGAAAGCCAATATTGCCCATGAGACACCTCGCTCCTGTCCTCTATCATAGCTCCCCGGTAACCGAAAGATCAAGGCGTGGGATTGGCGTGGCCGGCGTGGAGCTGCGGCGGTGGAGCGGTAGAGGTAGCCACGGCATCCCGGGTGGCCGGGTTGCCGTGGGTTTGTAAAGGGGCTAACGACCAAAGCCCACGGCGAGAAAAGGTCCTCGCCGTGGTTACCAGCTCCGTCGGCCACTTCTGGCTTCTGACTTCCCTTCTCCTAATAGATCGTTCTCCAGGCGTAGACATCGCCAGCGTCTTTGGCGCAGACCTCGACGGAGTCCTTAGTTGCTCCACCTCCTGTAATTCCCTGCGTGACCCAGAACGTGCCGCGAACCGTGACGTCGCAGGTAGGTTTGTCAATTCCGGCAACGGGACAGGCAACAGCCCACGGCAAAAAAGACATCCCGTGGTTACCCTCGGCCTCTCCGTGTTCTGCGGAACCCTGCTACGGGCACGCCACAACGGTTGAGACGAGCGCCCCGGTAATATCCGCGATGGTAATCTTCGCGCACGTCCCCCCGGGGCTTTTCAAGATAATGCCCTTCCCGGCGGCCAGCGCCTGAAAGTCTCCTGTCCTGGTTATGACATCGCCGGTGGTCTGAACGGCAAAGACCTCCGTGAAAGGGAGGATTGGGAACCCGTTAACGTCGAATCCGCTACCTTTCTGGCCACTGATGACTTTCCCAGTACCAGCGATGTTCACGAAGGCGCCGGCTGTGTTGGTCGCGCTGACGGCTACTCCAACAACGCCGTTGCTGTTGCCACTATCAGCGCTGATGCCAGCCACGCCAGCAGATAAATCATTGCTGCTACTGGTTACACCCAGCACGCCAAAGGTCCATCCCGTGCCTCCGTTGGCTTCGCCGAGCACGCCCGCAGCAAAATCAGTGGTGCTATCGGTTTCACCATTCACGCCGTAGGTCTCTCCCGTAGCGCCGATGGCGCTGCCTCGCACGCCCGCAGCGTTGTTGTGGATGCTGTTGGTAACGCCCTGCACGCCATAGACCCGCCCATCACCGACAAAGGTGCCGCTGCCCTCGTTGAAGGCTCCGCCGAATACGCCTGCAGCATCGGGGGTGCTGCTATTCGTGAAACCCGACACGCCATAAACCGCCCCAAGGCCAACCTGGGGAGGACCAACGCTAGTGCCTGCGTTGACGGCACTGCCGGTAACGCCCGAAGCTCCGGCACTGGTGCTGTTGGTGCTGCCCGACACGCCAGCCACCCTCCCAAGACCAACCTGGACAGGACTTGCGGTAAGGCCTGCGTTGTTGGCGTTGCCTTGCACGCCCGCAGCGCCGTCGGTGACGCTGTTGGTTACACCTCTCACGCCATTAACAATCCCCGCGCCAACCGTGGGAGGCCCTACACTGGTCCCTGCGTTGTTGGCGTTGCCTTGCACGCCCACGGCCCTGTCGGTGATGCTGTTGGTGATGCCCGCCACTCCGATGGTCTGGCCAGAGGTGGCAGTAGCCCTCCCGCGCACGCCCGCAGCGTTATTGGTGGTGCTACTATTCTCGCCAAACACGCCGGTTGTCGCGCCGGTGGTAGCTACCCCTCTCACGCCGGCGGCGCCGTCTATCCCTGCCCCGGCGTTGATGCCGGTGGCGCTATTGGTGCTGCCCAGCACGCCATAGATTTGCCCACTACCGCCATTGGCGTTGCCGGAGATGCCGGCAGTAAAGTCCGCAGTGCTATTGTTCGTACCATTGATAGCAGTCGAACCACTGGAGATAGTGACACTCTGCGCCGCCGTGAAGCTGTTGGCTCCCAGCGTGGCGATCCCGGCGAGTCCGGACCCATCACCGGAAAATGCGTTTGCCTTCACCGTTCCCACCACGTCCAGCGTTTCCCCCGGTGTGGAGGTGCCGATGCCGACGTTGCCGCTATCGCGCACGGTGAACAGACTGGTCCCCGCCGTGGGATTCATTTGAAAGCCCACCCGGCGAACATCGAACATATTTCGCCCGGCGCCGTACATCCACACAATGGGGGAAGCGATGTTGG
>Ga0209343_10007011_pt1 | contig 13371 bp, 13 predicted proteins | sample RifCSPlowO2_02_FD_184026 | JGI IMG/M metagenome (GOLD analysis project Ga0209343, IMG submission 184026) | Groundwater microbial communities from Rifle, Colorado - Rifle CSP2_plank lowO2_0.2 (SPAdes) (version 2) | ecosystem: Environmental > Aquatic > Deep subsurface > Groundwater | place... | reverse complement strand
AGCGGGTGGCGGGCAGATACTTTCGCACGTCTGCCTTCTTCTTCACGGTGCCGAGGTAGGGGTGCTTCTTCACTGCGTCGGCCGGCGCTTGATCGGTAAAGAAGCGCATTCCATCGCCAACAGTAATGTATCCGCCGTAGCGCGCGAACTCCGGTACGCTGCCGTCGTCAACGAACATGGCGACCCTGTCTTCGGTCATGCCATAGGGGTCGGTGCCCACGCCGGTGCCAAATTTTCGGATCCACTTGCCGCCCTCGAACACTAGGATGTCGTGGAATAGGGACGGTCGTTCGGTGGGCCAGCGATAGCGAAAGAAGATCTCTTGCCCGTTGTACGCTGCCTTGATCTGCAGCGGCATGGTCAACTGCTCTGGGATGAAGATCCTTCGGCCGAGGTCGTTGCGGACGACGCCGCTACCGTGTGTCAGCCAGGACAGGCCAACTACCGATAGGAATACGGCAATGGAAAGGTATAGCAAGCTTTTCTGCATGGCACCATCCTTGGCGTAGTTTGCTGTGGATGCGTTTCAGCAAGCATGATTATGAGTTTGCCCGAGGGCGCCGGTTTGACCTAGATCAACTATTGTGTGCCCAGAATGTCGTAGAAATGCATGGGTTGTCCTTTGCTGTGCGTTTCCCAGTATGCCTAATTGATGATCGAGCAGGGAGATCCATGATTTCCATCTCACAACTCCGGGTCATTGCGCGGTGGCTGGGCATCGCGTCTGGTGACCTCTTGCGAGAGTCGGACGGATTGACTGAACGGCTACGGATGCAAGTTGTGGTGGTCAGCGACGAAAAGGATATCTAACCTGCGGCGATCCTAGCTGAGTCGAAATAGACTTACAGCGTCAGTGCCAAATCATCGATCGACCTATAGAGGGCCGAAAAGCCCTGGCAAATGATACAAAACATCGGATAATATGCATTATTATCCGAGGGTTTGTATCTCATGACTCCAAAGGCCTCAATTACCCAGCGAGCGCGCGCGACCGCATTTTTGAAGACCGAGGGGATGGCGCGTTTGAGCGAACTGATCGCGGAGGGCGTTACCGCGTCCACTGTCTCCCGGCTAGAACGCGAGGGTGCGATTATCCGGCTCGCACGCGGTCTCTATCAGCTTCCGGATGCATCGATCGATGCACATCACAGCCTGGCCGAAGCGGCGAAGCTCGTGCCAAAGGGCGTCATCTGTCTCGCTTCTTCTTTGGCTTATCACGAGCTGACGGATCAAATACCGGCGAAGGTATGGATTGCTATCGGTCCGAAAGTCTGGCGCCCGAAATTTCTGTACCCGCCCGCACGATTCGCTCATTTTCCGAGTACCCATCTGCGAACCGGTGTCGAGCGCCACACCATAGACGGTGTCGATGTTCCGATTTTCGGGGTCGCTAAGACAATTGCCGATCTCTTTCGCTATCGCCGCATCGTCGGCGTAAACGTCGCTCTGGAAGGCCTGCGCGAAGCACTGCGGAAAAAGAAAACCACACCAGTGCAAATCGCCAAATTCGCCACTGACGCGCGGGTGTGGAAAACCATGGAACCGTACGTGAGTGCGCTGACCACCGATGGCTAGACGGCCACGCGCTGTTGGTGCCTCGGTTCGCGCCCGTCTCCTGACCCTTGCGAGCGAGAAGGGGCAGGCGCTCGATCGGCTCCTCACGCCTTATGCATTTGACACAGAGCGTCTGCATTGCTGCGACATTTGAGCGGCGCGGAACCGCTGTCTCGGAAGATTTTCCCGACACGCTGACGCCGGCCTTCTCCACTAGGAGGATGTGGATGTGCATTATGGGTGGCGGAGGATAACAGATGAGTCAGGAGTGAGGGGTGAAAAACCGGGAACACGGACCGCCCCTCACTCCTTACTCTTCACTCGTGTTCCTCAACTCTTGAACATGAAATACACTGCGCCGACCAGGCACAGTCCCGCGTACAGGTAGTTCACCTTCAGCCCCTGCCCCATGTAGAGCACCGCAAAGGGTACGAACACAGTCAGCGTGATGACTTCCTGCAGGATTTTCAGTTGTCCGAGGTTCATCGTTGTGTAACCGATGCGGTTGGCCGGCACCTGCAGCAGATATTCAAACAGCGCGATGCCCCAGGACACAAGGGCGGCAATCCACCACGGTGAACTGTTGAAGTGTTTCAAGTGGCCATACCAAGCAAAGGTCATGAACACGTTGGAGGCGGTCAGCAACACTACGGTGGTCAATAACGGCGGCACTGTGATCATATCGTAACCATTTGTTTTAATTGATATTTATGTGGCACGCATTGTAGCGTAAAAAGCGCGCGACCCTAAAACAGTTCGTTGAAATTTGCCTGATTTGCGAAGGCGTATTCTGAATCATGATGATTTTCAAGGGTGATGATGGTGAATGACGCCTTAGCAGGCGATTGCCCCTGCTTCGCGCTTTTCGCCGGATTTGCATGGCGAAACGCAAAGCGGGCGCACCTCTCCTGTCTATCCAACGTCGGCGAGACCAGGGCGCGCCGCAAACAACGCTGGCATGCGTCGCAGATTGACAGTGAGCATGGCCAGCGTGAACACATCCCTAACTTTGTCCTTGCGCGCGGCTTGACCTGACGAATTGTACCACCGTGCTGTTTACCGTCACCGAACAGCGTTTCGATGAGCTTGCGGATGACCTGGCTGACAGCATAGCCCCGATGCTTCGTGGTGCGTGCCTCGTCCGCACGTGCGGCGAGCATATCGAGCGCCGCCTCGCATTCGGTCGTGCCGGTGGCATGGGTAAGCCGGGTATCGACCGCCAGCTTGCTGCGGTTCTCCATCAGCACATGGCCCATGGAGGCGAGGATCGACTCGACCTTCCTCGATTTGGTGAACAGGCGTGCATCCGGATCGGTGGTGCTGGCGTGCGTCTCGTTGATGTGTTTCTGCCGTTTGAAATCGACTTCCCGGGTGCTCTTGCTGCCGCTCTTGTCTGGCGGCGGCCCGTCCTTGGGTACGAAACTCTTGTGCGAGGCCCAGGCGCGGATCAAGTTGCCGTCAACGCTGAAATGGTCGGCCGAGATCAGCTTGGGGGTCTCGGCTTGATTCATCACTCGCCCGAACAGGGCGCGAATCACATCGTGTTCGATCAGCCGATCGCGGTTCTGGGTGTAGGTCGAGTGATCCCACGCCGCATCTTCCATTCCCAAGCTGACAAACCAGCGGTACAGCATGTTGTAACCCAGTTCCTCGCACAGCAGCCGCTCGCTTCTGATTCCATTCAGCGCCTGCAGCACCAGCCCACGAAGCAGCCACTCCGGCGGCACCGAGTAGCGTCCTCGATCCTCGTACAAGGGCTCGAACAGCACATCCATGTCACGCAATGCGTGATTGAGAATCTCGCGTATCGCCAGCAGCGGGTGTCCTTCCGGCACATAGTCCGACGTCTTGCGCACCACAAACAGGCCTTCCTGGGGCACGTCGGTCTGCGCATATCGTTCCAAGCCTTCGCCTCAATTTGCCTTTTTCTTTGACGCATTACCTCGAATCTCGTTCACCGAAATTCAGGCTAAATTCAACAGACGGCTAGTGCGACAAAACAGCGCCAATGGGAAGTGATCGCCATAGACTCGGCTGCAGAAGTGCCGTCCCTCAAAGTGATCGTTGCTGAAACTGTTCTACCTGGCGCTCAGGAATATCAGCAAAAGTGGACAATGCCGATCTGGGACTGGAAGGCCGCACTAAACCGCGTTACCATTCAGCTCAAGGACCGGATGCCGCAACATTGACCGAAACCCGTTTACACAAAAAACCAGACACCTTCGGCCGATTTTGGCGAAGCCTGCGCAGGTGGGGCCTGGTATCAGGTTTGGCAGCTGCATCAACCACCGCTTTCGCTCGTCTTGCCCGCCACTTTGCGGCATAGCGTTCTTCTGTAAATATACCGCTGCGCCCGCAGGCGCTGAGGCAGGCTTCGAGGAGGGGCAGGAAATCTGGGCGGATGTGCTCAGTACCTGATCAGGCGATACAATGAATTTGCAAGCACTGATAAAATGCGGAAGGTGAAATTTCACTACGGTGCAATTTCGGTAAACATCGAACCACAGTTTGGCGCTCCATGGAAGTTACTGCCAATTGAAAGCCTTGAGTCAATATGCGAATAGCTTCAGCAGTGCATCTCCAAGACGATCGTGGCGAAACAGAACTCTGCGAAGGGCAATCGTTCCTTTTCAAAAGTTACCCTGAATTCTTGGCACAGTGATTGCGGTCGACTTTCGACCATACCGTTTAGTAGTGTACGGTTATATTTTGTGCTGTGGCATTGATTGCGCTGTCGCAATCTGGCGCTGTTAATGCGGGCATAGCCTCGACTAGGTGGTTATCAGGCTGTTAAACTCTTATTTATGAGATCTCCGGCCAAGAACAAACTCGAAGATGATCGCGGCCTCTACGCTGGATTGATCAGGTTGCATATCCTGCACCATGCGGTGAGGGAGCCGATTTTCGGTCTCGCAATGATCGAAGAGTTGGGGCGGCATGGCTACAAATTGAGTGCGGGAACGCTTTATCCCATTCTTCACGGACTCGAAAAGAAGGGTTACCTTCGATCCCGCGAAGAGAGGGTGGGGCAGAGCGCGCGTCGACTTTACCGTGCCACACCTGCTGGAAAGCATGCCCTTGCCAGGGCAAGGGGAAAGGTTCGCGAGTTGTTCGGGGAACTTCTCGAAGACTAATTCTCTGCAGAAATGGTATCTCCTCCGGCAGAGCCGGCGGAATCTTTTAGTAGGACATCCCGAGCCCAAATTGCCTCTGTCGCACTCATGTTGTGATCGTTAGCGAGCCCCGGGCGGTGAGGCTGACCAACCATTCCCCGGGCACGCAATTCACTTATTGAGAATTGCGAAATCTTGTGACAAGCATGATCATGGAGATTTCTTCCCTCACCCTCGGACCTCTCTCCCGGAGGCAAGGGGGACCTTCTCACTCAGGGAGAAGAGTTGGGATGAGGGAAAAAGCTATCACGAAGAAATGTAATTCTCGATCGACGATGTTTTGTTAGACAAAGTTATCTGATTGCGATATCGTTTGCCGATATCGTAGCGCCAGACCAGTGTTCCGTAGTCTGACGCAAGGGGCCAGGAAACTACGGCGGAAATGCATGTGGGGGAAAGTCGTCCACTTAACTCACTCGTCCCGGTACGCGAACTGATAGTGGGCGGTCATTTCAATTCGGGGGTAAAGCCATGAGCATGTCTCGTCGGGAATTCCTCCATATGCTTTCGGTCGGTGCCGGCGGTATCGCTGTTTCCGGGCGGGGTTTTGCCGGCCCCCAAGACCAGGGGCGCCTCTACGACCTCGCGCCGTTTGGCAACCTCAGTTTACTGCACTTCACCGATACCCATGCGCAGCTGCTCCCGACCTACTTCCGCGAGCCTTCGGTCAACTTGGGGGTGGGCGCAGCGCAAGGCAAGCCGCCCCATTTGGTCGGCGATGCGTTTCTCCGAATGTTCCACGTCCAGCGCCGGAGTCTGGAGGCTTATGCGTTGACTTATCTGGATTTTGAGGAAACAGCGCGACGCTACGGAAAAGTCGGGGGCTTCGCGCATCTTGCGACCTTGGTCAAGAATCTGCGAGCCAGTCGCCCGAACCGCACACTGCTGCTTGACGGCGGCGACACTTGGCAGGGGTCGGCGACTTCGCTCTGGAGCAATGGACAGGACATGGTCGACGCGCAGAAGCTGCTGGGCGTCGACGTGATGACGGGTCACTGGGAGTTCACCTTGGGCGCTGCGCGGGTTCGTGAGATCATGGACAAGGATCTCAAAGGCCATATCGAATTCCTGGCGCAGAACGTGAACGACACCACTTGGGGGGACCGCGTTTTTAGACCCTACACGATCCGGGAAATCAACAAAATCGCGGTAGGCGTGATCGGGCAAGCATTTCCATATACACCGATCGCGCATCCACGGCATTTCATTCCCGAGTGGACCTTCGGAATCCATGACGACACCATGCAAAAGGTGGTTGACGAGGCGAGAGCGAAGGGCGCCCAAGTTATTGTGGTGCTCTCGCATAACGGCATGGATGTGGATCTGAAAATGGCCTCGCGAGTATCCGGCATCGACGTCATCCTGGGTGGACACACGCACGATGGGGTCCCCGAGCCGTCGATCATCTCGAATCGGTCGGGTAAGACGCTTGTCGTCAACTCCGGCTGTTACACCAAGTTCCTCGCAGTGCTCGACCTTGATGTGCGCGGTGGAAGAGTCGCTGACTACCGTTTTGCACTGTTGCCAATCTTTTCCAATCTTCTCGAACCGGATGCGGAAATGGCCGCCCATATCGAGAAGGTGCGTGCGCCATACCGCGACAAATTGAACGAGACGCTGGCGACTACGGACAGCCTGCTATACCGGCGCGGCAACTTCAGCGGGACTTTCGATCAAGTCATCCTCGACGCATTGCTCGCGGTGCAGGATGCTGAAATCGCCTTTTCGCCAGGCTTTCGCTGGGGCAGGACGTTGCTGCCCGGGGATCCGATCACCATGGACGACCTGATGACGCAAACGGCAATTACTTATCCGACGGTCACGTTGAATAATCTGGAAGGGGAACAAATCAAGGCGATCCTCGAAGACGTTGCCGACAATCTCTACAATCCGGATCCGTACTATCAGCAGGGCGGAGACATGGTACGTGTGGGTGGGCTCACGTATACGATGGATATCGGTCAGAGCCATGGTAAGCGTATCCAAAATATCGAAGTCCGCGGTGTGCCACTTGTGGCAGACAAGAAATACAAGGTCGCGGGCTGGGCAAGCGTGCAGGAGAACCCGACGGGAACACGGCCCATATGGGACGTGGTCGCCGAGTACCTGCGCGCGCGGAAGACTGTGTCGGTGCAGAATTACCTCCCGAAATTGAAAGGCGTTGCAGGCAATCCCGGAATCGCGGCATAGCAGGATTGGTGTTCGCGAAAACGTCCGATGGCGCATTCGAATTGTAACGGCAGAGCTCTGGCCCGCTCGGCTGATCGTGACCGAAAAAGTGAGCAGCTACCCGGTCACAATGCTGTCTCCTCTGTCCCGCCATCAAGCTAGATGATCCAGGTGCACTGTCGCCCGGCAGTTGAGCACTGCGCTGGTCCTCGATTGCGACTTAGAGCGCTCTTAGATAATTTAGAGAACGAGGCCCCTGATGCAAATGTGGAGAAATTTCGCATGAACCCGACCGTTTGCCGTGGCCTGCAACTCCGCAGAAGCCAACACCCGCCACGCACGTTTCGGACCGAACCGCCTGTTCACGCTCGCCCCGGTGCACTTCTGGGCGATTGCCGCCGAGGTAGTTTCGCGTCAAGCGCGCCATCGCCGTACTGGAGCGCATCGCTGCGCCCAAGGCGCGGGTGCGCCGCGCGGGCCAACTGATCATGCTAGGCACCGAAACGGTAGTGCCGGGCGACGTGCTGATCTTGGTGCCGGCACACGGTTCGCCGCCGCCGTCAATCTCAGGGTTTATGAGTCGGCGCTCACCGGTGAATCGCTGCCGGCGAAAAAGGCCGCGGTCGATATTGTCTATGTCAGCACGGTAGTGGTGGCGGGCGAAGGCGAGGCTGTCCAAGCTTAGGCCCGATGCCGCCGCAATAGCCAATATGCGCAGAAAATCACTACGATTCACGAATTCCTCTCCGTATCGAAGCAAGCCGAGCTTTGAGCACGCGGGACGGGCAAATCGTGATCAAGCACTCGGTTCACCAGTACCCGTTTCGCCGTTAGCCTAGACGATTGAACCACAGTAGTGAAAGCACTGCCGATGCGAGTAACAAGAACATAGCTATCGCTGCAAATAGCACCGTGATCTCCCGATCGCGTATTTCGAACACTGCCTGCTGCCTGAGTCTCTGATAAGCCTTCTTCAGATCTGCCGGCGTTCCCGCATAGAAATACTCGCCGCTGGTCATATCTGCGATCTCCTTCAGCGGTTTCGAGTTGAATTTTACATGTTCGATTGCACCAAGGATGTTTATCGCGCCTCCGGCAAGCGTCCCAATGCCGACCGTGAAGACTCGAATGCCACGGTCCGCGGCCAGTTGTGCCGCTCTCCCCAGGGGAAAGCCGCGGTTTGAGTCACCATCAGTGAGCAGGATGATCGCCGCAACTGAACTGGAGCCGGGGGGAACCGGTGTGTGCGTTCTCTGTTGTTCTGTCGTCCTTGCACTGTCGGCCGCAGCGTGGAATCCCGGGGGCGCCCGGTGCCCAAAGATGTCGTACGAATCCCCAATGTTCTCATCTGGAAAGAGGACGATAAGTGCAGCCATCAAGCCGAGTCCGACCCCACTGCCGAATCCCTGCCAATTGAGTTCGTCAATCGCTACAATAGCGTCTCCGTGGTTGGGGGTCGGGGGCAGCATGAGTTCCGCGAGGCCACTGAAAGCGATAATCCCCACTCGCACATCCCGAGGCTGCCATATGGCGAGAGACTTCGCGAGAGCCTGAGCGGTGGCGAGCCGGTTGGGTGAGACGTCGGTGGCGGTCATGCTGGGGGACACGTCTATCACAATCATGAACGTGCGTTGCTGGGACGGCGGGGCCACAACGAGCGCAGGGCGGGCACTTCCGAGCAGCATCGCGATGATCGCCAATAGGGAGAGAAACGCAGGGATGTGGGGGCGAATCCACCCGCCTGAATCCATTGCTTCACGTATCGTGCCGAGGCTGGCATACCGGAGCGATTGTTTATTGCGCTGCAGCAGCGACAAAAAGTATACGCTAATAAATACTGGTAACGTGAGCAACAGCCAAAGCGCGTGAGGCCAGAGGAAAGTCATTCCCGCACTCCCGTCCGCCCTACCGAGCGCGCCCCAGAGTCGGCATCTGATTCTGTGTAGGCGTACTGGTCAGCGAACATACATATGAGCTAGAATAAATCATCGTCGGTATCGTAATACGATATCGACTTACGATATGATATATGATACCAAAAAAACATACGGCTTTCGTTTGGATTTCGAAACTGCTTGAGCCATTCATGAGAAGACCCGCGCTCTATAGCCGTTCCGTGCGTTCGAGGACGACCGGTCAGGGGGAAACCGCCCGGCGTTCTCCCCGCGCCGATGTGCCGGATCGTACGAGCGCAGCCGCCGCGTGGCCGTTGGCGAGCTTTCCACGCCGCTCCCGCTTCCAAGCGTTCTTGCAGCAGCACGATCGGGCGCTTTGGCTAGTTGTCGGCGTATCAATCGCGCTCCTCGTCATCGTTGTGCAACAGGCGATATTGCCGCCCGCGAGCAAGATTACACAACATGACATCGACGCCGCGGTGGTTCGCGCGTTGGAGATGAGGCCCCCGCTTTCGGCTGCGGTGAAGGCATATGAGATCATTCGGCCGTCCGTCGTCGGCGTGTACGGGTTCAGGCCGGAACGGAAACGAAAAAAACTGTCGGAGCAGAGTGTCGGCACGGGTGTCGTCATCCTCAATAAGGGACTTATTCTCACCAACCTCCACGTCGTGAACGAAGCTAGGCGGGTGAACGTGATCTTCGCCGATGGGTATGAATCGGAGGCAACACTCGTCGGCTCGCAGCCGGAGCACGATCTCGCCGTGCTCCAGGCACACAGCATCCCCAAGGGACTTGCCGTGGCCACCATCCGGTCCACGGCGGACTTGGCATTGGGTCAGGAAGTCATTGCGGTGGGATTCCCATTCGGGATCGGCCCGTCAGTGTCGGCAGGCGTGGTCTCCGGACTCGGGCGCGAATACCTGTCCCCAGAAGGTAAGCGGCTGCTGACCAATCTCATACAGTTCGATGCTGCAGTTAATCCTGGAAGCTCAGGCGGGCCGTTGCTGACGATGGACGGCGACGTGGTCGGGATCGTCACAGCCATTCTGAGCCCGACCAAAAAGGGCGTGTTTGTTGGCATCGGGTTCGCTGTTCCGATAGAGAATGCCGCCGCGGCCGTCGGAACCCCACCATTCTAAGGAGGAGGAAAACCAATATGGACATGGCAGTCAAGCAGTGCGAGGGAGTCTCTCCGCTGATGGAGCAAATCCTCTTTGAGGTCAAAAAGGTTGTCGTGGGGCAGGACCACTTCCTGGAGCGCGTGCTCGTTGCCATCCTGGCGCAAGGACACCTGCTCGTGGAAGGCGTGCCTGGCCTTGCAAAGACGCTGACCGTCAAGACCCTTGCCCGCACGCTTCGCGGCTCGTTTCGCCGGATTCAGTTTACGCCGGATCTTGTCCCGTCGGACTTGGTGGGCACGCGCATCTACAACCAGAAGACGGGGGAGTTCACGACCGCGCTCGGCCCGGTCTTCGCGAACCTGCTCCTCGCAGACGAGATCAATCGCGCCTCTGCAAAGGTGCAGAGCGCGCTGCTCGAGGTGATGCAGGAGAACCAGGTGACGATCGCCGGCGAAACACACGTTGTTCCAGAACCTTTCCTGGTTATGGCGACGCAAAACCCGATTGAGACTGAGGGTACTTATCCCCTGCCGGAAGCGCAGGTGGACCGATTCATGATGAAGGTATTGATCGACTATCCGAGCGAGCAAGAGGAGTTCGTCATCGTCGAACGAGTTACCGGACCCGCGACGACGATCACACCCGCCATCACGATCGATCAGCTCAGTGCGCTTCAGCGGGGCTGCCGGACAACGTATGTCGATCCGGCGCTCATGCAGTACGCGGTGCGACTGGTATCCGCGACACGGCATCCGGACCGCCATGGCATGGCGGACCTATGCCGTTACCTGTCGTACGGGGCCAGCCCGCGTGCAACCATCCATCTTATCGAGGGCGCGCGGGCACTCGCATGTCTGCGTGGACGTAGCTATGTTCTACCGGTGGACGTGATTGATCTCGTATCCGATGTGCTCCGCCACAGGCTGGTGCTCACCTATGAGGCGCTCTCAGACGCAATTACTGCCGATGAGCTGATCCGTCGGATCATGGCGATGGTGCCTGCCCCTGAAAAACCCTTGGGAACCCATGCCGCAGTCGGCACAGGATCCTGAGCGCATACTGCGCCGCCTGGAGTGGACTGTGGTTCGTCGACTCGACGGGCTACTGCATGGCGACTACCGAACGCTGTTTCGCGGCTGCGGTCTCGACTTTGCCGACTTGCGTGAGTACCAGTCTCAAGACGACGTCAGATATATCGACTGGAACGTGACCGCACGCCTCGAAACGCCTTACGTGAGGGAATACAACGAGGACCGGGATGTCACCGCGTGGTTTCTGCTCGACCTGAGCCCGTCGGTCGACTTCGGTTCGCGTCAAGTTAGCAAGTGCTCCGTGTCCACCGAGTTCGTGACCCTGCTCGCGCAGATCCTGTCTCGCCAAGGCAACCGCATTGGGGCGATTTTGTACAGCGACCGGGTGGATGCGGTCATCCCGCCCCGCAGCGGCCGCCGGCACGTGCTCCACGTCCTGCACCGGATCATTTCTCGGCCCGTGCTGACGCATTCGGCGCCCACGGACGTGAATCACCTGCTGCAGACCGCACTTCGGGTGGTTCGCAGGCGGTCGATCGTTTTTGTCGTCTCCGATTTCATCAGCCTGCCGGGCTGGTCGAAACCATTGACGCAACTCGCGCAGTGCCACGACGTTGTCGCGGTGCGTCTCTGTGATCCGCTGGAGACGGAGCTGCCAGACCTCGGGATGCTCACGGTTCAGGACGCCGAGACCGGAGCGCAGCTATTCGTTGATATGTCCGACAAAGCGTTCAGAAAGCGCTTCGCGGAAGCAGTCGAGCAGCGCGCGGCAGCGCTGCGCAAGGCTTTTGGCCAGGCCGGTGTGGATGCGATGGAACTGTCGACACAGGACGATCTGGTCGAGGCAATCCTCCGTTTCGCAGACTTGCGTAAGCGGCACAACCGGCTGGCAGGAGTTGGAGGTCTGCCGCGGCATATCGAGAGCTCTGGGTGATATTCCTGTGGCCCCATGCGTTGTGGCTGTCGCTTGTCGTGCCGGCATTCATCGGCTTTTACGTCGTCGTAGTACGACGCAATAAAGAAAGAGCGCTCCGCTACGCAGGCGTGGTCGCGGTGAATGAGACCGCGGGCACCAGCCACAGATTGCGGCGACACGTTCCACCGATCCTATTCACGCTCGGTCTCGTCGCGATCGCCTTCGCTATTGCGCGACCGCAAGCAGTGGTAATGCTACCGTCGCGGCATCAGACGGTCATTCTTGCCGTGGATGTCTCCTTAAGCATGGGCGCCACGGACGTGACCCCCAATCGACTTGAGGCGGCAAAGGCTGCGGCCAAGGCCTTCGCCGCCGAACAGCCGCAAGGTGTGCGCATCGGCGTGGTGTCGTTCGCCGGGAGCGCCACGGTGGTACAGCCGCCCACAGCAAAGCGCGAAGAAGTCATCGCAGCGATTGACCGACTCCGACTCCAGCGTGACACCGCTATCGGCAACGGCATCATCGCTTCACTAGCAACGATCTTTCCTGATGCTGGAGTCGTGGTCTACGATGCCCACGAGAAAGACAGGCCTGCCTCCAAGCCGGTCCCGCCGGGCTCCGACACCTCCGCCGCGATCATCATGCTGACCGACGGCCAGACGACGACCGACCACGACCCGCTCGAGGCGGCCCGCATGGCCGCCGATCGAGGCATTCGCATCTTCACCGTCGGGGTAGGCACTACTAATGGCGAAGTCCTTCGCTTCGAGGGCTGGTCGATGCGCGTGCGTCTGAATGAGGAGACGCTGAAGAAGATCGCAGAGATGACAGCCGGCGAATACTTCTATGCCGGTACGGCGCCGGGTCTGAAAAAGATATACCAGTCACTGAACGCACGGTTCGTGCTGGAGAAGGAGCTCATCGAAATCACTGCACTATTTTTGGTGGCAGCAATCGTCACGGCGCTTTTTTCGACGCTGCTGTCGCTGCTGTGGTTCAAGCGAATCCTGTAGCCGCGCACCGGACATCGCGATGAATAGTCGCGTTGCCGCCCACCCGAAGATCGTCGATGCGTTTGCTAATGGAGGCGTTGAGGTCAATCGAATACGTCAGGCCCCCAACGCGCACCATATCTCCACCCTGCTCGTAGTAGGTATCCGGGTTGCACAGATTGTCTGCGATATCTTCAAGGATCGGCTTAATCTGCGCACCGTCGATGTAGCTGTCCGCATCCTCGGTATGGGTGACAACAATCGGGAAGATCCCTATCATCGGGCGGCTGTCGGTCTCCTGCAGAAAGCGGTCTTTGGCGCCAAACTTGATATCACCTAGGCCGCTGTAGCGGGGATCGTGGGCAGGACTGCTGACCGCGTGCGTAGGGGGCAATGATATGAATCTGGAGGTCGGGCGCAACACCGTAGTTGTATTCGAAGTGGGGCAGTGTGAGGGGCCTGCGCCGGTTCATTGCATCGATCGGAACTTGTCGGTTGCCTTGAGTTTTTCCGAAAGCCA
>Ga0209343_10007010_pt1 | contig 13371 bp, 8 predicted proteins | sample RifCSPlowO2_02_FD_184026 | JGI IMG/M metagenome (GOLD analysis project Ga0209343, IMG submission 184026) | Groundwater microbial communities from Rifle, Colorado - Rifle CSP2_plank lowO2_0.2 (SPAdes) (version 2) | ecosystem: Environmental > Aquatic > Deep subsurface > Groundwater | place: Rifle... | reverse complement strand
CCTGAGTCAGCTGCCGGTAATGCGTAGTCATCTGCGCTTGAATCCTTCGCTGTGAGAGCCTGGATTCTACCGGTGGCTGACTCTCTGCCTATCGTTTCAAACGTTGCACTTATTCTATGAATTCAGGATCTGTAAATTAACGGGAGAGCGCTTAGCCAGCCCCCCAATAAAGCGATGCCTCCTACCACTCTTGTAGTTAGAGAACTCTGAACTTGTCATTAGTCGAACATTAGCGCCACTTGTCAGTGTTACCTCTACAATTTCGCCACGTTTTCTATTCCCTAAATCATATTGCAGAAAGTTCAAAGTCCTTCTCCTTTTGCATAATTTTTGGTTAAGGGGGCTTTAGCCCAAGCCCATCCCAGTGAGCGAAGCGGATGGTTTGACCAGTGGTTATGTCAATTACCTTTGTCTGCTTGGTACTGCCCAGAGCAAAAATAACATCTATATTCTATCGAACCGTCATCCATAGGCCATGTATCCATTTCATCGGAAGGTGAAGGTGCGCCGCAGCAATCACATGAAACTTCAATCTCACCGCTTTCTTCATTTTTACAGAAGGTACATCTGTATCCAGTGCTGGATTCGCGATTAGGAATCATTGTGTCGTTGTTGCATTCGGGGCATGAATATACATTCCACTCGATAAATGCATAGTGCTTGGGTCTTATACCTCTAAAGATTTCAGACTCTTGCTCTTCAACTTCTCGGTTCGCCTCTCTCAAGAGTTGAGTGTATTCATCGGCAAGCATTTCAAATATGTGGAATCTATCCTTTCCGATTTCACTTTCTAGATCCATTAGGCTGAAAATTTCAAGAAACTCAACTACGCCTCTAACTAGACGGCCGATGCAAAGCCGGACTTCCTTAGGCTCAAGTTTGAACTGGAAATGTTCAATATTGTTCCTCAGCCCTTTTATCCATTCGATGTCACTACAAAACTCAGTGTCAACAAAATTAACGCCTGTAATTTTGCATTTCTCGCACTTTGCAAATTCCAGCGCTTGATCAAGAGTAATTGTGTGGGGGCTGCTATCCGAAGCCATAAGTGATTTAAGATCAAAATTGTCTTCTTTGATTTTTTCAAAGGCTTCTAGAATGCTTATCTTTTCATCTTTGGCCTTTTTGGCAACGTGCTTATAGCACTTTGAGAAAACAAGATTCTCATCCACGGAGATTATGTATATTTTTAATATTAGCTCTAGAAAATGAGATGCGTGCAGGATTGCGAACTTATACGATTTGGCATTGCCATTTTCGCCTTGTTCGAATTTTTCCAATGCTTCATTGAAGCTATCTAAGGCGTTTTCTTTGATATCTAATTCATAATCCATGATCTACGCCTAAGACATAACTTTTGGATAAGGGGTGGGCTTTAGCCCGTCCCAGTGAACGAAGCGAACGGTTTTAACCAGTTTTAGGCTGAAGTGGCATGAGGCTGGGTGAGGCATACGCCGCACACACCTAGCGTGGCAAGAACGGACAACCCAGCAACCCACTTTGACTTCAGATTTAGTGTGAAAGATGTTTTTTTCATACGAACCTCCTCGGTTTCAGTTTGAGTTGAGCTGTAACTGCTTTCTTTACCAACGATGAGAGTTGAACTCACCGAACGACTGCTTTTAATTTCCTGGTGCGATTGTTGATACACAAGGTTGATTGAGCTGCCGTCCCACCCACTCTCATGCCACCTCTTTAATTTTTAGTACTTAAAACAAATTTGATTTTGGGAATATTTATTTATAAGGGCTAAAGCGTGGGGTATTTTCACGACCTATCAATTTCTCGTAGCTTTTCAAGTGCTACCTCTTGGGTTCGAGTGTGTATAAGTAATAGGATGCTAAATATAAAGCCAAATGCAACAACTTTAAAGAACCACGAGACGGTATGAAGAAGTAGCTCAGGTTCAAGAAAGTAAGATTTTTTCCAAAAAGTTAGTATGTATTCGCTAAATTCAGAATATTGGCTAGCCGCAACAGTGCCTGCGACCAGAAGAGCTGCTGCTGAGAGACTCGGAATGATTGACAGCTTTGTCGCATGCCATAGTTTAGCGAGTGCTTTTTGGACCGTTTTCATTTTTCATCCTTGATGATACCTAACGTTTAAGCTAAGGGGCGGGCTTTAGCCCGTCCCAGCGAGCGAAGCGAGCGCTTTGAGCGCATTGTTAGGCTTCCCGGAATACACGCGTTAGTGGCGCCAACGCAAAAAGAAGAAGCAAACAACACGGAAAACGCGGGGGAACTGAGTAAGTTATTTGTGATGTTACATGACATGAAACCAACTCCATTTAGTGACACAAATAACAGCAGTAACTAACCGGCGCCGCGATGTTACGGCTGGACTCGATGCCGGGCAATGCTTTTGCACTGCCGCCTAACGTTTAAGCTAAGGGGCTGGCGTTAGCCAGTCCCAGCGAGCGAAGCGAGCGCTTTGAGCGCATTGTTAGGCTTCCCGGAATACACGCGCTAGTGGCGCCAACGCAAAAAGAAGAAGCAAACAACGCGGAAAACGCGGGGGAACTGAGTAAGTTATTTGTGATGTTGCATAACATGAAACCAACTCCTTTTGGTGGCACAAATAACGGCAGTAACTAACCGGCGCCGCGATGTTACGGTTGAACGCGGTGCCGGGCAATGCTTTTGCACTGCCGCCTAACGTTTAGGTTAAGGGGCTGCGGCACGCAGTCCCAGTGAGCGAAGCGAACGATTTGAACCGCTTGTTAGGCATTTAGCCGATTTAACTTAATAACACTTGGAACAGCGGAATAACTGCAAGAAAAAGACCTGAAATAATTAGCGGCACCAAGAGAACGATAAATAATTTATTTGGTATAACATTTTTTAATGTGAAGTCCAGTATTGCTGTTACCAAAAATGCAGAGAAGCCATAAACAAGACTCAGCCAAAAAACCATTTCGTGACCGCTTTCAAGATTTTTGGGGCTTGGCGAAAATAAAAAATAGCCGAAATAAAAGAATACGGTGAAAAATATTAGGCCTACGACCAAAAATAGTAAAGCTACCAACAGTCTTGAAAGTTGCCACTTGGTCATTGTTGGGCCTAACTATGAGTAGACGACACATGGGGGTAATTTCGCGCCACTTATGTCGTATAACGCTCCTTGTCGCAAAATAGGTTCTTCAGCAGCTTGCAAGGCGCGGTGGAAACGCAACCTTAGGCGGGAGAAAAGCGACATGGCAGGCAAGGAGATTACGAAGTCGTACGCAGCGTGTCCATGACCTATTTTTGCTCGAATACTGCTGCTCGTGACGAAGCATTAGACATCTTCCCGAGGAGCCGCCTCTGGCCGATTCTGTTGAAAAAGTCCCGTCGAGTTTTTGCCCATGCAAGAGCGTTAGCGACGCTGCAATCTGGTTCGCTCGGAAGACGTATCTGTATTGGTTTACGTAGCAACGCCAAGGCCGAGCGATTTTCTTGCTGCCGAAAAGCAGCTCTCTCAAAAACCGACTTTTTCAACAGAATCAGTCGTTCTCTGCTGGTCGTCACTGCGGCGTTCGCTGGTTAAGTCGAATGCCAAACCTTGGTCAGCTGGAAGGAAATTGACTGATCAGTGGTTGTGCATATGGGTAATCAAGTATGTGCAATTTCGCACCCATGGAGCCACGGCTGCATTGCTGGGTGGCTTAAGATCGTTTCTAGAACGCTAACCGGCCGTTTCTCATGGATATGCCAATAAGTTCAAAGATACTCTCATCACAACAGATGGAAGCAGCCACTCCGAGTGGATTGCCTTGAGCCGGTTACAACGGCCACTGGCATATGGTGCACATCAGGACCTGGATGGCCCTCCTAGGACCATGGTCTGTGCAGCAATCTCCTCAGGCCCAATAGAGATACTAGGAGAAAAAATTGAGTAAGAAGAAGCGCAAGAAGCCGCCTCGCTCACCAGCTACGAAACTGCTCCTGCCAGCCACAATGCACCGTGCGATGGATGAACGCCGGAATATGTTAGACCAAGCATTCCGCGGGGCTTGCGATCAGGTGCGTGAAGTCCTTACGCGATTCCATCCAAGTGACGCACTCATTGCCGTAAACATCTTGGATCTCTGGCAGCCGAATCGCGCGAGTCAGGTCAAGCATCAACTTGCCTTCAGCCTGCTGGTGTCTACACCGCCCGATAGCTTCACCCATACCCGCATGACCACTTACGAGGAGTTCTCGGGGTTCTGCAGCGCACTAATCGATACATTACCGAACTTCCCGATGCTGGAAGACTACGTTCCAGAGTTGGACTGGGGCGACGTGAAGACGCTTATCGGGCGAGAGTGTGTGGCCATCTTGCACGGCGGTCCCGTGCAACGCATCGTCGACCATATTGAGGCATTTCGAATCTGCCGTGGATATAACACCCTGGCAACGACTGATCTAGAGAACGCGATTCGACTACAAGGTGAGCTTCTTCGTTTAGTTCCCACGAATGCCGAAGATCAGGTAGACGAAACAACTCCAGGGCACGTCGAGGTGCCACCAGCGTCTTTCTGGGAGATCGCTTCGCTAGCGTTAAAGCAGTTGCCGGGAGCTGGGAAACTTCGTGACAAATATGTCGTAGAGCTTGGGCACCCTACTTCCTGGCAGGACGCAAGCGGCTTCAGCGAAGCGATTATGACAGGTACAGCGCTGCCTTGGCTGGCGGCTAGGGTCGATGGAACACTCGTTGCCGTTTCACTACGAAACGCGGTGACGGTTGTAATCGATTCATGGGCGAAAACTACGCCGGACGCTCCGGCCCGAGTTGCTGCGTGCTTGAGTAGCTACCTGGCAAAGCGGATCCAAAGTCATTCTTGCCTAACCGGACCGCTGTTCCTACGTTCAAGCAGTGAGCATGCGCCACTTCCCATTGCCGCAGCACTATTCGACGGTTCGCACAACTTCGTGGTGGTGCCAGTACCAGACGGCAAAGTAGCTCAGGCCGGCAAGGCTGTGGCCACTATGCGCCGTATCATGCGACACAGGGACTGGGGCCTTCAACTCGCAGGAACCTTTGAAGGCTTCCAGCTCCGAGATGCGCAAGGCGAGGTCCCTGGGCCAGACGCGGTGCATATCCTACTGGTGAGCACCTCTGTTTCCACCGAGTTCTCTACGATCAAGCAGCCGAGTCCTGACGCTCGCCTGATACCCCTAGTAGATGCATGTACGATTTTTGATTCGATTGTGTCGGTGGAAGAACTGGCACGGTTCTGGACGTACGTCAAAGGCTTGGGAGGATTTGGTGGCAGCGCATTCAGCGATTTGGGCGATCTGTTCGGATCATTCAGAGACGTCCATGGGCAGATCATTGAAGGAGCATTGACCCCTAACTTTCTAAGCTTGGATCCCCACTGGGGAGCATCTTGGCGCTACAGGCAACTCAAAGAATTTTGGAAGCATGCGCCGCTCATCTTTCCGGACGAAAACAGTGTTTGGAAAACAGATGAACGCAAGGGTATGAGTTCGCTGACACGTGTCGTCGCCAAAAATGCCCCCAAACTCTCATGGTCGTCGGTGATCGGGGCAACCACCCTGCACTTTATCCTCGACGTCGAGGCAGTCGGGTTGGTGCCGCAAGATGGTTCGTTGCTTGAACTGTTTGTGCACTGTGCTGCGGACTGCATCGCCGAGCGAGCTGGGATTATCGCGCCGTTCTTACAGCTCCCTTTGCACCGGATCAATCTACATTGCTTCAGTGCGGATCACCTGCTGGCATCCGCTGGGGAAGAACAAACTCAGCGGGCGGCGGCCATACCTCTCATCGCAGGCTGGGCAGATATGCCGAACCCAGACACTTACAGTTACCAAGCACAAGTTACCGTCAATTTGGCGAAACTGGTGCAGGATCTGGAAGATGCTGAAGATGCACGTTTCGAAGCTGCCTGTGCATTGGCAATCGTCGAACATCTGTTCTCAATACTGGGCAACTCAATGCCACCCGAACTTCGCCAAGCCCTGGAGGACACAGCTAGTCGCCGACCACGCTTTACCCTAAACCACATGCAACGCACAGTGGACGTGCCGGACTTCACTCAGCCACAGCTGCCAAGTGCTGAGGATTACAAAGTGGCCAGGCGGGATCTAGCCATTCTGCTTAAAGCGCAAAGTGTGGCCCCGGGAACGTACGAGCTTGATGTCGCCAAGGCGCTGATCAACCAGGCCCGTGCTGAATACCGGGACGCTGTGCACCAGCGAATTCGCGCATTAGATCGCGAAAGCTTGCTGCGCTATTGCGTTAATCAATACGACGCCTTGATCGCTTCGTATGACCGCAACGAGCGGAGAATCACGCAAAGCCTTCGCCATGAGGTTGATTTCGACCGAGAGGAACAGCTAGCCGAGGCTCATGAGAAGTTTGTCCGTGAGAGCAAAAATTATCGTTACCTGCTGGAGTGCGCGCTGGTTTTGACCTCGCCCCAGGATTCGCCGATACGCGCCGAAACGGTTCTTTCCATTCAGGCTATGGTCGACTGGCTCTTTGTTCTATATGACGCCAGCGATGTACTACACCACGGTATTGATGTGGGTGGCCTACATGTGGACCACCAATACGTTCCAGAGGTCTTCTACTCAGAAGTGCGTAACTCGCAGGAGAACGTGTTCAGGAGGGAGATAGCAGCCCTTCGGCTAGGCATCAACGTCGCGGAGGAAGACAAGGTCACGACGGAGCTTTCAGTACATGCATACATTGCGCTCTTAGACACCGCGTTCTTGAAAGATCTACGGTTCTCTTACTCGCATATTTTGCAGGTACTTTCCACACTCATCCTATGGGTGTCAGCAGGCGGCGAACAAGAACTCGCCTGCGGGTATGTCTGCGACCGGCAGGTCATGGCAGAGCGAATAGTGGACGTTAACCCGGAAATGCCTATTGATGCTGCACTGGCAGTAATTGAGTTTCTCCTTCTCAAGCCCGACCAAGTCTGGCGCCTGCTAGGCAGGGATGTCACTGAAGACGATGTTCCTGTGTGGGAACACTCCAAGCGCGGTAGTCGCCACACAATTCGACCGATAATCGAGCTACCGGACGGCCGATTGTTATGGGGAGCGGCGGCAGTGGAGCGGGCGAGACGTATCTGGACTGGTTCAATCTCGTCGGGTTATCTGCCGGCTGACTACCCCTGGCCGGCGGTAAGTGGTGCAGTAGGTGTGCTCAAGAAAGAGTTGGAAAATGGCCTGGAAGATCGCACGTATGAGGTATGTTCCCGTGCAATGCCTTATGCCATCAAAGGGATAGACTTCAAGCGCCGCTTTCCAGCGCAAAAATTTCCGGATGTGGGTGATTTCGACGTACTGGCGTACCGGCCTGAGGAGAACCAATGGCTGACCGTTGAGTGCAAGTACAACCAACCGGCCTTCTGCCTGAAGGACACACGTCGACTGCGGGATCGTATATTCGGACGAGTTAATGACTCTGGCCAACTGGGGAAAATCGAGAAGCGGCGCAATTTCCTAGCGCAGAATACGGACACGCTGAGAGCCTTGCTTGGCTGGCCGGAACCCGCTGACAAACCGTTCTTATTGACGGAGCTATATGTGTCGAAGGACATGCACTTTTGGTTGCGGTTTCCTCCATATGAGGTGCCAACGTATTTTGTGCAGGTTGACACCCTAGATGCTTGGCTACGATCTAAAATCTCACCTCTTATTATTGATTATAACAAACTAGAACACCTTGGAAGTAGCCTTGTTTAACCAGCGCTTAATTCCGGGACTAATAGCTATGCTGGAGATCCATTGCTTGTTAGTGGCACTCCCAGACCACCAGGCCTTATAACCAGGCAACCGGTTGGATACAAAGCCTCCCTTGGTCCGTATGACGGCGATCAGTTACCAATTACCTTCGTGAAGCTAGACAACTCACTTTCGCAATGGACCAGCAACGACAATGGATAATTTTTCAGAAAGTTGGCGACACCTAAAGTCAATATTGGCGGGGTATGCGACAAGAGATCACCGTCCGGTTGGTTATTCGTACGAGGAGCAACGCCATGCCAAGGCTCTCGCAACATTTCTTGCACATGCCAAGCTGGCGACACCGGTGCTTGACCGGGAGATGGTGGGGGCTGTTCTAGCGGGTACATACCAATGGCCGCGATCATCCGGTGTGCCATTTGCAGGCACTGACATTCCGCTCTCGCAAATCGAAAAGTGGGGATTGGTCTCTTTCTACGCTGGATGGTGCTCCATTCACTGTGATTCGGTGAGAGATCTGAGCACAGTCGACCCAAGTCTGGTTCAGTTGATTGAGGCAATCGACCACCTTAAAGATATCCGCTATGGCCGAAACGGCTGCATACGGCCACATTACTCCAGTTCGGAAGCAGAAATTAGAAAGCAACTATCTGTTGAATTTGGTGATCACCTTACAGTGGAGTACCTCCTCCCGGAACTTGAGTTACAAGACGAAGTTTTTAGCCTACCTCCTGGCAATCAGAATTTCGACTCGTTAATCAGCTCTCATTTATGGTTAACCCTGCGTAGTACACAGTCTCCCGAAGAGGCTTTTTCTAGCTGGATGATGTGCTTCAACGTGAATTGCGAATGGGCCATGCCGGTTATCTTTGAGGCTTCGCAGTATGAAGAGAGAAATGAATTCAATACGCAGCTTTTGAGGTTTTTAACTGACGACGCCGATCTTGCTCTAGACATTGCTTTATACATCAGGCAATCGATAAACGAGGAGCGTTTCTCACACCATGTCCGACCTGTAAAACTCCACCAGAAAATTATCTTTGATGGCCAAGGTAGCAGCGCAAGTTCCACCCAAGCGGAGGAACTACCTAAACCTACTCTGAGTTCACTTGAGAATATTTACCCGGCGGAAGTATACGATGCATCAAACGATCTCGAATTCGTAGTTAATTTTCAGAGATCAAGAATGCATGGTCGCAGGGAGCTATTCTACAGCTGGCTTTTATCTAGCGTGATAGATACCAGTATTCGAATCGAAGGCCAGCATCTCACTTCCTCAGACTTCATTGATGAAGTGATGAGGCTTGCAGATACCCGTCCGATTCTTAAATACATACTGCTGGTTGTGCTACCCACATACGAACACACAAACTATATGGTATTGCTACTCGCACGCTCGGCGACTTGTGACATAGCTCTCTACTATCTCGCCAAACAAAATTTTGAACACTATCGCGCCCCTAGCACTTCTTATATAAAAAATTTGCAAGAGGGGTACCAACAGCTAGTATGCTATGAGTATTTTCGGTCTATTAAGAAGGAGCAAGATTCTTCCACTCGACTCCTTTCCCTTATTGGGGTGTTGGGCGGCCAGTGTAACTTTAGGACTTCAGATTTCTCCAAAGGTCTTGAATATCGCCTTTTGCTTAACCTCTTAGACGCAATTGAACATCAACAAATTGTAAAACTGGCTCAAGCGTTTGCAGAAATCCCCATACGGATTGAAGACTCTCTTTACGAACAATCACGCCAGCACTACAAGTATTTTTTAGGATTCTGGCTTATCGAGAAACTGGAGACATCCGGAATAGATCCAACCGGAGCAAAATGTCGAGCCTTACGTGAATCGATTCACAAATATTACGATGCTGAACTCTCAGCAAACTTGAAAGGCTTTCGCAGCCTAAGTGCAAGTGCATTTTTCGCCACATTACCGTGGGGGAAGCTCATTGTTGAGACCGGACCAAACTCACTTCTGATTTTGTCCAACAGATGTGATGAGTGGCGGCAGGAACTCTCTTATGACAGTCCTCATCCGTTTGATGTCGCTTCAGCTGTGCGTCAATACCTTCAGGTATTAATGTGCCTCGGTAAACCCAGCTCATTGGCTGGCCCTCTGCATGGAGTCACAACAAGGGTGCAGGAGATTGTACGATCTTGTGGGTTTGGCCCTCGGGAAAAATTCGTCAATCTATTTGCAGAATTACCAGGGTCGGAGCAATACGATCTTTGGGAACAATTCTGCTCTTACTCCAATGCATTTCGCGATGATCTCTATGATGAGTTCGTTGCTAGGTGTGTACCTTCTATTCCCTTAGACAGTCTTTTTGTCTTAATGAAGAAGTGCACAGTAATTGCTCGTGCTCGCCTATTGCATGAAGCGATTGATGTCCGCCAATCCTATACAAATGACGACCTAGGCCTAACGGGCCTGGAGCAAGCATTTACTGCCGCATGTGATTCAGGTCGAACTGAAACCGCCACTCGTTTACTTGACTCAGCGAAAGAGATTCTTACACAGGAGCGATTTGCGAACGCGAAAAGCCCCGGCATTATCCGCATTCGCAAAATTTGGCAGAGCTACGAGTACAAGTGGCAACTATTGGAATTGTATGACGCTCATAAATCAGACCCAACCACTTTCCAGACGCTAGCGCATGAAATTTCTATCCCACATGACGGGAAAGGTTCGATGCAATCCCCTGATCGCGCGCACTACGAGGATTGCGAGCACTTCAGGCGACAAATAGTGGCCATGGCCTTTATTGATATAGATCCTAAAAAAAGCATTCGCATAATGGAGACCCTCTACCGAGAAACCCAGCGCAGCCATCATGGTTTCGTATTGTTCTACGGAGAGCTCAAGCTGTACGCGGTCGACAAAGACAAGACCCGCCTTCAGAACGCCTTGGCCTACTTTCTTAGCGGCGCCGGAGGCATCGAGCCTGAGCAAATGAACGAAACTTGGGTAGCCACCATTATGGATGCCTACCGGTTGATCAACGCTCCTGAGATTGACAGTTTTTGGATGAGACTTTCTGCTGAACAACAGACGCAGCTTCAGATTCTTACCCCCTATTGCAGCGCGCTTATCGCGCGTGGTGATTCTTTTACTGCGCGTAAGGTACTAGCGCGTTATCAGGGACTCAATCAGTCGTCACCCGATGACTTGGGCATTGATGACTTGATATCTGAACTCACTAAAGTAGAAGCTGACCAACCTTCTATGAAAGATCTTGTTCAACTATTAAATGAAGGGTCACAGCGCACAATTCTGCAACTGCAAAAGCACTATGCTCAGGTAATTTCAAAAGACTTTGAAACATACGTCGAAATTGTAAAGCCAGATCAACCGCCACACGAATATCTAAAAGATGCAGTTCTTGCGGTAGCCAGAGAACTTGTGCTACGAAAGCGCAATTTGCAGATTGAGTCCAATACAGAAAAGGGAGATGTCTGTTACAGAATAATGTTGGAAGACTGGATAAACGATTGGTTTACCTCATTGTTTGACCAGCGGATGTCGCAATCTCGGGTGGGATTTAGAGATCAAAAGCGAGGTGGACACTCTGCGTCTGGCAAGAATCCTGGTGAGATTGACGGATTCATCACCTCAAACGACAACACCCGTATCGCAATTTTCGAAGCATTTCGTCTCTTCTCACTCGACACTACAGTAGTCAAGTTGCATCTTAATAAGATCGCGGGATATGACGCCGAGTCGCTGAGTCCGGTTTTTATAGTCGGCTACTGTGATGTCAGCAACTTCCCCGAACTCGTTGCTTGGTATGGTTCATACGTCTCGGGGCAAGAATACGTCGGCTATACAGTGGCCGAGGACTCAATCGGCAAGGTTAATACTTTGGAGCACACCGATCACATTTGGCTGGGGACAGAAACTCGCCGGCGGGATCGTAAAGATATCGTTTTCTACCACACACTGATAAACCTGAATTTTTCTCCTCCGCCAGCAACTACGAAGGAAGGCGAACCGAGCGAGTCCAGTCTCGACCTCCAGGCGCTTGGCGGTTCCACCACAGCATGCATTAGCCAACGCCGGCAGCGTCAGATCAAGGTGTACAAAAATCCAGAAACCGGTGAAATAGTCGAAACCAAGAGCGGCAACCATAAGGTTTTGAAGGCTTGGAAAGAACTGTACGGGGCTGAAAAAGTTAAAGCGTGGCAGCAATAAATCCGAACACCCAATGATGAAAAAGCCAGACAGTGCCTAGCTTTTCTCTATAAGACATCCATAGGAAAATTTCTATGACTTGAACATTTCCACATCTACCACCGGGATTCTTGGTAGAGGCGGCCTGGCCATGCGTGTTTTCAATTGGTGGCCTTTTTGTATCGTTGGCTCAAAATTGCAACAGGGATATGTTACCGGGCGCCTAGAAGCGTAATAGTCGTTGCTTCCAAGACAAGCAGAATTCGGGGAGGGATGAGGGCACGACCAACGCCCTACCCCATAAATATAATCTTCATCGACATACTGAGCTGATTCATAACCACCTGCCCAGTAGGTGGACCATAATGATTCGACAGAACGCAACTCATGATCGTGGATTTTTATGTCTAAAAGAAAATCATTAAAACTATCATACGTTTGCATCAACGCATTAAACAAAAATTCGTTATTACTAGATGAGTAGCTGAAACTATTATCAATAATATCTTCATGTTTAATGTCCGACATCGAATAAACTCTATCCATAAGCACTTCGACCTCATTTATTGAATCGATTCTTATAGATTTACCACATGAAAAATTATTCGATAAAGTATTTATAGCTAGTTTTCTTGAAATATGAAAATCAAAAGAAATGACATCCTCATACATCTTTGATTTTTTGAGCTCCACAAAGTCATCGTTACGCGTAGAAAAACTCTCGGCGAGATGACGTCCTCCGCAGGTCCTCCACATTATATCGAGCCCATGGCCTTGATATGAGAATGGCTTCCCGCAAAACTGGCATAAGGTAATAAGCAGTACATTATGCTTTGCACAGACTTTCAATGACCACTTAGTATCGTGATGAAGTCTCCGCCAGTATGAAAAACCCAACGATTTCAAATCCTCTCTTACGCACTCTGGACAGAACGCCGCAATATTTCTTTCAGATCCATAGCTATTTCCACCACGATGATACTCATCACCTGAATACGAAATATCTTGGATGTTTTTAAAAATTGATTCCACGGGATAGTAAGTATGCTTGTGGAGAAGCTTGTTGAAGCCATAACAACCAAACCACCCCATAGTCTTAGCAATATTTTTAATCTCATATGAGCGAATAGAAAATTTAGATAGCTGTGCAAAGACGTTTACAGATGAGTCATTCCTGTTCAAGTAAATATTGCGTTCGACGTATGAGCGAATTGATTCCTCGCGCTGAATTCGCAAAAGCATGTCATTACTCTGGTGCGCAGGGTCACCACGTTTGGTGACGGGGGGATTTAGTACAGAACTGGCAATTGGAGACCAGTGAAGCCTCCGCACTGCTGGAGGCTTCACTGTCTCTCGACAGGTTTTATTGTTTAACGACAGGTTTTATTGTTCCTGAATTCATAGAATAAGTGCAACGTTTGAAACGATAGGCAGAGAGTCAGCCACCGGTAGAATCCAGGCTCTCACAGCGAAGGATTCAAGCGCAGATGACTACGCATTACCGGCAGCTGACTCAGG
>Ga0209343_10007009_pt1 | contig 13373 bp, 24 predicted proteins | sample RifCSPlowO2_02_FD_184026 | JGI IMG/M metagenome (GOLD analysis project Ga0209343, IMG submission 184026) | Groundwater microbial communities from Rifle, Colorado - Rifle CSP2_plank lowO2_0.2 (SPAdes) (version 2) | ecosystem: Environmental > Aquatic > Deep subsurface > Groundwater | place... | reverse complement strand
GCGGTTCAGCCTGGTGCATCAAGGCTTTACCTATGGTGCCCTGGGCATGGACATCTACCGCTTCGACTAGCAGGCTGTTGAAAAACTACCTGCGTTGGCAATCCTGCGTTAAAAACAGGCTCGGAAGCCGCTTGCGGCTAACGCGCTTCAGCGCGACCCGAAGGGTGTGCAGGAGTGAGAAAAAGAATACAGGGAAAGCGTGATAAAAGCGGGATATAGGGGAAGAAGCCGGGAAATAGCGGGACGGTCTTTGGAAAAGTCTTTCTCAGGGCGGAAAGACTAGGATCAGGAAAAAAGCCGGTGTTGGCGGCGATCAACTTCACGCTTGTGGACGCGAGCGATCAGCTTATAGATGCCACGGACGGTCATGCGGTACTTGCGGGAAAGATCGCCATGATTATGGCCGGTGAACTCGTTGTAGATCTGCAGATCCCGCTCTGCCAGCTTGAACAGGTAGTCCTTCGGGAAGTTGATCAGCTGGCCACCCCAGTGCTCAGCAAGGTGGTCAGCGATCGCCACACCGGCCTGCTCAGCAACATCAGACTCAATTCCGTGTTCCTTAATAATGATGGTGGCCTGAGCTGCAACATCTGAAAGCAGCTCGTGGCGCATCGGCTCCATACGTGACTCGCTCATATCAGTGCTCCCCCCTCAGTTCAGCTATCTGGCGCTCGCCTTCATCCTGCCCAACAAGCCCCAGCAGCATGTCGCTCTGGATCCTGCCGATCTGCTCCTGGCGGGTCTGCTGGGCCGAGGCCGCCGCGCGCTGCTTAACCGGCGCCGCGGCCTGAACCTGGGCCGGGTCGGATGCAATGCCCCACACTACTGCACGCAGATAGTTGTGGTTCTCCAGTGGAAGCTGCAGGCGCTCGCGCTGGATAAGCATCTGCTCAATGCCCACAGCCCAAAGCCGTGGTGGTGCCGGCTTGGTTTCAGTGGTGCGAGCATCACGCGAGACCGAGCCAGTACCGACCAGCGCGAGCAGCTCCTCGACCAGGCGAATAGCCCTGGTCGTGCGCAACCCGCGCTTGGCCGGGCTGAACAGGCGCAAGTAACCCAGCACGGCCCGGCCCAACTTGGGCTCCAGGCCGGCAAACAGCGCCGCCAGCTGCTTACCTTCGGCGTCAGCAAAGCCCGCCTCGAAGGGAAACTGCTCACCGCAGCATGGGCATTGAACCTGCATCAACCGTGCTCCCGCGCAACAACTGCGGCATTCAGTGCATCCACCAGAGCGCGCAGAATTGGACGCTGCCGCTGCCAGCCATCAGGCAGCTGTTCCAAACCGGCCATACGTTCTGGAGCATCGACCCCCAGCTCCTTGCATAGGCCTTCCACCTCCAGCAGGAGCTGGCGCTTTTCCTGCTCAACGTGCAGCGCTGCGATCAGCGAATCGAGTTGCTTTGGCAGTTTCAGCCAGGCCACCCGCTCGACCTTGAACATCTGCCGGGCCAGCGCATCGGCATAGGCCCAGGGCAACTTCATGTCCGCCAGCTGCGCCTCAATCTTGCGGATCCGCTCAGGCAGCTCCTTGAAGTTGTGCGGTTTGCCCTTGGCCTTGCTGCTCGGCTTTGGCTTCCAGCCCAGGCGTTCGAACTCGTTGAGCACGGCCGAAGCCTGGCGGGTGTTCAGCTCTTTGGATGAGCGCACACCCGCAACGCGGGCCAGCAGCCCTCTATATATGTCGTCATCCAGGCCGAGCTGCTGCTTGGCGATGTGGATCTTGCTGAGAGTGGCTTTAGCGATTGGCATGCAAGGCCTCTCCAGGAGTGATCAACCACTTGCTGTGCAGACGGCCAACGGCAGTGCACTGCAGGCGTTCGATAGTTTTGTGGTAATCCGGAAATAGCTTGTTGGCTAGGCTGACGACGGCGAGCTGTGCGTCGTATGTGCAGCATCCACACATGCCCCGGACTGTTGTTGTTTTGTAGCCGGAGTGATCCAGGCGGACGCTGACTTCAACACTGGTATTGGTAGCCATCTCACTCATCCTCAGCTGCTTCCAGCAGCTCAGCATGTACATCGAGCAGCTTCTCGGCGGCTTCGGTCAGGATGTTGCCGTTGTACTGATCTACGTCCTCCCAGGCGTTAGCCATATCCAGCAGCTTGCTGCGCATGGCCTTGAGGGAGCGGCGCTGGCCGGCGGCGATCTGTTTCTTGGTCGGGGTCGCCATGGTTATTCCTCCTCGCTGTCTGGCGTGTTTGGAGTGATCGACAGAGGGAACTTCTCGAACCACTCCTGAGCGATGATCAGCCCGATGCGGAATCCCTGCAGTTTTTCGCCGGTCAATACGGTCTCGCCAAGGTGAACCTCGGTGTCTGCCGGGGCCCCCAGCACTGAACTGATGTTCTTCATCCGCCCCTGGTGCCAAGCGACCAGCCCCTCTGCGATCTCCTGCAGGTTGCCCGGCGCAGCATTGGCGTCGGTCTGTTCCTGGAAGTCTTCGAGCATCGCCTCCAGGCGGACCTTCTCCTCCTCGGCGGCCTGCAGCTGATTGCCCTGGTCGAACATACCGCCCACCAAGGACCACGCGCTGGCGTACACCTGGGCTTGCTCCATGAGGCTTTCGATGGTGATAAGGGATTGTTTGCTCATGTCACACCGCCGCAAGGTCGAGGGGGATGGCTAGGTACTGGTCGGTGGTGCCGATCCGGCGATAGACGCGGATGTACACAGCGGTACCGGTGACCAAAATGCTGTCCTTAACCGCCTGCATCGCGGCCTTCCAGCGCTCGTCGTCGATCTCTAGGCGCAGGAGGTCGAGTACATCTGCCGTCTTGATCTGGCCGTTACGGCTGGGGGTGAATACGCGGTTGACGATGGCGCGCAGGTGACTGTTGGCGCCTTCGCTCCAGGTGTTCACGCAATCGAGCACCATCTGCTTGGCGACTTCCATCTCCTCTGTGAAGGAGATCCGGTCGGCATAGCTGCGCACGACCTTGTACTGGCCGTCGTAGCTGATCACCGAGACGTTGCCCTTCTTGCCGCCCATCGACACGCCGTAGCGCTCGCCAGCAATGCTGACCAGATCGGCGATATCGCCGAGGGCCTTTTTCTTGAAGCGGCTCAGTGCCTCATTGAGCGCGATCGCCTCAACCGACAGATCTCGGGCAACCTGGTCACGTAGTTTGTCCTGTTCGCGCACATCGCCTTCGGGCACCAGGTGGCCTACAGCGTTGCGCACGTAGCCGGCCGGAACCGGTGGTTGATTGGTTTCAGCCATGGGGAGTGTTCTCCAGCTTAAGTGCGATGGCACGGTCGATGCGGTCAACTTCAGCAAGGATCAAGGCCGCAGCCTTGACCAGGTTGCGCCGGGCTGCGCCGCTCGGCTTCCAGTCGTCGTCATCCCAAGGCCATAGGTCGGGCGCCAGACGAGTGATATTTAGGGCGCGATCGGGGTCGCCGATCTGGCTGCAGGCCTCCTCGACATAGCAGACTGCCGCCCGACTCAGCGAACCATCGGTGTGCTCATCATCGTGCTCAGGGTGAAAGCCCCGTTGCTGGATTTGACGGATACGCTCGGCCAGAACATCCCGTAGCGACTCTGGCGCCATGCGCTTGAACTCCATTGGAGTGCCAATGAACGGGTCAGCGATGTGTTTTAGCAGCACGGCCACATGCTTCATTGCCTGATCCCAGAACATGGTTGGTTGCTCGTTGCAGGTGGCCTCGCTCAGCACGGCAATAGCGGATTTGAGTTCTTCGCTCATCAATGCACCTTCCTGGCCGCAGACATCACGGCCTTCTGATGTTGGTAGTGGGCCGCCAGGCGTTCGATTTCAGCGTTGAGTTCAACGAAACCACCGGCCAGGTGCAGCTCGCAGACCTTGGCCAGGGTCTTTGCAACGCTTGAACCGATCAGCTCCAGGTTGTTGATACGCATCGCCTGGCGAAAGATGTCTGCATTGGCCCGGTCGAGAGCTACACGCAGTTCAGCTTCCGAAAGGTGGTCCGGGTTGCTCATGGTCGCGACAGTGCCGGTGCTGGAGTCGAGCAGCTGCTCGACCTTGACCTGTTTGGCTGACTTGCAGAGGCCGCTCATTGGTCCTGCTCCTTGATCGGGGTAAACCAGACCACGTCGACAGCGCGGATGGTCACCACATGCCGGGTGAACTTACCGTCGGTACGGCAGCGCTGAGCACGCACCTCGTGGCCGAAGCGGCGAGCCAGCAAATCGAGGTCACCAAGGCGGACGAAGATCCGGCCGTCCAGGAAAGACATCGCCTCAATCGTCACGCCGGACTCGCGCATGGCGCGGGTCAAGTCGTTGAAGGCCGCGAGCTTCGGTAGGAACTCCTGAGAGATGATGCTCATCGGCCGATAGGCCGGGGGCGGTACCAGTTGCAAGTGGGCCATGTCACACCTCCGCAAAGATGTCCGGCGACAGCCGGGGCGCGCCGATTTGGGCGGCAAGATTGAGAGCGGCAGTCACCACGTTGTGCACCGCCAAGGGGTACAGCACAGAGAAAGAACCCTGATTCTTCGGACCATGGCCGGTCAGCTTGCTGCGCAGGGCTTCGAGGGTCTGTTCGTCCATCAGCTCCTCAAGGTGCTTGTTGACCAGGCTGAAGCGATGTTTGAGGTACGCGCCGAGCTGCTCGCCCAGCGGGTTTAGGCGTACCACCTCGCAGCGCTGTACCACCTCGCGCACGTCGGCCCGGTTCTCGCTGAGCTTGTTGCCAAGCTCGGTCTGGCCGATCAGCACGATGCTGAGCAGCTTTTCGAAACCGTCTTCCAGCTCGAAAAAACGCTTCAAGTGCTTGAGGGTCGGGATCGGGATCGCATGGGCCTCTTCGATGATCAGCACATGCTTGTTGCCCATGCGGTGCGACTCCTTCAGCGCGTTGTGCACGGCGCGAAAGCGCTGTTCCATGCCGCGCGGCATCTTCGAGCCAGGGCTGACGCTGGCCAGGATGGCTTCGCAGATGTGGATGGCCTTGAGGGTTTTACCCTTGAAGTCGTCATCCTCCATGCCGATCACATAGGGCTCGATGATGATTACCGGCTTGGCCTCGGCCTGCAGGCGCGCATGCAAATCCTTGCGGATGGTGCTTTTGCCGCTGCCGGACTCGCCGACAATGGCCAGGAAGGTGCCGTAGCGCGTTACCTGGTAGAGGTTTTCCCGCACATAGCGGATCTCCGGCGAGACAAACAACTCAGCGCTGCTCTGCGGATCCACAAAGGGGTCGCGGAACAGGCCAAACGCCATCCGGGCTTGTGGTGTCAGGGTTTGTTTGCGTAGTAGCATCGTATCGGGCTCCTCGGTGGTCTTCTTATCGTTGCGGTGCTCAGGCCGTTGGGCGTTACAGCGCCCGGCGGCCAACTTGGTATTGCCTTCCTCTTTTTCCTCCTCAAAAATCCCAACCAGCTGCATGCCCGTGATCTCGAAAGAGTTCAGCCATGCCACGATCTGCGCCTCGATGTCGGCTCGCGGAGTGGTCTTGGGCCACATGCTGTGGTTGATCAATTGCGAAATCGTTGGCCTGGACAACTTCAGCGCACGGGCCAAATCGGCCTGACCGAGGTTGTGATAGCGCAGCAGCGCCTTGAGCTTGAGCATCAGGCACCTCCTACAACAGAAAGGGTTGGGCGTTTGCTGAAGGCACCGCGCAGGTGCTCGGCTACCGCAGGGATGTCGTCTTCCTTGGCGCCTGCTGGGTAGTGCTGGCTCAGCCAGGCGTAGTGCTCTGGCGTCCAGCCGGCGATTTCCGCCTGCAGGCGCTTGGCGATGGCGAACACGCTGAGTGGTGGGGTTTCAACCGTGGGCAGTACCAGGTCGTGCTGAGTGCCACGGCGCGGCATAAAGGTCGGCAGGTCGGCCTCGGTCATCTGCTTATACGGCTGCAGCTGACCACCGAACGGAATGGTCTTGGCCTTACGTGCGGCGTCCACTTCGTCCTGGGTGTCGGCACCCATAGCGAGTTTGGCGGCATCCTTGCGTGCTGCCTGGGCTGGGGTTTCGGCATGGCGTTTGAAGGCTTCGCCGATGGTGGCGGCAGCCACATCAAAGCCCAGTTCGTTGGTCACGATGGCCGGTACCACGTAGAACACTTCATGGCCGTCAGCGTCGCTGGTCACCACCTGGGCGGCGTCATCGCGCCACGGGTTGCGGGTGATCATCAGGCGATCGCCAACCATCACATGCGGCACAACGGAAACATCGTATTCAAGGCCGTTGAAGGGTACGCGCAGCTTGGTGGTGACTTTTCGGCTTACCGGCTCGGCAACCGCCAGACGACGGCACTCCTCGACACCAGGAACCTTGATCAGCTGGTGCTCGCGAATGGTCATCCATATCGCCGAGCGGTTCTTCCGGTGCCGGGAGTGGACGGCGCTGGCATTGAAATACCCGCGCCACCGCGCCGCCAGGGCGTTCAGCTCAGCCAGGTCGGCCACGGGCTGGAAGCGCAGGCCGGCTTCGAACTTACGCTCGATAATGTTCCGCGCGTTCTCGACTTGGCCGGTAACCCGAGCCGCACCAGGTGCGTGAACAATCATCTGGATGCCGAGCGAGCGGCACAGGTTCTTAGCCATGGCCGAGGTGTTGGCTGAGCCTGGGTCCATCATCAGGATTTCCGGGCGGCCGTGCAGGATGTCCGCACCGCCACGGTCCTGCATGGCGTTGATCAGCACCGAGCAGAGGTTTTCGCCGCTCTCGGCGCCCATCACATACTCGACATAGATCCAGCCGCTGGCGTGGTCGGTGATTTCGTATGACCACACACGGTCGGCGGCGATGCGGGCGATGTTCTTCGGCTTGTTCTTGTAGAACTCGGCCGCATCCATCACGCGCAGCCCGTTGGCTTTCGGGTCTGGACCAGGCTTGAGGTAGTACAGGACGCAGATCGAGGCATCGATCTGCCACACATGGTTCGGGTGCAGACTGGCCAGTTCGGTGACTGGTGCCGGTGCCAGCAACTGATCGGGGTGCAGTTTGTAACTGTGCAAGGCGCGACCGATGGCGCTGAGCGACATGGGACGGATCTCGCCAGAGGCTTTATCAACCGCTTCTGCGCGGATCATGCCGCTGATACGCAGCGCATCTACGGCATCGCCCAGGGAGTACAGACGCTTCTCGTTGCGGCGCGCAGACTCGATCAGGGTGGCGCTGATGGTCAGCGCCTCCTGCCGGGTCAACCCACTCTGGCCCGCATCCGCACGGCGCTTGCGTGTAGTGGTGACCACGGTCACCTCCTCAAGTTTGCGATAGACAGTGGCAAGGGAAAGGCCCAAGTCCTGCGCCGCTTCCCTGCACAGCGCCGTGCGCTGGCCCTTGCCTGCGCAATCAAGCGCACGGGTAAGGTCAACAAGGCGTTGGGTGATAACGGCGCTCATGCTCAGGCGTCCTGTGCCGGGAGTTGCGTATTGGTGGGTTCATTCATCCAGCTGAAGTTCTCATCGCCTGAGGAATCAGGCAGTTGGAACTCACTGCGCAGCGAGCCCAAGAGTGCTTCGAGCTGTTGAATCATTGCCGCCTGGAATGGGCGGTGATCCACACCGTTCGCCTCGGCGTGCTCGGCCAGCTTGATAAAGCCTTCGCGCAGCTTGCCGGTGATGTCTGCCTCTGCCTCGAATGCCAGGGCCGCGACCTCGACGCGCAGTTCCTTGGCGCGCTCGTCAGTGGTCAGGGTCTCCACCTGACGGCGAGCTTTCGCAAGTTCCTGCTTGGTTTTATCCAGCTCGGCGGACTTGTTGGCCAATACGCTGCCTTGGGCGTCGTAGTCGGCCTTGGTATCGCTCAGCGCCTTGGTCAGGGAGTCCTTTTCCTGGCTGTGGGTAGCGATTAGCTCCTCGGCCAGGAAGATCACGGCTTCCTTGTTGTCCGTTTTGGCGGCTTCGATCAGGGCTGAACGGGCATCGTCCGGCAGGCGGCGCCATTGGCGCAGCTCGCGGTAACCGATGCCCATCTTCGACATGGAGTCCAAGGCCTCTTCACCGAAGGCGCGGAGGTTGGCGATATCCATGTCGGCCTTGTCAGATGACATACCGAGGGTCTGGCAGAACTCTTCCCACGTACCTGAAAAGTCCGATCCGTTCGGGTTTTTACGGCCTGCCAATGCGCGATACAGCTTGTTTTCCTTGACGAAGGCCAACTTGGAAGTCCGAACCGTTCGGGAAAACTCCTCAAATGCTCCAGCCATCTGAGCCTGGCCAAGCAACTGATTAACCAGGTCGCGCTCGTCCTGCAGGCCCTGGGCAATGGCACCAAGGTTTTGAGTGGCATTCAGGGTGTCAGTGTCCAGCGCTGCGTCTTGTACCGGCTCGACTGGTGCGAGTGCTTTGCGTCCCATCAGGCAGCCCTCCGCGCAGGTGTACCGGCCAGTTGCTGCAGATGGGCAATGGCCAGGTCGCGATTACCATTGGCCTCGATCAGCGCATTGCGAAACTCATCCGCGCCGCGGCGGCAGCCGTAGAAGTAAGCATCGAACTCCAGGCTGCCTTGGGGATAGGTGCAGACGCTGGGCTCATTCTCGACACGTAGGCGCAAGGCGCTGCACATGCCATCGATGTACACAGCACTGTGCTTATCACCGCCGCGCAGCAGGAATGCGGCCAATTTTCGGTAGTCCATGTAGTGCTCCTTGTCGTTAGCGGCTGGCACCGGCCAGCACGCGTTGGTTGATCTCGTTGATGCGGGTCTGCGCCAGGGACATCTCGTTGGCGTGGGACTGGGCGATCTGCAACACGGCCACGCTGAGGGCAAAGCGCCCGGTATCCAGCCTGGTGGCCATACCCTCGGCAATCAGGGTGTTGAGGCAGCGGTTAATGGTTGCCGGGCTCTCACTAAGGGCCTTGGCCAAGTCACCATTGCTTAGGCCGGTGAGGCTGTGGCCACGCAGCGCCTTGAGCACGCGCAGCACGCGCCCGCCGCTGTCGCTGGTGCGGGTTTTGTCAGTTGTCATGGGCTTCCCCGAGTTCGAGTTGTGGATGGCAGTGCTGTTGCACGTTGCCCCGGTGCCATGCCAGGCCTTCCATGCCAGCCTGGATGGCAGCTAAGGTCGCGGCCGCATCGGCTGTTCCGTTGTAGAAGGCCATCAGCACGCCAGTGGCGGTGTGCAGCACGGCCTGCAGCTCCTGCATGTCTTCGGCGTTGCAGTTGCGTCCAGTGGGCAGGTCAATCAGCAATTTGCTGCCGGTGGCGGCAAGCCAGCGACTGACCAGGTTGATGCCGCATACATGCTCGAATGCCGGGATGCTTACCGCCGGCATGCGGCCTTCGCTGGCCCATTTGTAGAGCGCCCAGTGATTGGCTAACCCCATACGTTCAGCAATGCGCTCGACGCTCAGGTTCTGCCGTTCCTTGGCATGCTCTAGTGACCACTCCAAGGCCTGGCGGATGCTGCTGGGTTGGGCGGTTTTCCAATTGCGCTTCTTCATTGGAAGTCCTTCAGCCGCTGGCTAGAGCGGGTTGCCAAACAAAAACCCCGTTTGCTCATGGGCAAAAGCGTTTCGCTCTGCAAAATGAAATCGGGTACATTCACGAAGAGGCACATTGCTATGACCGACCAAGTTGAGAGGCTGGAAGCGCAGGTGAATGCGTTGGCGCAGGCGTGGTTGCACCTGGCTGCGGCGGTTGAGATGGCTGGTGTGGTTGAGCACACGTCGCTGACACATGCTCTTGACCAGCTGCATTGGCCTGATGAGGCGACTGATCACGTTGCGCGTCAGACGCTGGATTGGCTGGTTGTGCAGTTGAATGGTGCGCGGCAAAGTCGCCTATCACGCGGGCTTCAACATTGAGGCCGAGGTGGTTGCGAGCAGGGGCTAATGTGGTGCCCAGCAACTTACCGGCGCTGATTAGCATCAGCCGATCGATCAACTTGGCCTCCCCTTGGGATGCCGCAGAGAAGTCGCGGCAAATCAGGGTGCGTTCACGGGCATCGTTAAGGTGCCAGGCGATATCGACGGATGTTCCAGGTGCAACGGCGATCAGTGCATTGAGCGCTGCACGCCAGGCATCCAGTGGATGTGGAATGAGGGTGATCTCGGTTACAGCGAGCTGTGGGGTGAACATGTTGATGTTCCTCAGGCTACGGCTGGTTCTGAAAGCTTCAGGCCCAAGGCGACGGCAATGTCATGGGCTTGGCCGTATCGGCCTTTTGAGAAGCCGTTGAGTACCTGGTAAACCGCGTTAGGCGGGAAATCGTGCTCGTCGGCCCACTGCGTGACGGTGATACCTGAGCTGTGGAAGCTCTTCTTCACCTGCTCTGCGGTCTTGGGTTTTTGCTGGGTGGCCATTGCTGTGGCTCCTCGGCGAATGTTTGAAGTTATTCGGCGTTGTTTGATGTTCGTAGGGCTGATGATGGTACGCATATGCGTACCTGTCAACATGGATTTGTACCTTTATGAGTTCAATTGGCGAGAGATTACGGGAAGAGCGAGACCGTCTCGGGTTCAACCAGACGGCCTTCGGTGCTATTGGCGGCGTCCAGAAGCAGGCACAGCTCAAGTACGAGAAAGATGAGCGCGTGCCGGGGGCTGATTACCTGGCGGCGATAGGGAAAGTCGGAGCCGATGTTCAGTACATCGTCACCGGGGAGTGCAGTGCTGGCGCGTTATCTGCCGATGAGAAAGCCCTCATCAGTAACTTTCGAGCAGCTCCAATAGCGGTTAAAGCAGCAATGATGGCGGCCGGTGCTGCAGGCGCGGCGCCTGCGTCTGGCCCTGTACAGAAGATCAAGGGCGGTGTTGGGCAACAGTTCAATGGTCCAGTAGGTGGAGTGACCTCTGGCGATGTCGTGAATGAAAGGAAGCCGTAATCATGAGTCAGCATCAGCAGTTCAATGGAGCGGTCAAACAGGTCGCAGCGGGCGATATCAAGAACTTCGTTGAGGCTCCGAAGATCGAGAAGGAATACCTGTCAACTGCCCAGCGTAAGGCTCTGAATGCCTTAGTCGCTGAGATCAGTGCCGAATGCAAGGTCGAGGCGCAGATTCTGTGGCGCAATGTGGTACATGCCCGTGTTGGGGTCGATCGCATTGGCGAGATCCAGAAGGAAAAATTCCTCGACGCCCAGGACTCGCTGGTTTGCTACCGCGCTGAACACCACAAGCAGGCCAATATCAAACTGCTTGTGTCGCATATCGATCGTGAGACCAGGGCCAAGGATATTCATGCCGAGCGTGACGCTCACTGCCTCAGGCAATTCGGTGAGAAGCAGCCCAATGCCATGAGCATCGAACAACTGCGCCAAGTCTTGGTCTTCGTCGAGGACTACGTGAAACCTCTTTCAGTCGATGCCTCGAAAAAGCAAAAGAAGCCACCCGTAGATCTGCGTTTTCTTCTGCTCACCTACCCTTGGCAGTTCGGCGGTACATTGCTGTTTGGCGTCATCATTGGAAGGCTTTGGTTTTAACCAGGAGGGACGTTGCGATGTTGAAGTGGAAAGGATTATCCGCAGCGGCTTTGGTCTGGGTGCTAGCTGGCTGCGCCAGCTCAGGCACTAACTTCGAAGCCATTAACCTGCCTCAGTTCGAGCCCGGCTCGACCACAACGGCCGAGGCCACTGCACTACTTGGCGCGCCTCCTGTGCAGACCCTCATGCTGCCGGATGGTGGCACCAACATGGTCTGGCGATATATCACCAGCTCTGGCTTTACCGGCGAGACAACCATCAAGGAGGCCTCCCTTATATTCAACTCGCAAGGTCGGTTCGTGCGGGTATTCCAGTTAGTCAATATTCCCCTCAGCGATGCCAATAGGCAGCGCCTACAACCTGTTTCCGCTGTAACCCAATAACAAGCAAGGAGCACATTATGAAGTCACTACACCTATTGGCCGCTCTGGCCGTGACAGCAATCCTGGCTGGATGCACGACTGCCGGTCCTTATGTCACTAACATCAGCAGCGATGGTCGCAATGGGCTGAATATCGAGAAGTGCGCGGTGAAGATGAACGCCTTCATGGGCACCGTCAGCACCACCGATTGCACGAGCCAGAATATTCGGCTGTCTCAAGGCTACTGACATTCACAAGGCGCTCAATACAGTGAAGGCTGGAGATGGTCATGAAGGATGAGTTGGATAAGCTTTTTCAAGAGCGTACTGACCGTATTGATAAGGCTGCAGAAGATGCTCGGCTGGTCAAGGAGCAAGCAACTGAGCGTCAAACTCAGGCGTTGGGAGTTCTTAACGCTGTGTTCGTGCCAGTGCTCAAAGAGTTTGAGTCGGAGCTAAGTGCAAGAGGGCATGCGTGCAGAGTGTCCATTGGGGATACATCCACCCCTAGAGTTGTATTTGGCTTCCAGCTTGCGGCACCTAACGTGCGGGAAAGAATTCCAGAATCAACCTTGACGTTCCTGGCGAGTCCGAAAGTGCAGGTGGATTGGGATGTTTGGACGCCCAAGGGGAAGGTGAATAATGGCTCACCACAAACAAAAGATTTGCAAAGTGCAGATCAAGAATGGGTGCGCAAAGAAGTTTTAGCCTTCGTGGCACGCGTGATAAAGGGCAGTTAGATGCAGCCTGTGTAACGAGAAAAGGCGCCAATCAAGGCGCCTTTTTTTGTGGTTCGAGAATCGCGGTTACTTGTGCATGGCCATGCTCCTGGTCAAGTTCAACTGGCTGATCTGTCGTTTCTACGAAGCCTGGTCATCCTGCCTCACGCGCGCGCGAAAGCACTTTTGCCCGCGTTCAAAAGACCCAGCAGGTGCTCGCTGTCAGTCTGACGGCATGGCGCCTCACCCCGCACTCCCTGCATGACGTGAGGCGCTCCAGGAGCCCTCAATGCACCAGCCAAACCCCAACTACACACCCAAGCGCCGCTTGCGCAGCCGTCTGCCGCGGATGACGGTTTGGTCGGTGATCACCTTGCTGTTGCTGCTGGCGCTGGCGGCCATCCGCCCGGAGCAGCTGCAGGTGGTGCTGTACAAGTCGGGCCTGGTCACCCTGGGCGCCGTGCTGGCGTATTGGATTGACCGCTCGCTGTTCCCCTACGAGCAAGACCGACCCCATGCGTGCATCGGTGGCATCCATATCGTCGGCGCCTGGCTGCGCCGCGCCCTGATCGTGCTGGCCTGCGTGCTCGGCCTGACGCTGGGGCTTTGAACATGGGCCGCCTACTCATCGCCCTGGCCATGTGCGCCTTATGCGCTTGCCAGCCGGCCTATGCAGACAGCATTCCCCGCGATGCCGAGCAGTACCGCCGCACCCTAGTGCGTGCCGCCCATGCCGAGTGGGGGCTTGATGCGCCCATCGCCACCCTGGCGGCACAGGTTCACCAGGAGAGTGCATGGCGCGCCAATGCTCGCTCTCAGGTAGGTGCTCAAGGCCTCGCGCAATTCATGCCCACTACCAGCGCCTGGATGGCGCAGCTGTACCCCAACACCTTGGGGGCGAATCAACCGTTTAACCCCGGCTGGGCACTGCGCGCCCTG